>Ga0228700_1000070_pt1 | contig 107647 bp, 94 predicted proteins | sample McNCre317_Aug_MG_FD_178019 | JGI IMG/M metagenome (GOLD analysis project Ga0228700, IMG submission 178019) | Freshwater microbial communities from McNutts Creek, Athens, Georgia, United States - 3-17_Aug_MG | ecosystem: Environmental > Aquatic > Freshwater > Creek | place: USA: Georgia...
GGATTAAGCGGCGAGTGCGAAACGTTCGTCGTTTGCAGTTAGTTTGTTTTCTGCTGTTTTACGAGGATCAGAACCTCGACATGCCCTGCCACGCGTCCGAACCCATGTCGAAACCAGTGCAGCCCCTGAACGATCTATTTTAGGCGCTTCGCAGCGATTTCAAGAGGTCGAGCGGAGAATTGATGTGCAAATGTGCATTCCAGCGCGAAACATCGGTTTGCCGGCCCAGATATCCGTAGGTCGCGGCCACGGTGCCCATCCCAGCAGCCAGTCCCGCGACGATGTCACGTTCGTCATCGCCTACATACACACAACGCTCGGGGGTTACCTGCAAGCGGCGGGCCGCCTCGAACAAAGGGGCCGGGTGCGGCTTGGCGTGCGGTGTGGTGTCGCCACTGACAATGGCCTTCGCCGTCGCAAAGAGGGGCATGGCCGCAGTCAGCGGATCGGTGAAGCGGCTGGACTTGTTGGTCACAACACCCCACGGGAGGCCCAATTTGACCAAGGCATCAATCATCTCGATGACCCCATCAAAAATGCGCGTACGCTCGGTCATGGCATTTTCGTAATTGACGAAAAACTCTTCCCGGAAATCCATGAATTCCGGATGTTCGGGTGTCATGTCAAAAGCAATGCCCAGCATGCCCCGTGCACCTGCTCCGGCCATGGGGCGGTAAGTGTCCAGCGGCAGCGAAGGCAGGCCACGCTGCACTCGCATCTTGTCTGCAGCAGCTCCCAGGTCTGGTGCGCTGTCGATCAGCGTGCCATCGAGGTCAAACAGCACGGCTTGGGCTTGCTCAAACATGGCTCAGTCCTTTCTGCACGCGAGCAGGTAATTCACGCTGGTGTCCTGGCTGAGCCAGTAACGACGGGTGAACGGGTTGTATTCCATGCCTTTGAAGCCCTGCGCGTCCAGACCTGCGTCACGCGCCCATTGGGACAGCTCGCTGGGCTTGATCATGCGGACGTATTCATGCGTGCCTTTGGGCAACAGCTTGAGGATGTATTCGGCTCCCAGGACGGCAAAAAGAAAGGATTTGGGATTGCGGTTGAGTGTGGAAAAAAAGACCCAGCCACCGGGCTTGACCAATTGCGCACACGCCTTGACCACAGAAGCGGGATCCGGCACGTGCTCCAGCATTTCCATGCAAGTGACCACATCAAACTGCTGCGGCTGCTCTGCGGCCAAGGCTTCCGCGCTGATTTCGCGGTACTTCACACCCGTTGTCCCTGCTTCCAAGGCGTGCAACTGGGCGACCTTGAGCGATTTGATCGCCAGATCAATGCCCAGGACATCAGCCCCTTTGCGTGCCATGGCGTCGGCCAGAATGCCGCCGCCGCAACCCACATCCACCACCTTCTTGCCTGTCAGCTGCGCTTGACCATGAATCCACTCCAGACGCAGTGGGTTGATCTGGTGCAAAGGACGAAATTCACTCTCGGGATCCCACCAGCGGTGGGCCAGATCTGAAAATTTGGCCAATTCGGCCGGATCAACGTTGGTATGGCTCATGTTTTGATTGTCGCGCAGACATTCGCGTCTTGTGGACTGACCATGAAAAAAGCCCCATTGCTGGGGCTTTTCAGATTCACGCGGGGGTGAAATCAGTTGGGGCGTGTACCGACCACTTCGATTTCCACGCGGCGGTTCTTGGCACGGCCGGCAGAAGTCTTGTTGTCAGCCACTGGCTGCTTCTCGCCTTTGCCTTCGGTGTAAACGCGGTTTTTCTCGATGCCCTTGGACACCAGGTAAGCCTTCACGGCGTCAGCGCGCTTGACCGACAGTTTCTGGTTGTACTTGTCAGTACCGATGGAGTCGGTGTGACCCACAGCGATGATGACTTCCAGGTTGATGCCTTTGACTTTGCCAACCAGATCGTCCAGCTTGGCTTTGCCTTCTTTCTTCAGCACGGACTTGTCGAAGTCGAAGAATGCATCAGCAGCGTAAGTCACTTTGGTAGCTGCAGCAGGAGCGGGAGCGGGCTTAGGTGCAGGAGCGGCTTTAGGAGCAGGTGCAGCGACGGGAGCTGGTGCGGCTTTAGGAGCCACGATGGCACCGTCGCAACCAGCAGCAGCTGTTGCAGGTGTCCAGTTGGCATCGCGCCAGCACAGTTCGTTGGTGCCGTTTTTCCAAACCAGGTCACCAGAGCCATTGCGCCAGTTGTCCACGGTCTGAGCGCCAGCGGCAGTTGCCAGGGCAACGGAAGCAATCAGCATCGCCACTTTGTTGAGTTTTTTCATGGTCTTCCTCTGAGATAAAGCCGCAGCAGCGCTGCGAAAAACAGAACGTCGCAGATGACCATCACCTGCACGCTGACTTTTATTGTGCCATACGCGCCATAAGGGTTTGTTAAAAGGTGACTCGGGCTGAGGGGTGATACCCGAATTAAGTCAGAACGTTGCATTTATGCCACACCCCATTGCACCTAAAATCACGGGTTTCCAGCGCCTCCAATTTCCTCTATCTATATATGACTCAGTTCGCCAAAGAAACTTTGCCCATCAGTCTTGAAGAGGAAATGCGGCGCAGCTACCTCGATTACGCCATGAGCGTGATTGTGGGTCGTGCTCTGCCCGATGCACGCGACGGCTTGAAGCCCGTTCACCGCCGCGCCCTGTTCGCCATGCATGAGCTGAACAACGACTGGAACCGCCCTTACAAAAAGTCAGCCCGTATCGTCGGTGACGTGATCGGTAAGTACCACCCGCACGGCGACCAGTCGGTGTACGACACCATCGTGCGCATGGCGCAAGATTTTTCGATGCGTCACATGCTGGTGGACGGTCAAGGCAACTTCGGCTCGGTCGATGGCGACAACGCTGCGGCCATGCGCTACACCGAAATTCGCCTGGCCAAGATCGCTCACGAGATGCTGGGCGACATCGACAAGGACACCGTCGACTTCGGCCCCAACTACGACGGTTCGGAAAAAGAACCGCTGGTGCTGCCTTCGCGCCTGCCCAACCTGCTGATCAACGGCTCCGGCGGTATCGCGGTCGGCATGGCCACCAACATTCCGCCACACAACCTCAACGAGGTGGTGGACGCCTGCCTGCATTTGCTGCGCAATCCGCAAGCCTCCATCGACGAGCTGATGGAAATCATTCCGGCCCCCGACTTCCCGACCGCCGGCATCATCTACGGCATCACCGGGGTCAAGGACGGCTACCGCACGGGCCGTGGCCGCGTGGTCATGCGCGCCAAGTGCCACTTTGAAGACATCGACAAGGGCCAGCGTCAATCCATCATCGTGGACGAGCTGCCCTACCAGGTCAACAAAAAGAGCCTGCTCGAGCGCATTGCCGAGTTGGTGCACGAAAAGAAGATCGAAGGCATCAGCCACATCCAGGACGAGTCAGACAAGTCTGGCATGCGCGTGGTGATCGAGCTCAAGCGTGGCGAAGTGCCCGAGGTGGTGCTCAACAACCTGTACAAGCAGACCCAACTGCAGGACACCTTCGGCATGAACATGGTGGCCCTGATCGATGGTCAGCCCAAGCTGTGCAACCTGAAAGACCTGATCCAGGTTTTCCTGTCGCACCGTCGCGAAGTGGTGACACGCCGCACCGTGTTCGAGCTGCGCAAGGCCCGCGACCGTGGTCACGTGCTCGAAGGCCTGGCTGTGGCATTGGCCAACATCGACGATTTCATCGCCATCATCCGCAACGCCCCCACACCGCCAGTGGCCAAAGCCGAACTGATGACCCGCAGCTGGGACAGCCAGCTGGTGCGCACCATGCTCACCCGCGCCCGCGAAGACGGCTCGGTCATCAATGCCGACGACTACCGCCCTGAAGGACTGGAAGCCGAATACGGCATGGGCAAGGACGGCCTGTACCGCTTGTCGGACACACAGGCCCAAGAGATTTTGCAAATGCGTCTGCAGCGCCTGACCGGTCTGGAGCAGGACAAGATCGTCGCCGAATACAAAGAGGTGATGGCCGAGATCGAAGACCTGCTGGACATCCTGTCCAAGCCCGAGCGCGTCTCCACCATCATCGGCGACGAACTCGGCTCGGTCCGTCAGGAATTCGGTCAGACCAAGATCGGTGCTCGCCGCAGCCAGATTGAACACAGCGCGCAAGACCTGTCCACCGAAGACCTGATCACGCCCACCGACATGGTGGTGACGCTCTCGCACAGCGGATACATCAAGAGCCAGCCGCTGAGTGAATACCGCTCGCAAAAGCGTGGTGGCCGTGGCAAGCAGGCCGCCGTCACCAAGGAAGACGACTGGATCGACCAGCTCTTCATCGCCAACACGCACGACTATTTGCTGTGTTTCTCCAACCGTGGCCGTCTGTACTGGCTCAAGGTCTGGGAAGTGCCTGCAGGCTCACGCGGCTCGCGTGGTCGCCCCATCGTCAACATGTTCCCGCTGCAAGAAGGCGAGAAGATCAACGTCGTGCTGGCCCTGACTGGCGAAGCACGTACCTTCCCTGAGGACCAGTTCGTCTTCATGGCCACGTCCATGGGCACGGTCAAGAAGACTTCGCTCGACGAGTTCAGCAACCCACGCAAGGGCGGCATCATTGCCGTCAACCTGGACGAAGGCGATTTCTTGATTGGCGCAGCCCTGACCGACGGCAAACACGACGTGATGTTGTTCAGCGATGGCGGCAAAGCCGTGCGTTTTGACGAAAACGACGTGCGCCCCTTGGGTCGCAGCGCCCGCGGTGTGCGCGGCATGATGATTGAAGAAGGTCAAAGCGTCATCGCCATGCTGGTGTCTGAACAAGAAGACCCTGCTGCCTTGACCGATGAGTCCGTGGCTCGCGCCAGCGTGTTGACGGCCACCGAAAACGGCTACGGCAAACGCACCAACATCAGCGAATACACCCGCCACGGCCGTGGCACCAAAGGCATGATTGCCATCCAGCAATCCGAGCGCAACGGCAAAGTCGTGGCCGCCACCTTGGTGCAAGCCGAAGACGAAATCATGCTCATCACCGACACCGGTGTGTTGGTGCGTACCCGCGTGGCAGAGATTCGCGAAATGGGCCGCGCCACACAAGGCGTGACCTTGATTGGTTTGGACGAAGGCGCCAAGTTGTCCGGTTTGCAACGCATTGTCGAAAACGATGCCAATGCGACCGACAGCGAAGGTGCGGAAGACGGCGAAGCAGGCACCACAGGCGACGGGGCTTGATTCACAGATGACGCGTCCCTTCAACTTTTCTGCAGGTCCAGCGGCCATGCCACTGGAAGTGTTGCAGCAAGCCGCCGCCGAGATGACCGATTGGCATGGCAGCGGCATGGGCGTGATGGAAATGAGCCATCGCGGCAAAGAGTTCATCAGCATCTACGAACAAGCCGAAGCTGACGTGCGCGAGCTGCTGGCTGTGCCTGCCAACTTCAAAATCTTGTTCATGCAAGGTGGCGGTTTGGCAGAAAACGCCATCGTGCCTTTGAACCTCTCGCGCGGCGAAACCATCGATGTGGTGGTCACGGGCAGCTGGAGCGAGAAGTCGTACAAAGAAGCCAGCAAATACTGCACGTCTCATTTGGCGGCCACAGGTGCTGACACCCACTTCACAGCCCTGCCCGCCCCCGAGCAATGGCAGCTCAGCGCAGGTGCGCAATACGTGCACATCTGCACCAACGAAACCATTCACGGCGTGGAGTTCCACACCCTGCCCGACCTCAAAGCCTTGGGCGCTGATGCACCGCTGGTGATTGACTTCTCCTCACACGTGCTCTCGCGCAGTGTCGACTGGGCACGAGTGGGCGTGGCTTTTGGTGGCGCGCAAAAGAACATCGGCCCCGCTGGCGTCACGCTCGTCATCGTGCGCGAAGACTTGTTGGGCCATGCGCTCAAGGCTTGCCCCAGTGCGTTCAACTACAAAACTGTGGCAGACAACGGTTCAATGTACAACACGCCGCCCACCTACAGCATCTACATGGCAGGCCTGACCTTCCAGTGGCTCAAGCGACAAAAAGAAGGTGAACTCTGTGGCGTGGCCGCGATGGAGCAACGCAACATCGCCAAAGCCAAGCTGCTGTATGACTTTCTGGACAGCTCCAGCTTCTACAGCAACAAAGTCGCGCACGACTGCCGCTCGCGCATGAACGTGCCCTTCTTCCTGGCCGACGAGTCGCGCAACGACGCGTTTCTGACCGGTGCCAAAGCCGCAGGCTTGTTGCAACTCAAAGGCCACAAGTCGGTCGGCGGCATGCGCGCGAGCATCTACAACGCCATGCCCATCGAAGGCGTTGAGGCTTTGATCGCCTACATGCGCGAATTTGAAACCCGTCTGGCCTGATGGCCGGGCGGTTCTCCATTTGAGGGACTCGACATGAGCCAACCCATCCAGTCCGAAGCCCTGGCCGCTTTGCGCGTGCAGATCGACTCGCTCGACAAACAGCTTCTGCAGTTGCTCAACGACCGCGCCAAGGTGGCCGAAAAGGTCGGCGAAATCAAGCGTGCCGAAGGCTCGCCCTTCTTCCGTCCTGACCGTGTCGCCCAGGTCATCGAGAAGATCACACAGGCCAATCCCGGCCCGCTGCACAACGAGCATGTGGCCTCGATCTGGCGCGAAATCATGTCCGCTTGCCTGGCCCTCGAAGCGCCGCAGCGTGTCGCGGTTCTGGGCCCACAGGGCACTTTCTGCGAGCAGGCCGCCATCGAGTTTTTTGGCAGCGCAGCCAACCTGATTTACTGCGCCAACTTCGACGAAGTCTTCCACGCCACTGCGGCAGGCACCGCCCAGTACGGCGTGGTCGGCATGGAAAACTCCACCGAGGGCGTGGTGGCCCGCTCGCTTGATTTGTTCCTGCGCTCGCCCGTGCATGTGGTGGGGGAAGTGAGCCTGCTGGTGCGACACAACCTGCTGCGCCAGGTCAATGCCGATGCAGGCATTGAAGTGGTCATGGCCCACCCGCAGGCCCTGGCCCAATGCCAGGGCTGGCTCAGTCAGCACCTGCCGCTGGCCGAACGCCGTGCGGTCGCGAGCAACGCCGAAGGTGCGCGCCTGGCAGCCACCAATCCCGCTTGGGCAGCGCTCGCCAGCGAGCGTGCAGCCAGTCAGTTCAGCCTGCACATCGTGCACCACGCCATTCAGGACGAGGCCTACAACCGCACGCGCTTTGCCGTCATCGCGCTGCCCCAGACCCTGGCCACGCCACCTGCATCCGGTCACGACTGCACCAGCCTCGTGGTGTCGGTGCCTAACCGCCCCGGTGCCGTGCACGACCTGCTGGTGCCGCTCAAGAACAACGGCGTGTCGATGACGCGTTTCGAATCGCGCCCTGCCAAATCGGGTCAGTGGGAGTACTACTTCTACATCGACATCCAGGGCCACATCAGCCAACCCCACGTAGCAGCAGCCCTGCAAGAGCTGCAAGGCCTGTGCGCGTTCTACAAGGTCCTGGGGTCTTACCCGGTTTCTGAATGACGTTCCAGCGACTGGCCTTGATCGGCTGCGGCCTGATGGGCGGCTCGTTTGCGCTCGCCTTGCGTAAAGCCGGTTTGGTGCAAACCATTGTCGGCTTCAGCGCTTCCGAAAAAACCCGCCAACGTGCGGTCGATTTGAAAGTCATCGACCAAGCCTGCGCCAGCGTACAAGAAGCCGTGCAAGGCGCCGATCTGGTCTTGCTGGCCGTGCCCGTGGGGGCCATGCACAGCAGCTTTGCCGCCATGCGCGATGCGCTGCAGCCAGGCGCCCTGCTGATGGACGTGGGCTCCACCAAATGCGATGTGATTGCCGCAGCCCAGGCCACCTTGGGCGAGCGCCTGAGTTGCTTCGTGCCTGCCCACCCGATCGCAGGCAAGGAAGTCGCGGGCATCGAACACGCCGAAAGCACGCTGTACCAGGACCGCCGCACCATCCTCACGCCACTGCCTCAAACGGGCATTCACAAGATGCAGGCAGCGCACGATGTGTGGACCGCCATCGGCAGCCATGTGAGCACCATGACGCCCGAAGCGCATGACGCCACGTTTGCGGCCGTCAGCCACCTGCCCCACCTGCTGGCCTTTGCCGCAGTGAATGCCTTGAGCGCACAACCCCAAGGCACGGCCTTCCTGGAAATGGCTGGCCCCGGCTTCCGGGATTTCTCGCGCATCGCCGCCAGCGACGCCTCGGTCTGGCGCGACATCCTGAGCGCCAACCATGCAGAAGTGCTCACACAAGTCGCGCACTTTCGCTCGGCACTCGATCAATTTGAAAACACCTTGAAGCAAGGCGACACCGCCACGCTGCAACAACTGATTCAACAAGCCAGCGATGTGCGCTCGGCCTGGACGCTGCAAGCGGGCAACGCTTGCAACAAAGCTTCTGAAGACTGACCCATGTTCTCCACCGCCTTTCTTGACCTTCCTGCGCTGCAAGGCGCGTCCGGCACCGTCACCCTGCCCGGCTCCAAAAGCATCTCCAACCGCGTGTTGCTGCTCTCGGCGCTGTGCCAAGGCACCACCGTGGTCCACGACCTGCTGGACTCGGACGACACCCGCGTGATGCTGGCTGCGCTGCGCCAGCTGGGCTGCGGCGTCGAGGTGGCGGGCACCACGGTGACCATCACCGGTCTGGGCGGCCGCGCATGGCCAACTGAGGCCATTGAATTTTTCATGGGCAACGCAGGCACGGCGATGCGCCCACTCACCGCCGCACTGGCCGTCCAGGGCGGTGACTTCACACTCAAAGGCGTGCCCCGCATGCACGAACGCCCCATCGGCGACCTGGTGGACGCCCTGCGCGAACTGGGCTGCGCCATCGACTACCTGGGCAACGAGGGCTACCCACCGCTGCGCGTGCGCCAGCCTGCTTTGCAGCTGGACAAACCCATCCCCGTGCGCGGTGATGTGTCCAGCCAGTTCCTCACCGCACTGCTGATGGCCTTGCCTTTGGCGGCCCAAGAACGCGCCATCACCATCGAGGTGGTCGGTGAGCTCATCAGCAAGCCTTACATCGAAATCACCTTGAACCTGCTGGCACGCTACGGCATCGCCGTAGAGCGCCAGAACTGGGAACGCTTTGTGATTCCGGCAGGCAGCCGCTACCAGTCGCCCGGCAGCATCCACGTCGAAGCCGACGCGTCTTCGGCCAGCTACTTCATCGCGCTGGGTGCCATTGCCCAAGGCGAGGGCATCCGTATCCAGGGTGTGGGCGCCGACTCGATCCAGGGCGACATCCGCTTCATGGATGCCGCAGAGCAGATGGGTGCCAAGATCACGAGCGGCCCCAACTGGCTGGAAATCCAGCAAGGTGCCTGGCCACTCAAAGGCATCACCCTCGACTGCAACCACATCCCCGACGCGGCCATGACGCTGGCCGTGATGGCGCTGTATGCCGACGGGCCCACCACGCTGCGCAACATCGCCAGCTGGCGTGTCAAGGAAACCGACCGCATCGTGGCCATGGCCACCGAAAGCCGCAAGCTCGGCGCCACCGTCGAAGAAGGCCCGGACTGGATCACCATCCACCCCCTGCCTGCCGGAAAATGGCAACGCGCCAGCATCCACACCTACGACGACCACCGCGTGGCCATGTGCTTTTCGCTGGCGGCCTTCAACCCCGACCAGATCCCGGTGCGGATCGAAGACCCCAAGTGCGTGGCCAAAACCTTCCCCGACTACTTCGAGGCCCTGTTCTCGGTGGCGCACACAGCCGCCCAGAACATCCCGGTCATCTGCATCGACGGCCCCACCGCATCGGGCAAGGGCACGCTCGCCAGCCGCGTGGCTGCACAGCTCGGGTACCACTACCTGGACTCGGGCGCGCTCTACCGCGTGACCGCCCACGCGGCTTTGCAAGCAGACCTGACGCTCGAAGCCGCCGATGAAACCCAAATCGCCGACCTGGCCCGCCGCCTGCCCGTACGCTTTGAGGGCGAGCAGGTGCTGTTGAACAACGTGGACGTGACCGATGCCATCCGCAGCGAGCAAGGCGGCATGAACGCCTCCAAGGTTTCGGTACTGCCCGCCGTGCGTGAGGCGCTGGTTGCCCTGCAACACAGCTTTCAGCGCCTGCCGGGCCTCTTGGCCGACGGCCGTGACATGGGCACCGTGATCTTCCCGAACGCCCCTTTGAAGGTGTTTTTGACCGCCAGCGCAGCCCAAAGGGCTGAAAGACGCCACAAGCAGTTGATTTCAAAGGGTTTTTCGGCTAATATCGACAGTCTTCGCGCAGATCTGGAGGCGCGCGACGCCCGGGACATGTCCCGCAGTGTGTCGCCTCTCCAACCCGCGCAAGATGCCTTGCAACTGGACAACTCCAGCCTCTCCATCGAAGCGTCGGTGGCGCAGGTTCTGGACTGGTGGCAAGGCAAGAGCCGCTGACCTGTCAGCAGCTCAACATGGTCCACACCGCTCCCTTCCGTGCCGACAGGCACATCGGCGGTGTGGGTTGTTCAACCTGACCGCGGTTCACACCGCAAACCAATCGCCACAGTCAGCTCCTGGAAACGACGCATGTCGCGCTCGTCAGTCCTGTTTGTGGATGAGGAAATCACATGTCTGAATCTTTTGCCGCCCTCTTTGAGGAATCCCTGCAACGTACCGAAATGCGCCCTGGTGAAGTCATCACCGCTGAAGTCGTGCGCATCGAACACAACTTCGTCGTGGTCAACGCCGGTCTCAAGTCCGAGTCGTATGTTCCCCTCGAAGAGTTCAAGAACGACCAGGGTGAAGTCGAAGTCCAGGTCGGCGACTTTGTTTCCGTGGCCATCGGCTCCATCGAAAACGGCTACGGCGACACCATCCTGTCGCGCGACACCGCCAAGCGTCTGGCTTCGTGGCTGTCCCTGGAGAAAGCCCTGGAATCCGGCGAATTCGTGACCGGCACCACCAGCGGCAAGGTCAAGGGCGGTCTGACCGTTCTGGTCAATGGCATCCGCGCCTTCCTGCCCGGTTCGTTGGTGGACACACGTCCAACCAAGGACCTGACACCCTACGAAAACAAGACCCTGGAATTCAAGGTCATCAAGCTCGACCGCAAGCGCAACAACGTGGTGCTGAGCCGCCGCGCCGTGGTGGAAGCCTCCATGGGCGAAGAGCGTGCCAAGCTGATGGAAACCCTGAAAGAAGGCTCCATTGTTCAAGGCGTGGTCAAGAACATCACCGAATACGGTGCGTTCGTGGACCTGGGCGGCATCGACGGCCTGCTGCACATCACCGACATGGCATGGCGCCGTGTCCGTCACCCTTCCGAAGTGGTCACTGCTGGTCAGGAAATCACGGCCAAGATCCTCAAGTTCGACACCGAGAAAAACCGCGTGTCCCTGGGCCTCAAGCAGATGGGCGACGATCCCTGGATGGGCGTGAACCGCCGCTACCCACAAAGCACCCGCATGTTCGGCAAGATCACCAACATCGCCGACTACGGCGCGTTTGTGGAACTCGAGCCAGGCATCGAAGGTCTGGTGCACGTGTCTGAAATGGACTGGACCAACAAGAACGTGGCCCCTTCCAAGATCGTGTCCCTGGGTGACGAAGTCGAAGTCATGGTCCTCGAGATCGACGAAGACAAGCGCCGCATCTCCCTGGGCATGAAGCAGTGCCGTGCCAACCCATGGCAAGAGTTCGCTCAGAACACCAAGCGCGGCGACCGCGTCAAGGGCCCGATCAAGTCGATCACCGATTTCGGCGTGTTCGTGGGTCTGGCTGCCGGTATCGACGGCCTGGTGCACCTGTCCGACCTGTCCTGGAACGAGTCCGGCGAAAACGCCGTGCGCGAATTCAAGAAGGGCCAGGAAGTCGAAGCCATCGTGTTGGCCGTGGACGTGGACCGCGAGCGCATCAGCTTGGGCATCAAGCAACTCGACTCCGATCCATTCACCACCTTCACATCCATCAACGACAAAGGCCAGATCGTCACTGGCAAGGTCAAGTCCGTGGATGCCAAAGGCGCTGAAATCGACCTGGGCGAAGACATCGTGGGTTATCTGCGCGTCTCCGAAATCTCGCGTGACCGCGTGGAAGACGCCAGCCATGTGCTCAAAGTCGGCGACGAAGTGACTGCTGTGGTGGTGAACGTGGATCGCAAGACCCGCAACATCCAGCTGTCGATCAAGGCCAAGGACCAGGCTGACCAGCAAGAAGCCATGGCTTCGCTGTCGCAGCAGTCCAAGAGCGAAAACGCTGGTACCACCAGCCTGGGCGCTCTGCTGCGTGCCAAGCTGGACAACAACTGATCTCGCATCGGTTGTGATCCCATCAAGCCTGCCCCTCGGGGCAGGCTTTTTTTAAGGCCTGATTTTTCAGACCCTCCTGCTGACCCGTTTTGCCATGACACGCTCTGACCTTGTTGAAGAACTGGCTGCCCGCTTTTCGCAGTTGACACACCGCGACGCCGAACTCGCCGTCAAGACGGTGCTCGATGCCATGAGCGATGCACTGGTGCGTGGTCACCGCATTGAGATTCGGGGTTTTGGCAGCTTCTCGATCAACCGCCGCCCTCCCCGCGTGGGCCGCAATCCGCGCTCCGGTGAGAGCGTGATGATTCCCGAAAAACGGGTTCCCCATTTCAAGCCCGGCAAAGCGCTGCGCGAAGCCGTCGATGCAGGCACCCCTGTGCCCACAGCATCCGCTCCAAACTGAGGCTCATCGCACGGAGTACGGCCCTTTGGGCCAGCGCCTGTGCCGCTAGAATGAACCCAGGCTTCAAGGTCCTCCAATGAAACGATTGCTGCGGCTGCTCCAGTGGCTACTGAAGGCCGCTGTTTTTTTCACCCTCTTCGCTTTCGCGCTGAACAACCAGCAGGAAACGCGTGTCAATTTCTTTTTTGGCACTTACTGGCCCGCCCCCACCGTGCTGGTGGTGCTGACGGCCTTCGCCATGGGTGTGGCCGTGGGCGTGCTGGGCATGGTGCCGCGCTGGTGGCGTCACCGCCAGGCCGCACGCCAGGCGGTGCAAGCTGCCGAATCGACCCCAACCGCCGAGACCCGCGATGGAACTTGACCTCACCTGGATCCTGATTGGCCTGCCCGTGGCTTTTGGTCTGGGCTGGCTGGCTTCACGCCTGGACCTGCGCCAGCTGCGCATCAACAACCGGCAAGCACCTCGCGCTTATTTCAAGGGCCTGAACTACCTGCTCAACGAGCAGCAGGACCAGGCCATTGACGCCTTCATCGAGGCCGTGCAAAACGACCCCGACACGTCCGAACTGCACTTTGCCTTGGGCAACCTGTTTCGCCGCCGGGGTGAATACGACCGCGCCGTGCGCGTGCACGAGCACCTGCTCTCGCGTGGCGACCTGGGCAACGCTGACCGCCAGCGTGCACAGCACGGCCTGGCGCTGGACTTCCTCAAAGCCGGCCTGCTCGACCGGGCAGAAGACGCACTGCGCAAATTGGAAGGCTCACCTTTTGAAGGCCAGGCCCGCCTGGCGCGGTTGGCCATCTACGAGCGCTCGCGCGAATGGCCCGAGGCTGCGCAAGTGGCCGCCTTGCTTGAACGGTCAGGCGAGGCCAACTTCAGCGTCAGGCAAGCCCATTACCGCTGCGAACAGGCGCGTGAGGCTTTTGCCAAAGGCGATGCCACGCAGGCCCTGAACATTCTGGCCCGGACTGTGGCCGAGACACCCGAAGCACCGCGCCCCCGCATCCTGCTTGGCCAGCTCTACCTGACACAAAACCAGGCGAGCAAGGCCTACGATTGCCTGGCCCCCCTGTTTACCCAGACCGATGCCAACGCGCCTTTGGCCGCAGCGACGCTGGTCAAAGCCGCCCAAAATGCACAGAAACAAAGCGAGGCTGCATCCTTGCTGCTGGCGCACTACGAGCGGCAACCCTCGATCGATGTGCTGGAAGCATTGACCAGCCTCGAAGCCCCCGCCGACACCCATGGCACCGCAGCGCGCCAGCATTACCTGGACCATTTGCAAAAACGCCCCTCACTGATTGCCGCCACGCGCTGGCTGGGCAGTGCGTCCGGCGAACAGGCCGTCCCTGCCGCAGTGCAAAAGGCGCTGGAAACAGCTTCGCGCCCCTTGGCTCGCTACCGCTGCGCGGCCTGCGGCTTTGAAGCCAAGGAACACTTCTGGCACTGCCCCGGCTGCCAGGCCTGGGACAGCTACCCCCCTCGGCGCGTCGAAGAGCTCTGATTTGTTGGCTGCAGGAGCCACGCTCACGCGGCGATTGACCCCTGCCACAGACTTCCCATAATGGGCCACGGCCATCCGTTTGCATGGCCGCAGGGGGAAGAACATGCAACACCGCTTTGCACTCGGGCTGCTGCTGGCTGTTCAGCTGGCCAATGCCCAAACACTGGACATCGCGCAAGCCCGCGAAATGGACCTCGACGGCCTGCGTGGCCTGGGCCCAGCCACCACCCGAATCCTCCTGCAGGAGCGTGAACAGCGGCCTTTCAGCGACTGGAAAGACCTGATGCAACGCACCCCGGGCATCGGCCCAAAAAAGGCCGCACAGCTGTCCGAGCAAGGTCTGCGCGTGCAGGGGCTGCCTTACCCAAACACGGCCGCTGTGGGAGCCCCACCTCCGGGGCGATGAACCTATTGCAGGTCATCCACCTTTGATCGCCGCGAGGGCGCGGCTCCTACAGGGCACCGTAGCCACCGCCGCCAGGCGTGTGGATCTCGAACACATCGCCGGTCTGCATCTCGACCTGCCCGATGTGCCCCAGGGTTTCGACCGCACCGTCCTGGCGCAGCACGCGGTTGACGCCAGGCTGCCCGGCTTGTCCGCCTGCCGCACCAAAGGCCGGATGCACACGCCCATTGGACAGGATGCCCGCCGTCATCGGCTCCAGAAAGCGGATACGGCGCACACCGCCGTCGCCACCCCGCCACTGCCCAGCACCGCCGGAGCCCTTGCGGATGGCGTAGCTCTCCAGCCGCACAGGAAAGCGAAACTCCAGCACCTCGGGGTCGGTCAGGCGCGAGTTGGTCATGTGGGTTTGCACCACCGAGGTGCCGTCAAACCCACCCACCAGCGCGCCATGCTCGTCGAACCTGCCCCCCGCGCCACTGCCGCCCGAAATCGTTTCGTAGTACTGGTAGCGCGCATTGCCAAAGGTGAAGTTGTTCATGGTGGGCTGGCTGCCCGCCATCACCCCCAAAGCGCCAAACAGCGCGTTGGTGATGCAGGTCGATGTCTCGACATTGCCCGCGACCACCGAAGCCGGTGGATTCGGGTTCAGCATCGAGCCCTGCGGAATGATGACCTTCAAAGGCTTGAGGCAGCCGGCATTGAGCGGGATGTCGTCATCCACCAGCGTGCGGAACACATACAGCACAGCGGCCATGCACACCGCACGGGGCGCGTTGAAGTTGTTGGTCAGCTGCGCACTGGTGCCCGTGAAGTCGATTTCGGCACTGCGCCCTTCGGCGTTGACGCGCACTGCCACCTGGATCTGAGCGCCGTTGTCCAGCGGCAGAGTGAAGCGGCCGTCTTTCAGCCGCGTGATGACACGGCGCACGGATTCTTCGGCGTTGTCCTGCACGTGCTGCATATAGGCCTGCACCACAGGCAGGCCAAATTGATCGACCATGCGGCGCAGCTCCTGCACGCCTTTTTCATTGGCTGCGATCTGGGCCTTGAGGTCGGCCATGTTCTGCGCCGGGTTGCGCGACGGGTATTCGCCGCTTTGCAGCAGCGCCACCATCTCGGCCTCGCGCAAGCGGCCGGCTTCGAGCAACTTGAAGTTCTGGATCTGCACGCCCTCTTCTTCTATACGCGTCGAAAACGGCGGCATGGAGCCTGGCGTCAAACCACCCACATCGGCGTGGTGGCCGCGCGAACCCACATAAAACAAAGGCTCGGCGTGCCCATCCAGGTACACCGGGGTGATGACCGTCACATCGGGCAAATGTGTACCCCCGTGGTAAGGGTCGTTGAGCACATACACATCGCCCGGCTGCATGCGGCCTGCGTTTTCGCGGATCACGGTCTGGATGCTCTCCCCCATCGAGCCCAGGTGCACCGGCATGTGCGGCGCGTTGGCGATGAGGTGCCCCGCGGCATCGAACAGGGCGCAAGAAAAGTCCAGCCGCTCCTTGATGTTGACCGAGTAGGCCGTGTTCTGCAGCTGCAAGCCCATCTGCTCGGCGATGTTCATGAACAGGTTGTTGAACACCTCCAGCAGCACCGGGTCCACCGTGGTGCCGACTGCAAACTGCGCCGCACGCGGCACGCGCCGCTCCAGCACCAGGTGGTCCAGCTCGGTGAGTGTGGCCAGCCATTCAGGCTCGACCACGGTGGTCGCGTTTTTCTCGGCAATGATCGCCGGGCCAGTGACCCCATCGCCCGGGCGCATGTCTTCGCGCACCACCAATCTGGCCTCATGCCATTGGCCCGCACTGAACATTCGCACCGTTTCACGACTGGCGGCTTCACAGACGGGGTGAAGCGCATGGCGCTGCTCGGACGGCGCATCGCCCGCCACCACCGCTTCAACCGACACCGCTTCAGCAATCAGGCGTTTGCCTGCCATCAGAAAAGCAAAGCGCTGGCGGTAGGCCGTCTCGAAAGCGGCCTGTATCGCGACCAGGTCACCATGCGGCACCACCAGCGCCGAATCCGTGCCTTCGTAGCGCACATGCACACGCGGGCGCACCTGCACGGCTGAGGCACTGACTTGCTGACGCGCCAACTCGCTGCTGGCAGCCGCACTCAGGGCCTCCAGCGCTTGCGTAATGCCTGGCAAGGCCTCGGCCGTCAAGGGCAGCTCAATCGCCTGCTCGCGGATCACATTCTGGTCGGCCAAGCCCATGCCGTAGGCCGACAACACCCCGGCGAGCGGATGCACCAGCACCCGCGTCATGCCCAGTGCATCGGCCACCAGGCAAGCGTGCTGCCCACCTGCACCGCCAAAGCACTGCAGGGTGTAGCGTGTCACGTCGTAGCCCCGGGCCACCGAAATCTTCTTGATCGCGTTGGCCATTTGCTGCACCGCGATGCGGATGAAGCCTTCTGCCACATCCTCGGCCGCACGGCCTGTCTGCACCGCCAGCGCCTCGAAGCGTTGCTGCACCGCCTCCAGACTCAGCGCCTCATTGGCCTGCGGGCCAAACACTTTGGGAAAGTGACGTGGCTGGATCTTGCCCAACATCACGTTCGCATCCGTCACAGCCAGCGGGCCACCACGGCGGTAACTCGCTGGCCCCGGGTTGGCACCGGCACTCTCCGGCCCCACGCGAAAGCGCGCACCGTCAAACGACAAAATGGAGCCACCACCCGCCGCCACGGTGTGGATGCTCATCATCGGTGCGCGCATGCGCACCCCCGCCACCTGCGTCTCGAACTCGCGCTCGAACTCACCCGCAAAGTGCGACACATCGGTGGACGTGCCCCCCATGTCAAAACCGATCACCCTGTCGTGCCCCGCCAGCAGGGCGGTGCGGGCCATGCCCACAATGCCACCGGCCGGGCCGGACAGGATCGCGTCCTTGCCCTGAAAGGCGTGCGCATCGGTCAGGCCGCCCGAAGACTGCATGAAGAAGAGCTTGACGCCCGGCATCTCGCTGGCCACCTGGTCCACATAGCGGCGCAGAATGGGCGAGAGGTAGGCATCAACCACGGTGGTGTCGCCCCGGCTGACGAACTTCATCATCGGGCTGGTCTCGTGGCTGGTGCTGACCTGGGTAAAGCCCACTTCGTGCGCAATGCGGGCAGCGGCCTGCTCATGATCGGTGTAACGGTAACCGTGCATGAACACGATGGCTGCGCTGCGCAGACCTGCGTCATAGGCAGCCCACAGGCGCTCGCGCAGGTGTGCCTCATCCAATGGCTCGACCACGTCACCGTGCGCGCCCATGCGTTCGCAGGCCTCGATCACCCGCTCGTACAGCAACTCAGGCAGCACGATCTGACGGTCAAACAGGCGCGGGCGGTTCTGGTACGCGATGCGCAGCGCGTCGCGAAAGCCCTGGGTCGTGATCAGCAGCGTGGGCTCGCCCTTGCGCTCCAGCAGGGCGTTGGTGGCCACGGTGGTGCCCATCTTGACGCACTCGACCTGCTCGGGCGTGACAGGTTCACCAGCCTTGAGGCCAAGCAGGTGCCGGATACCCGCCACCGCCGCATCGCGGTATTGCTCGGGGTTTTCGGAAAGCAGTTTGTGCGTGACCAGGCTGCCGTCAGGCCGCTTGCCCACGATGTCGGTGAAGGTGCCGCCACGGTCAATCCAGAATTGCCAGCGGGGTGTTGTCTGAGGTGCGTTCATGGTCCGGGCATATTACCCGGCTGTCGCGCACGGGGCAGTCCCTCAGGGGAATCACCCATCTCCCGCACCCTGCTTCTCGCCTACAGTGGCAGGAAGCCGATGCACCGTTGTGGCGCACATTGCTGGTACGCGTCTTGCTCGGTTCCAACACCCTCTCCAGGAGTCCTTCATGAAACGCCGCACCTTGAACCTGGGCCTGATGGCCACTGTGATCACGCTCTCTGTCGCCGCACAGGCACAGACCAAATGGGACCTGCCCGCCGCTTACCCGGCCACCAACTTCCACTCCATGAACCTGGCGCAATTTGCCGCCGATGTGGACAAGGCCTCCGGTGGCAAGCTCAAGATCACGGTGCACGCCAATGCATCCCTCTTCAAAGCCCCCGAGATCAAGCGCGCCGTGCAAGGCGGCCAAGCCCAGGCCGGTGAAATCCTGCTGGCGAACTTCAGCAACGAGTGGCCTATTTATGCCGCCGACGGCTTGCCCTTCCTGGCCGACAGCTACGACGAAGGCATGAAGCTCTACAAAGCGCAAAAGCCCCTGATGGACAAGAAACTGGCCGAGCAAGGCATGGTGCTGCTGTACTCGGTGGCCTGGCCACCGCAGGGCATCTACAGCAAGAAGCCTCTCAACAGCGCAGCCGACCTCAAGGGCATCAAGTGGCGCTCTTACAGCCCATCGACTGCCCGCATCGCCGAGCTGGTGGGTGCGCAGCCCGTGACCGTGCAGGCGGCGGAATTCACCCAAGCCCTGGCCACCGGCGTGGTCGAGTCCACCATGACGTCTGGCGCCACCGGCGTGGACAGCAAACTCTACGAACACCTCAAGTACTACTACGACGTGCAGGCCTGGTTGCCCAAGAATGCGGTGATCGCCAACAAAAAGGCTTTTGACGCGCTCGACAAAGCCACGCAAGACGCCGTGATGAAAGCCGCCGCCGACGCCGAAGCGCGTGGCTGGGCCGAGTCCCGCAAGGTCAACGACACCACGCTCGCCACCCTCAAGGCCAATGGCATGACCGTCACCGCACCCTCGGTGCAACTCAAGGCCGACATGAAGAAAGTCGGCGACACCATGCTCAAGGAATGGCTGGACAAAGCGGGCGCCGAAGGCAAAGCCCTGGTCGACGCCTACAACCACAAGTAAACCCACATGAGCACCAGCAGCACAGCCAGCGCCAGCTTTGGCAGGCGCTTTTTGGACGGTTTGTACCTGTTGGGCGGCAACCTGGCCGCCCTGTGCGTACTGGCCATTTTGGTCTTGATGATCGCCGCATCCATGGGGCGCGTGTTCGAGTGGCGCGTCTCCTGGATCAACGACATCGTGGCCTGGCTGTGTGCAGCCGCGGCCTTCATGGGCATGGCCTACAGCTTCCGCAATGGCGACTTTGTGCGGGTGACACTGGTGCTCGAATCGGTGTCGCCACCCGTGCGCCGCTGGCTGGAACTGGTCTCTCTGGCCGTGGCCGCCGTGGCGATTGGCTACCTGGGCTACTGGGCAGCGCGCTTCACCTGGGAGAGCTACGAGTTCAACGACATCGCGGGCAACATGGTGGCGATCCCGATCTGGATTCCGCAAATGAGCTTTGTGATCGGCTCGGCCATTCTGGTGATTGCCGTGCTGGATGAATGCGTGTGCGTGTTCCGCGGTGGCAAACCCAGCTATGTGGCGCGTGTCGAAGAGCGGCACGCCCGTGGTGACTTTTCCGAGGAGATGTGATGGGCCTGCTTGAAATCGGGGGCCTGCTCCTCTTTTTGATGCTGCTGATGCTCAGCGGCGGCGTCTGGATCGCCATGACGCTGGCCATTGTGGGCTGGGTCGGTCAGGCGTTTTTCACCAACACCCTGCCTGGCAAGAACCTGTTTTCGTCCTTCTGGGAAACCTCGGCCAGCTGGGAACTCGCGGCGCTGCCCATGTTCATCTGGATGGGCGAGATTTTGTACCGCACCAAACTGTCCGAACAGATGTTCGACGGCCTGTCGCCCTGGCTGTCCAAGGTGCCAGGTCGTTTGATGCACACCACGATTTTGGGCTGCGGCATTTTTGGCTCGGTCTCAGGTTCGTCTGCCGCGACCTGCGCCACGATCGCCAAGGTGGCCTTGCCCGAACTCGAAAAACGCGGGTACGACCGCAACATCGCCCTGGGCTCATTGGCCGCAGCCGGAGGCCTCGGCATTTTGATTCCGCCGTCCATCACCATGGTGGTCTACGCCGTGGCGGCCGACGCCAGCGTGATCCGCCTGTTCCTGGCAGGCTTTTTGCCCGGTTTTTTGCTGATGGGCCTGTTCTCGGGCTACATCATCTGGTGGAGCCTGCGCCACCCCGACAAAGTACCCCCGCCCGAAGCACCCACCACTTTCATGGAAAAAATGCGGCGCTCGGGCAGCCTGATTCCTTGCTCGCTGCTGATCGTGTTCATCGTCTGGGTGCTGGTCGCGGGCATCGCCACCGCCACCGAATGCGCTGCTTACGGTGTCGTCGGATCGCTGGCCATTGCGGCCGCAGGCCGCAGCCTGACCTGGGAGAACTTCTGGCAAGGCCTGGTGGGCGCCACGCGCGTGAGCTGCATGATCATGTTCATCCTCGCGGGCGCGGCTTTCTTGACCAAAACCATGGCCTTCACCGGCATCCCACGCGAGTTGGCCGAGTTTGTGCACAGCATGAACCTCTCGCCCTTTGGCCTGATTGGTGTGCTGGTGGTGGTGTATCTGATTTTGGGCACCGCGCTCGACGGCATCTCGATGATCGTGTTGACCAGCGCGGTGGTGCTGCCCATGATCCAGAAAGCCGGGTTTGACCTGGTCTGGTTCGGCATCTTCATCATCATGCTGGTCGAGATCGCCGAAATCACGCCGCCCGTGGGCTTCAACCTGTTCGTGCTGCAGAACATGACCGGCATCGACAGCAACCGCATCGCACGCGTGACCCTGCCATTTTTCGCCTGCATGATCGCGGGCATTGGCCTGATCACCGTCTTCCCGTCCATCGTCACCATCGTGCCCGATCTTTTGATGGGTGTGGCCAAATAAAACACCCTGTGCACTCCGGTAAGATGCCGCGCTGGCCCGTGATGGCATGAAAGAGTGACAGATGTTCAAGAACGTGATGGTTTACCACATCGGTGAAGGCTGGAGCCCCAGCCTCACCGAGGTGGAGGCGGCGCTGCAACCGGCCCGCTTTGTAGAGTGCGGCGCAAGCCAGGACAAATCGGTGGGCTGGATCGAGCCCCGAGGCGAAGAGCACGGCCCCCTGGTGGAATCCGTGGGTGGTCAATGGATGGTCAAGCTCATGATCGAGTCCAAAGCCGTGCCTGGCAACGTGGTGCGACGCCAACTGGACGAGCGCATCACCGAGATCGAGGCCGCCACGGGCCGCAAACCTGGCAAAAAGGAAAAGCGCGATCTGCAGGACGACATCCTGCAGTCCTTGCTGCCTCAGGCATTCCCGAGGCAAGCCAGCATGCTGGTGTGGATCGATCTGCCCAAGCGCCGACTGGTGCTGGACAGCGGCAGCCAGGGCAAGGCCGACGAGGCCATCTCTGCCTTGATGAAAGCCTTCACCGGCTTGTCGGTGGCCCTGATCCAGACGGCCACCACACCGCAGGCGGCCATGACCGAATGGTTGCTGGCCCCGGCCCCCGAAGACTGGCCGGCTGACCTGAGCGTGGAGCGCGAATGCGTGCTGAAAGCCACCGGCGAAGACGCCGCCAGCATCCGCTTCACACGCCACCACCTGGCCAACGACGATGTGCGCAAGCATGTGCTCGAAGGCAAGCTGCCCACCCAACTGGCCGTGAGCTGGGACGGGCGCGTGAGCTTTGTGCTGACCGAAACCCTGCAACTGAAAAAAGTGCAGTTCCTCGACGGCGTGATGGACGAAGCAGGCACCGACAAAAACGAAGACCGCTTCGACTCGGATGTGGTGCTGGCCACCGGGCTGCTCGGGCCCTTGCTGGACAGCCTGATCGAGGCATTGGGCGGCGAGCAGGAATGGGGTGCCACAGCACCCGATGCGGCGCAAGCGGCACCCGCTGCAGCTGACGACCCACCCTTCTGATCTCTTCTAGAATCCGGGCATGCAAGCCGTCCTCGCCATCTGTTTCGGAGCCTGTCTGGGCGCCCTCGCCCGCTGGCAACTTGGCCTTTGGCTCAGCCACAGTGATGCACTCATCCCCTGGGGCACACTGGCGGCCAATTTGATAGGCGGCTACCTGGTCGGCGTGTGCGTGGGCGTGTTCCAGCAAATACCGGAACTCGATCCGGTCTGGCGCCTGACACTGGTCACCGGTTTTTTGGGCGCGCTGACCACCTTCTCCAGCTTTTCAGCCGAGGTGGTCACCCTGTTGCAGCAAGCGCGCTACGTGCTGGCCCTGGGCACCACCAGCGTGCATCTGTTTGGTTCGCTGGCGCTCACAGTGCTGGGGCTCAAGACCGTGGCGATGCTCTGGGGGCAGTAATCGCTCGGTGGGATTTCGGGTTTGCAGCGCTTGCAACCGATCATCGTCAACAGTGCGATGACCTCCGTCGCCGTCAAGAATCAATCCATTGAATTCATTACGGAAGCGGGCGTTTCCAGCTTATAACGCCCTGAGTTTTCTGCGGATTAACAGTTCTGATGGTCGCGGTGAAAACAGTCCTCAAGCGTCACAAGATGAACAGCTGCGTTGAGTCAATGGCCAAGAAAACAGCACAGAGAAATTGAGATGACGGTGTGCGCCGTTCATATCACTCACAGGGAATACACCTAGCTTTAATGACTTGAGAAAAAAATCTCGCACCATAAGAATGGCACAGCATGATTTCGCATGCTGCATTTTGAATGCCTGTTCAATCGGATCCATGTGTTTTTCCAACCCACTTGATCATTTTGAAAAATGAAATTCTCAAAAAAAATCCTTGGCGAAATTGCTTCTTTGTGGCGATTCCCAGTCAAGTCGATGGGTGGGGAGCGACTTCAAGAGCTTGATGTGTGTGTCACTGGCATCGTTGGTGACCGTGCTTATGCATTACTGGATATGGCGACAGGCAAAGTTGCGAGTGCCAAAAACAGCAAATTGTTCCCGGACTTGCTTAAATGCCGAGCAGAGTACTTATCGCCGCCCGTTCATCTTGAAAAAATTGCGCCTGTAAAAATCACGTTGCCTGACGGTGATTGGGTACGCAGTGATGACACTAGGGCAAACGAAAAGCTTTCCAGTTTTTTTGGACGGCAAGTCGAGTTGATTCAAACCGCACCAGAAGATTTCACCATTGATCAGTTTCATCCTGACTTGGCAGGACTTGACCCTGTCGAAAGTCGAAATACCATCGTCTCACAAAAGCTGGGCTCCGCACTCTTCAAAGCTGTCGGCATGGCCTCTCCTGTACCCACAAGCTCATTTCTGGATGTATTTCCAGTCTCGGTGATCACCACTTCTACTTTGCTCAAACTCAGGGCTCTTGCACCTGCCAGCCTCTTTGATGAGTCAAGATTCCGAATGAACATCGTTGTGAAAACCCTTGACGAGGGTTTTGTCGAAAATTCATGGGTAGGCCAAACTCTCTCCATCGGAGACGCCACCCAACTGTCAGTCGCGATGCTGGATCCCAGATGTGTCATGACGACACTGGAGCAATCAGAATTACCGCAAGACTTGGATATTCTGCGGACCTTGGTGGCCCACAACCGTATGGAACTGCCTGGCATGGGCAAGTTTCCATGTGCAGGTGTTTATGCCATTGTTCAAAAAGAGGGCAAAGCACAAGTTGGAAGCACGGTTTTTATCTAAACCAAACGTCAGCCATTTGCCGCCACTCAACACAGCAGCGATCACCCCCCGCCCCGCTGCATTGTCAGGTCAAAGTGTTTCATGAAGGCGTGACGCTCCGCATCGTCCACCCCATCAAACGCAAACACCACCGCCAGGCGCTGCAGGCGAAGCAGAGCAATCACACGAGGCGGCAAGGTGTGCCATTGCATTAGCAGGCGACCTTGATGGATGCGGATTTCAGCGCGGCCAGCGTGCACAGCGCACGGGTGTTTGCCCACTGCACGTGGCAGCGCCGCCAGCCATTCAGCCTCGGTGGTGGCCATGTCTCTCTCAAAGCGTTCAGGGTAAAACGACTGCACGGTTTCAGCGCCGTTCAACAAAAGAGATCAACCACCCGCCACTGGCGGCCAGATGGCCAGCACATCGCCCTCGGTCAGCGTGGTGGTGCCACGTGCCTCAGGTGCAATGTATTTACCGTTGACCAGCACTAGGTGCACCAGCTTGGGCGGCATGCCAAAAGGTTCGATCACCTGCATGATGGTGGTGTCGGGTGCCACGTCCATGACCATCTGGTTGCTGCGACGCACCTCGGCAGGCAGGTAGTCGGTCAGCGTAGCGAACAGTTTGAAGGTGATGTTCATGCGCGCATTGTCACTTCAACGGCGACGCGCATCCTGTGCACCCGCCCACTGACCTTGCCCTTGGGCGCAGGCCAGGTAGGCATCGACCAGTCGGGTCGGGTCCTGCAGCAAGCGGTCTTTCCACTCGCCCAGATGCACCTGTCCTTCCACCAGGCCCCGCATCACGCCGACATGCTCGGTCCAGCCCACGCTGTTGCAGCCGATCAGCACATCGTCCTTGAATTGCAGGCTCAGATGGCGGCCTGCGGCCTGATCGGTCAAGGCCGCATGCTCGCCGCTGGCCACGCCTTCCCAGTTGCCAAAGCTGGTCGAGATCAGCCCCAGCGTGTCGAGCACGTTGATCTGGGTCACGCCCTTGAGTTCGGTGTCTTGCCCCACCATGTTGAGTGCGGCCACACGGGCCTGCTCGGCCGCGTTAGGTTGGATGGCACTCACGATGGTCTTGCCGCTGACCTTGTCAAAAGCCTCGGCGCAATCGCCCGCAGCGTAAACGCCGGGCACATTGGTTTGCATGCGAGCATCGGTCAGTACACCTTGCAGGCAGGTGATGCCACTGTCCTGCAAATACCCGATGGCCGGACGCACGCCCGTGGCGCTGATGACCAGATCCGCTTCGATGGTCTGACCATTGGACAGGCGCACCCGCAGGGCCCCGCCCACGTCATCTGAAGACAGGCCCACCGCCGCAGCCAGCTTGCCCAGCAAGCCCTTGTCGGCACCCGATTCAATGGCTTCGACCTTGGCCCCGGTGAACACCTGCACGCCCTTGGCCTCGCACCAGTCGCGGATCATGCCACCCGCCACAGGCCCCATCATGCGCGGCACCATGCGGTCGCCCATTTCGACCACGCTGAGCTTCACGCCCCGCGAGGCCAGGGCTTCCATGATGATGCAGCCGATGAAGCCTGCGCCCATTTGCAAAACGCGTGCACCGGGTTTAGCCAGGGCCTGGATGGCGCGGGCATCGGCCAGTGTCCAGCACGGGTGCACACCGGGCAAATCAATGCCTGCAATCGGCGGGCGCACAGGGTGCGAGCCGGTGGCGATCAGCAGCTTGTCAAAACCCAGCGTGCTGCCGTTGTCCAGCTGCAATTGCTTGCGCTGCGCGTCCACCTGGGTCACCCGCGCCTTGACTTGCGTGATGCGCAGATCGTCAAAGTGCGTGGCCGACTTGCGCAGGTAAGTGCCGCGCTCGTCGATGTTGCCAATCAGCAGGTAAGGGATCGCCATGCGCGAATACGGCGCATCGGGCTCGTCACCCACCAGGGTGATGGTGTCAGCGGGGGCATGCTTGCGGATGGTTTCGGCGGCGATGACGCCAGCGGGGCCTGCGCCCAGAATCACGTGATGGGTCATGGTGTGTTCTCCAAAAAAGAAGCGACCTGTTCGGGCCGCTTCTTGCTGCAAGTCCGGGCGATTTACAGGCCCAGACGTTCCTTGGTCACTGAGGTGGGTCGGCCTTCGCCGTCCCAGCCACGCGCGTCGTAGTACTTGGGCAGCATCTCGTTCAACTTGCTGACCATGCCTTTGCCGGGGCCGGTTTTGGCGGCTTCTGTCATCAGGCGCTTGGGCAGGTTGTCGTCGGCCTTGGTGAAGCCCGCAGCGTTGTTGAACTCGCGCTCCATGTTCCAGATGCGTTCGCCAATGTGGGCCAGGTGCTCCATGGTGAACTCTTCGCCACAAGCCGCTTGCACTTGCGGGGCCACGTCGGCCAGGGTCCAGGCGAAGCTGGTGAAGATGCAAATGCCGGCCGAGTCAAACGCCGCTGTAGCGTCCTGGAAGGCCTTGACCAGTTCAGGCTTGCCTTCGTGCTCGGTGGGCTCGGTCTTGACCGGGATGCCCAGCACTTCAGAAGCGATGGTGTAGCCGCGCAGGTGGCAAGCACCACGGTTGGAGGTGGCATACGCCAAGCCAATGCCCTGGATCACACGGCCGTCGTAGGCCGGGAATTCCTGGCCCTTGACGCTCATGGACAGGTCGGGGTGGCCGTACTTGGCGGTCAGGCGCTTGGAGCCCAGACCGATTTCCTTGCCAAAGCCGATGCCCTTGGCGGTCATGTCGGCAAATTCGCACAGGGCTTCTGCGGAACCGAACGGGGCTTCCACGCCAATCTGCTCTTTGGTCAGCACGCCCATTTCGTACAGTTCCATCACGGCACCGATGGTGGCGCCGAAGCTGATGGGGTCAAAGCCTTCTTCGTTGCAGACCATGTTGGCGTATTGCAGTGCTTCGAGGTCTTTGACGCCGTTGGCAGCGCCCAGCGCCCAAGCCGCTTCGTATTCGAGGCCACCGGATGCGCCCCAGTACTCGGGCTTGTTCTTGACCGAGAAGTGGCCTTCGTCCATCTTGCTGATGCGGCCGCAGGCGATGGTGCAACCGAAGCAGGCCTGGTTGGTCACCAGGTGCTTTTTGCCGTCGGTTTCGCGCGGTGTGGCCATGGCTTCGGCCGAGATGTCCTTGGCGCTTTCAAACTGCACATCGCGGTGGTTGCGCGTGGGCAAGGCACCGACTTCGTTGATCACGTTCATCAGCACCTGGGTGCCATAGGCGGGCAGGCCCTGGCCGGTGACGGCGTTGTCGGCAAGCACCTTCTTGGCGGCCTTGGCCGCGGCCATGAAAGCCTTGGGGTTTTGCACATTGCCCACGCCCTTGGTGCCGCGCACGGCGATGGCTTTGAGGTTTTTGCTGCCCATGACGGTGCCCACGCCCGAACGGCCGGCCGCACGGTGCAGGTCGTTCACCACGGCGGCATACAGCACGCCGTTTTCACCGGCCTTGCCAATGCTGGACACACGCAGCAGCGGGTCTTGCAGGCTGGATTTGAGGATTTCCTCGGTCTTCCAGACGCTCTGGCCCCACAGGTGGCCCGCATCGCGCAACTCGACCTCGTCGTCGTTGATGAAGAGGTAGACCGGCTTGGCCGATTTGCCTTCAAAAATGACCATGTCCCAACCGGCCATCTTCAGCTCGGCACCCCAATAGCCGCCCGAGTTGGAGCAGGCGATAGCGCCCGTCAGCGGCCCTTTGGTGATGACGGTGTAGCGGCCACCGGTGGAGGCCATGGTGCCGGTCAGCGGGCCGGTGGCCCAGATGATTTTGTTGTCGGCCGACAGTGGATCGACTTTGGGGTCGACCTCGTTGATCAGGTATTTGCTGCCCAGGCCGCGTGAACCCAGGTAGGCCTTGGCCCACTCCATGTTCAGCGGTTCGGATTTGACGGTGCCTGCCGTCAGGTTGACGCGGAGGATTTTTCCAGCCCAAGACATGTTGATGCTCCTTGTGGGTGGGGGATTAACCGGCGGTGGGCTGATTGCCCAGCTTGTCGGCCCACTGTTTCATTTTGTCGATGCCGGTCCAGTTGGCATCGACGAAGGTGATGGCGCCGGTCGGGCAGGCGTCGGCACAGGCCGGGTCGCCACCGCACAGATCGCACTTTTGCACCTTGCCGGTTTCCTGCACATAGTTGATGGTGCCAAACGGGCAGGCGATGGTGCAAACCTTGCAGCCCACGCAGGTGGACTCGTTGACCACCTTGGCGCCGGTGGCCTTGTCCACCGTGATCGCTTCCACAGGGCAGGCATGCAGGCACCAGGCTTCGTCGCACTGGGTGCAGGTGTAGGGCACTTTTTTGCCGGTGTGGTGAAAGTCGAACACCTTGATGCGCGACTTGGAGGTGGCGTATGTGCCGTAGTTCTCGAAAGAACAGGCCATTTCGCACTGCAAGCAGCCGGTGCATTTGTCCGGGTTGATGTGCAGGACTTTCTGCATGGAGGTCTCCTGTGGTGGGGCAGAGGTCAATCTGCACCTATGAATGAAAATTCATAGCCATTGTTGTGCTCAAACACACCGACCCCATCAGTGTTAACCCTCGGTTTTTGGAAGGTAAAAACGAATATTCTCAGCCTGATACACATTGCTGCCATGGCCCTGCACGAATCCCCCCCTGACCGAACCCAGAGCATTGAGCGCGCCAGGGCGATGGTGCTTCAAGATCGTACCCATGCCGTCTCCACCGGGCTGCCGACATGGGTCACGCAATCCTGGCAACGCTGCCTGGACATGGGCCTGCAACCGCACCAGTCGGTGGGGTTTGACACCATCACGGCACAGCACATGCGGCGTATCCAGGAGGCCAGTCGCCCTCTGGTGCAGGCGGCCCGGCCCGTGCTGACCGAGTTGGCCCGGGTCATTGCAGACATCCGGTATTTCGCCATCCTGACCAACGCCGAGGGCATCGTGGTGGACGTCCACGGCCCTGTGGACCGACAGGACCGCCGGGCCGACGCCATCGCCCGCGTGGGGGTGGACCTGTCCGAATGCTCGGTGGGCACCACCTCGATCAGTGCCGCGCTGCGGGAGTTGCAGCCGGTCTGGCTGCACCGGGGTGAACATTTCTTCCAGGACACCAGTGCCTACAGCTGCGCAGGTGCGCCTGTGTTCGGACCCGATGGCCTGTGCGCGGGCATGCTGGACCTGACGGGCATCGAAACCCAGGAGCGTCCGGCGCTCAGGCATCTGGTCCAGCGCTCGGCACGCAGCATTGAAAACAGCTGGCTGCTGTCCACAGCCCATGCCCTGGTCTTGCGTTTGAGCTGGCCAGGCAACCCGCCGGGCGGGGACAGCGATGGCTTGATCACCCTGGACCATGAAGGTCACCTCATCGGCGCCAACCCTGCGGCAAGGCAGATGCTGTCGCTGGAAACCACATCCAGTGCGCCGCTGCATGCGAGCGATGTGTTTGCCTTTCCCTGGGAAAACCTGTTCGATGCCGCAGCGCAGGCAAGGCCGCAGGAAATCCCGCTGTGGTCAGGTCTGAGGCTGCAGATCCAGGCCATCCGGACAGGCGCACACACGACCGTGGCAACGCACTCGCCCATGGCTGCCAAGCCCTTGAAGGCAGCGCAAACCGACATGATCCGCCAGGCCGTGCAGCAAGCGCGCGGCAACGTGGCCGAAGCGGCCCGTGCCTTGGGCATCAGCCGGGCCACGGTCTACCGCAAGCTCGGCCGACCCCACTGAGTCATTTGTTGGCGTTCGGGAAGAACAACTGCTCACCACCGATCTTGTATTCGGCGATGCTGGCCTGACCGGCGGCTGAAGTCACCCAGTCCACAAATTTCTGCGCCTCGGCCTGTTTGACGTGTGGGTGTTTGGCGGGGTTCACCACCATCACGCCGTACTGGTTGAACAAGCGCTGATCGCCCTCGACCAGCACCGCCAGATCGGCGCGGTTCTTGAAGTTCAGCCAGGTGCCGCGATCGGCCAGCACATACGCGCCTTGCGACGCGGCGATGTTGAGCGCAGGCCCCATGCCGCAGCCGCATTCACGGTAGCCCGCGCCTTTGGCGGCCTCCAGCTGGGCCATTTTCCAGAAGCGCAGCTCGGCCGCATGGGTGCCGCTTTTGTCCCCCCGCGACACAAATGCCGCATTCGCGTTCGCCAGCCTGGCCAGCGCCGCAACGATGTCTTTGCCTTTGATCGCGGCCGGATCGGCCTTGGGTCCAATCAACACAAAGTCGTTGTACATGACGGGCAGGCGCTTGAGGCCAAAGCCTTCGGCCACGAACTTTTCTTCGGCCACCTGGTCGTGCACAAACACCACATCGGCGTCACCGCGTCGCGCCATGTCCAGGGCCTGTCCGGTGCCCAGGGCCACGACTTTCACATCGATGCCACTGGCCTTTTTGAAGGCGGGCAACAAATGACTGAACAAGCCCGATTGCTCCGTCGATGTCGTGGACGACATCACGATGGATTGAGCCTGCCCTGCGAGGCTGGTACAGCCCAGCACCAGTGCCAGGGCTGTTGAATGCCAACGACGGAAAAAAGACGAACGCTTCATCATCACTGCTCTCCTTGAACAAACGCATGGGCGGCCGGGCTGTGACGCGCCAAAACAGCCGCATTGAAAAAATCGGCCACAGGCAGGTCCGCCAGCAAGCGGCCGCCTTCCAGGTACATGACGCGTGTGGCCAGCCGTTTGACCTGCCCCAGGTTGTGGCTGGCCCACACCAGTGTCAACGGCGGACCGCCCTCGCCCTGCGCAAAAGCCTGCATCAGGTTTTCGACATCCCGTTTGGCGTGGGGGTCCAGACTGGCGGTCGGCTCGTCGAGCAGCAACAGATCGGGCTGACGCGCCAGCGCGCGGGCCAGTGCCACACGCTGCAGCTGCCCGCCCGAGAGCTGGCGGCCGCTTTGCATGGCCACCGCTTGCAAACCCACCCGCTGCAAGGCCGTCCAAGCCCGCGCACGGGCCACTGACCACGACACCCCTTGTGTGCGGTCCAGCCACACGCCCAGCGTCACGTTCGCGAGCACCGACGCCCGCAGCAGATGCGGCCGCTGAAACAGCATGGCCTGGCGCAGCACAGGCGCGCATTGCACTTGCCCCGCGTGCGAGGGCAACAGACCATGCAAGGTGCGCAGCAAGGTGCTTTTGCCGCTGCCATTGGCGCCCACCAGCGCCACCCGCTCACCGGCATGGATACGCAAGGACACGCCGGACAGTGCCTGCACCGGTCCCAGACGGACCGAAACCTGATCGAGCTGCAGCAAGGCCTGCATCACGCCACCCACCCTTCGGGTGCAGTCAGCATCTGCCCTTGCCTGGCTGCGCCCCAGCGCCGCAGAATGGCCACCAGCACATTCAGCAGCAACACCAGGGACAACAGCACCAGGCCCAGGCCCAGCGCCAGAGGCAAGTCGCCTTTGCTGGTCTCCAGAGCAATGGCCGTGGTCATGACCCGGGTGTAGCCTTCGATGTTGCCGCCCACCACCATGACCGCCCCCACTTCGGAAATGGCCCGGCCAAACGCCGCCACGGCGATGGTCAGCAAAGCCAGGCGTTCGTCCCAGGCCAGCAGCAAACTGCGCATGAGCGGCCCCGCCCCCAACGATGCCCACTGCTCGCCGTGCTGGCGCTCCACGTCTTCAACGACCTGTCGGGTCAAGGCCATGACCACCGGCAGAATCAGAATGACCTGCGCCACCACCATCGCCTTGAAACTGAACAGCCAGCCCAGAAAGCCCAGCGGCCCGGTGCGCGAAAGCAGCAGATAAACCACCAGCCCCACCACCACCGAAGGCAAGGCCAGCAAGGTATTGAGCACCAGCAGCACCGCGCCGCGCCCGGCAAAGCGGGCCACGGCCAGCCAGGCGCCGAGAAGCACCCCCAAGGTGTAGGCGATCAGGCACGCCGTGGCGCTTACCGCCAGGGAACGCACGACGATGGCCCACAGGACAGGGTCCAGCGAGGTGATGAGGGTCAGCGCGGCCATCACGCTGTCGGTGAATGTATTCATGGAACGCACCGATGCTAACGGACGCACATGGCACGCGCTGTGAGGGATGTCCGTTATGAAATGCCGTGCATAGGGCGCCTCGTCACTGCAGGGCCAGCACACCCACGCATGAGGCACACTAGCGCTGTGCAGCACATCGATTTTTCATACCAGTGGAGCCCAGAAGCGGGCACCCGCTCGGCCCACCACCCGACGTCCCCTTTGCGCAACCCATTGATGGACATGTTGCAGGCGGTGCGCAGTGCCGGTTCCATCTCGGGTGCGGCCAAGACACTGGGCCTGTCCTACCGCCATGTCTGGGGTGAACTCAAACGCTGGGAAAGCCTGCTCCAGCAAAGCCTGATCGTCTGGGAAAAAGGCCAGGCCGCCCGCCTGACCGAGTTGGGTGACAAGCTGCTGTGGGCCGAGCGCCAGGCCCAGGCCCGGCTGGCCCCTCAGATCAGCGCCTTGCAGGCGGAGCTGGAAAAAACCTTCGCAGCCGCTTTCGATCCGGGCATCCATCTGCTGACCCTGTTTGCCAGCCACGATGACGCGCTGGTGCATTTGCAGCAGTTCTCGGCCCGCCAGGGTCTGCATCTGGACATGCGGTTTTGCGGCAGCGTGGACGCCATCCGCGCCCTGAACGAAGGGCGCTGCAACATCGCGGGCTTTCATGCACCTTTGCACCCCTCGGCCAAAACCCTGATCGCCCGCACCTACAAACCCCTGCTGAAGACGGGGCAGCACAAGATCATGGGCTTTGCCCTGCGCCAGCAAGGCCTGATGGTGGCGCCCGGCAACCCCTTGAACATTCAGACGCTGGCCGACCTGACCCGATCCGGCATCCGTTTCGTCAACCGCAGCCTGGGCACAGGCACACGGCTGCTGCTCGACGATGGACTGGACAGCACGGGTATACAAGCCAGCCAGATCAAAGGCTACGAGCATGAAGAGTCGTCCCACGCCGCCGTGGCCGCCTGCGTGGCCGCCGGGCAGGCCGATGCTGGGCTGGGCATCGCCAGCGCGGCCCATGCACAAGGGCTGTCGTTTGTCCCGCTGCTGCAGGAGTGCTATTGGCTGGTTTGCCTCAAGTCGGTGCTGGACTCGGCGTCGGTGCAAATGCTGGGCCGCATCCTGCAGTCACAGGCGTGGCAAGTCCATTTGAACGCGCTGGCAGGCTACGCCCCCATCCCCTGGCCCGGCCAGGTCCAGTCCCTCAAAAAAGCCTTGCCCTGGTGGCAATTCAAAGAAGACAGCGCTCACCCGGGCAGTTGACTCGAACGCCCCAAACGCCTTTGCAGCAAGGGAATTTCCTGAAAAACCCAATGCATGCAAGCACTTACAATCGCGTGAATTGTTTTTTGGGAGACGATCGTGTCTGGATTGCTTAAATTCGCCTTTGGCATCGACTGGCTCAACGACCGCCTGGGCCGTGTGGCCACCTGGACGGTCTTGCTCGCAGCACTGATCAGCGCGGGCAACGCCTTTGTGCGTTACGGTATCGACTGGAGTTCCAACAGCCTGCTGGAGATCCAGTGGTATCTGTTTGCCTACATGGTCATGGTGGGCGCCCCCTATGTGCTCAAGGCCAACGAGCATGTGCGTGTGGACCTGGTCTACGGCAAACTCAAGGGCAATGGGCCGGTGTTTGTCGACATTTTTGGCCTGGTGTTTTTTCTGATGCCGGTCATGGGCTTTCTGGCCTGGATTTCATTCCCCTACTTCTGGAACACTTTCGTCACTGGCGAGCACAGCAGCAACGCGGGTGGCCTGATCCGCTGGCCGGCCACCCTGGCCATGCCGCTGGGCTTTGCCATGGTCTGGCTGCAAGGTCTGGCTGAACTGATCAAGCGTCTGGCGTTCCTCAAGGGTGACTACGCGATGGACACCCACTACGAAAAACCACTGCAGTGAGCGACCACGCCACAACTGCCGTCTGTCTCGCTGCAAGGAATTAAAAAATGCAAATGGAAAATTTTGCGCCCATCATGTTCGTGGGCCTGGTCTTCGTGATGCTGATCGGCTTTCCGGTCGCTTTCTCTTTGGCTGCACTGGGCCTGGCCAGCGGCTTCTTCGCCATCGAAATGGGCTGGTTCCCCGCCGCCTTTCTTGGCAACCTGCCCATCTCGATCTTCTCGATCCTGAGCAACGACCTGTTGCTGGCCATCCCGTTCTTCACGTTCATGGGCACCATCCTTGAGAAGTGCGGTCTGGCCGAAGACATGCTCGACGCCATGGGCCAGTTGTTCGGCCCTGTCAAAGGTGGCCTGGGCTACTCGGTCATCATCGTGGGCTTCATCCTGGGCGCCATCACCGGCACCGTGGCCGGTCAGGTGATCGCCATGGCCCTGATTTCACTGCCTGTGATGCTGCGTTACGGCTACAACACCCGCTACGCCACCGGCGTGCTGGCCGCATCGGGCACCATCACCCAGCTGGTGCCCCCGTCGCTCGTGCTGGTGGTGCTGGCCGACCAATTGGGCCGCCCCGTGGGTGACATGTACAAAGGCGCCTGGGGGCCATCGCTCATGCAGATCGCCATGTTCGCGATCTACACCTATGCCCTGGGTGTGTTCAAGCCGCACTATGTGCCGGGCATCCCCAAAGAATCACGCACCCTGAACGGCTGGCCACTGTGGCGCAAGTGCCTCAAGGGCATCATCCCTTCGGCCGTGCTGATTTTCACCGTGCTCGGCTCCATGGGCGGCCTGCCCTTCCAGGACCGCGCCATTGCCACACCGACCGAAGCCGGTGCCATGGGCGTGGTCGGCGCGCTGATTCTGGCGGCCATGCACAAGCGCCTGACCAAGGGTCTGCTGTGGGAAGCCATGCACGGCACCATGCGCCTGACGGCCATGGTGGTGTTCATCCTGATCGGCTCGCGCGTGTTCAGCCTGGTGTTCCAGGGTGTGGACGGTGCCAAGTGGGTGGAGCACCTGCTGTCCGGTCTGCCCGGCGGTCAGGTGGGCTTTTTGATCGTGGTGAACATCTTCGTGTTCTTCCTGGCCTTCTTCCTCGACTTCTTCGAGATCGCCTTCATCATCATCCCCATGCTGGCCCCTGTGGCCGACAAGATGGGCATCGACCTGATCTGGTTCGGCGTCTTGCTGTGCGTGAACCTGCAAACCAGCTTCATGCACCCCCCGTTTGGTTTTGCGCTGTTCTACCTGCGCGGCATTGCCGACACCATGTTCAAGGAAAAACGCATCGCTGCGCCCATCAAGACCAACGACATCTACATGGGCTCCATCCCCTGGGTGATCATGCAGATCCTGCTGGTCGTGATCGTGATCTTTGTGCCCCAGTCGGTCACAGCGTTCCTGGACAAAGCCGAAGTGGTGGACATCAACTCCGTGGTGCTCGAAGCCGCACCCGCGCCTGATGACACCCCGGCACCGGATGCCAACGCCCCGGCTGCCAATGAGCGCGCATCGGATGACCCGATGAAGGATTTGCCTGGCGCCAGCGACAAGAAATAAGCCACGGCCATTTCTGTCTCACACTCGGCACCTCGTCAGCACGGCTTGTACCGCTGACGAGGTGCTTTTTTCTTTTTGAAGTCAGCCGCCCATGCCACTCCCCGACCAAGCCAATCCTGCTCTGCCCTACCCCTACCAGCCTCCCGCACAGCCCATGAACGCGCCGGCCTTTGGCCCCGTGTTCAAAACGCTGGCCTGGACCATCGTGCTGGCCTTGCTGGTGTGGTTCTGGCGTCTGGGCATAGACTGGTCTTCACGCCAGGGCGCCTTGTGCGCCGTGGTCTGGGCCATGCTGGCTTTCATGGTCTTCCACATCCAGCGCAGCCGCATTCAGCTCACCCCGGACGCGATCGAGCAAACCTGGATGTGGCGCAGACGCGTGTCCCTCAAAGAGCTGGCATTCGCCAAAGTCATGCGCATCCGGGGGCTGGAGCACCTCATTGCCCCGCGCATTTATGTGCGCAATCTGGGCGGCACGTTCACCTTCTTCTACTGCCACGACCGCGCCTTGCTGGACGAATTCGCCCGGCTGGCCGAGGCCCTGAAACGGCACGAGCAACGGCCCTGAAAAACAAAACCCGCCGGGCTTGCGCGCGGCGGGCTGAAGTACAGACCGGAAAGGGTCAGAGCTTCTGGGATTGCATGAAGCTGTCGAAACGGGCTTCACCGAAACGGAACCACCAGTTCTGATCGGCACGGAACTTGGCGTAGTCTTCGTAGACTTTCTTCCAGTTCGGGTTCTTGGCGCTCAGTTCGGCATACACGTCTTGCGAGTGCTTGAAGGCCACGTCCATCATTTCTTTCGGGAAAGGCAGGACCTTGGTCTTCTGGGCGGCCAGCTGCTTGAGTGCACCGGGGTTGAACGCATCGTATTTGGCCTGGATATCGATGTGTGCCAGAGAAGAAGCGGCCTCAATGATGGCCTTGTTTTCAGGGCTCAGCGCATCGTAGGCCTTGTGGTTGACCATCAGCGTCAGCTGAGGACCGCCTTCCCACCAGCCGGGGTAGTAGTAGAAGGGCGCCACTTTGTTCAGGCCCAGCTTCTGGTCGTCGTAGGGGCTGATCCATTCGGCCGCGTCGATCGTGCCTTTTTCCAGCGACTGGTAAATTTCGCCAGCAGGAATGTTCTGAGCCACCACACCCATGCGCTCGAGGACCTTGCCCGCAAAGCCGCCCACGCGAAACTTCAGGCCCTTGAGGTCGGCAGAAGACTTGATTTCCTTGCGGAACCAGCCACCCATCTGGGTACCGGTGTTGCCCAACATGAAGTTGACAATGTTGTATTTGGCATAGTGCTCACGCATCAGCTTCATGCCGTTGCCGTGCACCATCCAGGCGGTCATCTGGCGGCTGTTGAGGCCGAAGGGCACCGCGCAATCCAGCGCAAAGGTCTCGTCCTTGCCGAAGAAATAGTAAGGCGCAGTGTGCGCGCACTCGACGGTGCCGTTCTGCACGCCATCGAGCACACCGAATGCGGGCATCAACTCGCCCGCTGCGTGGGTGGTGATCTCGAATTTGCCGCCGCTCATCTCCTTGACCTTCTTGGCAAAGAGTTCAGAGCCACCGAACAAGGTGTCCAGCGACTTGGGGAAGCTCGAAGCCAGGCGCCAGCGAACAGCCGCCTGAGCGTGCACAGCCGGGGCAACACCTGCGGCCAGAACGCCCGCAATGCCTGCATTTTTCAGAATGGAACGACGATCCATGGATGGACTCCTTTTGAGAATTGAAACAAACCCCCGACTTCAGGAAAAAACAGAGGCGGTCGCGCTATTGTAGAAACAAGAAAACCGGCATCAGGCCCGGGTTTACCCTTTTGGCCTGAGTCAGCCTGGCGGTGGTGCAGTCTGCGGCCACCGCTGGCGGATGGACCGCTCGATGCCCGAGGCGTCCAGGCCTTGCAGGGCCAGCAGCTTCGCCGGGTCGCCGTGCTCGATGAATTCATCGGGCAAGCCCAGCTGCAACACGGGGCGCACCAGCCCCAGGCTTTGCAGGGCTTCCATGACTGCGCTGCCTGCGCCGCCCATGATGCAGCCTTCTTCGAGCGTCACGATCTGCTCGTGTTCACGGGCCACCTGCGCCAGCAGCTCGGTGTCCAGCGGCTTGGCCCAGCGCATGTTGACCACGGTGGCGTCCAGCGCCTCGGCCGCCTGCAGTGCCGGGTAAAGCACCGTGCCGAAGGCCAGGATGGCGGTCTTGTGGCCCTGGCGGCGAATTTCGCCTTTGCCAAAAGGCAGGGGCTGCAGATCGGTGCCCGCCTGAACACCGGCCCCAGCGCCACGCGGATAACGCACCGTGACCGGATGGTCCTGGGCATAGGCCGTGCTGAGCAGCTGACGACACTCCTGCTCGTCAGCAGGACAGGCCACACTCATGTTCGGAATGCAACGGGTGAAGGCGATGTCATACGCCCCGGCGTGGGTGGCACCATCGGCACCCACCAGGCCTGCACGGTCCAACGCGAACACCACTGGCAAGTTCTGCAGCGCCACGTCGTGGATCAGCTGGTCATAGGCCCGCTGCAGGAAAGTGGAGTAAATCGCCACCACCGGCTTGAGACCCTCGCAGGCCATGCCTGCCGCCAACGTGACGGCATGTTGCTCGGCAATGCCGACGTCGTAATAGCGTTTGGGAAAGCGCTTGTGAAACGCCACCATGCCCGAGCCTTCGCGCATGGCCGGCGTGATGCCCACCAGCCGCTCATCCTGCGCCGCCATGTCGCACAGCCATTGACCAAACACCTGGGTGAAGGTGGTCTTGGGGGGCGTGGTCGGCGGCACGATGCCGACGGCAGGATCGAACTTGCCCGGGCCGTGGTAGGCCACCGGGTCGGCCTCGGCCAGCTTGTAGCCCTGCCCTTTTTTGGTGACCACATGCAAGAACTGCGGGCCTTCCAGGTGCTTGAGGTTCTCCAGCGTCGGGATCAGCGATTCCAGGTCGTGCCCGTCGATGGGCCCGATGTAGTTGAAGCCGAACTTCTCGAACAGGGTCGCTGGCACCACCATGCCCTTGGCATGCTCCTCAAAGCGCTTGGCCAGCTCAAAGAGCGGCGGCGCGGCCTTGAGCACCTGCTTGGCGCCTTCTTTGGCAGCCGCATAAAAACGGCCACTCATCAACTGCGCCAGATAGCGGTTGAGCGCCCCCACCGGCGGGCTGATCGACATGTCGTTGTCGTTCAGGATCACCAGCAGCTTGCAGTCTTCCACACCGGCGTGGTTCAGGGCCTCGAAGGCCATGCCAGCCGTCATCGCGCCGTCACCGATCACGGCGATCGCATGGCGGTTTTCGCCTTTCTGGCGAGCCGCCAGAGCCATGCCCAATGCGGCCGAGATGCTGGTGGAGGAATGCCCCACACCAAAGGTGTCGTATTCGCTCTCGTCGCGGCGCGGGAAGCCCGACAGGCCATTCAGTTGCCGCAGCGTGGGCATGCGCTCGCGCCGCCCGGTCAGGATCTTGTGTGGGTAGGTCTGGTGCCCCACGTCCCAAACGATGCGGTCCTCGGGCGTGTTGAAGACGTAATGCAAAGCCACCGTGAGTTCCACCGTGCCCAGGTTGGAGCTCAGGTGCCCGCCGGTCCTGGAGACGTTGTCAAGCACGCAGGCACGCAGCTCCTGCGCCAGCTGAGGCAAGTCACTGCGTGGCAGCTGACGCACGTCGGCAGGCGAGTGGATAGATTCAAGAAAATGGGTCATCGTTCAATGGCTTCTGTGCACCACCATGCCGGCCAGCCCTTGCAAGGCCGCCAGCCGCTCACGCGGCAATCCGGTGTCGGTCAGGGCCTGCATGGCTTCCTGGGCCAATTGGTCCGCATAACGCTGCGCGGCTTGCAGCCCCATCAGCGCCACATAGGTCGGTTTGTCGGCTGCGGCATCCTTGCCCGCCGTCTTGCCCAGCGTGGCGGAGTCGGCCGTCACGTCCAGGATGTCGTCCACCACCTGAAAGGCCAGGCCCAGCACCTCGCCAAATCGGCTCAAGGCCAAACGTGCCGTGTCGGGCACGTCAGCGCCACAGGCCACACCCATCTGCACACTGCACAGCAACAAGGCACCGGTTTTGAGGCGGTGCATCTGGCGCAGCTGGTCTTCGCTCAGGCGCTTGCCCACATGGGCCAAGTCAATCGCCTGCCCGCCTGCCATGCCCCAGTACCCCGAAGCACGCGCCAGCAAACCTGCACAGGCTGCCTGCACCGTGGGCGGCACACTGCCATCCTGGGGGGTCAGCAACTCGAACGCCAGCGCCTGCAAGGCGTCACCCGCCAGCAAAGCCTGCGCCTGGCCAAACTGCACATGCACCGTGGGCTTGCCCCGGCGCAGCACATCGTTGTCCATGCAAGGCATGTCGTCGTGCACCAATGAATAGGCATGGATCAACTCCAGCGCACAGGCCGCACGCAGCGCCGCGATCGAGCCCTCTGCACCAACCGCTTCGGCAGTGGCCAGCAGCAGCAAGGGGCGCAGGCGTTTGCCGCCATCCAGCACCGCATGGCGCATGGCCTCACCCAGCCCAGCCGGGGCCTGGGCATCGACCCAGTCCGACAGTGCCTGCTCCACACGCAGCAGGTGCGGCTGCATCCAGCCCTTGAGGTCAAACGCCATGTTCAGGCCTCGTTCCAGGGTTTGAGCTGACCGCCATCCAGCACCTTGATCTGGTCTTCCACGGCCTGCAATTTGTCACGGCAAAAGCCCAGCAAAGCCGCGCCGCGCTGATATCCCGTGAGCAGCTGATCCAGAGGCATCTGACCCGACTCCAGCTGTCCGACCAATTGCTCCAGCTCCTGCAAAGCCGCTTCGTAGTTGTCGGGCAAGGCGGGCGACGAGGATGCGGTAGAGGAGGCCTTGGGCATGGTCATTTCGGTCAAAAGTCTGATTTTAGGGCTTTGGCCCCACGCCAGTCAGACAGCCCGGCTGACGGCATGGCTTCTTCGGGAGAAAACAGCCCGGTGCGCCCGGCCACCGACCTCAGATCGCTCAGGGGTACAATCTTCGGTCTCCGACAGGTTGTTCCCTGTCATTTTTTTGCGCCCGTCTCTTCGGATTCAGCGCTTTGTCCCTGCCCCTTCATAGGGGGAGTCTCTAGGTCAGGTCACCCATGTCTGATTTAAGTCTTCAACTGCAGCAGGCCGCAAGCCAACTACCAGTTTCAACTTATTTCGATGAAGCGCTGTTCCAGCGCGAATTGAACACGCTCTTCCGGCAAGGCCCGCGCTATGTGGGTCACCAGCTGGCCGTGCCGAACCCGGGCGACTATTACGCCCTGCCCCACGAGGCCGAAGGCCGCGCTTTGGTGCGCAACACCCAAGGCGGGGTGGAACTCGTCTCCAACGTCTGCCGCCACCGGCAGGCCGTGATGCTGAACGGCCGGGGCAACCTGAACAACCAGCAAAAAGGCCACGCGGGCGGCAACATCGTTTGCCCCCTGCACCGCTGGACCTATTCGCCCAAGGGTGAGCTGCTGGGTGCGCCGCATTTCGCACACGACCCTTGCCTGAACCTCAACAACTACAAACTGCAGGAATGGAACGGCCTGCTGTTTGAAGACAACGGCCGCGACATCGCCGCCGACCTGGCGGGCATGGGCCCAAGGGCGCAACTGGACTTTTCGGGCTATGCCCTGGACCGGGTCGAGCTGCACGAGTGCAACTACAACTGGAAGACCTTCATCGAGGTCTACCTGGAGGACTACCACGTCGGTCCCTTCCACCCGGGCCTGGGCTCGTTCGTGACCTGCGACGACCTGAGCTGGGAGTTCAAGGAACACTATTCGGTGCAAACCGTGGGCGTCTCGGGCGGCTTTGGGCAACCCGGCTCGGACACCTACAAAAAGTGGCACGAGGTGCTGCTGAAATACCGCAACGGCCAATTGCCCGAGCGCGGTGCAATCTGGCTGACCTATTACCCGCACATCATGGTCGAGTGGTACCCGCATGTGCTCACGGTGTCCACCCTGCACCCGATCAGCCCGAACAAAACGCTCAACATGGTGGAGTTCTACTACCCCGAAGAGATCGTCGCGTTTGAGCGTGAATTCGTCGAAGCCCAGCAGGCCGCCTACATGGAGACCTGCATCGAGGACGACGAGATCGCCGAACGCATGGATGCAGGTCGCAAAGCCCTGCTGGCCCGTGGCGACAACGAGGTAGGCCCTTACCAAAGCCCGATGGAAGACGGCATGCAGCACTTCCACGAGTGGTACCGCCGCCAGATGAACACCCTCTGAGACGAAAGCGCGGATGCAAGCCTCCTGGATGATCCTGGCGTCGCTGTTTTTTGCGACGATGAGCGTTTGCATCAAATTTGCAGCTCCGCACTTTCACACATTTGAGCTGGTGTTCTACCGAGGGCTGATTGGCATGGCCTTCATGGCCACGCTGTGCAGAATGGAAAACGTGTCTTTGCGCACCACCATACCCATGATGCATGTCTGGCGCTCCATCGTTGGCGTGGCCTCCTTGTCCTCCTGGTTTTATGCCATTGCCCACTTGCCACTGGCCACGGCCATGACGCTCAACTACATGAGTGGCATTTGGGTAGCGGCTTTCCTGATCGGCGGCACGCTGGTGATGGGCCGCTTGCAGGATGCCAGCCGCCAAGGCCCGATGGTGCTGACGGTGATGGCCGGCTTCAGCGGCGTTCTCATGATCTTGCGCCCCACCATCGAACAAAACCAGCTGTTCGCAGGCGTCATTGGCTTGCTTTCCGGATTGGGGGCTGCACTGGCCTACATGCAAGTGGCCGCGCTGGGTCGATTGGGCGAGCCCGAATCCCGCACGGTTTTTTACTTCTCGATTGGCACCACCGTTGTAGGGGGAGCGGCCATCCTTTTCACGGGCGCGAGCACCTGGACCTGGCCAGAAGCCCTGTGGCTGCTGCCGATTGGTGTGTTGGCCGCGCTGGGCCAGCTGTGCATGACCAAGGCCTACAGCCGGGGTGCCACCTTGGTGGTGGCCAACCTCCAATACACGGGCATCGTGTTTGCGGCGCTCTACGGCCTGTTCCTGTTTGGCGACCAGATTCCCCTGATCGGCTGGACGGGCATGGCCCTCATCATCGCCAGCGGCATTGCCGCCACGGTGCTGCGCAACCGCACACTGCCCCAGGCGCCAGCCGAAGAACACTGAACAGGAGAAACACCTTGTACACGCTGCTGATCACCACCGAAAAACTGCAACAACTGCACCGCGATGGCCCCCCTGTGGCCGTGCTGGACTGCAGTTTTGACCTGATGAAACCCGAAGCGGCCGACAGCCTGTTCGAGGCCGAGCATGTGGCTGGTGCATTGCAGGCCCAACTGGACCGCGACCTCAGCACGCACGACGCCACGCTTGCCGTCAATGGCGGTCGCCACCCCCTGCCCCGACGCGAGGCCGTGGCGCAGTGGCTCGGCCGTCTGGGCATTGGCAACGACACCCAGGTGGTCGTGTACGACCGCAATGCAGGCAACTACTGCGGCCGCCTGTGGTGGATGCTCAAGTGGCTGGGGCATGACGCCGTGGCTGTGCTCGACGGCGGCCTGCAGGCCTGGAAGGCCGCTGGCGGCGCGTTGGCCTCGGGCCAGGCCAGCCCCGGTCAGCCAGCCCGCTTCGACGTTCGCCCGCCCCTGCGGGAACTGGTGCTGACCGACCGCGTGGTCTCGCAACTGAACCAGCCCGACCAGACCCTGGTCGATGCGCGTGGCGCGCCACGTTACCGTGGCGAAGTCGAACCGCTGGACCCGATCGCCGGCCACATTCCTGGTGCCTTGAACCGGCCCTTCACCGACAACTTCACACCAGACGGGCATTTCAAAAGCGCCGACGTGCTGAAGTCCGAATGGACGCAATTGCTGGCAGGCCGTCCAGCCAGCAGCGTGGTGCACCACTGCGGCAGCGGGGTGAGCGCCGTGCCCAACCTGATCGCGATGGAACTGGCAGGATTCGGCCGGACAGCACTGTATGCCGGCAGCTGGAGCGAATGGAGCCGCACCCCCGGCCTGCCCTGCGCCAAGGGCTGAGCCCTTGTAGGAGCCCCGCCCTCGGGGCGATAGTTCGCAGCCTGTCGAAGTTTGATCGCGGCGAGGGCGCCGCTCCTACAGCCCAGCTATCGTGGCGAGGGCGCCGCTCCTGCAGCGCAGTTCAATGGCTTTGCGAGGCAAAGCTGCTGACCAGCATCACCATGCCCATGCCCAGCGCCAGCCAGGCCACTTGGGCGGCCGTTTCTTTGGCCGAAAGGCGTTTTTGCAGCTGAGGAATCAGGTCGGCCAGTGCCACATAAATGAAGCTGCTGCTGGCCACCACCAGAAAGTAAGGCAAGAAGTCGTGCAGGGCGTCGACCAGCGCATACCCCACGGTGCCCCCCAGGGCCGTGACAGCCCCGGCCATTGACACTTTCACGATGGCCGTCTGGCGGTTGTCCGAATCTTCGCGCAGCACCACCAGATCACCCATGTGGTGGGGCACCTCGTGCGCCAGCACGGCCAGCGCGGCCAGCACGCCCAATGAAAAATCGGCCATGAAAGCCGACGCGATCAGGATGCCATCGCCAAAGCAGTGCACGCTGTCACCGGCCAGCACGGCCCATTTGCCCGCCACGGAAGGCTGCGCGTGGGCATGCCCATGATGGTGGTGGTGCGCATGCTCGCCATGAGCGTGCCCTGCATGCTCGTGAGGGTGCTTGCCATCCGCATGCCCGCCGTGGTGGTGCTCATGCCCGTGGTGCCACAACTCGGCCTTGTCGAGGAGAAAGAAAAACACCAGGCCCAGCAACAAGGTCATGAACAGGCCGTGCGCCCCGGCCTGCGACTCGAAAGCCTCGGGCAGCAAGTGCAGAAATGCCGTCGCCAGCAAGGCCCCAGCGGCCAGACTCAGCATGTGCTGGGTGTAGCGGCTGAGCACACCAAAACTCAGCCAGGCGGCAATCCAGACACTGCCAATGCCCGCAATCAAAGTGCCCAGCAAAATCGTCAATAAAGTCATCTTCTTCCTGTCATGAGGCCCACGGCATGTGCATGCACCACCGGGAACCGCCTCTTGCCCCTGATCTTACTGGAGCCACGCCAGCACGCCGGTCATCTGGCGCTATGCTTGCCAGCACCAAACCATCTGTCCCATGACCGCGTCTGCCCTGCCTGTTCTGTATTCGTTTCGCCGCTGCCCTTACGCCATGCGGGCGCGGTTGGCGCTGCACGCTAGTGGCGTGGTGCATGAGCACCGCGAGGTCGAACTCAAAAACAAACCTGCCCACCTGCTGGCCATCTCACCCAAAGGCACGGTGCCTGTGCTGTGGCTGCCCGACCAGGCGCGGGTGATCGACCAGAGTCTGGACATCATGCTGTGGGCGTTGCAACAGAACGACCCGCAGCTCTGGCTGCCCGGCAACGAGGGCTCACGTAACGTCTGGCTGACCCAGATCGGGCGCAACGACGGTTTCTTCAAACAGCAACTCGACCGCTACAAATACCCGCAGCGCTTTGGCCTGAGCGATGGCCTGGCCCACCGCGAAGCAGGTGCCACGCACCTGCGCGAACTCGCAGCGGTGTTGCAGCGACAGGCCTTCCTGTCAGGCCCGCATTGGGGGCTGCTTGATGCGGCGCAGGCCCCGTTTGTGCGGCAGTTCGCGCACACCAACCCGACGTGGTTTGCCGATCAACCCTGGTCACAGCTGGTGGCGTGGCTGGCCGCGTTTGAAGCCTCGGCGGACTTTGCAGCGGTGATGGTCAAGCACCCGGTCTGGACACCGGCCTGAACCCTGCGCCGAACAACGGCACTCCAGATTGCAAGCAACAGGCTTGCCCGCTCAGTGCGCCTGTTCCCAGTTCGGCCCAAAGCCCACTTCGGCCAAGAGCGGCACTTTCAAATCAGCCACACCCGCCATGATGCGCGGCACTTCGGTGCGCACCCACTCCACCTCTGCCTGCGGCACCTCGAACACCAGTTCATCGTGCACCTGCATGATGACCTTGGTGGCCTTGCCTTGCTCGTCGAGCGCCTTTTGCACCGCGACCATGCTCAGCTTGATCAGATCGGCCGCCGTGCCCTGCATGGGCGCGTTGATGGCGGCGCGTTCGGCCCCGGCGCGGCGCGGGCCGTTGGGGCTGTTGATCTCGGGCAGCATCAGGCGGCGGCCAAACACCGTCTCCACATAACCCAGGGCTTTGGCCTGTTCGCGGGTGGCGTCCATGTAGTGCTTGACGCCCGCAAAGCGCTCGAAGTAGCGGGTGATGTAGTTCTTGGCCGCGGTGTTGTCGATGCCCAGCGCCTTGGCCAGGCCAAAGGCGCTCATGCCGTAGATCAGGCCGAAGTTGATGGTCTTGGCGTAGCGGCGCTGCTCGCTGCTCACCGTGTCGGGCGTCGCGCCAAACACCTCGGCCGCCGTGGCTTTGTGCACGTCCAGCCCCCCGTGGAAGGCCTTGAGCAAGGCCGCATCGTCGCTCAGGTGCGCCATGATGCGCAGCTCGATCTGGCTGTAGTCGGCGCTGGCAATCACGCAGCCTGCGGGAGCCACAAAGGCCTCACGCACCTTGCGGCCCTCGGCGGTGCGCACCGGGATGTTCTGCAGGTTGGGTTCGTTGCTCGACAAGCGGCCTGTCACGGCCACGGCCTGCGCGTAATTGGTGTGCACGCGGCCAGTGCGCGGCAAGGCCAGCTGCGCCAGCTTGTCGGTGTAGGTGCCCTTCAGCTTGCTCAGGCTGCGGTGCTCCAGGATGCGGGCGGGCAGCGGGTAGTCCTCGGCCAGTTTTTCCAGCACCTCTTCGTCGGTGCTGCGGGCCCCGGTGGCGGTTTTCTTGACCACCGGAAGGCCCAGTTTGTCAAAGAAGATTTCGCCCAGCTGCTTGGGGCTGGCCAGGTTGAAGGGCTGCCCGGCGATCTCGTAAGCCTCGGTTTCGAGCTGCACGATGCGCTCGCCCAGCGCCTGGCTTTGCGCGGCCAGCGTGGGCGCGTCGATCAGCACGCCGTTGCGCTCGATGCGGTAGAGCGCTTCGCTGGTGGCGATCTCCAGGTCGTAGACAAACTTCAGGCCCGCATGCGCCTCGATCTGCGGCCACAGCGCCAGGTGCACGTCCAGGCACTGGTCCGAGTCTTCGCACGAATAGTGCGCGGCCTTGTCCACATCGACCTGCGCAAACGGGATCTGGTGCGCACCCTTGCCGCACAGGTCTTCATAGGTCACGCCCCGGCGCCCCACATGGCGCTCGGCCAAGCTGCTCAATCCGTGTGGCTTATGCACTTCGAGCACATAACTTTCCAGCATGGTGTCGTGGGCGTAGCCTTGCACCTCGATGCCGTGGTTCGCGAACACATGGCGGTCGTATTTGATGTTCTGGCCCAGCTTATGGCGGGCCGGGTTTTCGAGCCAAGGCTTGAGCTTGGCCAGCACATCGGCCAGCGGCAGCTGCTCGGGCGCGCCCGGGCCGTTGTGGGCCAGCGGAATGTAAGCCGCCTCGCCGGGCGTGACGCTCAGCGAGATGCCCACGATCTCGGCGCGCATGGCGTCGAGCGAGGTCGTTTCAGTGTCGATGGCAGTCAGCGGCGCTTGCTCAATGCGGGCCAGCCACTGGTCGAATAGCGCCCAATCGAGCACCGTGTCGTATTTCAGATCGCCTTGCACCGCGCTGGCGGCGTTGTCCAGCGCGGGCATTGCCGGAGCTTCTTCGCCTTCGGAGCCACCGAACAAATCCCCCATGCCCGTGTCTTTGGGCTTGCTCACTTTGGCCTTGGCCGCAGGCGCAGGCATGGCCCCGCCCAGCGATTGCACCAGGCCCTTGAAGCCATAGGTCTGGTAAAAGTTCAGCAGCTTGTCCTTGTCGGGCGCATGCAGGTGCAAGCTGGCGAGTGAGGGCAGGTCCGGCACCCAGCCGTTCAAGTCGCAGTCGATTTTCATGGTCACCAGCACCCGGCCCTTGGGCAGCCAGTCCACCGCCTGACGCAGGTTTTCGCCCGCCACGCCCTTGATCTCGTGGGCGTGCGCCATCAAGTTGTCGAGCGAGCCGTATTCCAGCAGCCACTTGGCCGCCGTCTTGGGGCCCACCTTGTGGACGCCGGGCACGTTGTCCACCGGGTCACCCACCAGGGTCTGGTAGTCGATCATCAGCGAGGGCGGCACGCCAAACTCTTCGGTCACGCCCGCCACATCGCGCACCTTGCCGTTCATCGTGTCGATGATGGTGATGTGTTCGTTGACCAGCTGGCTCAGGTCCTTGTCGCCACTCGACACCGTCACCTCGATGCCCTGCTGGGCGGCGGTGTGGGCCAGTGTGGCGATCACGTCATCGGCCTCGACGCCGGGCACATCCAGCACCGTCCAGCCCATCAGGCGCACCAGTTCGTGGATCGGCTCGATTTGGCTGCGCAGGTCGTCGGGCATGGGGCTGCGGTGGGCCTTGTACTCGGGGTACAGCGCGTCGCGGAAGGTCGGGCCCTTGGCGTCGAACACACAGGCGGCATAGACAGCGGGCACATCCTTGCGCAGCCGCTCCATCATGTTGATCATGCCGCGGATCGCGCCAGTGGCCGGACTGGTCGGGTCGCCCGGCACGGCCCGCAGGTCGGGCATGGCGTGGAAGGCGCGGTACAGGTAGCTGGAGCCGTCGACCAGCAAGAGGGTCGGCCTGGATGTTTCGGGGGTGTTTTCGCTCATGCCCTGATTGTGTACCGGGATCGCCCCCCTACAATCCTTCTTTTGCCCACCCAAGCCAGCACCCGCTGGTGCTTTGACCCTCTTCCCATGGCGGTATTCACCGAAGTCACCGAAACCCAGGCCAACGACCTGATGCAAGCCCTGAACCTGGGCCAGCTCACCGCTTTGCGGGGCATCGAAGGCGGCATTGAAAACACCAACTACTTCGCCACCACCGACCAGGGCGAGTACGTGCTCACCCTGTTCGAGCGCCTGACGCAAGAGCAGCTGCCGTTTTACCTGTACCTGATGAAGCACCTGGCGGGCCGCGGCATCCCGGTGCCAGACCCTGCCGCCAACCGCGACGGTGACATCCTGCACACCGTGAGCGGCAAACCCGCTGCCGTGGTCAACAAACTGGCGGGCAAGAGCCAGTTGCAACCGCAGGCCGTGCATTGCGCCGCCGTGGGCGACATGCTGGCGCGCATGCACCTGGCCGGGGCAGACTACAACCGCAGCCAGCCCAATCTGCGCGGCCTGCCCTGGTGGAACGAGACCGTGCCGGTGGTGCTGCCCTACCTCCATGATGCTCAGGCCGCCCTGCTGCGCAGCGAGCTGGCCTACCAGAACCATGTGGCGGCCAGCAGCGCTTACGCCGCCCTGCCCCGTGGCCCAGTGCACGCCGACCTGTTCCGCGACAACGTGATGTTTGACGGTGAGCAGCTGACCGGCTTTTTCGATTTCTATTTTGCGGGCGTGGACACCTGGCTGTTTGACCTGGCCGTGTGCCTGAACGACTGGTGCATTGACCTGCCCACGGGTGTGCACGACAGCGAGCGTGCCCAGGCGATGCTGCAGGCCTACCAGCAGGTGCGCCCCTTGAGCGGCGCAGAGCGCGAGTTACTGCCTGCCCTTTTGCGCGCAGGGGCTTTGCGCTTCTGGATCTCGCGTTTGTGGGACTATCACCTGCCGCGCGAGGCGTCGATGCTCACGCCGCATGACCCCACCCACTTCGAGCGGGTGCTGCGTGGGCGCATCGCACAACCCATCCACCTTTGAAATCGACACCCGGCATGAATCTGCGTACCGTCCCCGCCCGTGAAGGCCTGCAGTGGGCCATGCTGGGCATCCGCACCTTCTGGCGCCAGCCACTGGCGATGTCCGGCCTGTTCTTTTTGTTCATGGCCGTGGTCTCGCTGGTGTCGATGGTGCCGGTCATCGGTGGCGCGCTGGCGCTAGTGCTGTTGCCAGGTCTGACGGCGGGCATCATGGCAGCCACCCAAAAAGCCAGCGAAGGCCTGTTCCCCATGCCCGCGATTTTGCTGTCCGCCTTCAAGGACAAAACGCAGCGCAAAGCCATGTTGCAGCTGGGCGGTCTGTACGCATTGGGCTTGCTGTTCTTGATGGCCGCGTCCATGCTGGCCGATGGCGGGGGCTTCGCCAAGGTCTACCTGGGCGGCGCCTCTGTCAGCCCCGAACTGGTCAACAGCGGCGCCTTCCAGTCCGCGCTCTGGATGACCATGCTGCTGTACGTGCCGCTGTCCATGCTGTTCTGGCATGCGCCTGCACTGGTCTACTGGCAGCAGATCGAGCCCGTCAAAAGCCTGTTTTTCAGCTGGATGGCCTGCTGGCGCAACAAGGCGGCGTTCACGGTCTACACCCTGGCGTGGATGGTCATTTTTGTGGGGGCCGGCCTGATGGCCCTGTTGGTGACCAGTCTGCTGGGCGACGCCCAGATGATGATGGCGGTGCTGATGCCGCTGGCCCTGATGGTGACGGCGATGTTCTTCACCTCCATGCTCTTCACCGTCAAGGCCTGTTTCAGCGCCAGCCCCTTGGACCAGGACCTGGCGGCCTGAATCTCAGTGGTGGTGGCCGTGCGCACCGTGCGCGTGGCGGTGCGTGACTTCTTCGGCCGAGGCAGCCCGCACTTCCAGCACCTTCAGGCTCATGGTCAGGCTCTGGCCGGCCCAGGGGTGGTTGGCGTCCAGGATGACCTTGTCCCCCTTGATCTTGACCACGTTGAACACCTGCTCGTGCCCATCGGCCGAGCGCCCACGCAATTGACCACCCACCTTGACGCCGGGCGGGAAGTCGCTTTTGGCGATGGTCTGCACCAGACCCTCGTCGCGCTCGCCAAAGGCGTCAGCAGCGGCCAGCTTGAGCGTGGTGGAAAAACCCACTTCCTGGCCCTCCAGCGCCTCTTCGATTTTGGGCAGCGTGTTGTCGTAGCCGCCGTGCAGGTAGGACGTGGGTTCTTGCGCCTTGTCGAGCAACTGGCCCTGCGCGTTCATCACTTTGTAGTGCATGGTGACGACGGTGTCTTTGGCGATTTTCATGGGGAGCTTTCTTCAGAAAAATTCAAACAAGGGTGAGTTTGGCCACCGACAGCGCCAGCCATTTGACACCATGGCGCAGGAAGTTCACCTGGGCACGGGCGTCGGTGCCCGAGCCTTCGACCGCCAGCACCTTGCCCTCACCGAACTTGGTGTGGAAAACCTGCTTGCCGGCGGTGATGCCGTGCTCGGGCGCGGCTTTTTGCACGGGCACAGGCGGGCTTTTGTAGGTTTCGGTGCTCAGGCTGCTCTGGCCCCAGGCGGGCCGGGCCTGGCGGTTTTGCGCCGGGGTGTTGGTCCAGCCACCGGCGTTCATGCCCGAGCCCACGCCCGTGCCAAACCCTGCGGTTTTGGGCGTGATCCATTTGAGGCAATGCTCGGGCAGTTCGTCAAAAAAGCGGCTTTTGAGGTTGTAGCGGGTCTGGCCGTGCAGCATGCGCGTTTGCGAATGGCTGAGGTACAGGCGCTTGCGGGCGCGGGTGATGGCCACGTACATGAGGCGGCGTTCTTCTTCGAGCCCATCGAAGTCGTTCATCGCGTTCTCGTGCGGGAACAGACACTCTTCGAGCCCGGTGATGAACACCACATCGAACTCCAGCCCCTTGCTGGCGTGCACGCTCATGAGCTGGATCGCGTCTTCACCAGCCTGGGCCTGGTTGTCGCCGGCTTCCAGCGCAGCATGGGTCAAAAAGGCGGCCAATGGGCTCATGGTGACGCCGTCTTCCGAAAACTCGTCGGCAGGCGCATCGGCAGCCTCGCCCACCAGCCCTTGGCTGGCCGGGCTCTGCATCAAGCCTGAACTGCCCTGCGGCATGGCCACGGCGCTGCGGCCAAAGCCTTCCTGGGTGACAAAGCTCTCGGCGGCGTTGACCAGTTCTTCGAGGTTTTCCACCCGGTCTGCGCCTTCCTTTTCGGTGCGGTAGTGGTTGAGCAGCCCGGTCTTGTCGATCACCAGGTCAATGATCTCGCGCAGGGTCTTGCCTGCGGTCTGCTCCCGCAGCACATCGACCATGGCCACAAAGGCGGCCAGATTGGCCCCGGCCTTGCCGGTGGTGGCGCTGACGGCGTCGTGCATGGAGCAGCCTGCGGCACGGGCCGCGTCCTGCAGCTGCTCAATGCTGCGGGCCCCGATGCCGCGTGGCGGGAAGTTGACCACCCGCAAAAAACTGGTGTCATCGTTGGGGTTCTCCAGCAGGCGCAGGTAGGCCAGGGCATGCTTGATTTCGGCCCGCTCGAAAAAGCGCAGACCGCCGTACACGCGGTACGGAAAGCCCGCGTTGAACAGCGCCGTTTCGAGCACCCGGCTTTGCGCGTTGCTGCGGTACAGCAGCGCGATTTCCTTGCGCTCAAAGCTGTCCTGTTTGACCAGCTGGCGCACCTCGTCCACCAGCCACTGCGCCTCGGCAAAGTCGCTCACCGACTCCACCACCCGCACCGGCTCGCCCGCGCCTTGGTCCGTGCGCAGGGTTTTGCCCAGCCGGGTCTTGTTGTGGCTGATGAGTTCGTTGGCCGAATCCAGGATGTTGCTGTAACTGCGGTAGTTCTGCTCCAGCTTGATCTGGTGCTTGACCTGGAATTCGCGCACGAAGTCGGCCATGTTGCCCACCCGCGCACCGCGAAAGGCGTAGATGCTCTGGTCATCGTCGCCCACCGCCAGCACAGCCCCATGACCACCCTCACCGGGCAAACCCACCAGCAGCTTAAGCCAAGCGTATTGCAGCTTGTTGGTGTCCTGGAACTCGTCCACCAGGGTGTGCCTGAAACGGCGGCGGTAATGCTCACGCACATGGGCGTTGTCGCGCAGCAGCTCGTACGAGCGCAGCATCAGCTCGCCAAAATCCACCACGCCTTCGCGCTGGCATTGCTCTTCGTAGAGCTGGTAAATCTCGACCTTGCGGCGGGTCTCGTCATCGCGCACAGGCACATCTGCAGCACGCTGGCCATCTTCCTTGCACCCGGCGATGAAGTACTGCAGCTGCTTGGGGGGAAAGCGGTCTTCGTCCACATTGAACTGCTTGCACAGCCGCTTGATGGCCGAGAGCTGGTCCTGTGTGTCCAGAATTTGAAAAGTCTGCGGCAGCTGCGCCAGCTGGTAATGCGCCCGCAAAAAGCGGTTGCACAGGCCATGGAAGGTGCCGATCCACATGCCGCGCACATTCACGGGCAGCATGGCCGACAGGCGCACCACCATCTCCTTGGCCGCCTTGTTGGTGAAGGTCACCGCCAGAATGCCGCCGGGCGTGACCTGCCCGGTCTGCAGCAGCCAGGCAATGCGGGTGGTCAACACCCGGGTCTTGCCCGACCCGGCCCCGGCCAGGATCAGCGCGTGCTCGGCCGGCAGCGTCACCGCCTTGAGCTGCTCCTCGTTGAGCGGGGCGAGCAAGGGGGAAGGAGCCAAAGAGGGTGCCGAAACCGGCGCTGCAAAATCAAACGTCATGCCGGGATTGTAAAAAGGCCAGCGCCCCTCGGGTCGGCACCACACCGAATACCCGCCAACACGTAGACACGCCAGCGTCATGGACCCCTTTCTATAATGAAGCCGTGCAACACCCCACGCGTCTTTTTCAGCGACTGAGCCTTGGCATGGTGGTCCTCCTCATGGGGCTGCTGTCCATTGGGCCGTTTTTGCACAGCCATGTGGGGGCTTCCGTGGTCTCGGGCTTTCACATGGACGGGGTGCGCAGCCTGACTCAGGCACACACGCCTGACGCCAGCACCGCATTGACCAGCTTCCGTGTGAACGACGACGAATCCCCCGCCCTGGGTGTGGCCACGTCTTTGCCCAAGTCGGATCAGGACAGCCTGTGCGTGGGCGACATCACTTCGCTGCTGGCAGCGGTCCTGCTGACCTGCCTGGTGTGCCCGCCATTGCGCACACGCCTCGTCTGGCCGTGGGTGCTGCCCTCGCACACCTACCAGGCCGGATGGCCGCCCCCGGCCCTTGCGCCGCCGTTCCTGAACTTCTGAATTTGCAGGCCTGTGTGCCTGCCAGGGCTGCCCGATGCGGGCGGCGTGGTGTTTTTTTCATTTTTCAGGAGTCGGTCATGTCCAGACTGCTCAAAGCTTTTTCATCCCTCGTTCTCACAGGGCAGCTGTGCGCCTTTGCACAGGTCCCGGCCACCCCGCCGGCCAAAGCCCTGGCGCTCAACGCCCAGCAACAGGCTGCCCTGGGCATCCAGCTCGCCCCTGTCCAGCCCGCATTGGGCGATCTGTGGCTGGCTTCGGCCACGGTGTCGGTGCCGCCGGGCAAAGAAGTCAGCGTGACCGCGCCTTACCCCGGCGTGATCACGCGCATCGATGCGGGTCTCGGTGACAGCGTGCAAGCGGGTGCTGCGCTCGCCAGCTGGAGCAGCCCGATGCTGGCCGACGTCCGTCGCCAGAGTCGCGAAGCCCAGCTGGAAGCACACACCGCACAAGCAGCCCTGCAGCGCGACCAGGCCTTGCTGGCCGAGGGCGTGATCCCGGCCGCGCGACTGCAGCTGAGTCAGAACAAATTCCAGGCCGCAGAGGCCGCGCGTCTGGCGCGCGAAGCCGAGCTGCGGTCGGCCGGCACAGGCGCAGCCAACGGGGACTACGCCAGCGCCACACTGCGCTCGCCGCTGACCGGCTCGGTGGTGGACGTGGCCGTCTCGGTGGGTCAACGGGTGGACACGGGCGCGGTGCTGTTTCGGGTGGCCGACACCCGCCAGCTGCAGCTCGATGTGGTGCTGTCGCCCGACAAGGCCGCGCAACTCAAGGTGGGGGATGCGGTGTCCGTGCCCTCGCGCGCGGCCAAAGCGGTGCTGAGCGGCGTCAGCCGTGGGGTGGACGCCACGCAACAGGCCAAGGCGCGCGCACGCGTGACCGTGCCGGGCAGCCTGCGGACTGGTGAAGTCCTGTCGGTGCAGCTGCACCCCTCGTCAACAACTTCGGGCAGCAGCGCCTGGCAAGTGCCCGCACGCGCCGTGATCCTTCAGCAGGGCCAGTCCTGGGTCTTTGTCGCCACCGCCAAGGGCTTTGAGGCCACCCCGGTGCGGGTGCTGTCGAGCAACGACGACCAATCGGTGATCCAGGCACCCATTCAAGCGGCCAGCCGCGTGGCGGTCACAGGTCTGGCCTCGCTGCGCGCACTCTTGCAACAAGGTGAATGAGCATGCAAGCCCTGATTCGCCTGGCACTGCGCTACAAGCAGCTCACCTTGTTGCTGGCGGTGGTCCTGATGTTTTCGGGCCTGCAGGCCTGGCAGCAGCTGCCGATCGATGCCTTTCCTGACATCTCGCCCACACAGACCAAGATCATTCTGAAAATCCCGGGCATGACGCCCGAAGAGGTGGAGCTGCGGGTGGTCAAGCCCATCGAGCAGGAACTGCTCAGCATTCCGCACAAGCGCATGGTGCGCTCGGTGTCGAAGTACGGGATCGCAGACATCACGCTCGATTTTGAAGAAGGCATCGACATTTACTGGGCACGCCAGCAGGTCTCGGAACGCCTGGGCGGTGTGATGGGCGAGTTGCCCAGCGGTGTGAGCGGGGGTCTCGCCCCCATCACCACGCCCTTGAGCGAGATGTACATGTTCACCCTCGAAGGCGAAGGCTTCAGCCTCGCGGACAAGCGCCGCGTGCTGGACTGGACCATCCGCCCTGCACTGCGCAACGTGCCCGGGGTGGCCGATGTGAACTCGCTGGGCGGTGAAGTCCAGACCTTTGAAGTGGTGCCCCACACGGCGCGCATGGCGGCATTGGGCATCCCCATGGCCGAGCTGCGACAGGCCCTGGCCAGCAACAACAGTAACGACGGCGCCGGCCGCATCACGGCGGGCGAAGAATCGCTGGTGGTGCGGGTCGAAGGCGCGGTCAAGACACTGGACGACCTGCGCGCCATCCGGCTGACATCCACAAGGGGCAGCGCCCAGGTGCTGCTGGGCGATGTGGCCACGGTGCGCACAGGGGCCTTGACGCGCTACGGCGGCGTCACCCAGGACGGCCGGGGCGAAGCGGTAGAAGGCCTGGTGCTGGGCTTGCGCGGGGCCAACGCCCGCGAACTGGTCGATGCGCTGGACCTCGAACTCAAAGACCTGCAAAAACGCCTGCCCGCAGGCATGTCGATCAAGACCTTCTACAACCGGGGCGAGCTGGTCTCACGGGCCGTCAACACCGTGGTCAAGGCCCTGGCCGAGGCCAGCGTGCTGGTCTGTGTGGTGTTGTATGTCTTCCTGGGCGGCTTGCGCGCTGCGCTGGTGGTGGCGATTTCACTGCCCCTGTCGCTGCTCACCACCTTCTTGCTGATGCGCTGGGCGGGCCTCACAGCCAACCTGATGAGCCTGGGCGGTCTGGCCATCGCGCTGGGCATGCTGGTCGATGCGTCGGTGGTGGTGGTGGAAAACATCGAAGCGTCACTCAGCACCGGCCATCAGACGCCAGGCATCACCATGACCGAGCGGGTGCTGCATGCCGTGCAGCAAGTGGTCAAGCCCGTGGTCGCGGGTGTGCTGATCATCTGCGTGGTGTTTCTGCCGCTGTTGACGCTCCAGGACCTCGAAGGCAAATTGTTCGCGCCGGTGGCGCTGACCATCGTCATGGCATTGGGTGCATCGCTGGTGCTGGCCCTGACGGTGACCCCTGCACTCGCGTCACTGGCCTTGCGCAGTGAAGGCGCACACGAGCCTCTGGTGGTACAGAAAATCCACCGGGGCTATGTCTGGCTGCGCGACACCACCTGGCGGCACACCCGCTGGCTGATGCTGGGTGCATTGGCCTCGCTGGTGCTGGCCGCAGGCCTGTACACCCAGATCGGCAAGACCTTCATGCCCACGCTGGACGAAGGCGACATCCTGGTGCAACTGCAAAAAGTGCCCTCCATTTCACTGGAGGCCTCGCTGGAGATCGACACCCGCGTGCAGCAAGCCATTCTGGCCAAGGTGCCGGAAGTCCAGTCGGTCGTGGCCCGTGCGGGCTCGGACGAACTGGGGCTCGACCCGATGGGCCTGAACGAGACCGACACCTTCCTGGTGCTCAAGCCCAAAGACGAGTGGCGAGGCAGCAAGGAAGAGATCATCGACGCGCTGCGCCAGGTGCTGGACGGGTTTCCGGGCTTGGTCTACGGTTTCACGCAGCCCATCGAGATGCGCATCTCGGAAATGCTCACCGGCACGCGTGGTGACGTGGCCATCAAGCTCTTTGGCACGGATCTGAACGCGCTGGCAGCGGCTGCGCAAAAGGTGGCCGAAGCGGTCAGGCGCATCGACGGTGCGGCCGAAGTGATTGCCCCCAAAGCCGAAGGCATGCCCTACCTGACAGTGGGCATCAACCGCCACACGGTAGGCGCAGCGGGCCTGAGCGTGGACAGCGTGCAGCAGGCACTCAAACACCAGCTCGAAGGCGAGACCGTGGGGCAGGTGCTCGAAGGCGGCATCCGCACGCCCGTGACCTTGCGCGGCGACGATGCCGTTCGCCACAGCCCCGAGGCCTTCAAAAACCTGCAGCTCAGCGGCCCGGACGGTCGCGTCTGGAGCGCGGCCGCCTTGGCCGACATTCGGCAGGTGGTGGGCCCCATCCGCATCGACCACGAGCAAAGCCGACGCCTGACCACCATCCAGGTGTCGGTGCAGGACCGTGACCTGACCGGTTTTGTGGGCGATGCGCAGCGTGCGGTCACCGCACTGAACCTGCCCAAGGACATCCAGGTCGTGTGGGGCGGTCAGTTTGAAAACCAGCAACGCGCAGCTGCGCGGCTGGGCGTGGTGATCCCGGCGGCCATGGCCTTGATCTTTCTGATCCTGATGCTCACTTTTGGCTCCGCCGTGCAGGCCGCGATCATTTTCCTGAACATCCCGTTTGCGTTGGTGGGCGGCGTGGTGGCGCTGGCCATCTCGGGGCAGTACCTGTCGGTGCCCGCTTCGGTGGGCTTCATCGCGCTGCTGGGCATCGCAGTGCTCAACGGGGTGGTGATGGTCACGCACTTCAACGAACGCCTGCAAAACGGCGAAGCCATGCACGAGGTGGTGCGCCTGGGCGCCGAGCGGCGCCTGCGGCCGGTGCTGATGACCGCCATCATCACCGCGCTGGGCATGATCCCGCTGCTGTTTGCCACGGGTCCTGGCTCGGAAATCCAGAAGCCCCTGGCCATCGTGGTGACGGGCGGGCTCATCAGCTCCACCTTGCTGACCTTGCTGCTGTTGCCCAAGTTTTTTGAATACGCAGGAGACACAGCCAGCTTTGGCATGCTGTGGTCGAACATCAAGACACGGAGGTCCTCATGACCCATTTCAAACCCCTCTGGATGGGCCTGTGGTGTGCGCTGGGTCTGAGCCTGGCCCAGGCGCAAACCCAGACGCCTGAAGCGGTGCAGGCCTTCTTGCCACCAGCCGCCGTGGTACAGCAGGTGCTGCTGGCCAGCCCCGCCCTGCAAGCGGCGCTGGCCCAAAAGTCCGCGCAGATGCACCGGGCGCAGATGACCGCCTCAGGTACGGCCGAATTCACGGTTCGCATGAACCAGCAAAGCCGCCGCGTGCAGCAACCCCAGGACCGGTTTTCCGAAACCAGCCTCAGCCTGGAAAGACCTTTGCGCTGGTGGGGCAAGAGCCAGCTCGATGCCAACCTGGCCGACAAAAGTCGAGAGGTGGCCAACATTGCCTACGCCGACGCCCTGCACGAGGCCAGTCGGAGTCTGATGCAGCAATGGTTCAGCCTGCGCAAAGCCCAGGTGGACCTGGACAGCGCCACCACCAGCCTGAGCCTGGCCCAGGCGCTGGTGCGACAGGCCCAAGCCCGCCTGAAGCAGGGCGACATTTCGCAGCTGGACGCCGATCTGGCCCAGGCTGAACTGCAGCGCTGCCAGGCAACGCTGCAGGCGGCGCAGTCCGAACACGCGGCGGTGCAGATCACACTCACCCGCCTGTACCCGGGCTTGCCACTGGCGCTGCCGTCAGCCGACTTTCAGGGCCTGCCCGATCTGCCGCCCATGGCTTCTTTGCAAGCGACCTTTCTTGAAAACCACCACGAGCTCAACCTGTGGCGCGCCGAAGCCGCCCGCATGCGCGTGCTGGCCGAGCGCGTCGACAAAGACAAGTGGCCAGACCCCACTTTGGGCATCTACACCCTGCGCGAACGCCAAGGTGCGGAACAGGTGTTGGGCGTTTCTTTGAGCATGCCGCTGGCGGGGCAAGCCCGCCAAAGCCACGCCATGGCGGCCCTTGCCGAAGCCCAAAACATGCAGGACAAAGTGCAGCAATTGCAATTGCAATTGGGCACGGATTTCGAGGCGCGCTGGACGCAAATTCAGCACCAGAAACGAGCCGCGCAGCACCTGCAGACAGCGGCACGCCTGCAAGGCATGGCCGCTGACAAATCACTCAAAGCCTATGCGGTGGGCGAACACACCATGACCGAACTGCTGCAGAACCAGCGGCTGGCCAACGAACAGCGCCGAGAAAGCGAGCGCCAGCATTGGGAAGTGGTCGAACGCCAGGCCCTGCTGACGCTGGATTTGCACCAGATCTGGGACTTTGACGAGTGAGTCAGGGAATGCGGGTAGAATCAGACACCGGGCCCAAGATTCTTGCGCCCGGTTTTTTTTGCCCTGAACCTGCAAGGGGTTCATTTCAGGGGCCAGAAAACCGGCCAGGCCAAGCGCTCACTCGTTCTTTCAACGAATCCTTTTTTGGAGCTTGGTTTTCTCATGGAAATTTTTGACTACGACAACATCCTGTTGCTGCCACGCAAGTGCCGCGTGGAAAGCCGTTCCGAGTGCGACGCGGGCGTCACACTGGGCAACCGCAAGTTCCGCCTGCCGGTGGTGCCAGCCAACATGAAAACGGTGATCGACGAAAAGATCTGCCTGTGGATGGCGCAAAACGATTACTTCTACGTGATGCACCGTTTTGACCTGGACAACGTGCAGTTCGTGCGCGACATGCACGCCAAGGGCGTGTTTGCGTCGATCTCGCTGGGCGTCAAGGCCCCTGACCGCGCCACCGTGGACGAGCTGGCTGCTGCTGGCCTGGTGCCTGAGTACATCACCATCGACATCGCCCACGGCCATGCCGACAGCGTGCGCGACATGATCGGCTACATCAAGGCCAAACTGCCCGCAAGCTTCATCATCGCCGGCAACGTGGCCACGCCCGAAGCCGTGATCGACCTCGAAAACTGGGGCGCCGACGCGACCAAAGTGGGCGTGGGCCCCGGCAAGGTCTGCATCACCAAGCTCAAGACCGGTTTTGGTACGGGCGGCTGGCAACTGTCGGCCCTCAAGTGGTGCGCCCGCGTGGCGACCAAGCCCATCATTGCCGACGGCGGCATCCGCAGCCACGGCGACATCGCCAAGAGCGTGCGTTTTGGCGCGAGCATGGTCATGATCGGTTCGTTGTTTGCAGGCCATGAAGAGTCGCCCGGCAAAACCGTCGAGGTCAATGGCGAGCTGTTCAAGGAGTACTACGGCTCAGCCAGTGACTTCAACAAGGGCGAATACAAGCACGTGGAAGGCAAGCGCATTCTGGAGCCCGTCAAAGGCAAGCTGGCCAACACGCTCATCGAGATGGAGCAGGACGTGCAAAGCTCGATCAGTTACGCCGGTGGCACCAAGCTGATGGACATCCGCAAGGTGAACTACGTGATCCTGGGCGGCGATAACGCCGGTGAACATCTGCTGATGTGAGCCCATGGCCACATGACACCCCAAGGGAGCTTCGGCTCCCTTTTTTCATGTCCGCGTTCGGTCAGCGCCAGTCACCGTCAACGCAAGGCACCCAGCGCCAGCAACAGGCCACTGACCACCAGCAAGCCGCAAATGATCTGGCGCAGCCGCGCCACGGGCACCCGGTACGCCACACGGTGACCCAGCCACACACCCAGGAGGGCCACGCCGATCAGAACCGTCCAGCGTTGCCAGAGCAGCGGCTGTGACAGGCGTCCATCCCACGCCATGCCTGCCAGCACAGTGCTGGCTGCGGCGGTGATGATCATGGGCGTGCTGGCCCGCATCTGCTGCGCGTCGGCCACACGGCGGCTGAGCCAGGCCACCACCACCGGGCCTGCGGTGCCAAACAGCATTTCCACCAAGCCAATGGCCATGCCCACCGGCCAGGCCCATACCGGAGCAGGCTGGTGCAGAGACGTCGCCTTGGGACGCAAGGCGTTCAGACCCACCGCGGCCACATACAGGCCCAACATCAACAAGGGCCAGCGCGACTGCAGATGCTGCATGAGCCACAGTCCGGCGACCGTGCCCAACACCAGCCCGGGTAAAAGACGGCGCAACTCGCGCCACTGGACTTGACGCCAGTTGAGGCCACTGTGAAAGGCCGAAGCGGGCACATCCATGAGCAAAGTCAGCGCCACGACCTCAGGCAAAGGCCACTGCCAGGCCAGCAGCGGCACGATGACCAGGGCTGAGCCAAACCCGGTCAGGCCCAGCACGGTGTAGCCCATCAGCACCGTGCCCGCAGGCCACCACCATTCGGTCATGTTGCAAGCCTTTCCAAATCGTCGGCATCGGTCAGATGCAGTTTCACAAAGCGTCTGAATTCGTCCATGATGGGCAGCTCCGTGCGCCCGCACAGCGTCACCAGCGCGAGGCGGGCCCCCGAGCGAAAGGGCGGCGTCATGGCCAACTCCACCAAGCGGCCACTGGCCAACTCGGCCCGGGCGGCGCCCACAATGCCCAGGTACACCGCGTCGGTCTGGCGCACGGTGTCGATCAGACTGGCGATTTCTTCGCATTGCAAAGTGGTCATCTGCGCCGGGTCGGCCTTGGGGCCGTAATGCCCCACCAGGATACGCGCCACCTCGTCCGACAATGGCGTGGAGGCGATCGGGTAGGCCAGCAGGCTTTCAAAAGGCACGGGCGTGCCCTGCTGCAGCAATGGGTGGCCCTGTCGGCAGACAAAGCCCGCACGCATGTCCACCAGTGTGTCAATCCGAATGTCTGAGGCGGGCACGACGCGACGCACATCCACCACGAGCGCGTCCAGCTGGCGCTCGCGCAGTTGCAGCAGCTGCAGTTCGGTGGCCCCGCGCGTCACCGCCACCTTGACCGACGGAAAGTGCCGGGCCATGTGCACCAGCCAGGGGGTCATGAGCATGGCCCCCGGCCCGGACCCGAGCCCGACCCGCAGGCTGCCCATGCCGCCTTGCTGCAACACCGCGGCACCCGTTTTCAGCTCACTGGCTTCGTGCACGATGCGTTTGGCCCGCTCCAGCACCGAGCGCCCCAAAGGCGTGAGTTCGTTTTTCTTGCCAATGCGGTCCACCAACGGGCCACCCAGCTCGTCTTCGAGCGACTGGATGCTGCGGCTGAGCGCCGACTGCGTGATGTGCAGCTTTTCGGCGGCGCGGCTGAACGAGCCGGTTTCGGCCAGCGCCAGCCAGTGCTCAAGTTGCCTGAGGTTCATTTATTCATTTTACGAATGAAATTCAGAAAAATAAGTCATTGGACACATGATAAGTCGGTTCTTAGGATGCGGTGGCTCTTTTGAAAACCATCACATCCTTCTGGAGACACCATGACACACCCACGCATTTTCGGCGGCCTGTTGATCGCTGCCGCAGCCCTGGGCTCAGCCTGGGCGCAAAACTACCCCAGCAAAACCATCAGCCTGATCGTGCCCTACCCCGCTGGAGGCCCTTCGGACTTCTTTGCGCGCAAGGTGCAGCCCGATGCCGCGGCCAAACTGGGCCAGACCATGATCATCGAGAACATTGGCGGTGCCGGTGGCGCGATCGGCATGGGCAAGCTGGTCAATGCCCCCGCCGACGGCTACACCCTGAGCGCAGGCAGTCCCATGGAGCTGGTGCTGGCCCCCTTGGCCATCCAGGGTGTGAAGTACAAGTCCGAGGACTTCAAGCTGGTGGCCCAGTTCACCACCACCAACACAGTCCTGACGGTGCGCAATTCACTCAACATCAAGACCGTGGACGAATTGCTGGCCTATGCCCGCAAACACCCCGAAAAGCCCCTGACCTACGGCAGTGTGGGCCCCGGCTCGCTGTACCACCTGATCGGCGAGAAGTTTTCGCAAGTGACCCAACTGCAGATGTTGCATGTGCCGTACAAAGGCATCGCCCCGCTGATCACCGACCTGATGGGTGGGCAGATCGACATGGCCTTCCTGCCCCTGGGTGGCTCGATTCCGCAGACCATCGTGGACGGCAAGATCCAGGGCCTGGCCGTGACCGCCAAAAAACCACACGCCCTGTTCAAGCAATTCCCGCCCATGGCCGCCATGAAGGGCCTGGAAGCCATGGACTTTGACATCTGGTCCGGCATCCAGGTCCACAAGAACACGCCTGACCATGTGGTTAACGCCCTGAACAAGGCCTTCTATGCGGCCATGGAAGCCCCGGAGACCCGCAAAGCCTTCGAAAGCAACGGCAACGTGGTCCTGGCCTCTCGCACACCGGCCGAACTGGCCCGCATCTACAAGGGTGAGATCGAGCGCTATCGGGCCATTGCCAAGTCCATCAACCTCGAACCCCAGTGAGCTCAACAAAGGCGACTGCATCCCAGCCAGGCAGCTTCTAATATGCTGGCTGGCTGAGGAAATTGACAACCATTTCAATGGAGACAAAAAACATGAACCCGACTTCCCTGCTTCGCCGCCTGCTGCTGGCCTCAGTGGCAACACTGGGTCTGGGCATCGCGCAGGCTCAGAACTTTCCTGCCAAGCCGGTCAGCCTGATGGTGCCCTACCCTGCCGGTGGCCTGTCGGACGTGATCGCCCGCATGGTGAACGTGCCCCTGGGCAAGCAGCTGCACCAACCCGTGATCGTTGAAAACCTGGGTGGTGTGAGCGGCGCGATTGCAGCGCAAAAAGTGCTGAGTGCCCCTTCAGACGGTTACTACCTTTTCCAGGGCTCGCCCAATGAGCTGATCCTCTCCCCTCTGGCCAACGCGGCCGTCAAGTTCAAGAGCGAAGACTTCCGCCTGGTGCAAATCGTGGGTGCTGCCCAGATCGCCTTTTTGGCACGCAAGGACATTCCGGCCAACTCGGTGGACGAATTCCTCGACTACGCCCGCAAGATGGCCAAGGAAGGCAAGCCCGTCACCTACGCCTCGGTGGGCCCCGGTTCGTTCTATCACCTGCTGGGCGAGCAGCTGTCCAAAGTGACCGGCATCGAGATGACGCACATCCCCTACAAAGGCGGAGCACCGGCCAACCAGGACCTGATCGGTGGCCAGGTGGACATCTACCTCGCCCCATTTGGCAAGAACTACGTTGACCTGCAAAAAGAAGGCCGCATCAAGATCCTGGCCATGCTCAACAAGGAGCGACTGGACAGCGTCAAGCAATACCCGGCCATCACCGAGAGCAAGCAACTCAAGAACTTTGACTTCAACATCTGGACCGGCTATTTCGTCAAGAAAGACACCCCCGAAGCGGTGGTGCAAACGCTGCACAAGGCCCTGACCGAAACGCTGAACGATGCGGGCGTGCGCACCGGCCTGGAAACCAACAGCCTGTTGATCGCCAAGCCCTTGCCGCTGACCGAACTGAACAAGGTCTACAGCGAGGGTACGGCCCAGTTCCGCGCGATTGCCAAATCGATTAACCTGCAACCTCAGTAACTCACTTTTCCCAAAGAGGTCAGTCCATGAACGCTCCCCGCGAAGCTTTTTTGCACGACAAACTGCAGGCCCTGCAAGCGCAGGCCGATGAGTTCATCGCGGTGCGCCGCGACATCCACAAGCACCCCGAGATGGGCTACAAGGAATACCGCACCAGCGACCTGGTGGCCGAGCAGCTCGAAAAGTGGGGCTACGCGGTCACCCGCGGCCTGGGCGGCACGGGCGTGGTCGGCCAGCTCAAGCGCGGCACGGGCGGCAAGGCCATTGGCCTGCGCGCCGACATGGATGCGCTGCCGATCGACGAGGCCACCGGTCTGCCCTATGCCAGCTGCAACACCGGCATCATGCACGCCTGTGGTCACGACGGCCACACGGCCATGCTGCTGGCTGCGGCCAAGCACATCGCGCAAAACGCCAGTTTTTCCGGTACCGTGAACCTGATCTTCCAGCCCGCCGAAGAAGGCCTGGGCGGTGCCAAGAAGATGATGGATGACGGCCTGTTCAGTCAGTTCCCTTGTGATGCGATTTTCGGCATGCACAACATGCCCGGCCACCCGCAAGGCCATCTGCTGATGCGCGATGGCCCGGCCATGGCGTCGTCCGACAACGTGACCATCACCGTGGAAGGCACAGGCGGCCACGGCGCGGTGCCCCACCGCTCGGCCGACCCGGTGGTGGCGGCTTCGGCCATCGTCATGGGCCTGCAAAGCATCGTGGCACGCAATGTGGACCCGCAGGAAATGGCGGTCATCACCGTGGGCGCCTTCAATGCGGGCGTGGCCAACAACGTGATTCCGCAATCGGCCACCTTGCGCCTGAGCGTGCGTGCGCTCAACCGCGAAGTGCGTGAGCTGCTTGAAAAACGCATCACCGATCTGGTCCACGCACAGGCCCAGAGCTACAACGTCCGGGCCCACATCGACTACAAGCGCGGTTATCCGGTGCTGGTCAACCACATGAACGAAACCGATTTCGTGCAGCAAGTGGCCGAAGAGCTGGTGGGCAAGGACCGCGTGACCCGCAATCCGCGTGCATTGACGGGCAGCGAAGACTTTGCCTTCATGCTCGAAGATGTGCCCGGCTGCTATCTGCTCATCGGCAACGGGGACGGCACCGGTGACGGCCACGGTGCCTGCATGGTGCACAACCCGGGTTACGACTTCAACGACGACAACGTGGCCGTGGGCTCGGCTTTCTGGTCGCTGCTGGTGGAGCGTTTTCTGCCTGCCTGAGCACGGGTCTCTCTCAACAAAAAGGCAAGCCACCTGGCTTGCCTTTTTTGTGGATGAAAGAGCGGTGTCCGGCTGACAGTTTCAGGCCGGCTTCTGCTGGATCAGTTTTTGCGTGAGCGCATGCAGGCGGCTGCCTGCCCGCGTGAGTTCAGTGACGATGCTGAAATGGTTGAGCCCCGGCAGGTCTTCGCACACGGGCACCGTCTTCGGACCCCAGGCCTGGTGGATCAGGCGGTTGTGCCGTAAAAATTCCGGGCTTTCGTCACCGCCTGCCACGGTGTAGAGCACCCCTTTGCGCGGGTGCGGCCATTTGGCCGGGCTGGCCAGTCGAACCTGCTGAGGCGTGATGCGCAGGTCCGGTTGCACAAACGGCGTTTTGCGCACCGGCTCCAGGTCGTACAGACCGGAAATGGACATCGCCTTGGTCACCAGGTGGGTGGGCAAGTCAGAGCCCACGTCTTTCCAGTCGCAGGCGAGCAGCATGGCCGCCAGATGACCGCCCGCGGAGTGCCCGATCACGGTGATGTTGTGGCGGTCGCCGCCGTGCAGCCCGATGTGGCGCCACACCCAGGCCAGCGCATGGGTCATCTGCAAGGCGATGTCGGGGATGGTCACAGGCACCTCGGGCGTGCCCGGACACAACGCGTAGTTCACAGCCACCACACAGGCCCCCATGTCGCGCAGGGCAGGCGCCAGGAACGAGTGATCGGCCTTGTCCAGACTGCGCCAGTAGCCCCCGTGAATGAACACCACCACCGGCGCGCCGGGTCGGGCGGCCGGGAAGATGTCCAGCGTCTCCTTGGGGCCGGGCCCGTAACGCACATCCAGCTGGCATGGCAGCTCTTTTCTGGCTTGCTCGGAGGCGGTTGACCAGTGTGCAAAATGGTCGGCGAAGTCAGGCACCAAAGCCCGGTTGTTGTACATGCGGTCGTACCAGGCGCCATCTTTGATCGGCATCGTGAGTCTCCTTCAGGTGTTTGCCTGCCATCTTGGCACAAGCGACTGCCCGGGCTTGCAAAACCCGTGACAATCGGGCCCATGAGCTCTTCCCAACCCCTCTCCGTCGCCGTCCTCGGCCTGGGCCGCATGGGCCTGCCCATGGCCACCCGCCTGTGCCAGGCCGGTCTGCAGGTTCACGTCTGGAACCGCAGCCCTGAAAAAGCCCAGGCCTTGCTGCCTTTCGGTGGGCACGCCCATGCCGATGTCCAGGCCGCGGTGCGCGAAGCCGACATCGTGATCAGCTTGCTGGAAAACGGCCCTGTGGTGGAACAGGTCCTGTTCGGTCTGAACGCGGCGGCGGCCATGCGTGCGGGCACATTGGTGGTGGACATGGCCTCCATCAAACCCGCCGAGGCACGCGACCATGCCGCCCGATTGCAGGCGCTGGGCGTGCAACACCTCGACGCACCCGTCTCCGGGGGCACCGTGGCTGCCGAAGCCGGCACACTGGCCATCATGGTCGGAGGCGACGAGGCCGATCTGGCGAGGGCCTTGCCCGTGCTACAGCACCTGGGCAAAAGCACCCATGTGGGCCCGCATGGCGCAGGACAGCTGGCCAAACTGGCCAACCAGATGATCGTGGGCATCACCATCGGGGCCGTGGCCGAGGCGCTGCTCTTGTGTGCCAAAGGCGGTGCCGACATGGCCAAGGTCCGCGAGGCCATTGGCGGCGGGTTCGCCCAGAGTCGCATTCTGGAGTTGCATGGCCAACGCATGGTGGATCGGGATTTTGCACCCCGGGCCCGCATGACCGTGCAACTCAAGGACATGCGAAATGCTTTGGATACGGCACAGGGTCTGGGCTTTTCAGCCCCCATCACAGGCTTGTTCGAGCAGCTCTATGCCCAGGCGATCGACCACGGTCTGAGCGATCTGGACCATTCAGGTCTGTTCGTGGAGCTGGCCAGGCGCAACGGACTGGATTGACGGGTCGACCTGCGCCCCCACAGACTCAGATTTTCATTTCCAGACGCAGCTGGATGTTGCGCCAGTTGCGTGCGGTGGTGGTCGCCGACTCGTACTGGCCGCCACTGCGGAAGGTTGAACCCGTGATGTAGTCCAGTGGCGTCAGGTTGCTGACGGTCAGCCGCAAACCCGCCGAGGGGGACAGCTTCCACAGGCCATACACATCCGTCACGCGCTTGGCGCCCTGGTACACCCACTGCTGCTCGGTGCGACGGGTGTCATAAGCCGGGTTCCAGTTGACATTGCCCCCCAGTGTCAAAGGCAGGCCTCGCAGGCGATAGTCGCCGCCCAGGTTGGCGGTCATGTCGGGCTGCTGGTCCAGCCGGTTGTCAGGGCCGGGCACGTCCAGCACTCTGGAGTGAAAAAAGCTGGCATTGGCCCGCACATCCACAGGCAAAGCGCCTGCGAACCACTGGTCCAGACGGAACTTCGCCTCCAGCTCCAGGCCCTGCGTGATGGCGTCACCCACGTTGGTGGGCAATGAAACATAACGCCCGGTGCTGCTGTTGTAGCTGGTGGTCGCGCGGATCAGGTTGCTGATGTTGCGGCGAAACACATTGGCACTGAGCAGACCGCCTTGTTCCAGATACCGCTCGAAGGCCAGATCCACCCCGGTCGCCAGCTCGGGCTTGAGGTCCGGGTTGCCGGTGCGGTCTGCCTGTGTCCAGCTGTTCTCACCCAGTGAAGGCACATAGCGCGCCACCAACTGGTAGAGCGTGGGCGTCTTGTAGCTGCGCGTGAGGCTCATGCGGATCTGATCGCGCTTTTGCGGATCGGGCTTGTAGACCGCGTGCAGCAGCGGCGTCCAGACCGAACTGTCGTTGTGCTTGAGCACGCCATTGACCGTGCCTTCGGTCAGCAGGCTTTCATAGCGCAAGCCGCCATAAGCCGACCATTGCGGGTTGATCTTGAACTCGTCTTGCGTGTAAATCGCCCAGCGGCGTGTGCTGGCTGTGAGGTTACCGCCGTCCTCGGCCAATGCCGCATTGCCTTGCTCGTCACGCTGGACGGACTCCAGCTCGATACCGCTCACGATCTGGTGGCCATTGTCCAGCGCACGGGTCCACTTGCCATTCAGGCTGTAGCTCTTGTCCACAAAGTTCTGGGTTTCAAAGCCATTGCGCAACAGCGGCTGCCCACTGGCGGTGGTCAGCCCCGTCGCCCCGGTCTGATCCATGCGGTAGTCGTAGGTGGTCTGCCCTGCGCCAAAGCGCACCTCCAGCCGGTCATCGGCCGAGAGGCGTTCTGTCCATTGCCCATTGAGCCGGGCCATGGTGAAGCGGCTGTTGCTCAGTGTTTGCGCGGCATCCGACACCGACGCGCCCTCGGTGGTGCGCACCGCGATCTGCCCCCGGTTGTCAAATTCGGAATACACGACAAAAGGGGTCAACACCAGGCTGCGGCCTTGCTCGCCTTTCCATTGCAGGCGGGCATTGGCGTGAATGCCTTTGCGGTGAGCCAGGCTGCTGACCTCACGCAAACGGTCCGTGATGAGCGAGGACTCGGTCACCGTGGCGCTCTCGTCGTGCCGGTAGTTGTCCATGGCCGAGAGCGTGACTGTGCCGGTGATGGGCTCGGTCTTGAGGTTGTGCACCCAGTTGAGCTGGCTTGAGCCATAGCCGTACTCCATGTTGCGTGTGAGCTTGAAGTCATCCGGTGTGGCTTTCTGGCCTTCGCGCAACACGATGTTGATGGTGCCTGCAATGGCACGCGCCCCCGTTTCAGCGGTCGGAGCACGCAGGATTTCGATTTTTTCAACCTGCTCGGGCGTCAGCTGGTCCACCGAAAAACCCGGCGGCATGCGTTCACCGTCGATCAGTATCTGGGTGTAGCCATTGCCAAGGCCTCGCATGCGGATGGCGCCGCCGCGTCCGGGCGCACCACCGATGGTGACACCGGGCAAGCGCTTGAGCACATCGCCCAGTGTGGCGTCGCCTTGCTTTTCGATCTCTTCGCGACCGATGACGATCTTGGCGGCCGTCGATTCGCGCCGCACTTCGGTGTCGTTGTCGCGGTTGCTCCGGATCTCGACACGCCCCATGTCAGTGACATTGGCTGGCGCGGTTTGCGCCAGTACAGAGAAAACGGTGCTGCTCAGACCCGCAGCCAGCAAGCTACGGGTCATCACCGAAGAAGGAGAAATGGAGCACATCAGCGCAGACGGCTTCATCCAGGGCAAAGAAGGCAGTTTTGCAAACATCCTTCGATTCTGACAGCCCTGCATGTCATTCAGATAACTGGCAGGTAAAGGTCAGGTCATTCGCCGGTTTTGAACAAGGCCGCCACTTTGCGCTTGGGTTTGATGTTGGCCGACACAGGCGAGCGCGGCATGGTGCTTTGACCGGAGTCCCAGACCGCTGGAGCATCTGCCGAAGGGGCCTCATAAGGTTTGTCGAAGAATGGATCACGCGGCACAGGCGCAGGACGGAAACCACCACGACGCTCACGAGGTGCGTCCAGCACATCACGCGGATCGCGGTCATGGTCACGGCGGCTGCGTTCACCGTCAAAGCGGCCACGCTCACCGTCATACCGACCACGAGGTGGACGATCACCGTCCAGCGCAATGGACTCGACCTCGATCTTCTTCTTGATCAATTTTTCGATGTCACCCACCAGGCGGGTGTCGCTGGGGGCCACCAAGGTGACCGCCAAGCCACTGGCGCCAGCACGGCCTGTGCGGCCAATCCGGTGCACGTAGTCTTCGGCATTGAACGGCACGTCGAAGTTGAAAACCGCGGGAACGTCCTTGATGTCCAGACCACGGGCGGCGACATCGGTGCAGACCAGCAGGTTGACTTCGCCTTTCTTGAAGGCTTCGAGGGCCTTGAGGCGTTCGTCCTGGCTCTTGTCACCGTGCAGGGCGCCGGTTTTGAATCCATCGCGCTCCAGCGAGCGGGCCAGACGGCCACAACCCAGTTTGCTGTTCGTGAAAATGAACGCCTGATGCAAACCGCGGTCGTTCAGCACCTTGCGGATCACGCGGCGCTTGTCATCGTCCTGCGCCGCGTAAAAACGCTGCTCGACAGTGGATGCGGTTTCGTTGGGACGCGCCACCTCGATGGTGATCGGGTTTTGCAGATAGCTGCCCGCCAGCCGCTTGATCTCGGGCGAGAACGTCGCGGAGAACAACAGCGTGGTGCGCTGTTTGGGCAGGTAGGAGAGGATGCGCTGCAGATCGGGCAAAAAGCCGATGTCCAGCATGCGGTCAGCCTCGTCCAGCACCACGTACTCGACCTGGTTGAGAACAGCGGTTTTGGCTTCAATGTGATCCAGCAGTCGCCCGGGTGTGGCCACCAGCACCTCGACGCCTTTTTTGAGCTCGGCCGTCTGGGGCTTCATGTCCATGCCACCAAACACCACGGCGCTGCGCAGCTGGGTGTACTTGGCGTACAGCTTGATTTGCTGGGCCACCTGGTCGGCCAGCTCGCGCGTGGGCAACAAAACCAAGGCCCGCACAGGGTGACGTGCTGGCGAAGTGGAAGGGTTTTCGTGCTTGAGCAGGCGTTGCAGCAAAGGCAGCGAAAACGCCGCGGTTTTGCCCGTGCCCGTCTGGGCTGCGCCCATGACGTCCTGCCCGGTGAGGACCACCGGAATGGCCTGCTCCTGGATAGGCGTCATGTTTTCATAGCCCATTTCGGCTACGGCTTTGGCCAGCGAGGGGGCCAGCGGCAATTGAGAGTAAGGGGTGGTCATTGCCCTCTATTGTCGCATTTTGGGCTTGTCGACCGTTTTAGCCCCTTCGGGGCGGGCGGTCAGGTCTTGGGCAAAGTCACACCAACCTGCCCCTGATACTTGCCGCCCCGGTCCTTGTAGCTGGTCTCGCAGACCTCGTCGCTCTCGAAGAACAAGACCTGGGCACAACCTTCGCCGGCATAAATCTTGGCAGGCAGCGGTGTGGTGTTGCTGAATTCAAGGGTCACATAACCTTCCCACTCGGGTTCGAATGGGGTCACGTTGACGATGATGCCGCAGCGGGCATAGGTGCTCTTGCCCAGGCACACGGTCAGCACATTGCGCGGAATGCGGAAATATTCCACCGTTCGGGCCAGTGCAAAACTGTTGGGCGGGATGATGCAGACGTCGCTGTGGATGTCCACAAAGCTCTTTTCGTCAAAGTTCTTGGGGTCTACCACCGTGCTGTAGATGTTGGTGAAGACCTTGAACTCGGGAGCACACCGGATGTCGTAGCCGTAGCTGCTGGTGCCGTAGCTCACGATTTTCTCGCCCGCAGCATTCTGGCGGATCTGACCGGGCTCAAAAGGCTCGATCATGCCGTTTTGCTCGGCCATGCGGCGGATCCATTTGTCGCTCTTGATGCTCATCGGTTCACCTCGGAAGAATGCCGCATTTTAGGCCGCTTCTTCCTCAGCCTTGGCGATGCAGGCCAAGCCCTTCGCCGTCACCTCGCGGACAAAGACGGATGGTGATTTTTCGTATTTCGTATACGATTAACCATCCAACACCGATTTTGACCATGCTGCCCTGGATCACCACTGACACGTCGGCGCGACTGCAAACCATGCGGGACACCTCGCTGGCCAAGCTCGTGCGGGAAGACCTGCTGGGGCGCATCCTGCGCGGCGATCTGGCCCCCGGCGACCGGATCAACGAGCCCGATGTCTGTGCCCGGCTGCAGGTGTCGCGCGTCCCCGTGCGCGAAGCCTTGCGTGAGCTCGAAAGCTCCGGGCTGGTGACATCGCGCAAGCATTCGGGCACCTTTGTGCGTGAAATCCAGGACACCGAGGTGCTCGATCTGTACGAAATGCGCAGCCTGCTGGACGGCTTTGCCGGAGCCAAAGTGGCAGCCTTGCCTGCTGCGCAGCGCAAGCATCTGACCATGGGGCTGTCCACCTCGATCGCGGCCATGCAGGCCACCGCCACCCGGCAAGACGTGACGGCCTATTACGCCGAAAACCTGCAATTTCACTGGCGAATCATTGAGGCTGCGTGCAACCAGCCACTGGCCAGCACCTACCGGGACGTGGTTCAGAAACTGCACTTGGCACGGCTCAAAAGCCTGTCACAGGGCCTGAGCATGCAAAGCTCGATCACGGAGCACACCAGCATCGCGCAGGCCATTGCACAAGGCGACGCCGACCAGGCCCGCCAACTGCTCACACAACATGTGAGCAGCGCCTTCAAACGCTTGCAAAAGAGCACCTCAGTGCCTGCAACGCGGTCACAAGAATCTTCAGGAGACAAGCCATGAAACGTCGGACCTTGCTTCAATCCGCCCCTTTGCTGTTGGCGCTGCCTGACAGCACTTGGGCCCAATCGCCCTATCCAGCCAAACCAATCAAATACATCGTTCCTGTGGCCGCAGGCGGCGGCTCCGACATGGTCGGCCGCACCGTGTGCGACCGTTTGGGCAAAGTGTTGGGTCAAGCCATGGTGGTCGAGAACCTGGGCGGCGGTGGCGGCGTGATCGCCTCCCAGACCACGGCGCGCTCGCCCGCCGATGGCTACACCCTGATGCAGGGTTATGTGTCCACCCACGCCACCGCGCCCGCCACACGCAAGCTCCCTTATGACCCGATCAAGGATTTCACGCCCATCGGCATGATCGGCGCCACCCCGAATGTGCTGGTGGTCAACGCGGCTCTGCCCATCAAGGACGTCAAGGCCTTCATCGAGTACGTGAAGAAGAATCCCGGGCGCGTCTCATACGGCTCGGCCGGGGCAGGCTCGCTCACCCACCTCACAGCCGAGCTGTTCAAGCTGCAAACCGACACCTTCATGGTGCACATCCCCTACCGCGGGATTGCGCCCGCCACCACCGACGTGATCGCGGGCCAGACCCAGGCCATGTTCCCGGGTCTGGCCGCAGCGCTGCCCCACATCCGCAGTGGCCGTTTGCGCCCCTTGGCTGTGACCGGCAACCAGCGCCACCCCGCCCTGAAAGACGTGCCCACCATGGAAGAAGCGGGCGTCCCCGGCTTTGATGCCCAGCAGTGGTACGGCATTGTCGGCCCCGCTGGCATGCCCGCGCCCATCGTGAAACAACTCAACGATGCCTTGGTCCAGGTCTTGGCCCAGCCGGACTTCCGCGAAAAGCTCAGTGCCGAAGCGATCGAGTTGATGCCCATGAACCCCGGTCAGTTTGGGGACTACCTGAAGAAAGACCTGGCCCGCTGGATCGAACTCGCCCGCAAACGCAACATCAACCTCGATGCCTGAACACCCGATTTTTTATTGAATGGAAAGACCATGACCGTCAACACCAGCGTCACCGCCGACCACAACGCACCGGCCATCACCCGCCAACTGGCCGAGTTCGTGGCCAAGCACCCCAGCAAAGGCTGGAGTGACGCCGTCGAACACGAAGCGCACCGCACCTTCCTGAACTGGCTCGGCTGCGCGATCGGCGCGGCCCGCCACGAAGCGGTTGACGCGGCCCTGGCAGCCACCCAGATGCTGCAGCCCGCACCTCAGGCCACCCTGGCCGGGCGCAACGAGCGCGTCGACATGGCCAGTGCCGCCCTGATCAACGGCATCTCGTCACACACTTTTGACTTTGACGACACCCACCTCAAAACCATCATCCACCCCGCTGGCCCCGTGGCTTCGGCCATCATGGCGCTGGCCGAGCACCAGGGCAGTTCGGGCCGCCAGGTGATCGACGCGCTGGTGCTGGGCATCGACGTGGCTTGCCGCATGGGCAACCTGGTCTACCCCCAGCACTACGACCGCGGCTGGCACATCACCGGCTCTACCGGGACGCTGGGTGCCGCCGCCGCCTGCGCGCGCCTTTTGGGCCTGAACGCAGACCAGACCACCATGGCGCTGGGCATTGCCGCTTCGCAACCCATCGGCTTGCGCGAACAGTTCGGCACCATGACCAAACCCTTCCACCCCGGTGGTGCAGCGCGTGCTGGCCTGATGGCCGCTTTGCTCGCGCAAAAAGGCTTCACATCGAGCGCCCGCGCACTCGAAGCCCCGCGCGGCTGGGCACAGGTGCTGTCCACCAAGTACGACTGGCGCGAAGCACAGGACGAGCTGGGCCAGCGTTTCGAAATCAGTTTCAACGCCTACAAACCGTTTGCCTGCGGCATCGTGATCCACCCCAGCATCGACGCCTGCGCGCAGTTGCGCGCCCAAGGCGTGAAGGCCGATGAGGTGGACAAAATCGAACTGCGTGTGCACCCGCTGGTGCTGGAGCTGACCGGCAAAAAAGAACCGCAAGACGGCCTGCAAGGCAAGTTCAGCGTTTACCACGGCTGCGCAGCGGGCCTGATCTTTGGCCGCGCTGGCGAAGAAGAGTTTGCCGACCACATCGTCACGCGCGAAGACGTGGTGGCCCTGCGCCGCAAGGTGCAGGCCGTGGTCGACACCTCGGTGCGCGAAGAAAGCGTTTACGTCACCGCCACCCTCAAGGGCGGCCGCAACGTGCAGGTGCATGTCGAGCACGCGATTGGCTCACTGCAGCGCCCCATGACCGACGCCGATCTGGAGGCCAAGTTCCACAATCTGGCCGACCCGATCCTGGGTGAGTCGAAAGTGGAAAGCGTGCTCGATGCCTGCTGGGGCCTGGGTCAGGCCAGCAACCTGCAGGCTCTGCTCAAGCAGTTGGCCCCCTGATGGGTGAAAAGGTCAGCCTCAGCGGCTGACCTTGCCGACCACACCCGCGACCAGGTAGTTCATCGATAGGATTTGCTCGTCGCTCAACTGCTGGCCGGCGGCCAGCACGCTGTGGCCCTCGTTGTCGGTGATCGGACCTGTGAAGGGGTGCAGCTTGCCTGCACCCATTTGTTTTTGTTTGGCCAGCACTTCATCCTGCACCTTCTTGGGCACCTGAGGGCCAAAGTCGCCCACGCGGACCATGCCTTCCTTCACGCCTCCCCACACGGTGCCCGAAGTCCAGCTGCCGTTCATGACCGCCTTGACACGGCGAGTGTAGTAGTCACCCCACTGGTGCGTGACCGCAATGATCTGGGCATCGGGCCCCACTTTGCGCATGTCCGAGTGGTAGGCCACGGCCATCTTGCCGCGCTCTTGCGCAGCGGCCATTACGGCCGTGGAGCCGGTGTGAAACGCGATCACATCCACGTCCTGATTGAACAAGGCCATGGCCGCCTCACGTTCCTTCGGTGGGTCAAACCAGGCGTTGAGCCAGACCACTTTGACGCTAGCCTGAGGGTTGACCGAGCGCATGCCCAAAGTGAAAGCGTTGATGCCCTGCAGCACCTCGGGAATCGGGAAGCCCGCCACATAACCGGCGACATTCGTCTTCGTCATACGCCCTGCCGCGATGCCCGCCAGATAGCGACCTTCGTAATAGCGGGCATTGGACGCAGCCACGTTGGCGGCTGTCTTGTAGCCGGTGACCGATTCAAACTTCACATTCGGAAAGTCCTTGGCCACCTTGAGCGTGGGCTCCATGTAGCCAAAACTGGGGGTGAAGATGATCTGATGGCCTTGCTGTGCCAGATCGCGGATCACGCGCTCGGCATCGGCCCCTTCGGCCACATCGGCCACAAAGGTCGTTTTGACTTTGTTGCCCAAAGCCTTCTCGACAGCCTTGCGGCCTTCGTCGTGTTGCTTCGTCCAGCCCGCATCGGTGATAGGCGAGACGTAAACAAAACCGGCCTTGACAGGCCCGCTAGATGGGGAGGGAGTTTGCGCCTGAGCGCCGGTGAGAAAAAAGCAGGCGGCCACGAGCGTGGCAGCGAGGTTTTTGTACATGGTAGTCCTCTACATGGCCCCGGAGATTGAACAAAACAAAGCCCGCCGGGGCAGCGGGTTTTGCGGTGATTTTACAACTTCAAATTTCCTCTTCCAAAAGCTGGCCATGCGCCTTAAGCCATGCCTTGGACTTTTCAGCACCGGGGACCTTAGCTCTGACAATGCTCCAAAAATTGAGGGTGTGATTACTTTCCAGCAGATGAGCAAGCTCATGCACGACAACGTAGTCAATCACCGGCATCGGTGCTTTGATCAATCGCCAGTTCAACCGGATATTGCCCTTGGCCGTACACGCGCCCCAGCGCAACTTGTCGTCCACGATGCTGGTCTGCGCAACGTGCACTCCCAACTCATTGGCGAACCGACTCACACGCGGCAAGATCACGTCCTTGGCTTGCTGCCCATACCAATCCCGAAGCGACTTCCTAGCCTGCACCTGATCCTGTGCCGGGACCACAAACCCACGCTCAAAAATGATCTCTTTAGCCTCAGCAACCGAGAGCGTGATGGGGTACTCCTGCCCAAGATACAAAGCAGACTCGCCATTGACGACCTCTTTACCCGGTGCATGTGGCCGCGCTTGGTATTTAGGTGCCTCTTTCAACTTTGCGTGCAGCCATTGACGCTTGGCCTGGACAACGCGATCAATGGCTTCATCCGTCGCATGTTCGGGAGCTTGCACAATGATAGAGCTGTCACGCTCCACCGTGATGGTGAGCTTTTTCCTCTTGGCAGAGCGAACAGTGGTGTAAATTAGATTCATTCGACAGCGTACTGAATCAGATCGTTGTTCTTTTCAGCAATCTCCATCATGCGGCTGATGATGTGTTTGCGGTTGCGCACCAGATTGGGCAATGCCACAAACTCCGACTGCAGCAGCGTCTTTTGCAAATCCGCCACCAACTTGTTCCGGGCCGGGATGCTTTCCCAGAACCCGGTCAGCTTCAGTTCCTTCTCAATCTCGGCATACACGTGTTGGGTCAGCGTGACCAATGCACTGACCTGCGACTCCTCGGTCCACCCCAAAGCGGGTGTGGGTCTGTCAGCAACCGTTATGCCACCAGGCACGGGGGCATCGCCAAAAATCTCCTTGCGCAGCATGCGAAAAAATGGCATCTGCTTCTTCTTGCTCAGGCCATAAGTGGGCTCTTGGCTGGCGCTGATGATGCGCTGCCGCAGCTTTTCCAGTTCCTCGTAAATCTTGGCCCAGTTGTTGGCAAACTCTTGGAAGATTTGCGCCAAAGCCTCCGCAAACGAAGCCTGCAATTCTGGGTCATCGTCCAGCTCCACATCCAGATGGTTGCGCACGGCATGCTCAATCGCTGCGGCTTTGGTTCGGGTGCGGTCGTGCTTCTTGACCTCTTTCTGGAAGTCCTGATCCAGGATTGAAATCGGCTTGACCTTCACATCAATACCCTTGGACACCAAATACGCATCCGTAATCTGGCGCAGCTTGGGCGGAATGCCCTTCATGCTCAAACGCTCGTCCCGAAAGTGCTTGGCCGCCAACTCATTGATCGCAGCCAGCGCGTTGTAGTCGCCCATGCGGTCCAGGGCCTGCCTGGCAGGAAAAACGAGGTTCAGGTTTTTGGTAAACGCCTTGAACAAGGCCATGAACTCGAAGCGAATGTCTTCATCGTAGAAAACATCAAAGAAAGCGTCATGGTCGCCCAAATCGGCCAAACCATGCTTTTCCAAAAAAGCCTTGATCTGCGCATGACTGTCCTGCAAAGCACGCAACTCGTCTTCAGGAAAGCTCAGCGCCCCCGTCAACTCTTTTTGCTCACGTTCATCGTAGGAGTCGAGCGCTTTTTTCAGGTGGTGGCCAATGCCCACGTAGTCCACCACAAACCCTTTGTCCTTGGTTGCACCACCGACACGGTTCACGCGGGCAATCGCTTGCAGCAGGCCATGGGCCACAATCACCTTGTCCAGGTACATCACCTGCTCAATCGGCGCATCAAACCCGGTCAGCAGCATGTTGTTGACAATCACAATGCCCACATCGCCATTGACTCCGTTGTCGTCCTCTTTGCCCAGTGGCAGCTTGAAGCTCTTGATGATGGCCTCGTGCTTGCTGCTGTCAGTGAACGCCTTCAGGTGCAGTTCGTCGTTGTGGCTGCCTGAAATCACCACATCGCTCTTGAGCCGCTTGAGCTTTTCCAAGTCGGCAGCATTGGCCTCTTTTTCTTCTGCATCCTTGATGCACGCCAGCAGCGCAGCATCCACATGCTTTTTGTAGCGTACCGCTGCCTCGCGAGACGACGCCACGATTTGCGCCTTGTACCCATTGGGGAACACATGCATCAAATAGTGCTTCACCATGTCTTCGGCCTTGGCCTTGATGGTGGTCTCAGCCTCCAAATACGCAGCGCGAGAGCCAAAGCCCAACACCGTCAAACGCTCATCGATGTTGTAGTCGCTGAACACATCGGCAAACTTGGCATCCATGCCTGCCTTGTCTGGCACCTCTGCGTTGTGCGTGCGGCCCTCGTACACAATCTCCAGCGTCACGCCATCCTCAATGGCGTCGCGCATTGTGTACTTGTCGATGTAATCGCCAAACACTTTTTCGGTCTTGTCAATCGGCGTGCCGGTATAGCCAATGCGTGAAGCATTCGGAATGCCTTTGTCCAGGTTGGCGGCCAACTTCGAATACTGCGAGCGGTGCGCCTCGTCGGTCATCACCAAAATGTGGTGGCTCGTGTTCAGCTCGGGAAAGGTCGCCTCCAAATCCGCCTCGCGGAACTTGTGAATCATGGCCATCACCAAGTCAGAGGCATCGCTGGCCAACAACTCCTTGAGCTTCTTGATGCTGTCTGCCACCTTCACCTGAAAACCAATGCTCTGGCTGGTCTCGCTCAACTGGTCTTCCAGCTGCGTGCGGTCGGTCACAAACACCACTTTCCACTTCGCCAGTGCGGCGTGGCGGTACATCTCGCGCACCATGAACATCATGGTCAAAGACTTGCCGCTGCCCTGCGTGTGCCAAATGATGCCGCTGCGCTCGCGCGCGTTTTTGCCATTGAGCAAACGCTGCACCGCCAGCCTTACGGCACGGAACTGCTGGTAACGCCCCACCACCTTGATCAGCTCACCCTTGTCGCTGATGTTGAAGATGGTGAACGTGCGCACAATACCCAGCAAGTTCGCGTGGGCCATCATTCCCGCCACCAAACGCTGTTGGTCGTTGGGGCTGCTGCTGCCGTGTTGCAAGTCTTCCAGCTTCAGCGGATAGGGGTCGGACCAGCGGTAAAAATGCTTTTCGTTGTGCGTGGTGATCGTGCCGAACTTGGCCTCGTTGCGGCAAGTCACCACCAAAAACTGGTTGTACGCAAACAGCTCCGCACTGCCCTCGCCTTTGCTGCCGCGCTGCTCGCTATAGCGCATCAGCTGGTCAAACGCTTCGGGCAAGGCGTCTTTGACCTTGGCCGATTTGGCCTCAATCACCACCAAGGGCAAGCCATTCACAAAGAGCACCATGTCCGGAATGATGTGGTGCTCGGTGCCCCGAATGCGTACCTTGAACTGGCACACCGCCATGAAGCGGTTGTTGGCCACATGCTCAAAGTCAACAAAGCGCACCGTGGGGCTTTTTTCGGCCGTGGCGCGATTCTCGCCCACACTCACGCCCTCTTGCAGCAGGCGAAACACATGCTGGTTGTTTTGCAGCAGGTTCTTGCCGGGCCACGCCTGCAACTGCCGAATGGCATCTTCCACCTGGTCGTCTTGCAGCCAGGGCTGCAGCACCTTCATCTGCGCCCGCAGCACCGGCAGCATCAGCACTTCGGTCAAGCTGGTGCGAAACGTCTGCGCCGGTGTTTGCTGGGTATCCAGGTCCAGCACCTCCCAGCCCAGCCCTTTGAGCTGGTCGAGCAGCGGCACCTCCACATGGTTGCGTTCGTCGAGTTTGATGCTTTGTGCGTTCAACTTGCTCATGGCTTGTTCTTCTCCAGCCACTGCCTCCCTAAGGCAGTCAATTTGTATTTTTGAAGTCGGCTTTGCGGTTTGTCGGGCACTGTCATTTCCAACACACCCGCCGCCAAAGCCGCCTGCTGGTAATGGGTGCGGAAATGCTTTTCATCTTTCAGGCCCAAAACAGCCATCAACTCCGTGCGGCTCATCTCTCCAACGACCACCGCCAGCATGCGTGCGACTTCGGGGGTGACTTCGGGGGTGACTTCGGGGGTGACTTGGGCCTCGCCTTGTTCGGTTCGTGGCTTACCCCCGCCCAGCGCTTTCAAATACGCTGGGTCAAACGCAAACTCCAGCCACATGTCATACGGGTCATAGCGCAGCACCGGCTTGGGCGTGCCCGCGGCCTCGCACGCCGCAAAAATGCGCTCCACCCCACGCCCCCAGGCCTCAATCTCGCCAGCCCTGAAAAACGCATTGGCAATGGCCGGGTTGTAGGGGCTGGATGAATGCGCGCCCAGCAATGTGTCCAGTGTCCAGCCCTCGGGCAGCACCGCAGGATTCCAGATGCGCAAGCGGTCTTCGTACACCCTGATCTGCACCGGCGCGGTCACCGCATAGTCGCGGTGCACCAGCGCGTTCAGCAGTGCTTCGCGCAGCGCCGCACGCGGCACCGGAAAAGTCTCCACCCGCACAATGCCCTCGTAAGAAATGACGGCTTTCAGGTACTTGGTCAGCAGCAAGTCCAGCGTGTGCTTGACCTGGTGGAACAAGTCACCCTCCACCTCGTCGTGGTAGAGCAGCTCGGTCTCCGACTCGAAATAACCCACCTTCACAAACGCCCCGGTCACAAAGCGCTGCGGGTCGGCGGCAAACAGCAAGGCCGTGGCACGCTTGAAATAAGCGCCGTCTTTCAGGCGCAGCTTGTCCAGCAGCTGGGCATCGCTCTCGGCCAGCGTTTCGGCGTCCAGCCTGCCACTGCGCTGCGCCAGTTGCCGAAACCGCGCCATGGCCTGCGCCGACACATCGGCCAAACCAAACTGCGGCAGTGGCACGCCGTCCCAAGTGTGGCCTTGGCGGCCCAACAAAAAGCGGTCCAGCGCCGCACCCTTGAGCTCTTGCAGCGTGCTGCCGCTGCGCATGTAGTAGTGGCCCCGGTAGCTGATGGGGTTGGCATAGGGTTGCACCACCACCTCGATGTAAGGCAAACCATTCTCGGTGTGGAAGTTCACATCCACCACCATGCCCAGCAGGTCGCGCACCTTATTGGGCAAGTCTTCCAGCAGCCGCGCCGCATCGGGCAAGCCCACCACCTGCCCTTGGTCATTCACCCCCAGCAGCAAGCGCCCGCCCTGCGCGTTGGCAAAGCCGCACACCCAGCGCAGATAGTCATCGCGCCAGGTTTCTTTCCATTCGGTGTGCTGGGATTCCATACGTTCTCGCCTCAGTAATCAAACAGCTGGACTTCGTTGCTAGCAATAACCTCTTCCATTTCTGCCAGAGCTTTTCTATTCACAATATTTTCCGGTTTGATCAGGCCTTTCAATTTGGTGGAGCCAATCCAATCGTTGCTCCATAGATCGACATCATCGCCAGCAACCAATTGGCACAAGGGCTCATCAAACTGCAAGGCTTGATCAAACGTTACAGAAATCCGCTGCAACCAGATTTGCAGATGTCCTGTGTTGGGCACCGATGAAAATCGCTTTCGGATTTTTCCAAAAACATCCATCCGCAACTCATCGCTTCCCAGGCCAGCAAGCAACTTGCTCAAAATGGCCGCGATCAAGGGATGTGCCTTGGGATTCCGCATGCCGATGTCAACAGCAATAGAGATCATTGGCAGCACACTGCTCCCGGATATTTTTTTACCCACAATGCGTCGCTGGAAATCTGACAAAGCACGTATCAAGCTGCCAGAGTTTGGGTAGCTTTCCGAAAGATCATGGATCAACATCAGGTGCTTTTGAAGACCGTTGTGCCCCTGCTTGGATTTCAACCATGACAGTTTGTCCGCCTTCACAGAATCTCTGATCACCAAATTCGACAAGCGCGTCTTTGAAGAAGACAACTTGAGCCCCAGTTCACTCAGAACTTCGGCAATGATTTTCAGAATCGACTCACCCTCCAAAGGGTTGTTGACAAAGATCCGATAGTCATCTCGGTATCGGAGAATTTTGTAATCTTCGATTTCCAAATTCTCAATACGCTTAGAAATGCCAAGGTCCGCGTAGCCCAGCACAATTTCAGAAATGAAATCCATTAACACAGAGCCGACTGGAATTCCGTTGGTTTGTCCATGTTGCATGTCTTGCAAGCAATCGTCTACGGCATTCCCAATCAGCGAGTGCTCTTTGCGCTGCTTTTTTGCTGTTTCCTTTGTATGAAGCGCCCAAGCAATCGAGTGCGTGTAAATCGAGCCATAACAATCAGTGATGTCTGTATGCGTGATGTGTTCGAATTCAAGCGCTAACTCGATTGATCGCTGCTCGACCTCTTGCCACCATTGAAGAATTTGTGCCGCTTTATCTTTACCCTCAGTGCTCTTAACGGGCAAGCTCAAGCAAATGATTTTTTCATTGGCAAAAAAATTCTGAAATTGTTGCCCTATCTCTGCCCACGCCTGCTCTTCAGTAATCAGATGTACCAACCTCACATAGAGGGCCGGATGAATCAACTGCATTGATCGCCATCCATACCTTCCATCTTTGTTCTGAAGAATGGTGTGACTGACATCATCAAAGTCTCTTGGGCTGCAGTTTGCGGCCAGAAAACTTTTGAAATCTTTGCCTTTCAAATTTTTACTAATGCTCAAAAGCATCTTCGAAAATTGGAAATAAGAAGGCAGCTCGAAATTGCAATAGCTTTCTTGCTTCAGAAAAAATGTACGCGCCTCCTCGTGTGTCAGATCGAGCACAGAAGGTACGACAACCGTAGCGCTTTCGTTAGCTGCAGCCATCAAGCAGCCACCTCAGCGAGCAATAAATCGACAACGCGCTTGCGGCCTGTGAGCAGGTCTTGCATGAGGGCGCGCTTCAAAGACTGACACTTGATCAACCGCGCATGAAACTCATCCGTTTTTTTGGTTGCGGCATCAATTGCCTGAGCAATTTTCACCTGCTCATCCAATGGAGGCACGGGTATTTGTAGATTTTTAATTGACGGTAAATTCAGGCCGGCTTTCGCTCCAGATTCGTTCAATTTATCAAACTGGGCTTGCCCCAATTGACCATTCAAAAACCACCAGACAAAGCGGGCATTTGCCCGGGAATGATCCAGACGTGTTAATGCAATGTGTTGATTGACGTATGCAGTCTCAAACCCATCGGGGATAACCGCAACAATCCCAAGATCAGCAGTAATCGAAATCAGCAAATCATCTTTTTTGACCGCAGTTCTTTCGCCTTCCGAAGACGCGGGTGGACTCACTCGAATCACATCGTCAAAGCGCATGTTGATGTGCTTTCGCGTCAAATTTCCTATGCGCAAGAAAAGCGCGCCCTCAGTGGCGTAGTACTGAGCCCATCCACGCGAGCCACTTGTCACAAATTCGGAAACGGATTCCAGGGTTTGAACACCCCACTCCACCGGAATTCGTCCGAGCGGGGAGTCTTTGAAGGCATGGGTTTGTTCGGTGCGCAGTTGGCCGAGTTCGTCGATGGCGCGTGTGAGCAGGTCTTGCATCAGGCCAGTTTTGATGCGCTGTTGTTTGGCGATCAGGGCTTCGGTTTGTTCGATGGCTTGGTCGACGGTGGCTAGGATTTCTGCAATCTTGGATTGCTCGGGTTTCGAGAAAGCCAACAAGTCCAATTTGCCTATGACTTCTTTATCGACATGCGGAATACCAGAGCCTGATGTTTGACCTTTTAAATATCCCTCCCATCCCTTCATCGCATAGTAAAAATAGTCTGCCGTGAACGAATCATCGGGTTGAAGTTCAACCATGGTGGAAGACAAAACGCCAGCCTTGGCCTTGAAGACTTCGCCGGCATTCGATCCGTCCCATAGAACGATGGTCTCACCACTTCGAACACGCGCCGCATTTTTATGCGCCTTGATTGGCTCTGTCCCCACACCGCCGCGCAAATATTCAGGCGTGAGATAGACCTCTGCATCTTTACCGAAGTACGGCTGCGCTGCGGGTGGCTTGCCTTTTGCAAAGGTCACCACATCTTTGACCTTGAGCGAAGCAAGATTCAAAGCCGTCATTTCAAATACCCCAACCCAGCCATGAACGCGTCCAGGGTTTTCAAGGTCTTGCTGCGTTCATCTTCCAGCGCACGGCTTGAAACGGCGTACTTGTTCCAAAGGTTTTCCAGCACAGCAATCAACTGGCGCTTTTCGGCGTTCAGGTAGCGATGCAACTCGGCCGTGGCCAGGTCGTGCAGCTTTTTCAAAATCAAGGTTTTGGCTTGCTCGTCGGTCAGTTGCCCACCTATGTTGGCCAGCACCTGATCGGCGCGCTGGATGCGGGCGTTCAGCGCGGCTTGGTCTTTGCGCAACGCGGTGATTTGTTTTTTCTCGTCCTTCTTGGCTTCGCTCAAGTTGGCCAATTGAGCCTTGATGGTGGCGAGCAGTTGCTGGCTTTCGGCCTTCACCTCGTCTGCGCCTTGGCGCTTGAGCAAGATTTTGAATTCCAGCTCATCGCCTAACACCTTGAGGGTGGCTTTCACTTCCTTGATGGTCTTTTCCAGCGTGGCAATGGCTTTGTCGTGGCTTTTCAGCAGCTCGCGTTCTTTGGTGGCGCTGGCGCCTTGGCTGCCTTCCAGGTCATCGAGTGCTTCTTTTAGCGCCTTCTTGATGGCAGCGGCGTTGACGGTCTCATCCTCATCCGCCTCGTAGGCCACGGCTTCTTGGGCGGCCTCTACAGCTTCGGCCAGCTCACCCTGGGCTTCTGAGAGTTTGGCTTCGAGCAGGGCCAAGCCATCGGCTTCATTTTGGAAATACGCGGCAATGAGGTAGCTGTCTGGAATCAGGCTGTGGTGCCAGCCGGTGGAGACCACAGTTTTGAGGTCGTAGCGAATGTGCTGCCACCAGTTGACGAACACGCCCGCGCTTTTGAATTCGTCCAGCACGCCCAGCGGCATGAGCTTTTCTTTGAGGGTGCTGAGCAACTCTTGGCGCACCTCGGGCATTTTTTTACCGCTGCGCAGCTGGGCAAAGTCGTTTTGTGCCACTTGCCACCAAGTGGCCAGCGCGTCGCTGTGCTTGGCCAGGGTGGCTTGCACGGGGGCTTGTGCGTCCACCGTTGTTTTGATGTCGGCCTGGGTGGCCACGCCATCGACAAAGCGCCAGTAGCCACTGCGCTCGGGGGCAAACAGGGTTGGGGTGCTCAGGCCAAACTGGCCGAGTGCGGTTTGCACGCGCACGCCGTTGACCTCGTTGTCGGGCAAGCCGCCCAGCAGGTGTGCCTGCACGTCTTCGGGTTCGGGCGCGGGGGTGTTGTCCACATAGCGGCGAATGTTGAGGTTGCAGTCGTGCTCGTCCACGATTTCGGTCTTGCTCACCAGGCGGCTGTATTGGGGCAGCGCCAATTTGTGTGTGAGCACATGGTCGATTTTTTCAATGTCTTCGGGGCGCAGCTTGTTTTGGTTTTTGCCTTCGGCGTATTCGCGGTCGGCATTGATGAAGAGCACCTTGTCTTTGAGGCTGTCGGGCTTGTTTTTGTTGATGACGATGACGCAAGCCGGAATGCCCGTGCCGTAAAACAAACCCGGCGGTAGGCTGATGATGGCTTCGATCACGTCGTCGTTGATGAGCAGCTCGCGGATGAGCTTTTCTTTGCCGCCCCTGAACAGCACGCCATGCGGCATGACGGTGGCCATGTGCCCGTTGGGCTTGAGGCTGGCCAGCATGTGCTGCACAAACATGAGGTCGGCTTTTTTGCCGGTCTCGGGGCACCACTCGCGAAAGCGGCTGGGGTGTTTGACGGTGGCGCGGTTGTAGTTTTGCGAGAACGGGGGTTGGCCAACACACGGTCAAATTTGCGCAGGCTGTTGCCGTCCAACAAGAGCGGGTCTTCCAGGGTGTCGCCGTTTTCAATGGTGAAGCGGGTGACGTTGTGCAGGATCATGTTCATCACACTGATGGACCAGACATCGCCTTTGACTTCTTGGCCATACAGGGCCAGATCGTTGGCGTTTTGCCCCTGCTCTTCCACGTATTGGTGAGCCTGGATCAAAAAGCCGCCCGAGCCCACCGTGGGGTCATAGATTTCGTGGCCCGCTTGCGGCTTGGTGATTTGCACCAGCAGGCGCACCACCTCGGCAGGCGTGTAGAACTCGCCGCCTTTTTTGCCCGCGCTGTCGGCAAAGAACTTGATCAGGTATTCGTAGGCCGCTCCCAGCAGGTCGGGAAACTCAAAGTTGTCGTTGACCAGCACAAACTGCGGCTGGCTGAAGTGGTCGAGCAGCTCTTTCCACTTGGCATCGGGCACCTTGGTTTTTCCTTTGACGGCGTTGAAGTCGATGTTGTTCTTGAGCACGCCATTGAGTGCGTCGTTTTCATCCTCCACCGCCGCAATGGCTTTGTTGAGCATGTTGCCTATGTCATGCTTGAGGTCCTTGAGTGCGGGGACTTCGTTGCCCTCTTCATCGAGCCAAGACTCATTCCAGCGGGCACGCACGGGCACAAAGAAAGTTTCGCCGTAGGTGGCTTTGTCTTCCAGCAACTCGGTCAGCAGTTCGGGCTGGTCTTTCAGGTGCGCATAGTCTTTGCGGATTTGGGAGCGCTTGAGGTCAAACTCGTCCGACATGCGTTTGAGAAACAGCATGCCGAAAATAAATTCCTTGTATTCAGAGGCGTCCATCTTGCCGCGCAGGATGTCGGCAGACTTGAACAGGAAGCTTTCGAGCTGGGAGAGGGTTATTTTAGTAGGAGTCATGAATTCAATTGGCACTACGCCACCACAAAGTGGCTACGTCAAAAGTATGCCAGACGAATCAAGCACAGTTCAGAAGTTATGTTGCGCATTAATCCTGCTCGGTGAACCGCGCAAAGCACTGTTTGAGCTCGTGCATCCAGCGGTGTTTGTCTTCCTCTGGCGCGAAGCTCGATTCGATGCTGTTGGCCGCCAGCCTGTAGGCCTGTTGGGCACTCAGGTGCAGCGCGGCAAAGGTCTGCAGGTAGTTCTCGTTCAGGTAGCCCCCAAAGTAGGCCGGGTCGTCCGAGTTGACGGTCACGCACAGGCCAGCATCGAGCATCTGGCCCAGATTGTGGTCGGCCAGATTTTTGAACACACACAGCTTGAGGTTGGACAGCGGGCAGACCGTGAGCGGCATCTGGCTGTCGGCCAGGCGCTTCATGAGCGCAGCATCGTGGATGGCTTGCACGCCGTGGTCGATGCGTTCCACATGCAAGGTGTCGAGTGCGCTCCAGATGTAGGCGGGTGGCCCCTCCTCGCCTGCGTGGGCCACCACGTGCAGGCCCATCTCGCGGGCGCGGGCAAACACACGGGCGAACTTTTCAGGCGGGTGACCGACTTCACTGGAGTCCAGGCCCACGCCGATGAAATGCTCACGCCAGGGCAAGGCTTCTTCGAGTGTCTCCAGTGCATCCTCTTCGGACAGGTGCCGCAAAAAGCACAAAATCAAATCGGCGCTGATGCCCCATTGGGCCTGCGCGTCGCGGCAGGCGCGGTGCAGCCCTTCAATGACCGCCCCCATGGCCACGCCTCGAGCCGTGTGGGTTTGCGGGTCAAAAAACAACTCGGCACGCACCACATGGTCTGCCGCAGCCTTCTCGAAGTAGGCCCAGGCCATGTCGTAGAAATCCTGCTCGTGCAGCAGAACGCTGGCCCCGGCGTAATACAGGTCCAGAAAACTTTGCAAGTTGGTGAAGGCGTAGGCACTGCGCAAGGCCGCCACATCGGCGTAGGGCAGCAGCACGCCGTTGCGCTTGGCCAGCGCGAAGATCAGCTCGGGTTCGAGCGAGCCTTCGATGTGGATGTGCAACTCGGCCTTGGGCATGGCCTTGAGCAAGGCAGGCAAGCGCTGTGGAGGAACCGCATGGACTTTGAACATCAGCAAACTCCAAAAGTGATGCCCGATCTTTGCAGATAGCGCCGATAACTGGAAGACATTTTGTCAACCACCGTGTGCAGTTCCGCACGCAGGTCCAAAGGCAAGGTCTTGGGCTGCTGCGATTCGAGGACCGGTTGGTCCTGCGTGAAGATGGTGTGCTGGAACGCCTGCAGCTTCTCATCAGGCGTTTCAAAGTCGGCCACCGCCAGACGGAACCAGACACGGCTGGACTCGGGTGTGACGGGGCAGATGAACAAGCCAATCGACTCGCGCCAGCCATCCACCGCTGTGCTGCCGGCCTCGGGCACCTTGGCCAGCACCGCCGCATAGGGGGCCGTCACCTCGTAGGTGTAATCGACCCGTGCGGGTGCGATGGCATGCAGGTTGGAGCGGGGTTGCCAGGCCTGGCAACCGGTGGCCAGCAAACCCGTGGGCGTTTCCTGAACCTGGTAGTCGGGCACATCGGTGGCCTCACGGGTGCCCAGCCAGCCCTCGTGCACAAAACCGAAATGGGCCATGTCCAGAAAATTCTCCACAATGCGCGGGGCACTGGTTGCCACGTCATAAGGACCACAGCTGACCATGCGCAAAGCGGCTGTGGCAGCACCGCCAAATGCGGGCACCTGCGCCGCCCCGTTGGCTGGTGCCAGCTGCACCCAGACCAGGCCATAAGCCTCCTGAACCTGATACGGCTTCACGCAATGGGTCGCAGGCGGAACGAACTGCGCCAGCGCAGGCACATGCTGGCACTGCCCCTGACCGTCGAACTGCCAGCCGTGGTAGGGACACTCCAGACGGTCATTGACCACCTGCCCCAAAGAAAACCGCGCACCACGGTGAGGGCAGCGGTCAGGCCAGGCGTGTGCCACGCCGTCGGCACTGCGCCAAAGCACCAGCGACTGCGCCAGCAGAGTGACCGCCACAGGCGCATGGCCGACGTCTTCGATCAACGCCACGGGATGCCAAAGGGAAGTCTCAATCATCTTCTTTTGCCATGAAAAAGCTGCCCGAAGGCAGCTTCAGGCTGGTGGCTTGACGCCACCAGCAACTCGCTTGCCCGAGGCTTATTTGCCGCTCGGCACTTTGCCTTCCACGCCCTTGACGTAGAAGTTGATGCCGCTCAGGAACTTGTCGTCGGCCACCGCGTCTTTGGCCAGGATTTCCTTGCCGTCCTGACCCAGGATCGGGCCTTTCCAGATGGAGAAGCTGCCGTCTTTCAGACCGGCTTTGACTTCATCAAGCTTCTTCTTGGCGTCTTCAGGCACATCGGCAGCCAAGGACACAAAGTCGATCGCGCCTTCCTTCACACCCCACCAGGATGCGGTGCCACCGGTCCACTTGCCGTCCAGGGTTTCACGCACGGCCTTGATGTAGTAAGGCGCCCAGTTGATCACGGCCGAACCCAGGTGGGCCTTGGGGCCATAAGCGGTCATGTCGGAGTCCCAGCCGAAAGCGCGCTTGCCTTTGGCTTCAGCAGTCTTGAGCACGGCAGGCGAATCGGTGTTTTGCATCAACACGTCAGCGCCGCCGTTGATCAGGGCGGTGGCGGCTTCGGTTTCCTTTGGTGGGTTGAACCATTCATTGACCCAGACCACCTTGGTCTTGACCTTGGGGTTGACCGACTGGGCGCCCAGGGTGAAGGAGTTGATGTTGCGGATCACTTCAGGAATCGGGATCGAAGCCACAACGCCGACCGTGTTGGACTTGGTCATCTTGCCGGCAATCACGCCTGCCATGTACGCGCCTTCGTAGGTACGGCTGTCGTAAGTGCGCATGTTTTCGGCCTGCTTGTAGCCGGTGGCGTGCTCAAACTTGACGTCCTTGATATCAGCAGCGACTTTGAGCATGGGCTCCATGTAGCCGAAGGTGGTACCAAAGATGATCTTGTTGCCCTGGCCAGCCATGTCGCGGATCACACGCTCAGCGTCAGCGCTCTCTGGCACGTTCTCGACAAAGCTGGTGACGATCTTGTCACCGAATTCCTTTTCCACTGCCTTGCGGGCATTGTCGTGGGCAAAGGTCCAGCCGCCGTCACCAACGGGGCCCACGTAAGCGAACGCCACCTTCAGAGGCTCGGCCTTGGCCGGTGCTGCGTCGGCCTTGGGGGCCTCTTCTTTTTTGCCGCAGCCCACGAGTGCAGCAGCAGCCACAGCCGTCAGGGCGACCATCTTGATGACGGAGCGCTTGGAAAAGTCTGTCATGTCAGTTCCTTTTTTTTGGACAAAGTTACAGGGGTGAGAAAACATTATGAACCCGGATGGAAAGGTTTTCCGAGAGATGCAGGCATGTTCACACGAATCCAGGCCGGGTTGCGCGAAATCAGGGCCAGCACCACGATGGTGGCCAGGTAAGGCAGCGCCGTGAGCATCTGGCTGGGGACATCCACCCCCGCGCCTTGCAAATGGAACTGCAACATGGTCACCCCTCCAAACAGATAGGCCCCCAGCAAGACACGTGCCGGACGCCAGGTGGCAAAGGTGGTCAGGGCCAGGGCAATCCAGCCTTTGCCGGCCACCATGCCTTCAACCCACAGTGGGGTGTAGACCACCGAAATATAGGCCCCCGACAAACCGCACAAAGCACCGCCCACCACCACAGCAGCCAAGCGGATACGGCGCACCGGATAGCCCAAGGCATGCGCAGATTCAGGCGACTCGCCCACCGCCCGCAGCACCAGACCGGTGCGGCTTTTGTACAGAAACCAGATCAGCCCCAGGCACAAGGCCATGGTCACGTAGACCATCGGATGCTGGTGAAACAAGGCAGGTCCCACAAAGGGGATATCGGACAAAACCGGCACAGCAAAGCTGGCACGCTCAGGCAGTTTTTCCTGCACATAGGCAATGCCCGCAAAAGCAGAGAAACCGGCACCAAACAGGCTCAAGGCCAGACCGGTGGCGTACTGATTGGTGCCCAGCCAGATGACCAGCAGGCCAAAAACGGCCGCCATCAAAGCCCCTGCCCCCATGCCCGCCAGCAACCCGAGCGTGTCGCTGCCGGTGTGCACCACTGCAGCAAACCCGGCAATGGCTGCACACAGCATCATGCCCTCGGCACCCAGGTTGAGCACCCCGGCTTTTTCGTTGATCAGCAGGCCCAAGGAAGCCAGGGCCAGCACTGTGCCCGCGTTCAGCGTGGCGGCCATCAGCAATGCATAGGCTTCCATCAGACACTCCCTTTCCGGGCCTGGCCCCAACGGATGCGGTAATTGACCAGCGTGTCACAGGCCAGCAGGCAAAACAGCAGCAGCCCCTGAAAAACCCCGGTGATCGACTTGGGCAAACCCATGCGCGATTGCGCCAGCTCGCCGCCGATGTAGAACATGCTCATGAGCACAGCCGACAGCACCATGCCGGCCGGGTGCAAGCGCCCGACAAAGGCCACGATGATGGCGGCAAAACCATAACCAGCGGGCACATAGGGTGTGAGCTGCCCAATCGGCCCGGCCACTTCCAAAGCACCTGCCAAACCGGCGGCACCGCCCGAAGTCAGCAGCGCCACCCACAAAGCCTTGCGCGAAGAAAAGCCCGCGTAGCGCGCCGCGTCAGGCGCCAAGCCACCCACCTGCTGTGCAAAACCCGCCCGAGTACGGAACAGGAACACCCACAGGCCCGCCGCGCACGCCAGCGCGATCAGCAGGCCCACGCTCACGCGCGAGCCGCTCATGAGGCGTGGGATCTGGGTCACGGCCTCGAAGGTTTTGGTCTGCGGGAAGTTGTAGCCGCCCGGGTCCTTCCAGGGGCCATACACCAGGTAACCCAGCAGCATGGTGGCCACATAGACCAGCATCAGGCTGACCAGAATCTCGCTGGCATTGAAGCGGTCGCGCAGCCAAGCGGTGAGCCCGGCCCAGGCCATGCCCCCCAGGGTGCCCGCCAGCAGCACGGCCAGCACAATCCAGCGCCCGCTGTCCTTGTCGGCCAGCAAGGCCACACCTCCCGCGCAGATGGCCCCGAGGATGAACTGCCCTTCGGCGCCGATGTTCCAGACGTTGGAGCGGAAACACACCGCCAGTCCCAACGCGATCAGCAGCAGCGGCGTGGCCTTGACCATCAATTCGCCCAGGGCATAGGCCGACTTCATGGGCTCCCAGAAAAACATCTGCAAGCCCCGCACCGGGTCTTTGCCCAGTGCAGCAAACAGCACCACACCGATCAGCACGGTGACGGCCAGCGCCAGCAAAGGCGATGCGTAGGTCCAGACCCTGGAGGCCTGGGGACGGGATTCAAGCCGCAGCATGGTCGGCCTCCTTTTCGGCGCCCGGCCACAGGCCGCTCATCCACTCGCCAATGCGCTCCACGGTGGCCTCGGCCCGCGCCAGGGACGGCGACAGGCGGCCTTTGGCGATCACATGCAAACGGTCTGAAATTTCAAACAATTCTTCGAGCTCCTCACTCACCACCAGCACCGCGCAACCGGCATCGCGCAGCGCCAGAATCTCGCCCCGGATCTGCGCCGCAGCGCCCACGTCCACGCCCCAGGTCGGTTGCGAAACGATGAGCAGGGTCGGGTTGGCGCTGATCTCACGGCCCACGATGTACTTTTGCAGATTGCCGCCCGACAAGGAGCGCGCTGCGGCATCGGGTCCCGAGGCCTTGACCTTGAAGCGCTCGATGATGCTGCGGGCCTGCTCGGCCAATGCATCCATGCGGAGCCAGCCGCTGGTGCTCACCGATTCGGTGCGCGTGAGGAGCAGGTTTTGCGCCAGGCTCAGACTGGGCACCGCGCCTCGGCCCAGGCGCTCCTCGGGCACGAAGTGCAAACCCAAGTGGCGGCGCGCCTGCGGACTCAGGGCCCCGGCCTCGTGCTCACCGATGGTCACCGCCTGCGGCGCCGCACGGGTGTCCTCGCCCGACAAGGCCCACAGCAGCTCGCGCTGGCCATTGCCGGACACCCCGGCCAGACCGACGACCTCGCCCGCACGCACCTGCAGGCAGATGTCCGCGAGGTCCACGCCAAACGGGTCCTGCTTGGGCAGGCTCAGTGCATTCACAGCCAACACCACTTCGCCCGGTGTACGCGGTGTAGGCGCCAGGGTTGGTGGCTCCGCACCGATCATCAGACGGCTCAGGCTGGCGTTGGTTTCTTCGCTGGGGTCGCACACGCCGGTGAGCTTGCCACCGCGCAGCACGGTGCAGGCGCTGCACAAGGCCCGGATTTCGTGCAGCTTGTGCGAGATGTACAAAATGCTGACGCCCTGACTGACCAGCTTGTGCAGCACCACAAACAATTTTTCGACGGCCTGCGGCGTCAGCACCGAGGTGGGCTCGTCCAGAATCAAGAGCTGCGGGTCCGACAGCAAAGCACGGATGATCTCGACCCGCTGCATCTCGCCCACGCTCAGGGTGTGCACCGGGCGCTGCGGCTCAATGTCCAGGCCGTATTCGCTGGCCTTGGCCTCGATGCGGCGGGTGACCTCGGCCAGTGGCAATGATTTGTCGAGCCCCAGCCAGACGTTCTCGGCCACGGTGAGCGTGTCGAACAGACTGAAGTGCTGGAACACCATGCTGATCCCCAGCTTGCGCGCTTCCTGCGGGTTGCGGATGCTGACCGGCTGGCCCTTGAACAGGATCTGTCCTTCGTCGGGCTTGACCGAGCCATAAATGATCTTCATCAGCGTGGACTTGCCCGCGCCGTTTTCACCCAACACGGCATGGGCCTGCCCGGGCAGCACGGTCAGCGACACGTCCTGGTTGGCCACCACGCCCGGATAGCGCTTGGTGATGCCCTGCAAGGACAAGAGTGGAGTGGTCATGTTTAAGAAGAAAAGGGAATCCAGATAAGTCACACGCAAAGTCTGTGCCTAAAAGGCTGGCCCGCTCCTTGCGCATGAAAAGATTGCCGCACAATGTACCACCGGGCGGCGCCCGATCACCCCCGGATTTATCCCTGCTCACCCGATGACGACGAACAAGACATTGACCGAGTTCCAAGGCTGGCGCTCCGGCCTTTTGTGGTTTACCCACTCTGACCGACCACAAGCCACACACGAACAAGACGGTCTTTTGGTGACCGCCCGTGAAGCCGACGGCATTGTCCGCATCCAGGCCATTGGCCGTTACCGCGATCTGGCCCCCCAATACCCCGACCTGCCTGTGACCCACTGGCCCGGCCTGTGCATCGCACCGGGCTTTGTCGATCTGCACATCCATTACCCGCAGACCGATGTGATCGGCTCGCCTGCCGAGGGCCTGCTGCCATGGCTGGAGCACTACACCTTTCCGCACGAAAAACAGTTTGACGAACCGGCCTACGCGCACGAAGTGACGAGTTTCTTTCTGGACGAACTCATGCGCCACGGTGTGACCACCGCGCTGTGCTTTGCCACCGCGCACCCCGAGTCGGTCGATGTGTTCATGGCCGAGGCAAAAAAGCGACGCCTGCGCATGGTCGCCGGCAAGGTGCTGCAAGACCGCCATAGCCCCGACGGCCTGCGGGACACCGACACGACCTTGAGCCTGCGCCAGACCGAAGACCTGATCCGCCGCTGGCACGGCGTGGACCGCCTGGGCTACGCCATCACGCCGCGCTTTGCCCCCACCAGCACCGATGCCCAGCTGCGCGGCGCGGGCGAGATCGCGCAGCAATTCCCCGATGTGTGGATCCAGTCGCATGTGGCCGAGAACGTGGATGAAATCCGCTGGGTGCATGAACTTTTCCCTGAAGCGCGCAGCTACCTCGATGTGTACGACCGCGCAAACCTGCTGCGCCAGCGTTCGGTGTACGCGCACTGCATCTACCTCGATGATGCCGACCGCCGCCGCATGGCAGAGGTGGGCGCCACTGCCGCCGTCAGCCCCACCAGCAACCTGTTTCTGGGCAGTGGCTTCTTCGACTACACCGCCTCGAATGCGGCGGGCTTGCGCTACGGTCTGGCCAGCGATGTGGGCGGTGGCACCAGCTTCAGCCCTTTCCACACCATGCACGCGGCCTATACGGTCGCACGGCAAAGTGTGGGCCGCCCCGGCATCAGCCTGGCCCCCGAACACCTGTGGTGGCAACACACGGCAGGCGCCGCCGCCGCGCTGGACCTGGCTGGAAAAGTGGGCAACCTGCTGCCCGGCTGCGAAGCCGACTTCGTGGTGCTCAACCCGAAGGCCACGCCCCTGCTGGCGCGCCGCACCGCACAAACCGAGACCCTGGCCGAATGGCTGTTCGCCATGATCGTGCTGGGCGATGAGCGGCTGATTGCGCACACGGTGGTACAAGGCAGCATCGCTGCGTCAGCGGGCATGTCAGACAATCGGGCATGAGCTGCGAGAACGATCACCCCATCATCGACCCCAACCAGTCCCAGCGCGCAGCCGTGCGCCGGGGCATCGCGCAATTCCAGGAACGCCTGCAAGCCGCTGGCCACGACTTCAGGGAACCGCCCCCCGAGCCCACCTCGTGCTGTGGGCGTGGCTGCAACGGCTGCGTGTGGGAGAGTTATGAGGCCGCGCTGATGTTCTGGTACGAAGACGCTGGAGCTTTGCTCCAAACCCGCTGAAGCCGGCACCCGTTTCAGAAAATGGCGCGCCCCATGCATTTCGTGCGCCAGGACGCCCAGGTGGCGAGCAGACCCAAGGCCACGCACAGCGCCATGACGCCAAAGTAGTGACCTGAATGGTCAAAGGCCGCACCCGCCAGCACAGGCCCGAGCAGGTTGCCCACCGCCGCCCCGCTGTAGAGCGCCCCGACCACGCTGGCCACGGCCTTGCCGCCAAAATAATCCATGCAGATGGCAGGCAACAGGGACACGATGCTGCCGTAACTCAGGCCGAACCACAAGGCAAACATGGCCAGCAGGGTGTGACCGCCCGCTGCCGCCCACAGCAGGTAGGACAGCGCCATGGACAGTTGCATCAGCACCAGCGTCTGCGCCCGACCCAGGCGATCGGCCAGCAGCCCGATCGCAAACCGCCCGACCAGGCTGCCCACACCGATCAAGCCCACCAGCCCCACCGCCAGCGTCTCGTGCAACCCCAGGTCACGGGCCGAGGCCGACAGATGGGCAAAAGGAATGAACATGACCGGCGAGGCCAGCACCACCGCCAGATAGAACCAGCGGAACGTGGGCGTGCGCAGCGTTTCGCGCAAACTCAGACCCGAAGCCGTGCCCCCGATCTGCCCGGCGGCCGGCGCGCGGCGCAGCAAGCCCGATGCCAGCAAACCGAGCACCAGCACGACCAGCGCCAGCACGCGCATGGCTTCGCGCCAGGGCATTTCTCCCATGGCCATGGCCACCAGCACCGGCACCAGCAAGGTGCCTGCGCCAATGCCCGAGCTGGCAATGCCACCAGCCAGCCCGCGCCTGAGCGTGAACCAGGGCTGCACGCTCGCAATCGAAGGGGTGTAGACAAAGGCGATGCCCAGACCAACCAGCAGGCCGTAACTGATGTAGACCATCCACAAGGCCGATGCCCAGCTGGTGCCCAGCAAGCCCAGCGCGATCAGCACCATGCCCACCGAACACACCCGACGCGGCCCGTACCGGTCCGCCAGGATACCGCCCAGCGTACCCAGCACGAAATAGACAAAACCCGACAGACCAAAGATCCAGGACACATCAGCACGTTGCGCGTCAAACTCGCTGGCAAACGAGGTGAAGAATGCGGCAAACGAATACGACACCCCAAAGATCAGCGCCAGACACACAAAGGTGGTCCACACCACCACCCAGCCATAGCGCGCTTCTTTCATGGGGTCTCCTCGCTTCTTGTGTTGCAGGCCATTGTGCAGCGACCTGAACCGCCGCAAGTGGCACGAACGTGACCGCGATCTGAACCGGTCAGCCCCTGCCCAGTTCCAGCCCCAACCTGTCCAAGTTCTGTTCGTTGGCCGGTTCCAGAATGTGCTTCATGGCCTGGGCGAACGCCGGATCGTCAAACACCTGAAGCCAGTGCACCCGTGTGTCATCGCCTTCAGGCGTGAGCGTGATGGTGAGCCTGAACAAAGGCGCACAAGTGTGGTCAACCACCACCTGCCGGTCGGCTTCGATGTGGGCAAACACCGACTCGTTCGCATAGCGCGTGCCGTCCGGCCCGACCATGTCGAACACCCAGCGCCCGCCAGCGCGAAAGTCGAACACCTCGAACGCGTTGGTGAACCCATTCGGCCCCCACCAGCGGGCCAGCCGCTCGGGGTCTCGGATGGCAGCAAACACTGCCGCAGGCGTGCAGGCGAAATGGCGACTGTTCTGAAAAGTGTTCATGGTCATCTCGCCTCCTTCATCAAGCGCCCATCGCCACCACGGTCCCCGAAGGATCGAAGGGCACAAAAGAATCCACCTGACCGGCCTTGATGGCAGAGACCATGGCTTCGAGGGTCTGGTCAACGGCGGCGATCTGATCGGGGCCTTCGTTTTCTTCACGGTTCATGGCGGCCACAAACAGCACGTTCCACGCAATGCCGTGCGCCACGGTTTCGGCGTTCAAGTCGGCAAACGAAGCCAGGGCTTCGGGAAATTTATCGACGCTGGCCACGGGCACCAGGACGCCGCCTTCGCCCGCCTCGAATTCCGCTTTTTGTTGCGGCGTGGCGTCTTCCGGCAACTCGGCCTGGCAAAACACCAGCAGCAGGCGTTGCAGGCTGTCTTGCTGCGTCGCCATGCGCAACAGATCATCAAAAGAGGAAAGTTCCATGGTCATGCGCCAACAGAGTTCAAGAATGGGTTCATTGTGCCTGCTGAAACATCCCGCACACACGAATGGCCCACTCAGAACAGTCCCATCTGCCCCACCGTGGACGGCGGCCTGAATCCGTCCACATGCCAGTCATGCCGCTGACGGTTCAGGCCCAAGCGCATGCAGGCCTTGTCAAAGCGCTGGGCGATCAGGTCGGCCCAGATGCCCTGGCCGCTGCGGCGCGTGGCAAAGCTGGCGTCGTAGTCCTTGCCACCGCGCAAGTCGTGCATGCGGGCCATCACGCGGGCGGCTCGGTCGGGGTAATGCAGGTCCAGCCATTGCCGAAACAGTGGCGACAACTCCCATGGCAGGCGCAGCACCACATAAAACGCGCTCGTGGCCCCGGCATCGCGGGCGGCTTCGAGCACCTGCTCCATGTCGTCGTTGATGAACGGGATTTGCGGCGACACGCTCACGCCCACCGGAATGCCTGCATCGGCCAGCGTGCGGATGGTGCGCAAGCGCCGCCAGGGGGCGGCAGCGCGTGGCTCCATGCGGCGGGCCAGATCGGCGTCGAGCGTGGTCACACTCACGTACACGCCCGCCTGCCTGCGCGCCGCCATGGGAGCGAGCAGGTCGATGTCGCGCTCGATGCCACTGCCCTTGGTCACCACCGCCATGGGGTGGTGGCAGTCGTGCAGCACCTGCAGCAGCTCGCGGGTCAGTCGCAGTTCGCGGTCCAAGGGTTGGTAGGCGTCGGTGATGGTGCCCAGCGCCATCATGCCGGGCCGATAGCGCGAGCTGGCCAGCTCGTGAATCAAGCGCTCTTTCAGACCCCGTTTGGCGATCAAGCGGGTCTCGAAATCCAGCCCGGGCGACAGGCCCAGGTAGCTGTGCGATGGGCGGGCATAGCAGTAGCTGCAACCGTGCTCACAGCCGCGGTAGGGGTTGATCGAACGGTCAAAGCCGATGTCGGGCGAGGTGTTGCGGCTGATCGCGCTTTTGGCGTCTTCCCAAGTCCAGGTGGTGGCAATGCGCGTGGCTTCTTCGGGGTCGGCCGCCCAGCCGTCGTCAAAAGGTTCCCGGCCATCGCGCTCGAAGCGGTGCGCCAGGCGCGTGGCGCTGCCACGGCCTTTGATCTGGCTGATCGGGATGGCAATGGGTGGCTCGTGCATAACTGTACATTTATACAGCATTTATGCATTCGCAAGCTCCCACTACCCCAGATGCTTGCCCGCCTCCCTGCGCGTGAGACCCGACAGTTGCTCGGCATGCCGGGCCAGAAAAGCCCGCACGGCGTCGGGCTGGGTGCGCGCATGGTCGCGCAAGGCCCAGCCAATGGCCTTGCGGATGAAAAAATCTTTCTCGGGGGCCAGCGTCAACGCGTAGCGGAACAAACGATGCTGATCGGTTTTCTCACGCCAGCCCAACTGGTGCAACATGGCCACACGGCGCACCCACAGGTGGGGGTGCAACAGGCAAGCATCCATCTGGCGTTGCACATCAGGCTGACTGGCTTTGGCCCGCAGCAGGATGTCGCCCACCACACCGGCCAGACCGTCGACGGTGTCCCACCACGGGTCGGTCTGCACCAGTGCCAGGATGCGCGGCAAGTCGCTCACCTCCAACCGTTTGTGGTGCCTGGCCAGCAGGTCGATGGCGGCGTAACGGAACTCGCGCTCGGGCAGCCGCCACAGGGCTTCGGTCAGCGTCAGCAGTTCGTCGACTACACCCGTGAACTTGGGCAAACCCTTGAGTACCTGCTTCAGTGCCTCACGCCGTGGGCCTGCGCGGATGCCCAGAAACGCAAACTGACCCAGCATGTAGGCCTTCATGGGCTCGGCCTGCTGCGCATCGGCCTGCGCGCGCAGGGCCGCTTCGATCGGCACCAGCCAAGTCGCCAGGTTCGACATGCCTCAGGCCGACAGCACGGCCAACACGTCCTGCACGACCGTGGGCCGCACGACGCGGGCCACCTCCTGGCCATCGCGCAAGACAAGCAGGGTCGGCCAGAGCTTGACGCGGTAACTGCGGCCCAGCGCACGGCCCGGGCCGTCTTCGACCTTGAGGTGTTGCCACTGTGGCTGCTGTGTCAGCGCCTGGGCCACCACAGGCTGCGCAGCGCGGCAGTGGCCGCACCAGTCGGTGCCGAATTCGAGCAAGGTCAGGCCACGCAAGGCGTCCACATCGGCGCGGCTGGGCGCTTCGGTTTCGCTGAGGTAAGGGGCTTTGTGATTCATGTGGCGTCTCCGAATCACAAAATTGTAGAGGGCTCAGCCTCCTGCCAGTTGTCGCAGTGCGTCCAGATTGATCAACTGCAGCACGCGGCCACGGCCACTGATGAGGTCGCGCTCGCGCAGCTGTTTGAGCATGCGTGACAGCGTTTCGGGGGCGATGCCCAATTGCGCGGCAATAGAACGCTTGCGCTCGCTCAGGTTCACCTGCAAGCGGCCTGAAGTGGTGTCGCGTTCGGCATGGTTGAGCAACCACTCGGCGCAACGCGCATCGGCGTCCTTGGCCAGGCGGCTCACAGCGACTTCGGTCTGTTGCCGCTGTGCTTTGGCCAGATCGATCAGCAGTGTTTTCGAGGGTTCGGGCAGGCTGTCCACATGGGCGCGGAAGTCCGACAGAGCCACCGGGTGCATGCTGACTTCGGTTTCGGCCACGGCATCGACCGCATGGGGCAAGCCCAGCAGGCCCGAAGCCGCCTCCAGCCAGAAAGGCCCCTCGATCACACCCAGCTGGTGGTGCAGTGTCCCGTGTTCCAGAATGCCGAGCATGACCCGGCCTTGGTCCACATGGAGCACCTGGTTGGTGCACTCGCCACGGCGCAACAAAACCGCACCAGGCGCAAGGCACTGGGCAGCAGCAGACGAGGCAATGGAGGCAGGCAACATGGTGCCCAATGTGCCAGAGCCGCTGACCGATTGTTTTGATCCGGATCAAACGACGCGTCAGGAAGCGCGCCAGAGACTCACAGCACCAGCATGGCCCGGAAGTCGTTCACATTGGTGTGCGTGGGCCCGGTGACCACCAGGTCGCCCAGCGCCTCAAAGTAGCCATAGGCATCGTTGCGTTGCAGGTACGCATCCACCTTGTGGCCCAGCGCCAGCGCCCGCGCCAGGGTGTCGGGCGCGACCCGTGCTCCCGCGTTGTCTTCCACACCGTCAATGCCGTCGGTATCGGCCGCCAGTGCCCACACGCCCGGCTGGCCTTGCAGGGCCTGCGCCAGCCCCATGCAAAACTCGCCCGCCCTGCCTCCGCGCCCCCTTGGCGTGCCCGCAGGCTGCGGTTTGATGGTCACGGTGGTCTCGCCACCGCTGAGGATCACGCAGGGTTTGACGAAAGGCCCCTGCCCTTTGGCAGCAGCGCGGGACAGTGCCGCATGCACCTTGCCCACCTCGCGTGATTCGCCTTCGATTTCGTCGCTCAGGATATAGGCGTTCAAGCCCATTGCACGCGCTGCATCGGCAGCCGCCTCCAGCGACTGTTGAGGCGTGGCGGTCATGTGCACGCTGTGGCCGTTGAAGACCGGCGAGCCGGGTTTGGGCGTCTCCCACGCGCCCGAGCGCAAGGCCTGCAGGGCGGCATCGGGCACATCGATCGCGTAGCGCTGCAGGATGGCCAGCGCATCGGCGCAGCTGCTGGCGTCAGGCACCGTGGGGCCGCTGGCGATGATGGAGGGGTCATCGCCCGGCACATCGCTGATGGTGAGCGTGACCACGCGGGCAGGCGCACAGGCCGCCGCCAGGCGACCGCCCTTGATGCGCGAGAGGTGCTTGCGCACGCAATTCATTTCAGCGATGTTGGCACCGCAGGCCAGCAATTGGCGATTGATGTCTTGTTTGTCTTGCAGGCTGATGCCTTCGGCGGGCAAGGTCAACAGCGCAGAACCGCCACCCGAGATCAGACACAGCACCAGATCGTCTGCGGTCAAGCCCTGGGTGAGCCCCAGAATGCGCTCGGCCGCCTGCAGACCGGCCGCATCGGGCACGGGGTGCGAGGCCTCAACGACTTCGATGCGTTCGGGCAAACCCGCCGGACGCTGGGGTGTGTGGCCATAGCGCGTGACCACCAGGCCCGACAAGGGGGCATCGTGCGGCCACAAGGCTTCAACCGCCTGCGCCATCGCACCACCGGCCTTGCCTGCGCCCAGCACCAGCGTGCGGCCTTTGGGGGGCTTGGGCAAATGGGCGGCGGTGTTGTGCAGCGGCAAGGCGCGTTGCACGGCCACGTCATAGAGGTGGCGCAACACGGTTTGGGGGTCGTTCATGGCAATCACGGTTCAGGCGAAATGGTCAGGCCATGAGGATAAGGGCATTTGTTTGAAATGCCCGGGGCAGATGTTTCACTCAGTCGGCGTAAACGCCAGCCGACTTGATGACCGGCGCCCATTTGGCCACCTCTGACATCACAAAGGCTTTGTGCCCTGCCGGGTCGGTCCGGGCATCCGTGATGACGGTGGCGCCACCCCCCTCTTGCTTGCGGATGAACTCCGGGTCCTTGACGGCTGTCTTCAGGGCTTCGTTGAGTTTTTTCAGCACCGCTGCTGGCGTGCCCTTGGGCGCGTACAAACCTTGCCAGATCGTGACCGTGAAATCCTTGAGACCGGCCTCCTGCATGGTGGGCATGTCCTTGAGCACTGGCGAACTCAAACGTGTGGGCGTGGTCACGGCAAACGACTTGACCTTCTTGCCTTCGATCTGCGGGATCGTCGTCGTGGTCTGGTCGCACATCAGGTCAATCTGTCCCCCGATCAGATCGGTCATGGCGGGTGCCGTGCCTTTGTAGGGCACCGAAGTCATGTCCACCTTGAGGGTGGACTGGAACAGCATGCCGCACAGGTGCGATGCCGAGCCGGGACCGGCGTTGGAGATGTTGATCTTGCCCTTGTTGGCGTGGATCCAGCTCACCAGCTCGGCCATGTTGTTGGCCGCGAGGCTGGGGCGGCCGATCAGGTTCATCGGGTTCTCGCTGACGAGGCCCAGGTACTCGAAATCCTTTTCCACGTTGTAGGGCAAATTGCGGAAGAAGCTGGGCAAGGTGGCTTGCGCGATGTGCGTGAACAAAAGGGTGTACCCGTCCGCATTCGCCTTGGCCACCTTGTTCGCACCGATCGAGCCAGAAGCCCCCGCCGCGTTGTCGATCACGATGCTGTGCCCCCCCATGGCCTTGCTCATGGACTGCGCCAGGTCACGCGCCGCTTTGTCGGTGGGGCCACCAGCTGCATAGGGCAGCACGAAGGTGATGGTTTTGTTAGACGCGGGGTAGTCTTGCGCGAATGCGCTCGCAGACAAGAGCAAGCCACAAGCGACTGGGACTGGAAGAAACTTGGAACGCATGTTCAAACCTTTCAGGCAGGAAACGGCAAAAAATCATTCATCGGGGCCAAGGACAGCGGGCATCCGGCCTTTGCATCATGGCCTCAAGTCAAGGCCTTGCATACAGCTTGGGTGACATCCACCGTCAGGGCTTTCCCGCCCAGGTCGCCCGTGTGCAGCGCCGGGTTGGCCGTCACGGCCTCGACGGCTTTCATCAGACGCTGGGCTGCGGCGTTCTCGCCCAGGTGCTCCAGCAGCATGACGACCGACCAGAAGGTGCCCACCGGATTGGCCTGGCCTTTGCCCATGATGTCGAAAGCCGAGCCGTGGATGGGCTCGAACATGCTGGGGTAACGGCGCTCGGGGTCGATGTTGCCCGTGGGCGCAATGCCCAGGCTGCCCGCCAAGGCCGCCGCCAGATCGCTCAGGATGTCGGCGTGCAGGTTGGTGGCGACGATGGTGTCGAGTGTGGCCGGGCGATTCACCATGCGGGCGGTGGCAGCGTCCACCAGCTCCTTGTCCCACTTCACATCGGGGAACTCTTTGGACACTTGCAGCGCGATTTCGTCCCACATGACCATGGCGTGGCGTTGGGCGTTGCTCTTGGTCACCACCGTCAGCAGTTTGCGCGGACGCGACTGGGCCAGCTTGAAGGCGTAGCGCAGGATGCGCTCAACCCCGGCACGGGTCATGATGGACACATCGGTGGCCGCCTCGATCGGGTGGCCCTGGTGCACACGGCCACCCACACCGGAGTATTCGCCTTCGGAGTTTTCGCGCACGATGACCCAGTCCAGATCCTTGGGTGTGCAGCGCTTCAAAGGCGCATCGATGCCGGGCAGGATGCGCGTGGGGCGCACGTTGGCGTACTGGTCAAAGCCCTGGCAAATCTTCAGGCGCAGGCCCCACAGCGTGATGTGGTCAGGGATGTCCGGGTCACCGGCCGAGCCAAACAGGATGGCGTCCTTGTTGCGCAGCGCATCCAGGCCATCGGCGGGCATCATCACGCCGTGCCGGCGGTAGTAGTCGCCGCCCCAGCCAAAGTTTTCAAACTCGAAGGCAAAAGTGCCACAGGCTTGCGCCAGGGCTTGCATGACCTGCTGGCCTGCGGGGATGACTTCTTTGCCAATGCCGTCTCCAGGGATGGTGGCGATGCGGTAGGTTTTCATGTGAATGCGGTACGGGTGTTGAATGATGTTGCCATTGTGAAACCGATAAACATCAACAAACACCATAAAATTCAATCCACTGTTAACCTTAAATCAACAATGGAACCACGCCTCCAAGCCGCCGATCTGGGCTTTTTTTCTACCTTGACCATGGCAGGCAGCCTGAGCGCTGCCGCACGCGAGATGCGTATCACCACCGCAGCGGTGAGCAAGCGCCTGTCGCAAATGGAGTCGCGCCTGGGTGTGCCGCTGGTCAACCGCACCACCCGCCGCATGAGCCTCACGGTCGAGGGCGAAACCATGTTGCGCCACGCCCGCAGCATCCTGGCCGAGATGGCCGATCTGGAGCAACAACTGGGTGCCAGCCGTTCCACACCCAGCGGCCTGTTGCGCATCAACGCCACGCTGGGCTTTGGCCGCAGCCACATCGGCCCGCTGATCAGCCGCTTTGTGCGGCAATACCCGCAAGTGGACGCACAGCTGCAACTGTCGGTGGACCCGCCCGCACTGAGCGACGACGCGTTTGACGTGTGCATCCGCTTTGGTCCACCGCCCGACACCCGCGTCATTGCGCGCAAGATCGCCAGCAACCAGCGCTTGCTGTGTGCCGCCCCCAATTACATCGCGCAGCACGGCGAACCCAAGAGCCCAGCCGACCTCACACGGCACAACTTCATCAGCATCCGCCAGGGCGGCGAGGCCTATGGCGTGATCAAGCTGGCGCGCGGGCGCACGGGCAAAACCGAGACCATCAAGACACGCGGCAACCTGACCACCAACGATGGCAGCATCGCGGTGCAATGGGCGCTCGATGGTCATGGCATCCTGCTGCGGGCCGAATGGGACATCCGCGCCCAGCTGGCCCAAGGCCAGCTGGTGCAAGTGCTGCCGCAGTACCACACACCCGATGCCGACATTTACGCCGTCTACCCGGCGCAGCACAAATCGGCCGCGCGGGTCAGGGCGTTTGTGGACTTTGTGGCCGAGGTGTTCAGGCCAGCCAGGCCTTGATGCGGCTGTTCATCTTTTCAGCCGAGATGCCGTAGCGGTCGTGCAGCGTAGGCAAGGCACCCGCGTCTAGGAAGGCATCGGGCAGCGCCAGCATGCGGAACTTGGCGGGCACCACGCCCTCTCGCATCAGCAAACTGGCCACCGCCTCGCCCAAGCCGCCCACGATGGAATGGTTCTCGGCCACAACCACCAAGCGGCCCGGCTTGCGCACTTCGGCCAGGATGGTCGCTTCATCGAGCGGCTTGATGGTCGGGCAGTGCAGCACCGCCACATTGACCTTGTCAGCTTCCAGCTGCTTGGCCACTTCCAACGTGCGCATGGTCATGAAGCCGCTGGAGATCACCAGCACATCCGCGCCTTCGCGCAGCATCTTGGCCTTGCCCAACTCAAAGGTGTAGTTGTATTCGTCCAGCACCAGCGGCACATTGCCACGCAAGAGGCGCATGTACACCGGGCCTTGGTGCTCGGCAATCTGCGGCACGGCCTGCTCGATGTCGAGCGCATCGCAAGGGTCCACGATCGTCAGGCCGGGAATGGCGCGCATCATGGCCAGGTCTTCGGTGGCCTGGTGGCTGGGGCCATAGCCGGTGGTCAGGCCCGGCAAGGCGCAGCAGATTTTCACGTTGAGGTTTTCTTCGGCAATGACCTGGTGGATGAAGTCATAAGCGCGGCGCGTGCCAAACACCGCATAGGTGGTGGCAAAGGGAACCAAGCCTTCTTTGGCCATGCCCCCGGCTGCGGCCATGAGCAGCTGCTCGGCCATGCCCATCTGGAAAAAGCGCTCGGGGTAAGCCTGCGCAAACAGGTGCATGTCGGTGTACTTGCCCAGGTCGGCGGTCATGCCCACGATCTCGGGGCGGTTGGCGGCGTATTCCACCAAGGCTTTGCCAAAAGGCGCGGCCTGCACACGTTGCCCCTCGGACGCGATCGAGGCGATCATGGCCGAGGTGGTCAGGCGGGGTTTCTTTTCGGTGACGGCGTTCATCTTGGGTGTCCTCAGTTGTGGGATGCGTCAAGCACTTGCAGGGCTTGTTGCCACTCGGGCGGATCGACGCGGATGAAGTGGTTCTTCTCGCGGGTTTCGAGGAAAGGCACGCCCTTACCCATGAGCGTGTCGCACAAGATCACGCGGGGCTTGGCCTCGGTCAATTGGCGCGCCGTGTCAAACGCACGCTGCACGGCAGGCAGATGATTGCCATCCACACGCTGCACATGCCAGCCAAACGAAGCCCATTTGTCGGCCAGCGGCTCAAAGCCCAGCACCTTGGACGAGGGGCCATCGGCTTGCTGGTTGTTGATGTCGACGATGCAGATCAGATTGCCCAAACCGTGGTGGGCGGCGGCCATGGCACCCTCCCAGGTCGAGCCTTCGTCCAGCTCGCCGTCCGACATGGAGTTGTAGACAAAGGCCGGGTTGTTCTTGTGGCGCAAGGCCAGCGCCATGCCCACGGCAATCGGCAAGCCCTGGCCGAGCGAGCCACCTGAGATTTCCATGCCTGGCGTGTAGCTGGCCATGCCCGACATGGGCAAGCGGCTGTCGTCGCTGCCATAGGTTTCGAGTTCTTCTTCGCTGATGATCTTGGCTTCGATCAGCGCGGCATAAAACGCGATGGCGTAGTGGCCGTGCGAGAGCAAGAAGCGGTCACGGCCATCCCATTGGGGGTCATTGGGGCGAAAGTTCAGCGCATGGCCATAGGCCACGGCCAGCACATCGGCATAGCCCAGCGCCTGGCCAATGTAGCCTTGGCCTTGCACTTCGCCCATGCGCAGGGCAAAGCGGCGGATACGGTAGGCCGTTTCGGCCAATTCCTGGAGGTTTGACATGGAGATGTCCTGATCAATGAAAAAAATGCAGGGGACGGTGCACCGACACCGTCACCCCAAAATCTCAGCGCAGCGTGAGCCAGGGCAGGTAAGCAAAGCCCAGCAGCAAGGCGATGGCCACCGCGTAAAACGGGATCAGCTCCTTGACCACATCGCCGATGCGCACTTTGGCGATCGAGCTGGTGATGAACAGCGTGGTGCCAATCGGCGGGTGGTACAGGCCGATGGACAGGTTCACGATCATCATGATGCCCAGCTGGATGGTGTCCATGCCCACCGCAGAAGCCAGCGGCACAAACATGGGCGTGAGCAAGAGCACAGCGGCAGGCAAGTCGATGAACATGCCGGTCGCCAGCATGATCAGGTTCATCGCCAGGATGATGAGCCAGGGCTCTTGCAGCGTTTCCTTGGCGTACAGCGTGAAGGCCGCAGGCAGCTGCTCATAGGTCACGATCCAGCCCACCACGCTGGATGCCATGATGATCAGCAGCACCACACCCGTGGACACGCCAGCTTCGACAGCCGCATGCTTGAGCTTGGTCAGGTTCAGATCGCGGTACACCAGACCCGACACCACCAGCGCATACAGGGTGGACATGACGCTCACCTCAGTGGGCGTGGCGATGCCAAAGCGCAGGAAGATGATGATCAACACCGGCATGGCCAATGCAGGACCGGCATGCCAGAGCTGGTGCATGAAGGCGCCCCACTCGAATGGCGTGGTGTCGCGCGGGAAGTTGCGGCGACGGCCCTGCACGTAGCACACCAGCATGAAGCCACCGCACATCAAGAGGCCCGGCAAAATGCCCGCGACAAACAAGGCGCCAATCGATGCACCCGAGACCAAGGCGTACACGATCATCGGGATCGAAGGCGGAATCAGGATGTCGATGGTGGCGGCTGCGGCCAGCGTGCCTGCGGCAAACGGCGCGGGGTAGCCCAGCTTCTTGAGCCAGGGGATCAGCATGGAGCCAATCGCCGAGGCATCGGCCACGGCCGAACCCGACACGCCGCCAAAGATGGTGGACGACAGCACCCCCACCTGGGCGGGGCCGCCATGCACACGGCCGATCATCATGGTCAACAAATTGACCAGACTTTGACCGAGTCGGCCGCTGACCATCAGCGCACCGGTCATCATGAAAAACGGGATCGCAATCAGCGGAA
>Ga0228700_1000071_pt1 | contig 106418 bp, 163 predicted proteins | sample McNCre317_Aug_MG_FD_178019 | JGI IMG/M metagenome (GOLD analysis project Ga0228700, IMG submission 178019) | Freshwater microbial communities from McNutts Creek, Athens, Georgia, United States - 3-17_Aug_MG | ecosystem: Environmental > Aquatic > Freshwater > Creek | place: USA: Georgia...
TGACTGAAGTGTAGACACCAAAAGCAGGACTTAGTAGTGGTTTTCTTCTTTGCCCTGCATGAAGCCCTGCGCGTTCGGGGCCAGCACCGTCTTGATCGGCACCGCCTTGTAGCCTGTGCCTTCGAGCAGGTTGGCCAGGGCCAGCTCCTTCTCAGCCAGGGACGGCTCGCGCGGCGTGATGCTGACCGTGCGAATGCCGTTGGCGCGACCCAAAAGACCTGCAACGATGGACATGACGATAAACACCAAGCCGCCACACAACGACTTCAGGAACGGCCAGCAACTGTTGAACCACAGAATCTGAGGCAGATGCAGAATTGGCGAGAAGCAGCCGGCGACCAGGGACTCGATGTAGTTCGGGTTGTGGCCTGGGCGGAACTCCATTGGGGTTGGAACCCAGGTGCGTTCTTCTTTGATGTCATAGGTGTGGAACTGAATCATGGTTGTCCTTCGTAAAGTTGCTTGATGGTGAATGTGTGGCTTTCGGCCTGGGTGACTTGAATGGCGACGATCTCCCACTGCTTCATCTCCTCGATGACGTGATCGGGGAATTGCTCGGTGCGCCAGTCTTTGTAGAGATTCAGGTGGAGCTTGAGCGGGCCGATGCCCATCCAGACCTTGCCTTTCTTGCTCCAGGCGCCCTTGCCGTCGTTGTGACCCGAACCACCGAGCTTCCAGAGTCCGGTCGCCTTGTGGCGGATCATGTAGATCATCTTGACCGTCATGGCGCCACCATCTTGCAGCCGTAGTTCTGGCCCTTCTTGACGAACGTGAAGCGTCCTGTGACGTGCCCGTGGTTCATCTTGTTGATGATGTCGGCGAAGTCCGAGACGAACATCGTGACCGTCTTGCCTGTGTTGGCTCGCTTCATCGTGAACGTGACCGATGAGCGCCCTCTGCCGTAGCCCTGAAAAGTCAGCGTGTCGGAGAACTCGTAGTTCTCTTCCATCTTGCAGGGCGTCATCACGCCACGCAGGTAGCTGTGCTCGGGGTAGTCCAGCTGGTTGCCTTGCTGGTCGAACGGGATTTTGTAGGTGCCTTTGGCCATATCACTCCTTTGTTGTGTGGTGATCGACAGAGGTGTGCCCTCTGCCTTGCATGTACGCCCTGACCTCCTCGAGTGAGTAGGGAGCGAGATTGTTGGTATCGACGCCGACATCCATGAGCCGCATCCCTTCGTAGGGGTGCTTGAGCGTGCCGTGCGAGTGACCGTGCAGCATCCAAGCGCCGTAATGCGCCTTGTTCCACGTCAGCATCGGGTAGTGGCACATCACAATGTGTTGGCCGTCGAGGTTCAGCTCCAGCAAAGGCTGAATCGAACTCATGCGAGCCTTGATCTCTGCCTTGCCCTTGAGTGCCTTATCGTGGTTGCCCAGTACCCAGTTGATATTGCCGTTGAGCTGCGCGAGGATGTCGGCCGTGTAAGACACGCCTTTGAACGACAGGTCGCCAAGGTGAAAGACCGTATCGTCCGGTTTCACCGTCTTGTTCCAGCGCCGTACCAGCTCACCATCCATCGCAAAGGAATCGGAGAACCTACGGCTGGAGTGCTTGATGATGCCTTCGTGACCGAAGTGGGTGTCTGATGTGAAAAACAGAGCCATAGTCGCCTCAGAATGTTGCCCAGGCGCCGGCGTACTTCTGCACAGCAGCTTGCGGCGTGGTGATTGGGTAGCTCTCCACCACAATGGTGTTGCCGTTGTCGTCGGTGTCCACTTTGGCGATTTTCTCAACGCGTACAGGGACGAAGCCCCAGTCCTCGCCAGTGGGCGTGCTGGCCGCCTCGTACAGTTCGTCCAGGGCGTAGCGGAACCCGAGGTAGTCGAACTCCGAATAGCGACCGTCAGAGGCTTTGTTGCTCTTGATTCGCGTCACCCACTTCACATGGTCGGCTTCGATGGCGCTCATGAGGATGTGAAGCAGTGCATCGTTGAAGCCAACGCAGGTGACAGCCTCTAAGTCGTCTGGCCAATTCACAGCAGCCACTCCACTTGATAGCGGGTGTTCCTCGTCTCCACGTAGTTGCCTTCGATCTTGACAATCGCCGAAGTGTGGATGACACGGTTCACGAGGTCAGGACGACCCGCGTGCTCGGTGCAAAAGCCAACCAGCACTTCTGTGGCGCCCCATTGCTCGATGTGTGCGCTCTTGATCTTGGCGCGAGGTTTGTTCACAAAGTCCTCAGTCATGACGCCACCGTGATGACAAAGGGTGAAAAGTGGCAGGCCGCCCAGATGCAAATCGCTCCGAACGCCATCAATGTCGGGCCGATGAACGAGCCTCGAACGAAGCCCGCCCCTTCTGCCACGTAGATGACCAAGCCAAGAATGACGAAGTAGAAGCCGAACAGCAGCGCGACCCCGAAGCCTAGAATTTCGAAGAAGATATTCATGCTGGCACCGCCTCTGCGTCATGGCAGTTCTTGAAGGCGGCGATCGGTTGCAGCGACTTGGGCAGCTTGTAAAAGCCACGCGCTAAACCTTTGAAGAAGCACGCCATTGTGACTTGAACGTCATAGTCAGCACCGTGCGCTTTGGCAGTGTCATACGCGACATTAAGCGCGAAGCACAGCTCGCCTAGACGGGGCAACTTACCGTCAGGTGTCGCCCAGCGTGCGTTTTCCATCGTGCAAAGGCTGTGAACATCGGGCACCTCGATGCCGACCCGCATCAACTCTGCGGCGATGAAGGGGCCGTCAAAACCCATGTTGTGCGCTACCAGCAAGTCCGCCGTACTCATACGCTTGGCGATTTCTTCCGCGACGGCGTTCCACTTGGGTTCGCCAATCAGGTCGGTGTAGCTGATGCCGTGAACAGCTTGCGCCATCGGGTCGATAGCACGCTCGGGGTCAATGCGAATCACATAGCGATCCACCAGCGCTTGAGTCTCCAGCTCGTAGGTGAGCATGGCGATCTCGATGATTCGGTGCCCCTTCTCTTGCTCGAGTCCGGTGGTTTCTGTGTCAAGCCCGATAATTCGCATCAACTGCCTCCTGTTTGAATTCACGAAGGCGATAGCCGTCGGTCGGCTCGACATGCGAGTAGTGCGTGCAGCCGCTCTCCTCTACCGGCGCCGTCACGAAGAACGACTGGCGGTACTCGTTGGGGACTGCGCGGTGGCGATAACAGGTTTCTGCTTGGGTGCAGCCCTGGCCGTTGCACATGGTAATGTCTGGCATAGCTCTCCTTTACTTCACTGCTGACTGATGCAATTTTAGCAAGCGCGGGGCGGGGTTTTACTGGATCACTGACCGCTTCACGCACTTGCCCTGCATCACGCAAATTCAGTCGTTTCGCCCTTGCGCAGCAGGTACGCCTCGCTCACGCTCTTGGCGACCTTTCGACCGTAGGATGGGTGATAACCGCCGTCGATGGACTTGACCACCACACCCTCACGAATCTGGCTGATGACGTTTCGCGTCACGGCCGGCTGCACCACGGTGTTGCCATCGGTGTGTTCGAGGACGACAGCCTTGCTGAACGGGCCAACGTAAAGCACTGGCACGATCGGCACATCCATCATCTCTGCTGTGTTAACAAATTCCTCGAAGCTGAACCATTGCTCATTGCCTCGAGTGCCACATACCACGTCGAACATCCGAAAGCCGAGCGTTTCGCCGTCGTAGACCAAGTCCTGAACGCCTGCGCCACTGGCGGTACGCCCGTAGACCTCGCCAACGATGAAGTAAGGCATGTCCATTTCGTTGGCTGCGTCACCGAAGAACGCCAGCGCCTTCTCGAACAGTCCATGCTTGATCGCTGCCTGCACGTACAGATTGTCAGTGTCGGTGTAGTCAAGGACAAAGCCTTGACGACCCATGCCCTTGCTGGAGATGGTCACGCGCCCTTTGTAGTAGCGATCGTTGGCCATGCTCTCTGGCACAACGCCAATCTGCATCAGCGTGCCGTGAATCTTTTCCGTGATGACGACCTCCTCGCCCTCGGTGAACAGGTCAGGCTTCTTTTTGATGTTGTCAAAGTCGTAACCCAGCGTGGCTGCCAGATCGACGCCTGCGATCTTGCCTGCCATGTGCGAAGGAACGGACGGTTCGTACTTGACGATGCCCAGGCAGCTCGCTGCATCACCGCCAATCGCGACGATGCCTGCACCTTGGTTGCCCTCATGCGGGGTAGATGCCACCAAGACTTCGGTGTCGCTGTAGGGCTGAACCGTCAGCATCAAGCCCTGACTGAGCACGCCGCGCAGCTTGATCGCCTTCACGCGATTGCCAGCCGCCCCCGAAAGACCGCCCTTGTTGCGCGTGGCGTCCCACATCCCCATGTCTTCAAGCAGCCATTGAGGAACGATCGCTTGCTCGGGGATGTAGACACCGTAGTCGCCATCCTTGAACTGGCCCTTCTTGACGATCGACTGGAAGTCGCCCACTTGAGCGATCTCGATGGCGTCTGCGTTCGGGTGAGGCACGATCGACACACGGACGACCGAACAGGTGAATTCACTCATGGCTGCTTTCCTTCCAACTGTTGTTTCTTGCGCTCCAGCTCCTTCATGTGAGCCGTGAGTTCGCTCCACTTCTTCTCGGTGTGGAGCTTGTGTGCGTGTGAGCCAGGTGCCAGAAGAACGCCCTGGAAGATGATTCCGCCTCTCATGACACGAGCGGCACGACTGAATTGGCGAACATCACCGACTGCTGGCGACCGGAGTCCCCTGCCCGCTTGCCGCTGCGGTGAATGAGCTTCTTTTTCTCCAGCGCTGCGTACCGCGCCGTGACCGATGAGTAGGCAAGTGAGGGGAAGTGCGTTCGCACCTCATCCGAAATGCAACCTCGAACCCCGTAGGCTTCGATCACCTTGAGCACTTCTGCCTCGAGGTGGGTTGGACTGATTGACCGCAGGGCGGCCATTGAGGTGGACACAGATGGCATAGAAGCTCCTTACTTCAGTGATGACTTACGCGTTTGCGACGGCGGAACCGTCCTTTGGCCAACCCAGAGTCACAAGGTCAGCCACGATGTTTGAGATTGCCGGCAGGTACTGCGATTTGACCTCCGGCTCTGGGAGGTACTTGATGAACTCGGGAAGACGTTCACGAGCCATTTTGTCGGTCGTGCAGGACTCGATGGCGCCCTTGAGCTTGGCTTGCATGTCGTTAAGACGCTCATCCTGGGCTTGGCTCAGTTGCACAATCGCATCGAGCTTTTCCTCGACCTCTTTAGTCATGTAGTTACCGTTGTGACCGCCGTAGACCGTCACGCTGCCGAAGTTGCCCTTGTGGTAGCCAAACCAGTGACTCGTCGTGTCGAGGTAGTGGCACAGCTTCTTGTCGGCTGCGATGGCTTGAATCTGGGGTGGCAGGATCGCGATAGCGGCATCCTTGACGAGCTTGTGCGCCTGCTCCTCGTAGTTGACGGTGGGAACGTCGTGCATAACCGCCGTAACGAATGCCTGGCGTTGATATTTGGTTAAACGGGCCATTTGATTTCCTCCTTGTAAGTCATAAGCGACTGATTGCAGTGTAGCAACCGATTTGCGGGGTTTTACCTGTCCGCGCAGGGAATGTGCATCAGGGCTTCAAGTCTCCTGACACAATCCGACTGATGTACGCATCGAGCCAGAGTTGCCCCATTGGACTTTCGAGGTCGTAGGGGCAGGCGCTCTTCTCGCGTCTGTCGTCAGCGGCTCTTTCAGCGTGGCGTTTGATGTTCTCGTGGGAATACATAGGCGTAAGGTTGTTCAGTAGTGACTGATACCATAGTACGCCAAGATCGAGCTGAATGTGTGAAATTTCGTCTCGCTCCAGTGCAAAAGACCGGCAGTGTAGATTCCACACGACGCCAGCTCCACCGTGATGAGCGCCCTATCCTGCGACTGCATACCGACCATCGCCCAGATGCCACCGCCGATCGCTCCGAAGACCAGATTGACCGGATAGACATTGGCAGCGGTCAGCAGCATGCCGATCAGGTACATCACGGTGCCCGTCCACTTCATGTCACGCCTTTTCGCCAAAGACCGCGCCGATCGCAGTCTTGAAGCCGAACTCGTCCTTCACCTTGATGACACTCACGCGATTGACGACCAAGTTCTCCTCCATCGTGTGCGTGAGCAGCTCCCGACTCGGCCCGCCTTCCAGCGAGTGCGAGACGTGGAAGGTATCACCCTTGCGCAGATAGATCGGCGCCACGTCAATGTCCTTGGTTTCGACGATCTCCACGCTCACCACAAGTCCTCCGAGAACAGCTCGGGGCCTTGATAGTGGCCTGGCCCTGGACGACGATTGAGCTGGCCCGTCATTTGAGCCACCACAAACGCCTGCTTGCGGTTCAAAAACACGCCGTTTGCGTCCAAAAAGCCCTGCACCTCTTGCCCGTGCGTCCCGCCAATCATCCCGATCACGTCATGGTGACGATTCGGGGCTGGAAGCGAATAGACCTTCTTGCCGTCTTTCAGGGCGACGTGGGTGATCTGCTGGGGGTTCTCCAGCGCTTCAGTCAGCGGATCAGGCTGCTCCACCTTCTTCTTGGCGAAGACGGTGCCGTAGTTCGATCGAAAGGCTTCGCTAGCCGCTTTCGTGGCCAGGCGGTCACCCGTAATCTCATTGCTTGTGGTGTTGTCCATGCTTTGTATAAGGATGATGAAAAATTGCTAAAAAACTTGGCCTGGATTTTCAGTTTTTCCGAGCCAGCAAGACCGTGCATTGGTTGGTGATGTGGCTACCCAGTCCGGTTGCGCACGCGGTGGCAACGGGGTCAGAGGACTTGGCCAAGATGCGGTCGCTTTCCAGCGAGTTGCTGCCAAGAATCGCAACCAGCACCACGATGCCTGTTGCCACGATCGACCAGAGCACAAGCCAAAAGGCGTTCTCGCTGATCTCGAGGCGGTGGGTGACGGTCACGTCCGTCTTCAAATTCATTTCCTCTTTTGCCATGTTATTTCTCCTCGCAAAGCCGCTGCGCTTCGCCAATGATGTGAATGAAATCGGGGTCGGTCACAAGACCGGATACCGCCATGAACAGCACATCGACGCCGGTCGAGAACTGTTCTGGCGTGATCTTTTTGTGCGTGACCGCCATCGTGAGGTAACTCAAGGCCTCATACGCCTTGCGGTTCACCTCGTCTTGAAGGATGGGGACGCCAGACATATCACGCAGTCAAAGGACGTACATGAATGGTGCGAGCCGATGAGTAGCGGCGCGTCTTGTAGTTGCCGTTACCAAAGCGCAACGCCATGTGTGTGCACACCGAGCTATGAGCCTGTTTCATGGTCATACCTTTGGGCACTGAAATGATGAAGGAGCCTTGACCGTCGTAGTCCTTCATTTGGTTTTTGATCCAGTAGCTGTTGCCTTTAATGCGCTTGGGCGTGCGAGCTTTCGCCGCTATCGGCTGTGCCGCCACAGGCGGTTGACCAAACAAGTGCTGGAAGGTTTTGGTGAAGAATGACTTCAGGGACATTGGTGGGTTCTCCTTATGAGTATCGCGATACTTGCGATATGTGAATTCTAGCGAGTAAGTCACGGGCTTTACAGTCACCCGTGACTTTGCCCTCAGTGAATGAGAACACGCCCTGCGCGGTTGGCGTCGGCGTATTCGGCGTTGACACGCTCTCGTGAACGGCTCACCGATGCTTGGAGTGCCTGATGGCGTTTTTCCAAGTCGAGTACATGACGGGGCATGTAGTAGTTGTGGCAGGTCAGGCGTTCATCGACTGTCAAGCCGAACATCAGGCTGTTCAGATGCTCGATGTAGGCCACGTTCATGGCAGCTTTACCCTCTTCTGCCACCAGTTGAATGCCTGGCTGCACCAGCAGAACCACTCCGAAGCGCCGGTTCGTCGTCTCAAAGCAGGCGTTGACGTACTGAGCCACGCGCACCTGGCACTCTGGAGGCACCCGATCACCGATTGCATCGGCCATCAGGTACGCTGCCATGTCCAGCGGTGTGCGGTCAGTGATGAAGTCTGTGCCTGCGTGCTCGGCGTACTTGGCATCGACACGCTTCAACACCTCTTCCTGAATCGTCAGGCGGGTGTCGAAGTCGTAAGTCACTGCCGCGTCATAGCCCAAGTCACGAAAGATGGCGCTGACCGAGGTTTCAAGGAACTTGATACCGCTTTTCTCTGCATACAGACGGGCCAGTGTTGTCTTGCCTGTCCGGTGCGCTCCGATCAAACCAATCGCCATCAGCAGCCTTCCTTCTTGCGACGCTCGTCCGAGCAGCGCGATGAAGGGGCCACCACAGCCGCACCCCCTGCCCGACCCGTGTAATGGGACTCGGACGGGCTGGCGGTGTAGTGCGATGACCCTGCGTGACCGCTACTGGAGTGACCACTGCTGGCATGACCCCCACCACCTCCATGACCACCGCCTCCACCACCACCTTTTGCAAAGGCGCCGATGGCGAGGAGTGCCAATATGAAGATGATGAGGTATTTCATGCCTGGCCTTCCAAGACCTTGCGCTCGGCGTCCAGATCGCGGTTCAAGGTGCCTTCTGCGTTGAACGTCTGGCCCTTGTTGCGAAGCTCCAGCTTTTTGATGTTCTTGGCACGCTCTACATCCTCATCGGTGCCAGCCGCATCGTGACCGAGCGCCTGATACCAGCTGATGTCGCCACCGATCTCCTCGCCCCAGTTCACGGTGTCAAAAGCCTTGCCTTCCAACTGGTCGCGAATGAGTTCAAGCGCCTCACCTGCCTCCGAGAAGATACCGAGCGCGGCGTGTGCCAGACGCAGGTTCAGGTTCTTGGGGTCGATGTTGCGGGCTGCTTCAGGAAGTGCGCCGTAGTTCTCCTTGTCATTCTTGGTGGCAAGGTGATCGGACATTTCGTACAGCAGTTGGCCAAAGCCTGCCAGGTCTTGAGCGAGGATTCGCATACCAGCACCGTCAAGGGGCTTGCCATAGAACATGGTGCGCTTGGTCTGGTTGACGATCTCAGCCATCGTGATTGAGGCGCACAGAACGATGTGCAGGCCGATCTCGCCGAAGTTCAGTTCAGCAGGCTTGCTCTCGGTCAGGAGAGCGCGTTGTTGGTACTCTTTGAAGTTCATGATGTCCTTACGCGTTGATGAGGTTTTCGAGCTTCTTGCGAACCTCGATGGCGGCGTCACGCTCACTGAGCGCAGCGGATGCGGCAACATTGGCGTTGCGAGCCACGTTGACGTGGTAGTCAGCTTCAGCCTCCTGAACCTGCTCAACCTCAGTGAGATCGGCGATGGTTTTGTGGAAGCCGGCCATCACGGATGCGACGGTCTTTTTTGGTTTGAATGCTTGGAACATAGTCCTCCGGTTAGGTCATTGGTGATTGAAGTGTAGCGATCAGAGCGCGGGATTGAAGGTCGCTTCGACCAACTGCCGGTGTTGCATCCAACCTCGGAAGTTGCCTGACCACATATCGCCTGTCGCCATTGGTGTGGCTTGATGCTCGATCGGAGAGGCATGCAGGGGCACACCGCCAACCAGTCGGTCATACAGCGCCAAGTCCTTGTCGATGTCGGGCTTTTGGCCGTCGTGGGTCAGGTAGGACACACGGGCGCAACGCGCTGCCGACAACTTCAGGAGCAGTTCGGTGGGCAAGCTCAGTCGTTCTTCGGCCAGCACGTAAGGCAGGTGCCATTCGTCGGGGTCGATCCAGCGCGGGGTCGATTGGTCGATCGCTGCCTGCATCACCTTTGCCAGAACGAAAATCTCCGGCTGTGCATCGGGGTGCGCACGCAAAGCGAAGAAGTTCTCCCACTCCGTTGCCGTCACGATGACGTGCATGTACTGGAACGGCTCGAGGATGCGGTTGGCCACCTGCTTGTGCAGACCACGCTTTTCCATGAACTCAGCGGTCGCCGCAGCTTCACGCGCTGCCTGCTGCCACGCACGCATCATGGTTTCAAGCTCTTGGCCTTCCATTTCCTCTTTGGCTTGCATGCCTGGCTGGTTCTTACCCCAGTGAATCGGCATGGCAGGGTCGGTGCGCACTTGTTCAATCATCTTGGCCACAGGGATGGCACGAGACGACGACGCGTTGCGGCTGAAGACCCGATGGGTCATGAATTCGGCGTGGATGAACCGTGGGTAGCACAGTTGCATCGTCGCCAGTTCAATGCCCGTGCTGGTGGAGCACGAGTATTCGATCATTTTGGCGGAGATTGTAGTCATTACTTCTTTCGAGACAGGCGGAAGATGAGCCAGGTAGCGGCGCCAGCACCAGCGATGAAGCCGATGATGGCAGCGCTCACCACCCACTCAGCGATGGATGAGAAGGTGATGGTGGCAATCATTTGCTGATGGGCTTCAAGGGATGAGGAAGGTTCACATCACACGCTGCTGCCTGTGCCGAGTACGGGAGCTTGGCGAAGTCAGCTTCGATGTAGCAGCCAAGCGACGAGCTGGACGTGCTGCACCAGATGCGGTTCTTCTCCACTTCCTTGCCTGTCACCTTCATGATGCTGACCCAAGCCCAGCCGGAACCTTGAGGGCATGCGGCGTCGATCTGGTCATCGGTGTGCGGGAGAATCTTCCAGCCGGCATCAAAGCGAGGGTTCGCCGCGAAGTAGCTGGAGGCGTTGCGCGAGGCGTTGGCCAGGGCGGTTGAGCGTTGCTGCTCCAACAGGTCTTGCAGCTTGCGGTTCTTGTCCGCGTTGGCAAGGTTGATCTCGCGCTGCTGCTCAACGGACAACGGTGCGGGGTCTTTGCTGCACGCAGCCAGACCGCAACCGATGGCCAAGCCGACGATGATGGCGCTCACAGATGCGAAGCGATTGAATGAGAAAAGGCGTTTCATTGAAATACTCCTAGAGTTGAGGGATTAGTTGGCTCGCATGGCGCGAGTGTTGGGGCCGCCTGGTGCCTTGATGGACGCCTTGATCGGCGTGACCTTCTTGGCCTTGATGAGTTTCAGACGGGTCGAGGAGATGAACATGCTTTCGGCAGCGCCCTCTTTCTTCAAGGCACCTTCGGGCTTGAGCACGTCGAAGTACACGCAGCCATTCATGAAGGTGGACTTCATGCTGGCGACGCCCTTAAAGCCGGTCAAAATGCACTGCACTTCGTCACCGATGGCAATGTCAACGGGCTGCGGTTCGGTCGCCAGCTCACTGATGCCTTTGCCTTTGACCTTCAGCGTCACGGCGTCAAAGTTCACCTGCTCGGGGAACTTCTCAGAGCCTTTGGCCGCTTTGGGCGTGACGGTGTACTGGATGTTGCCGCTGAACAATTCAATGCGTGCGGTGGCGGTGCCCTCGTAGCCGGATTGCAGGTCGGTGACGAGGCTGCCCAGTTTGATTTCTTGCATGGAAAACTCCTTTACTTTCGACGATATGAAGACGCGCCCGAACCCACGTAGGTCGTGGTGGCAGGTTTGTAAGATGACGGCGCCGGCGCCGGAACCACTCGTGCGGGAGGTGCAGGTGGTGTCGGGGGTGCCACCTGTTTGATTGGCTCCACCTTGGGCGGCACTTGCTGGATGACCGTCTTGTTCACAATGGTCTTGTGGATGACGGTCGGTGCAGGGGCCGGTGCAATGGCGGGCGAAGACACCGCGCTGCGGTTGCCTGCGCTGCCCAGCATGTAACCGAGCATGCCACCCATGAGCATGTCGTGTGAGTTGTTCTGCTGCGCTGGCGCTTGCTGAACGATGACCTGCTGCGGTTGTGGTGCAGCCAACGCAGGTTGCTGCGCGGGTGCTTGTGGTTGCATCAGTGCGGGTTGGCTTTGCACCTGAGCTTGCGGCTGTGGAGCCGTGTTGTCAGAGCAGCCTGTCAGCACCAAGCCAGCGGCGGCGATGAGCGTGAGGGCTTTCATGCGCCGTACTGCGTGAAGGTTTGCTGAATCCAGCGCTTGACCGAGCCGTGAAAGCTGGTGGGTTTGCGCAACTGGATGGAACTGCCCTCGAACATATTCAACGCAGCGACGGCGCGGCCCGTGCGTTTGTCGAATTTGTCCCCTGGATGGCAGATCGCTGTGGAGATCAGCACGATGTTGCGGCGATTTTCCACGTAAGCGATGGTCAGACGCCCTGATTTGGGCGGCTTGGTGCTGCTCTCTTCCATGATGCCGGTGCTTGGGTCCACTTCGACGAAGCGAATGCCCTGCTCGGCTGCGAATTGAATGATCTCGCCCTGGGCTTTACGTACCAATGCAACTTTTGCTGCTTTGGCTTGAGCTTCCGCCTGGCGAGGATGGATGGTCGGTGTCGTCATCTATTCTCCTTTGTAACGTCATTAGTGACTTATCGCAGTATACCGAGCGCGAACCCAGATTTCCCAGGGCATTCACGGCAACTGCACTCACAAATGAAAACACCCGCATAAAGCGGGTGGTTTCGCCCTCGTCCAACAGTCACTGAAGGCTGCCGATAAGGGATTGTGAATACATGGTGCTCTAGGCGGGACTCGAACCCGCACGTCTTTCGACACCGGCACCTGAAGCCGGCGCGTCTACCAATTCCACCACCAGAGCATCTGGTGCCGCCTTGAGGAATCGAACCCCAGACCTTCTCCTTACAAGGGAGCTGCTCTACCAACTGAGCTAAGGCGGCGATCTGTCGGGATGTTCGTGACCTTCAGGTGCTGGACTCCATCAAGAGGAGACGCTGACGCTGGTTAGTTCTTAGAACACCCCGACAAAACTTTGCATCGAGAAGAGGAAGCTCACATGAAGCAGTGGGTTTCCACCTACCGGAGTCAGACTCCCCTCCTTTCGAAAGTGAGGTTGATCGGTAGCAACGGCGCTGACCCGTTGCACTTTCTCTTCTCGACACTAGAAAACATGGTCGGCATTGTAGGATTCGAACCTACGACCCCCTGCTCCCAAAGCAGGTGCGCTACCAGACTGCGCTAAACGCCGATTGGCTGGCATACCTGGCCTCGAACCAGGGACAACTTGATTAACAGTCAAGTGCTCTACCAACTGAGCTATATGCCAACGAAACTGGTTGCGGGGACAGGACTTGAACCTGCGGCCTCTGGGTTATGAACCCAGCGTTCTGCCAACTGAACTACCCCGCTGCAATCTCTTTCAATACGTGAATCTTATATAAGTTTTCGAGGGAAGTCAACTCAGTGCTGACTTACCCTGCGAAAAACTACCGCTTTGCCTTGTTGTTCACCTCGAACTGCTCCCAGTCTTGCAGGGAGCTGGCCAAGGTTGTGAAGGCGGCCACCCCGCTACGTTCACGTTCCTCTTCAGACACCAGCTCCACTGGTTCGTCGATGTCGTCGTGGGTTTCGGGATGTGCCATGCAAAGCTCCTTACTTGTTGTCACCGAAGTCGATCGGGCAGCCACCTGCTCCGCAGTCAACGTGCTCAAAGCCAATGTCTTCTTTGACGGCTTCGGATTCCTTGATGGCGGCACAAATCATTTCGAATTCGTGCTTGGTCACAGGCTGCTCGGGCTGGTACTCGTAGGCTGTGGTATCCGCTTGCGGCATCACCGAGCAGCAACGAATGGTGGACTGACCGTGCAACAGGGTGTGCTTGAAGTCCTCGTAGCTGACCTTTTTGGGGTCGTACTTCAAGGTGTAGCTCACTTGGTTGCCACGCTCTTCCAGCGGGGTCACGCCGTCTTCTTCAACACCCGTGATCCAATACTTCTCCATGAGACGCAGGAACTGGTATTGCTCTTCCGGTGTGGCCTCTGCCGCTGTCACCAGCTTGTCACCCATACCCAGCGCGACGATCTCTGGCACGGTCGGGAAGCCCACGATGGTTGTACCGGAGTAGCTCTTGAGCTTCTTCACAGGATAGCCAAGCTCACGGTACTGGTCGATCAACGGGTCGTCGTTGCGGAACTGCACCCAGCGCAGGTACTCACGCATGGAGGGCAAGTGAGCGCCTTCAGTCAGACCGAACAGCTTGGACGTGGTGCCGGCTGGCTTCATCGTCGTGTTGGTGTGCGGAACCGTGACGCCCAGCTTGGTCGAGTAGACCTTTGCCTCGTCTTGCACGGCGCGTTTGAAGCGGCTCAAGGTCAGCCAGAAGTCCAGCGACTTGGCTTCATCCACAATATCCTTCCAACCGTAGCCAAAGCGTGCCCAGGCGTACTCGTGAAAGCCGGTGATGCCAACGCCAATGCGGTTGGTGCGCTTGACTTCCTTACCGTACAGGCTGTCCATCAGGTTGGTGCGAATCAGAGCGCGAGTGGCGGTGCGGAAGGCGTCTTCTGCATCGTCGTCCCAGCGGCGATTGTGGCCGTCGATTGACTGATCGGTCACGGCGCCAGGAATCGGCGTGCCGGCATGGTAGGGCACCACGTCAGCGATCACGCAGTAGCCACCCAGGGCACCCAGAACGATCTCGCCACAGGGGTTGGTGATCGTCTTGTACGGGCAGTTCTGCCAGGCTTTTGCCAGCGCTGCGGTCAGCTCCAGGGTGGCAGGGTCCAGCTTGTAGCGCTCAGACTCGGCAAAGTTGCCGTCCAGCAGCGCTTCGATGCCTTCGTTGCTCCAAGTGAGCTTGTCCACGCTGATGATGCCTGGCTCGCCAGTCTGGTCGTGGTAAGCGGCATAGCACAGTGCCTCGAACACCTTGTGGGCGTGAACTTGCAACTCAGTGGCAGGCTCACCCGCTTCGACCGTCTTCACACCGTCCCAGAACTCATCGTCCACGGTCACGCTGTTGTTCGAAGACCACAGGAAGCCACCGCGCTTGACCTCGATGAACTCCATCACGTTCTTGTCGCGCCAGGTCTTTGTGGCCATGCGAGCCGCACGACGCGCACCGCCAACGAGCACACACTCGGCAACGTAGTGGTCGGCGTACATCGCGGCACGCCAGGGAGACATGCCTGCGTCACGCAGCTTGGCCAGATTTTGAATGGCGGTCATCATCGGGCCAGGGCCGGATGCGGGGCGGTTTTGCATCCCTGCGATCGGGGCGCCGCGTGGTCGCACGTTGGAGAAGTCCAAGATCAGCACCGTGTTGCGCTTGTCACCACGGAAGGCCATGTACTCCATCTTCTCGAGGGCTTTGGCCCAACCTTCACGCGAATCTGGCACTTCGAACACTTCGATCTCGCGACCGGCGTACAGGTGCTTGGCGTTGCGCAAGTCCAGCGCGTTGATCTCGCCGGTCTGAGCGTCCTTGTGCATCATGTCGATGGTGCAGACGGTCACGGGCAGGCTGTTCAGGTCAGCGCGGATCATTTCGTTGTCATAGCTGCGACCGACACCCGAGCCATTCAAGAGCAGGTAGAAGGACAGGAACGTCGATGCGGAGGTCGAGCAGTTCGTGAAGACTTCCATGTTGCGCAGGCTTTGCGATTCATCTCCGTGCTGCAAGTGGCGACCGGACATCAGAATCGAGGCTTGGCGCAGGTGGTGGTGCATCTTCTCGAATTCGAACGTGCGCTCGGCAGCCAGTTGAGAAAGGTTCTCATTGCCGTGGAGTGGATGCAACGTGGCTGAACCGTATGCGACACGCGCGGCAACGTCAGCCCAAGTCTCCACCTCGACGTGGCCCGTGACCTTCAGCTCGATCTGGACAATCAGGTCGTCACCATAGGCAACGTGGTAGGACTCGATCACGAGGTTGTTGGACTTGCACCACTCATCGACTTCGTGATCCAGAGCCATGTCGTCACGGCGTGGCAGCTCGATGGTCTTGGTGTACGTGTCCACCTGGCGGGTGATTTTGCGGTTGATCGTTCTATCCGCGACGGCATCACCAATACCTTTGGCGTAACTTCGTGCGGGGGTTTCTGTGGACAGGCTCATGAGGCTCCTTTTTCTGTTTTCATGGGGGTTAAAAAATCGGGATGGCGAGTCTAACTCAGTTGTGACTTAGGCACCATATAAGCATTTACCAGGCGGTGTCGCCGGTGTTGGTGGTTGGCTGGTCAGCCGGCTTGTGACTTTCTTCGGGTTTCCAGACCATTGGCGGCGGGCGAAAGCTCACGCGGCTACGATCCAGACCCGAGGTGTTCACAGATGTCAGAGATCCGTCAGGGCAGACCAGCGAGGTCATGCCCTTTTGAGCCTGTTTGCAGACCGTCCTGAGTCGGTACTCGGTGCTGCCTGACATGGGGTTTGGGTTCTGATCCACCGCCACATCAAGGCGCCGGCACTGGGCACAGCGTGTCTCGTTGGCGACGGTGCGCATCAGCTTTTGGTGAGCGTCCTCCAGCAGCCTGGCAACCATGCGGTCGTCTCTGGCGTGCGAGGCGGTGTAGTCGTCCACCACGGTCGAGATCGCCAAAGGGTTGGCGAAGACCGTCTTCTCATTGACGTGGATTTCCTGCGGCTCTGACTCAAAGTTGCCGGTCAGATATTCTCTGGCGAAGTTTTCACTGCTCAGAAGCGGCGAGACTGCCTTGATGAGTTCGTGCAGCGTTGTTGGGTCGAAGGGTGTGTCTGAGGTTGCCATAGATGGTGTTGCTTATATGCAAGCAGTATATTCACGGGTGACTTATGTCACGCGGCAGTCTTCATACCGCGATAAATTGCCAAGGCTTGCTGGAGCTGTTGTGAGTCCAAGCCGGCGTTGATTGACGCTACCGCGTCAGCCAAGTGCTCGTTCACGTTCATCGGCACCATCTTGCCTTTGAGCTTGCGCATACGCCACGGCGCATCAGGGAACCGACCCATTGCCCACTCGATCATTTCACCCTTGGTGGCAGAGCGAATGCCAGTGGCTTTGAACTTGACCTCGGCGGGGAACACTTGGATCAGGGGAATCGGGCACGCTGCCAGCACGCCTGTCACCAGACCGGAGTTGAAGTTCGCCGCTGCGTAGCCTGCGGGGTTGCAAAACGGAATCTCACTGATGGCAAACGAAGCGTCTTCACACGCGTCCACCATGCCTTGACGCACCTCACGGGCACGACGCAGGTCGTCCGACTGCTTGATGACGCCCTTCTTCGATTCGCTTTCCGTCTCGATGCAGATCAGATCGTCCACGGAGAACTTCATGGTGGCAACATCCAGGGTTGCTTTGCAGATGCCCCAGTTGGACATGGATGGGTCAAACCCGACGATTTTGATTTTCATTACCAGCTTTCGGTTGTTGTTTTGGGGGTGTCGTGTGGAGTTTCAGACTCCCAGCTTGGCGGAGCGCTGTTGACGACGAATTGAATCTGATCCATGCGCCGGTTCATCAGCGCGTTTTGCAGCTTGACCGTCTCCTCGAGGGTCAGCATCAGCTCCATCTTGACGAGCGCACTCTCCTGGCCGACGATCGTGTACTCGGCGCGGCTGAAGTTGCCTTCGATCACCATGAGCCGAACCCGATGTCCTTGTAGGCTTCAGAGCGCGACTCCATGCTCTTGCGCTCTTCTCGGGCGGCAGCGTTCACACGGGCTTCAGCCAACATGGCATGCACGTCACCCATGTTCTCTTTCAGGTAGTCCTTGAACCCCATCAGCTTCTCGCGTGCCTGGTTCTCGTCCATCTCCATTTCGATGTACTCAGCCACCATCACGGGGGTGAACACGAAGATCATGCGACCCCGCTTGCCGACGTAGGCTCGCGAGGGGGCAAAATCTTCTGAGCCGATGTGCGCCTGCTTGGAGTACGCGCCATTGGCTCGCTTGACGGTCAGCGTCTCTGGGGCCGCCAGCATGAAGGTTTCAGTGGTCGCCTTCAGGACTTCAGTGATCTTCTCGGCAAGAAGCTCCAGCTCCTGTTGCAGCTCGTCGGTTTCAGCCTGCCCTTCGGCAGTGCGTGCAATTTTGTCTTCTGGCATTCGCGCCTCCTTTTTCGGTTCAAAGCGAGCCACCTCGGGCCGCTCTCTCATTACTGACTGATTGGTAGTATACCCAGGGGTTTGCAGCAGATGTGCCAACTCAGCGGCAAACCGTGCTCGATCCACCCGCACGGGCTTGTCTCTATTTGCGAGTAGCGCCTGCAACTTGTCCATAGCCTGACTCCTTCGTGACGGTGATGACCTCATCAATCCAATCGGACAGCGAGTTGTGGCTGATGACCAGCACGGTGCCACGCTCACGCGCTTTCTCGTTCAAGACCGTCATCAGGCGTTCCAGCCCCGATTCGTCCAGCGCATGATCGACCTCATCGGCGATGAAGATGTTGATCGGCTTGCTGGCGCGACTGGCCACCATGTCTTGCAGGGCCATCGCGGTCGCCAGGCGCACCTTGCGCTTTTCTCCGCCCGACAGACCCTCAAAGCTCTCGGCACCCTTGTCGTTCGTCACCTCGATCTGGAACTTCTCCTTGACCTCGCCCTTCGCGTTGGTGGTGAGCGTGTTCCAGACCGCATGAATGTTGTCGTCCGCCAGCGCTGACAGGTAGTGGCTGGTTCGGTCGTTCAGGTACGGCGTCACCGTGTCCAGAATGTGCGCTCGAACACCGGCGGGGCCATAGACCTTCACCGCATCCTGCGCCAGCATCAGCGCATCTTCGACCCGCTTGGCATCGCCCTCGCCTGCCGCAATGGTCGCCTCCAGCTTGGCGATCTGAGCCTCCAGCAGCTCTTTGGCCTTCGTATAAGGATTGTCTTTTTTCAACCAAACTGCGGCCGCCGCTTTCACGTTGGCAATATCCAGGTCGATGCGCTCGATCTCGCCCTTCAAGCGGTTGATGCACGCCACCTCGGTCGTAATGTCGTGCTGTCGCGCTGCCATTTCGGTCACGTCTGTCATGGTTGCTTTGAACGCAGTGGCTACGTGCTGCGCGGTCGCTGCTTCGTCTCGTGCGGTGCGGTATGCGTCAGCAGCTTTACGCAGCTCCCCATGCGCCACGACGACATCCGATTCGCGCAAGAGGCGCACCGCTTCAACGTCATGAGCGCAGTAGTCCTTGCCACACTCGCCACAGGGCGTACCGACCTTCTTGCCGACGCTCTCCTCTGCGACCTGGGCGTTGGCGTGCTTTTGCTTGGCCAGACGTGCCGCTGACTCAGCCAGCGTCAACTTTTTCTGAGCAGCCTGCGCCAGCGTCTCCAGCCGTGCCAGCTCGTCGTTCTCTGACTTCAGGGCGGCAAACTTCTTCTTGATGGCGTCCAGCTCACTCGCGTAGTCAACGGCATCACGGGTGGCGACTTCAGTCTCCAACTCTTTGCGCCGCTTGGTCATGGGTGGAATCTTGGTCAGCTCCATCTTGGCCGACACGGGTCGGTCAGCTTCAAAGGCGGTCGCCAGCAGCTCGGTGTCGGCCAGTTGCGTCTTGGAATTCGCAAGCTGTGACTGGGAGGCCACCAGCGTGGCACCGATCTTGTCGAACTCGGCTTGCGCAGCCAACGCCCTGGCTCGAGCGATGGAGTGTGCTTTGGCCAAGACTTCGACGCCAGCAGCCTCCTCAATCATCAGCTTCAGGTGCTTGTCGGTCATGGCGGGCAGATCGGGCATCTTCTCTTGCCCTGCGTAGACCGCTGCCTGGAACACTTCGAGGCTGCACCCAACCAGCGCGTTGATGACTTCTTGAGTCTCGCGCTCGGTGCCTTTGTGCAGGTCGGTGGGTGCCATGCCAACGGCGGTGCCCCGCTGCTGGACAAGCGTCACGTTCTTGTTCGTGGAGTGCTTGCGATACCGGATGATGCGGTACTCGTTGGCGCCATCCGTCAGTCGAATCTCAACCTCGGTGTCCTTCTTGGCCTTCTTGTTCACCACGGCATCGGCAGTGACACCCCGCGCGGTGACACCGTAGAGCGCCCAACAGATCGCGTCCGCAATGGATGACTTGCCGGCACCATTGGAATCGGCGGACGAGTCGTCCTTGTTGACGCCCTGGATCAGCACCAACCCGCGTTCAGCCAGCTCGATTTCGGCGTGCTGAATGGTCAGAAAGTTGGTGATGGAAATGGATTCGATGTTCATGCGCTCTCCTTTGCGTCTTTCAGAATGTCGTCACACAGGACGGCCAGCTCAGTGGGTCGGGAAAAGTCCGACGCCTTGATGTAGTCGGTGACGCTCACCTCGATGGAGGCGCCGGCAGTCACGGTGGATTTGGTGCGGGTCACGCCGGTCGGTGGCTGGCTGACGATCGTCACGCCCTTTGCGCCACTGTCGGTCAGGTACTGGCGCAGCGCTTCGATCTCAGACGCTTTGGACGAGAAAATCTTGGCACGGACATAGTTGCCATCGACGATCAGCGGGATGTCGTCCGGCTTGGTCGTGCCGTCGATCTCCACGAAGCTCGGTGCGTGGGTCGAGCGCCAGTTCACCCCTTCATCGGTGACGATCAGAAAGCCCGCCTTGCTGCCGATGTCCGACCACGTTTGATGGGTCAGCGCACCGATGCTCCAGACGTTCTCGGCCAATTCCTTGTGGTGGTGGTAGTGACCAGCAAAGACGCGGCGAAACCCCAGCTTGGACAGGTACTCGGCATCCAGACCATGATCGGGAAGACCTTTGATGACGCCATCAATGCCGGCATGAATAACCAGATCGACCGCGCCACATGCGGTCTTGGCGACGATCTTCTCCAGCTCAACCTTCAGGTCAGCCACGCGCTGCATGTACGGCACCAAGACCAGACCGTCCGTTGCGAACAGCAGTGGCTCGTTGACGACCTGGCAGCCCACCTTCTCCAGCGCGGTGATGGCGCTACCGACCTTGGTCGCTTCCTTGCCCTCAAGGTCGTGGTTGCCCGCATTGATAAGGATGCGCATGCCCTTCTTGATGAGGTCGTGGTACAGCTCCAGCGTGGGGTTCAGCACCGATGGGGCGACCGAGCCGCGAACGTGAAACAGATCACCGCCATGCACGATGGTGTTGCCACCGGCTGCGATCACTTCGTCGGCACAGCGGCGCGTCTCGTCGAGGATTTGATTCAGACGCGTGTTGACCCCTGCACCGTTGGTGCTGGAGAACGCTGTCCAGTTGTGATGATGTGTGTCAGATATGACGCCGTACGGTTTCATGAATGCTCCTGTCAGTGGTGACTTATGCGGTCTTGTAAAAAATGTGATGGCCGATCTTGGCCACCTTCACCATGCCCTTGCGCCAGGCCGGTGCGACGGCGGTCGAGTGGTAGAAGGTGGCTCCGCGCGTCGCGTCCGAAGGTCGGTTCTTGAGCACGTAGCTTGCGATGTGGGTGGCTAGCTCCCAAGCGCGTGCATCACGCGGCACGCCCTCCTTCTTGAGCACGTAGCGCTTACCCTTCTTGGTCAGTAGTTTGTTCGTCCACGAAAACTGGCGCTTGGCAACGACTGTCTCGCACACCTTTGACTTGTCGCCTGCACGATTCATCGTCACTTGTGCCACCGCGTACTGGCCAGGAATCATTTCCGAGCGAGCTTCGTGATAGATGTTCAAGGCGAGACAAAGAACGGCAGACTCCAGAATCATGTGGTGCTTTCAGTTTTGCGATAAACCAATCTTAGTGACCGATTAGAGGGGTTACAACAAGGCTTACCGGAGACGCATCGCGGCTTCGACATTTACCCTGTTCATGGATGGCGTGATACGAAATCGACTCAGCGGCAGACACCGCTGAAGAATGTTCTTGGGGTTCGAAAAGGAGGCTTCACCGAAGAAGTCCTCGACCTTGGTGGCGTACAGCAGCTTGCGCTTGCCGTCTTTGACCAGTACGCCTGCGAACTGATAACCACGACTAAGCGTGTCCTCCAGCGCAATGCGCTCGATACACCAAGCGTTGCGTTTGGCGAGCACCTGCGACATTCTGCGGTGCGCTAAGTAGATGCCTCGCCCGTCTTCGAGTTCGTACCATGCCCCTTGATGCTTGAAGTTCACATTGTGGGGCACGATTTTCACTACTCTCTTCTCCTCAGTTTGATGACCGTGGCGGTCGTGTTGGGTTTGACAATGTGCGGCCCGTAAATCTTGGTCAGGGTCTGAAACAAGCGCTCGGCGTGCTGGCCGTCCTGATGCTGAAGCTCAGTGTGATTTTCGGCAGCGTAGACCGCGCACAACGCGCTGATCGGCCCTACCGAAGTATCCAAAACAACCGCTTTGCCGAAGACCACCTTGCGTCGCTCATCCATCAGCAGCACTTCGGAACCGACTGGCAAATTCGCGAACTTCTTGCCCAACCGGAAGGTATTGAATTCACCCTCCACTCCGATGATCGGAGGAATGAAACCTATTACCGTCTGATCCACCACCGCACTCTCCTGAGTCCCAGAAGTCCCTCAGTATAGAACGCAGTGGTGGTGTTTTGCCTATGGCAACATTGCGACAAGCTCGGCAAACGACCCGTCAGCACGAATCTTCTCAGCCAGCGCTTTTGTAAAATACTGCTTACCGTCTGTCCACGTCACGCGTGGTTTGGAGTACGTAATCAGCTTGTTCGCGATCAGATACTCCAGCAGGCTGGTAATTGTGTCGAACTGTGCCGCGCCGAGTTCATCAAAACTCATGCGGATCGAAGTCTCCTGAAAGGGCTTTGTCATCTTGGACTTCACGCACTGAATTGAGACGTTTTGCCCAATGAACTCCTTCGATCCGTCGACGAGTTCCATGATCTTCTGACGACCAAGAGCCAGTCGCGCCGTTGCGTAGAACTCCATCGCTTTGCCGCCAGGGGTGGTGCGTGGGTCGCCATAGACAACGCCAGGCTTCAATCGCATCTGGTTCAGATACAGAAAGGTGGCGTTGAATTCTTCGCAGTGCTGCGCCATCGCCTTCAGAGTCGTCGAGGTGACGCGGGCCAGCGCCGTGGTGTCGTTCATGGTGTACTCGTCGATCTCCTTTTCTGCCTGGCTCTTGGGCAGTGCAGCAGCGATGGAGTCGAAGACGAACAGGATTGGCGCATCAGGCTTGATGACCTTGGACTCACGGATGATCTTGCACGCTTTTGCGGCAGTCACGTTGCCCTCCTCCCAAGTCTTCGGCTTAGAGTAGAGCCAGTAAGGGCGCTCAGACTTCAGACCGAAGCCTTCAGCCAGACCCACATCGAACGAGCGCTCCCAGTCGATGAAGCCAGCCACGCCGCCCATCTGTTGCGCTTTGACCATCCACTGCGTTGCCAGCGCGGTCTTACCAGTTGACGACTCGCCGAACATTTCCACCATGCGACCCATTGGCAGACCACCGTCATAGCGGCCTGACATGATCTTGTTCAGGGGAGGAAAGCCGGTGTCGATGAAGTTGGTGACTTGTTGGCCGTCGGCATTAGCGCCCAACTCCTTGTCGAGTTGAGCCACGAGATCAGCTACTGAGGTTGCCATGATTGTTTTCCTTGAGTGTGAGGGTGGCTTCGACGACCTCGCGATCGTCGGGATGCCAGAGTTGTTTGCGGCGACCTTCGGCCTTGCCGCGTGTAGAGAACAGTTGGGGCGTGCTTGAGACGCCAGGTGGCGACCAGAACGTCCCGTCTGTCTTGTGTCGAATGACGAAGAATGTCGCCATTACATCGTCTCGAATCGGTTAATAAACACGTCCAGCTGTTTAAGGATGCTGGCAAAGCCAAGCTCCTCGCAGATTTGCTGGAAGCGTTCACGGTTCAGTTGGCCCTTGCGCACTTCGACGTGCGCTGGGTCGGGCTTGGCGACTTTGATGAGCTGCATCAGCTTCAGGTTGCGTCCGAAGAGCACGCGCCCCTGTCCTGGCCAGGCGTCCATGTGCTTCTTTTTCGCAGCTTCGTCGGCAGGGTCGCCTGCGTAGGTAAGAGTCCACTCCTCGAGAGTCAGTGGACTTGTGCCTTTGTAGAGGTTGATGTGTGCTTTCTTTTTCGGCACAAACGTGCCGTCAGCACAGACCTTCCAGAAGTTGCGAACGCTGCCGAACTCAGCCAGGAACTCAGGTGCGCCCTTCTCACCGATACCACCAACGCCTGAGATCACGTCTGACGAGTCACCCTGAAGGCATTTGCCCTCGAGGTACGCCAGCGGGGTCTTGTAGCCGGTCTTCTCGAAGAGGTTGGCGATCGTCACGATCTTGGCGTCGTCGCGCATGTCGCGCCACGTCACCCCCGTGCGCACCAACTGAATCCAGTCCCCGTCACCGGAGATGAGAACGATTTCGGTGTCTGGCTTTTGCATCAGCGTGCTCACCAGATAACCAGCCATGTCGTCCGCTTCGTGTGTGGCCACCGTCATCTGACGGATACCGAGCGCTTCGAGGGCGTCACGAATGAACGGCGTTTGACTCTTGTAGGCTTCCTTGACAGCGACCTTCTTGGGGTCGTCGTTGCGGTTGCTCTTATAAGAGGGGTTCAGTGCGAAGCGCCACTCCGCACGTCCGTCCCACAACACGATCGGCGTGTGGTCGGGGTAAGTCACGCGCAGTTCGCGCATGGTCTTCAGAAAGCCGAAAACAGCTTGGGTTTCCTGACCACCGGACGAGAGCTTCGTTGCATGGTGGCTGGCATACCCGACGCTGTTGCCGTCGATGAGTAGATATTTAGGCATGGGATGAGAGGGCAGCAAGCCTGGAGCCGAAGCTCCAGACTGCATTGCCTCATTGGTGACTTAGCCCAAGTCGCCCAACAGATCGTCGAGTTCTTCGTCCAGTGCAGGTGCTGCGACCTTGGCGGCACGCGGAGCGGCCTCTTCGATCACTTCAGCATCGGTGCTGGCGGCTGGCAAAGCGCGAGTGCTGGGGCGGTCAGAGTGCGCAGCGGGCAAGATGCCAGCCACGTTGTTGATCGCCGACAACGCTTTGCGTTTTTGCTCGTCGGACTCTTGCTGCACGTACTCGTCCAGGTTGGCGAGCTTGCTGTATGCAGCTTTCGGCACGGCTTGCTTCTTGGGAGAAACTTGCACGGCGTACTTGGTGTTCAGACCCTTGCCCTCGCGGGTGATGACGAACACTTGCGCTTCGTCTGGATCGAACATGGAAGCGGCCCACTCTTCAACAGCATCGACCAACTGGCCAAACGCGGTTGCCTTGATTTCGAGAATCTGAGGGGTGTTGGGGTCTTCGCTGTCCAGTGCCAGCACGTTCATCAAGAAGCTGCGGCCTGCTTTGGCCTTCTTGAGCAATTCGACCGTTTCGTCGTCACCGGCAGCGTGTTGAGCGCGGTTCAGACCTTCGCAGATCGGGCAAGGTTTGCCATAGATCGCTTCGTTGCAAGGGTACACGGCTTGAATTTCGTCGGCGGCATTCTTGATGTAATGCTGGCCAAAGTCGTGATACCACACATGCTCTTCGCCTTTACGCCAGCCTTGCAGCAAGATGTAGCGGTTCGAGCCAGGTTGGGGCTTGATCGTCTTGTCTTTCGACTTCAGAGCGGCCTTTTTCTGTTTCATGAGTTCAAGAAGTTTCGAGGTATCCATTTGATTTTTCCTAGTTTGGTTAGTTGGGTTGATGCTTTTGAGTTTTACGTCTTGAGCACTTACATTATAGTTCATCCGTGACTTATCCTGTCACGGGGAACCACAATTTATTGAGGGCGAGCGTTCTGGAACGCAGCTTTCGCACGGGCACCGAGGTTTTCGGCTTCGTTCTTGGCTTCCATGACGCGCATGGCGCCCTTGTATCCTTCGCGGCGGTCAGCTCCCATCTGGATCATCATGTCGCGACGATCGGCCAGGGATGCGACCAAGCCCTTGTTGATGCTGGCGATCGTGTCCGCTTCGATGACCGCGTTCTTGGCCTTGAGCCAGCGCGGGTCGAGCTTGACGCCGTTTTCCACCATCTTTTCAGTGACCTTCTCACCGCCGGCAGCCAGGGACTTGCGAATCTCGTCGTACAGCTTGGCTTCCAGCACGTCAAAGCGCACCTTCAGGCGGGCGTGCTGCGCCTCTGCATACGCCGCTTGTGTACCGTAGTAGGCACGCAGACTGCTCTGCTCCATCATGGCGCCATCCAGCGTCGCTTCCGTGAGCTTGGTGTCACGGTTGAACTGGTTCACGTCCACGAAGTATTGCAACTTGGCGCTGGCCGTCTGCGGCACGTCTTCACTCAGTTCGGACGCATCGGCGACATCGGCAAAGTCAGCAGTCTTGGGTTCCACCACGGGGGCGGGAGCGACCGTCTCCTTCACAGGTGCGGCTTTCTTGGCCACTTTGGGAGCTGGGGCAGGTTCTGGTGCTGGCTCGGGCTTGGGTTCGGGTTCAGCTTGCGCGACCACCTCGTCCAACTCATTCAGGTCTTCCAGATCGTCCAGCTCGCTGGCGCTGACGGGTTCGGGTTCGGCGGGCTTGACGGTCTTGGCGGGAGCCGGTGCAGTGCTGGCAATGCCAGTTTCTGCCTCCAGCTCATCGAGCAAGGCGGCGATTTCGTCGTCGTCAACGGCGATTTGAGGGTTCGATGACATGGATTCTCCTTAACAAAAAAATGTTTTCTAACAGCGTGAATGTTACTGTGCGTTTGCAGGGTTAGATAGTCATTTGTGACTGATCTTCAGGACAAAACATCGGCAACTTGTTTGAACACTGCGTCCAGAACCTCTTGCTTGTCGGGGTCAAAGCCGATTTGCTGCGCGTTCAGTCCGCAAACGATGGTGGCGTCCAGCACGGGGTCATAGAAGGTCTTGCCCACCATTTCACCCGCCCCACCCTTCAGCCCTGGCACGAAGCGCTTGATCGTTGCCGACCCAAGTGCCACGATCACCGCAGGCTTGATGAGTTCCAGCTCCTTGTTCAACCATTGTGAGCAGCCGTTGATCTGCCCGTTGGTCAGGAACTTTTCAGACTTCTTGGCCTTCACCAGCGTGGTGTAGTAGCCCTCCGCCACGTTCAGCCCTGCATTCTTGATGGACAGCTTCACGTACTGAGCGGCATCGCCCTCGAGCAGCTTGTCCTTCTTTTCCTCCTGCCAGGTCGGGCAGTCCGACACCACCATGAACTTCACGGTGGACTTGGCACGGGGCGCGGGGTGCGGTGCGTCTTTCAGGTCACAGCCATCGCAGCGCTTGAAGTCTTGAATCAGGTGAATCACCTTGGCACGCAAGAACGATTCGCCCAGATCGGTCGTGCGATCCGCCTTCACATTGTCGATGATGAGGCCAGGCATCAGCTCCATCTGATCTTTGCGGCGACTGAAGTGCTTGGCGGGCAGCTCTTTGGCGTCCAGCTTGGCGTAGGCACCCACCAGTCGCAACCGCTCGACCACGGTGGCATTGACCTTGGAGCCTGGTTCAGCGGCAGCCAGCGCGAACTCTTGCGGCGAACTGAAGACGCCCTTGACCGGCGTGGTGTCGTCTTTTTCCCACACCTCTTCGGTGGAGCCGTCACGCTTTTTCTTGATCTTGGCCACCTTCCAGTCTTGGTTGCGCTCACGCAGCTCCACGATACGCTTGGCGGTGTTCTCACTGACCCCCTTGATGGAGGAAAACGGCGCCAGAATCGTCTTGTCGTCAGGGATGGTGTAGCGGTAGCTGGACAGGTTGATGTCGGGAGGACTCACCTCGATGCCGCACTCACGCGCATCCTTGACCAGCCCTGGCAGCTTTTCTTCATCCACGATCGACATGCAGGCGGCGAAGTATTCAGCGGGGTAGTTCACCCGCAACCACATCGTCCAGTAGCTGATGATGGAATACTCGACCGCGTGGGAGCGGTTAAAACCGTAGCCTGCGAACGCTTCGATCTTGTCGAACAGCCCACCAGCGGTGCGCTCGTCCATGCCGACGTTCTTCTTGCAGCCCTGGTTCCACTGCTCACGCATTTCGGCCATCTTGTCTTTGTCTTTCTTGCCCATCGCTTTGCGCAAATGGTCAGCTTCTGCACGCGTGAAGCCCGCCAGATCGACCGCCACCTGCATCACCTGCTCCTGATAGACGATGACGCCGAAGGTGGCCTTGAGCGCGTTCTCCATCGACGGATGGTCGTAGTACGGCTCACGAATGCCCTTCTTGATCGCGACGTAATCGTCCATCAGACCCGAGTCCATCGGGCCTGGACGGTACAGCGCGGTCGCGGCGGTAATGTCTTCGAAGGTCAGCGTGCCCCCTGTGGCCAGGTCGCGCAGCAGCTTTTTCATGCCAGGCGATTCGAACTGAAACACGCCCGTGGTGTCGCCTCGACCGAACGCTTCCATCACGTCAGGTTGCTCAAGGGGCAACGCCAGGTAGTCCACCGTGATGCCGTGACGGTCTTTGATGAACGACTTGGCAATCTCCATCACGTCGAGTGTGGACAGACCCAAAATATCCATCTTGACCAAGCCCCAGTCTTCGACCGTGCGCTTGTCCCAGTTCACCACCGGCGCGTCCGCACGCGTCTCTACCACGGCTCGATTGACCAGCGGCTCACCGGCCACCACCACACCAGCGGCGTGACGACCGTAGGCACGCATCGCACCTTCCAGATTCAAGGCGTGTGCCCAAATCTCCGGTTGGTCGTCGCGGAACTTGTCGATCTCTGGCACCGCTTTCGCGGCATCGGTCAGTGTGAACGATTGACCGTGCTCTTTGGGGACGAGTTTTGTCGCGGTCAGCTCGATGCCATTCAGACCGTACATGCGACCAGCGTCACGCAGCGCGGAGGCACTCGCTAACGTCGAATAGTTGCTGATGCCTGCCACGCGGTCTTTACCGTACTTCGCTGTCAGGTACTCGATGACCATGTGTCGCTTGGACGACATGAAGTCCAAGTCGGCGTCTGGCAAGTCAAGACGTTCGGGGTTGATGAAGCGCTCGAAAAGCAGGTTGAATCGAATCGGGTCAACGTCAGTGATGCCAATCAGGTACGCTACCAGCGACCCACCGACCGAACCGCGTCCTGGCCCCACGATGATGCCGTTCTCTTTGGCCCAGACCACGAGGTCTTCCACCAGCAAGAAGTAACCGGCAAACCCCATCTTCTTCAAGACCGACAGCTCATACGCCAGGCGCTCCTGATACACCTTCATTTCGGTGTTGTCTGGCTTGTGCCCCAGCACCTCGGTGCCAAACCGACGCTTCCAGCCCTCGATGCACTTTTTACCCAGCGCCACGAACTCGTTGGGTGCCATCAGAGGCAGTGAGACGGGTTGCTTGTCGAACTTGTACGCACATCGCGCCACCAGATGCTCGATGTTCTCCAGCCCTTCCTTCCAGCGCTGCGCGGTCTTGATACCGTCCAGCTCTGCAATGCGCTTGGAGCTGGCTACCGCACGCTTGGCCAAGTCGTTGGGTTCCTGAATGTAGAAGTCCTTGACGTACTGCACCGAGCGATACCGGACATCCATCTTGGTGTTGGTCACGATGCACTTGAGCACCTCCAACGATTCAGCGGCTTGCGCGTTGCGGTAGAAGGTGGGATAGGTGACGAGCGAAGGCATACCTGACACGTATGCGAACTCAGCGGCCATCGCATTGAGGCGATCGAACAGCGGTGTGTTGATCGGCACCAGCTCCGAATAAAGGGCGTCTTTGCCGAACTTGGCTTGCAGCTCGTTGATGATCGCGCCACAGTCAGGCATGTGGTACAGACTGAACAGATCGCCAGTGGAGAACACAACGCCCTCCAGCTCCATGATCTCGTTCATGCCGACTCGGGCGTGGTAGTAGAAGAACTCCTCGCTGAACGCTTTGGACAGCAGCTTCATGAGGCTGTGAATGCCACGCTCATCGACCACGTAGGCTTTGAGCATGAACATGGGGTTGGGTTTTTCTTTCTCGCCGGATGCTTTGGGCGGTTTGCGATAGGTCGGGTCTGCCACCACACGGATGCGACAACCGATCACCGGCTTGATGCCCGCCTTCTTGCAGCGATTACTGAAGTCCACCAGACCGTTCAGCGACATCGTGTCCATCAGCGTGACGGACTCGTAGCCCTTTTCTTTCGCATCTGCCACCAGATGTTCGATCTGGAGCATCGACTCGCCCAGACTGAAGTCCGAGCGTGAGCCAAGCATGTGATTTAAATTCATTGATTCTCCTGTTCTGAATACTTTTCCCATAACAAGACCCACTGAACTGTCACGTTCCGAGTGGTGCTTGTCACATACGGAATGTTGAGCGACGAGAGGACTCCACTGCTATTGGCAACTGAGCTATGACGATCTGCAACGGTGTGCGACTCGGTTTCCATCGTCGTCACCGCCTTGAAGTCACGCAACCGAAACCCTGGGGCCGGTGCAATGAGATCGCCTGGCAGTGTCGCGCCCCAGCATGTTGTCGTCTTGTACTCATACATTGTCACCACCGATCGCAGGAGTTGCAACGAACCCCTCTGAAGTCTCCTGTGCGATACCGAAGGCAACCAGCACCGGCAGGGCAATCCCCACATGCGCACTGGCGGTGCTCTTGTCCCACGGTGTCTTTGCACCCAATCGCGACATGAACGCCTTCATCAGAGACTGCTTTGTGACCGCGCCTTTGAGCAGTTCATCACACACGACACCACAGTGAGAAAGGCGAGCTTCTGACGCGAACGGGTTGCGTCCCTCAAGCATATCTTCGCGAATCTTTGCGATCAGTCCGCGCTTGCACCACGTCACCGCCAGCTCCTGAGACTTCTTGTTCAAGGTGCCGATGATGGCTTGGTCAGCTTCGGATACCTCGTGAACGGCCGGCTCCGCACGCACTTTGCGCTCGACCTGCGCGTCCGGCTTTTTCACCGAAGGCATGAACTTCATGAAGTTCGCTGCGGGCTTTTCGCTCGGTGCGGCAGACTCGATGGTGGCGGCGCGGGCGTTCTTGTGGCGAGCCAGCAGGTACTCCACGTTGATCTGGTCACGCAGTTCGTTCAGCGTCTTGATGCAAGCCTGCGCACACCCATCAAAAGTCGGACAGCTTCGGCAGATGTCCGAGTCCTGGCTATACACACTGGGCGATGCGTAGCAGCCTGGCGCCTCGCGTGGTGTGTCGATGAATGTGGCAGTGTTCATAATCAAACTCCGATGTATTGCTTGGCGTCGGCATAACGCAGACGCTCGATTTCTTTCAAGGCACGATCCACCTCGGGTTGCTTCACATCGGAGATCATCTGAATGAAATTGGCGATGTAGCGTGGCGAGACGTTGACCATGCAGCGACTGTTGTAGCCAAGTGAGCGACCGAAACGGGCGTTCGCTTCAGCTTTCCTGATTTCGGTCATCACTTGGCGCGGCGGTTGCAGCACCCAAGCCAGAATCAGCGAGGCCAGCGGCGTGAGGTTTTCGTTGATGTGATTCAGGAACTCGGTGACGCGGTATTGCGCCTCTGGGGTGGTGTGATCCACCATCAGCACGTCTTCCAGCGAGTTCTCGCCATCGTCCGTGTGATTCAGCTCCTGAATGCTCACCACGCCATGCTCGAGGCGCTCCTCGATCATCTTCTGCGCCCAAGTGTTCAGCTTGTTGTAGGCCGCCATGAAGTAGTACGTGCTGAATTTGAAGCCTTTGGTGGCGTCAAACCCCTTGTACGCCTTCAGGAACACGACCGACATTTCCTGGAAAACGTCGTCGTATTCCACGCCGACCCCCGCCTTGACAAGACGAAGGTGGCCCTTCCTCGACACTGCGTGAACAAGACCCACGTTGGCCTTGTAGTAGTCGGCTGCGCTCATACTTACGAACCGAAGATGCGTTGAGCCAAACCGTCCACCACTTCGCGGTCGATCTTGGACAGCTTGTTGATGAACGACAGCGTGATGCCTTGACGGAACGAGCCGCGCATCACACCGATCTTGGCCGAGTAGATCAGCGTGCGTGGCGAGATCACATCACTGATCTTGGCGCCGTCATACGCGTCACGCACCAGCGTGGCGAACTCGACCAGCTTGTCGGCGTCCTCTTTGGTCAGACCCACTTGGTTCTGAAGAATTTGGCTCTCGGCGGGCTTCTTCATGTACTTCTTGTGGATGACCATACCGAAGCGGTCGTAGTTGGCAGAGTTCTGCAAGTTGGTGCCCTGATACAGACCCGTCTCGTCACCGCTGCCGTTGGTGTTGCCCGTTGCGCAGAAGCGGAAATTGGCGTGCGGCTTGATGATGCGGTTCGCTGCGTCAGCCTCTTTAATCATCAGTGACTTACCTTCAAGGACAGCCTGATAGACCGAGAGCACAGAAGGCAGCGCGAAGTCGTATTCGTCAGCCACGTACATCCAGCCGTTTTGCATGGCCAGCGGCAACGGGCCAAGCTCAAACACTGTCTCACCACCCTTGACCGTCCACTGACCGACGATGTGGCTCTCTTCGGTGTTAACCGTGTGCTGGACACGAATCATCGGACGGTTGGTACGGGCGGCGATCTGCTCAAACAGTTCGGTCTTACCGGCACCTTTGTGGCCCCAGACGTAGCATGGGTAGCGCAGTTCGAGGGCGAGGATGACGTTCTTCAATTCGTCGATGTCATAGACGTAGTTGTCCGAGACGGTTGGCACGAAGTCACCGAAGTCATTGTTGGCCAGCACGGTGATTGGGATGGGGTCGCCCTTCGCGTTCATGGCCGACTTGACCTTGCCCAAGTTGAACACCTCGTTGAGCGCCTTCTTCAAGATGCCGCCCTTTGGCACGAGTGCGCTCACATTGGCGGCGACATTCTCGGTGCCGGCCATTGCCACCTTGGTGGTGTCATCGGCAGCGGGGGCAGCTTTGGCAGCGTTGCGCTCGGCGATTTTCTTTTGAGCCAGCTCCGAGAGCAGTGGCGCATCGGGGAAGCGCTCCTTGTACTGCTCGATCGTGACCTCTGGATGATCCTTTTGCAAGTGCAGCTGGATGGCGTGTGCTTGCGCACCGCAAATTGAACAAGTGATTTTTCCGTCTGACATTGAGACACTCCTTTATTCGTTGATATTCAACGGGTTGCTAAAAAATTTCGACATTCAAATGATAACCAGCAATCGCAGGGCTAACAAGTCATTGATGACTTAACCCTGTGATCTGTCCTGCTTACGGGTTCATCAGCAGGTGGCGCAGCTCTTTGATGACTGCGGCGGGCAGCTCCTCAACCGAGTGCAGCACGATGTTCTTGGGGTAGAAGGACTTCACCGCATCGGACTCGATGCCGATACCGACCACCTTGACGCCGGCAGCCGACACGTTGCGCACCACCTCCTTCAGATGACGCTCCAGATCGCCACGCGAACCCGCAGCGGCCGGATAGCCGTCACTGAGCACGATCAGAATCTTGGACTCCTCGCGACGTGCCATGAGGCGACGCGCAGCATTCTCCACCGACTCGCCGTCCACGTTGGAGCGCAAGATGTTGGTGTGGGGCAGCCAACCGAAGCGCTCCTTGACGTTGGCGGTCAACCGCTCGTCGTAGCCCTTCAGGATGGGCATGTAGATGCCTTCGGCGCGTGAGAAGCGAATGCCGGTCTTGGACTGCTGCTCGTACATTTCCTTTTGCGCCCCGCCGATGTCCTTCGTCGTAAAGCCGATCACCTCATTCTTGATGTTCAACCGCTCCAGCACGGATGACAGCGCATACGCTGCCTGGCACGCGGTGTGAATCTTGGAGCCGCCCATTGAGCCAGAGCAGTCCACCACCAGCTCGATCGCCACGTCCTTGCTGGTCGATTCGTGCTTGCGGGAGAAGACACGCGCATCACCGACCGCCAGTCGAGACAGGTTGGCTGCGTGCAGTCGGCCGGACTTGTGACCGTGTGAGCGCGTTGCCAGCGATCGGGCGCTGATGGCGCGTTCAAGGTCTTTCTGAAGCGGCGCGACCATGTGGTCAACCTTGTCGGCCATGCTCTTGGTCATGCGGGCTTCATAGCCAGTGCCGATCGGCAGCTTCTCTACCACGTCATAGTCTTTGCTGAATGGCAAGTAGGTGGCATTGGTGGCCGATGCCAGACTCTGCTCGGAGATGACGCGCGACATGGCTTCGTCAAACGCGTTGGTGCCATCCTTGTCCATTGCCTCCCAGATCGGTGCGGAGCTTTCCAGATCGGACTCCTCGTCACCCGCATCGGCATCGGTGGGGTCAGCGCCCTCGCCGATCTCGCCATCGTCATCGCTTTCTTGCGGTGCGGCCTCGATCGTGTCTTCGCCGTCAGCGGGTTCCTCTTCGGGTGCGGGGTCAGGGTCAGACGGGGCGGGTTCCTCCTCGTCTTTTTCGTCGTCGTCTTTCTCCTCCTCAGAGGGGGCTTTTTCTTCTTCTTTTTCCTCCTCCTTCTCGGGCTTGCTGGGCTTGCCGGCTGACGCGGCGGGCTTTTCTTCCTCCTCCTCGTCGTCCTTTTCTTCCTCTTTGGACTTGCTCTTGCCGGCACCTGAAGCCTTTTCCGCCTTGCTTGGTGCGCTGCTCTTGCTAGCTTTGCCAGCGCCCTTACCTGCTGCGCCGCCCGAGCTGGACTTCGGACTCTTCTCACTACCGCTGCCGCCGCCCTCGCCATCTTCGCTCAGACGTTTACCGATCTCTTCGGCCAGCGCCAAGCAGTCTTCGGTGCAGGTGGCCGCTTCGATCTTCGGCTGCAAGTCTTTGATGCGTTCGTAGACGGGGGCAACGGTCTTCCACTTGTCGTCGGCGTTCATGAATTCTTTGAACACCTGCTGGCCCGACATGGCGCGAATCATCGGCACGATCAGCGTTTGAATGACGCCTTGCGCATCGCCCGCCCGCGCTTTTTCTTCAAGGCGGGGCACCACGAACTTGTCCAGATAGAACTTGCCGGTGTTCGCCAGGTTGTAGGCTGAACCGCTGAACCGCTTGGCCATCTCCTTCTCGATGCGTGGGTCTTCCAGCGCGTTGAGCATGAAGCCGATCTGACGACCCTGGCGATTGGCTTTACCCATCAGCGGGAAGTTGGTGAAGAGGATGTGTGCAACCTCGTGGTCAAGAAAGCCTTGAATGGCGTTGATGAGGTCTTCGGTGGCGTTGTCGGGCAGATACGGCAGATTGACCAGAACCGGCACACCGTTGTGGTCGGCGCGAACGTAGGCTTGAACGCCCTGCTGCGTGACCTTGATACCTTTGCCAGAGAGCAGTTGGGTGATCTTCACCACTGACTCACGCAAAATAAAGACGCGATCGTTTTTCACTAGGTTTCTCCTTATGTCACAAATGACTGATAACGTAATGTAGACGGTGAACCCAGGAAGAACAACCGTAACCACAGGGGAAATAACAGGGCGACCGCAGTCGCCCTAGAGCTTACAGAGGAAGGTAGGCCCCTCCTCCTGTCAGGTCGCTGACCAGCATGAGCAGTCCCATGCTGTCATGGCGGCCCGTGTGAATCAGGGCAGCACCAATGTCGAGCGTCTGTTGTACTTCGAAGTCTTCAAGCAGGCCTGTCAATTCTTCCTGCGTCGCACGCACTAGGTCTTTTGCGAGTTTGGACAACATTGTCTTCTCTTTCTTCGTGTAGTATATAACTCAGTAACGACATATAACGCACCCCCGCGTTTGTTCCTCCTTTCCGAGTGGGATTCCCTGTCTTATTCACTCAGTAGCGACCAAACCCCGCGCTACACTGCAACCAGTAACGCTTTTTCATTAAAACGACTTTTTTTGGAGCTTTCATGCCCACCGCTGGTTCAAAGTCAAAAGCCATCCGAGTCACGGACACCAACAAGCGAATTACGACCGTGGCAGAGTACGTTAGTCAACAGATTTCACTCGTTGGAAAAGATCAGGTAACGATCGCCAGAGAGGTCGGATTTAACAAACCGAACGTCATTACGATGATTAAACAGGGCAAAACAAAGGTGCCGCTGGAGCGTATCGGCAGCATGGCCAAAGCCTTGAGCGTGGACCCTGTTTTCTTCTTTAAGCTCTGTATGAACGAGTATTTGCCCGACCTGATGCCGGCCATCACCGCGATCACAGGACAGCCGATCATCACGGAGAACGAGATGGAATTCATCACCGTCATCCGATCGTCAAAAGTGGCCAATCCGAAGCTGCGAACTGTGGAAGAAAAACGACAGTTGAAGCAGTTTGTGGACACCCTGAAGGGCGATAACGAGGCGCGTGAGGACTGATTCGGGTTCATAAGGAACTTCAGTGCGGTGCGCAGGCCACCTGGCTTGCGCGTTGTGTTTCGGCGTCAATCACTCAGTAGTGACTTGTCAGAACGAATACTATCGGAGTATTCTGCGCCTGTCACTACTGACTGATGTTTTTTATGCACAGCCTTGATCTCGATGAATGCGCCGCCTACCTCAAGGTGGATCGCACAACGGTGCTGAAGCTGGCCATGCAAGGCGTTTTGCCTGGCGCCAAGATTGGCCGAGCCTGGGTCTTCCCTCAGAACGAGCTGGCCGAATTCCTCAGTAATGAGGTAAAAAGGCAGCAGGCGGAGCGCCGTAACACCCAGCTGACCACCGACCAGCTGGAAGCGCATGTGGCCAAGTCCCGCAGTGCGCCTGACCCCCTGACCAAGCGCCGTCGCGGTCAGCGCCTGCCCTCGTTCCTTCAGACGCTACCAGAGCCGCTGGGCGAGGTTTGACGCACGCAGGTTGGCGTAGCGCTTGAGCATCTCCAGGCGCTTGTGCCCCGTGATCTTTGCGATCTCCACATCGGACAGATTGGTGCGCTCAAACAGACGCGAGGTGGCTTCGTGACGCAGGTCATGAAAGGTAAAGTCAGCACAGCCTGCTGCGGCAAACACCCGACCGAACTGTGCCGACAAGTTGCGCGTGACGACCTTGCGCTGCAACGCCTCCTCTTTGGGGGTGGCGGCCAGGCCCGTGTACCACGGAAAGATCGGCTGCGTGGCGCTTAGATTCTGCGTCAGCGCCTCGAACAGCTTGATGGCTACGCTGGACAATGGCACCTGACGCTTGTCGCCGTTCTTGGTCTTGTCCAGAAACACCGTGCGCCGCCCCAGATCAACTTGCCCTGGAGTCAGCGTGTAGATTTCAGCCATGCGCATGGCCGTTTCCAGTGCGACCTCGAACAAGGCTTGCAGGTGCGTCTTGTGTTCGAGCTTGAGCGCACGCTCCCTGCCCTGCGGTTTGGCGCCTTGCAGAATGTGACGAATCGCCGCCTCCTCGCCGTCTTCGATCCTGCGGTCGCGCTCGGTGTCTTGCGGCACCTGAACGTCCAGTGCCACCAGCTTTTGCCGATCCGTCTCGTTGTAGGTGCCGTAGCCTTTTGGCAACAGGCGCAGCGGGTTGCGAATCAGCGTGGACTTGCCGGTGCGCATCAACCAGTCCAGGCAACGGGCCAGGGCGCCGACGTGTTTTCGGATGGTCGATGGCGCCAGGTGGTGCGTGTGCTTCATCGAGCCGACCCAGCGTTCGACCCAGTTGTAGTCCACGTCCTTGAGTTGGGTGGCGCCGATGCGCACGTAGCTGACCATCAAATTGGAATGGTCGCCGCCCTTCACGTTGACCGCGATCAGGTAGCCTTTGATGGCTTGCGCGATCGTGGTGATCCGCTCCTCGGTGGTTTCAACTTCTTCAGGGATGATGCCGGCGCGAAGCTGCTTGCGGGCCTTTTGCTCCCACTCGTGCGCTTCATCGTAGGTGGGGAAATTTCGGGTGATCGTGCCGCTGGCGCGGTACTTCAGCAGCATCTTGTGCTTGGCGCGACCTTCCCAGTATTTACCTTTGGGAACTGGCATAGACGGACTTTGGTGATAAACACCGGATAGTAACAGCTATCCGAAGCACCGATTTGCACAGACTTTAGGCAATTTCAGCCGACTCTGTTTTTGCTAAGTCGTTGATTTTATTGAAACAGGGTGGTCGAATGGTAGGGTTGTGGGACTTTTGCAAAGCGTTGCAGTCTGATATAAATCAAGACCTTACGCCTGGTGCTATCTGTCTGCTATCCGTACCCCTGGAGGCGCGGGGCGGAGTCGAACCGCCCTGCAAGGATTTGCAATCCTCTGCCTAACCGATCGGCCACCGCGCCAGGGCCGGCGAGTATATCAGGCTGGTGACAGCGCTTCGACCGCCTGGCGACCGATTGTTTCCAGGACTTCCTCGATGTTGCGCTCATCGAACGTGTGCAGCCACAGGTCGCACGCGGTTCCCATGTCCTCACCCCACCAGCACTCGTCCTTGAGCATCACACCCAGGCGCTTGGCGTAGATGTCGCCAACCTTGTCAAGACTGTCTTGGAGGTGGGCGAGCTTGAGGTCGCCGATCATGCGCTGAATGAAGCGCTTGGCGATCACGTCGCCTGGATTGTCGATGAACACCGAGAACAGGCGCCAGTCGTGGTTCTGGCAGTACGCCTTGACCTGCTTCCAGCCTTCAGGTTCAACGATCACAACGATCGGCTTGCCCTTTGCGGCAACCCGCATGATTTCGTAGGCGCTCACCCCGTAGTAGTTGCCATTGAAGTCGACCGTCTCCACAAAGTACCCCGTCGCCTCGAGCCGCTTGAACTCGCTCTTGCTGATGAAGTGGTAGGACTGGCCATCCACCTCGCCAGCGCGGGGCGGACGTGTGGTGGTGGAGATCACCGCTTCGAAGCCAGCCTCCTTGAGTTTTGCTTCGAGCGTGGATTTGCCGGCGCAGGAAGGGCCGGTCAAGCTGACAATGAAGGGGTTCATGGGTTCTCCTTATTGGGTTTTACGTATCGGTGTGCCGAGGTGTTGATGCGAACGGCGTCATCCGGCAGGTGGACGATGCTGGTTTGGGAGCCGAGGTAGGTGGAGAGCACCCAGCCGTCTTCTTGCGCGAAGAGATCGTCGGGGTCTTGCTCCATCAGGTAGGCGAGCTTTTGCCGGTCAAATGAGGACACGCCATACTTTTTGAGGTAGTCGGCGGTCAGCACGTAAGTGAGCGACTTGCTTTCCTTGACGAGTCCTACCGTGTCCAGGCGGTTCACCTTCATGCTGCACTCGACCTCGGACAGCCCCGTCAGCGCTAACGCAAACGTGGCCAGCGGAACATCAAGTTCCAAGAACTGAGTTCGGCTGCCGCCATCTCGCACCACCATCCTGATAAATGGCTCGTCAGAGAGGCTGCTGCTGCTTGGCCGGCTGATGGTCAAGTTAGCTTTGAGCATTCGGGGCCTCTTTCGGTTTGAGCTTTTGCGTGACCACTTCGAGGACGGCCACCATGTCAAAGATCGGCACCTCCTCGTTGTGACGGTTCATCACGCGCACGATGCCGCCCAACCCAGAGGGCTGGACGGTGTGCGTCCAGGGGAATGTCCCCTGGATGGCTTTGAATTGTTCCTCAGTCATGACTTATCGTCACGGAAACGCTTGAAGCGCGGGTGGCGCAGCGAACCGTCAGGGGTGATCTCGTGGAACTCGACCTCGATGACGCGTCCAATCAATGCTTCGCGGTCTTCCCAGAAGCTCTGACGTTGGCTGTCGCTCAGACCGCTTCCCACGTTCACACGCACCGCAGCCGGATGGTCGTGGTTCGCACCGTGCGCACCGTTCTCGTGGCACTTCTTGTCGAAGGCAACGATGATCGCGCCGAGCATGCCCTCGTACTTGCCAGTGCCCTCTTCGTAGCCGACGATCGGTACATCGGTCGATTCTTCAGCCTTGATCTTCATCCAGGCATGGTTGCGACGACGATGGTAGAAAGCCTTCGGCTCCTTGATGATGAGGCCCTCCAAGCCACGCGCACGCACGCTTTCGTACAGCGCATGAATCTCAGCCTCACTGGACACGAGGTAGCGCGGCAAAAGCTGCACGGGGCCTTCAGCCTTGTGCCCCACCATGTCTTCGAGTTGCTGGCGGCGCTCGGTGTAGTTCTTGCTGCTTGGCACCTTGTCGTCTTCTTTGAAGAGCGACTGAGGCAGCATGTCAAACACATTGAAGATGGCATCGGTTGCCTGAGCATCCTTCTTGCGCACTTCCGAGACGGTTTTATTGAACGATCCTGAGACGATCTCGCCATCGAGCACGACTTCCCCAACCTCGTCGGCGCCGTGCTTGTCGTAGAGTTCATCCATCACGCCCGTATCGGTCGCCTCGCCGTCCGGCAAGCCCAGACTGTCGTACTCGTCATGCGCCTTTTCACGCAGTGCGTCACGATAGTTGCTCACCGTATCCAGAATTGGCTGCTTCAGGTGGTCGAATGTCAGAAACTCTTTGCCTGAACGGGAGAAGAACCCAACCTTCCAGTTGAACAGATCAACGAACGCCAGCACGCGCACACCGTCCAGCTTTGGTTCGGCCACTTGCGGCCAAGACTTGACGCGGGCTGGCTCAAACTTGTGCGCCAACATGCAGTCGAATGTGGGGATGCTGCGGGGAATGGCTTTATTGACCGTGGACTCGGAGAAACCGGCACGCAGGTCTTTGGAGATGATGCGCCAGAACAGTTCGCTGGAACCTTCAGTCAGGCGACCCAGCTCTTCCGAGACAGCGGTCTTGGCGGCATTGCCACTCAGTGCGCGAGTGCGCAACTGGTCAAGCACGTTCCAAGTGGAGTCGTCAAAGACAACCTTCTCGGAAGGCACCATGCCTGGTTGCTCGGGGCGTTTGGCCAGGCCGTAGGTCTTGAAGGGGTTCAGAGCCGCCTCGAGCACCTTGCAAAAGTCCGCGTCATGTCCGTTGGTACGGATGAGCGCTTCTTTTTCCGTCTTGCTCGAGGTCGCCGCGATCTCCTCAATCAGATTGAAGATGTGATCCGAGATCATTGTGCGGCGGTGCCGTTGTTGGCAAACTTCTCAGGGTTCATCCAGTCGGGCTGGTCGGCCTTTTCCGCATCGTTTTTTGTTTTTTCGGCGGCGATCTCAGAGTAGATTTTGGCCATGTAATTGCGCATGGTCACGAAACCCTCTTCGAGTTGCTTTTGCGCCTCCTCATGTGAGACGCCACCGTATACCGCTGCTGCGGCCATTGTGCCTGTCAGAGCTACCATCAGGGTCGTTGTCGTGACTTCGACGGGAATGCCTTGCTGACCCAAAGCGTGAACAGTCTTCTGAACTTGACCCATCGCGTCGTTCATTTGGTATTGTTGCAGGCGTTCTGCTTGTTGCTGATCCATGTGGTTCTCCTAGAGTTGATGATTAGTTGACTGCGGCGCCGGCAGCAGCTTCTTCAGCAGCAATGTCGGCAGACAGGTGATCGAAGACGTGATTGGCGTACTCTTCGAGCATCTGCACACCTTCCACGCACTGCCCGATGACCGAACCGCGTTCGAGTTTCATGGCTGCCGCAACGGTTGCCATGAAGTTCACATACGCGGTGGCCACGCCTGTTGCGATGGCGGGTGGTGCGATGCCAGCCACATTCAACGCGACAATCGTGTCGATGAAGGCGGTGGACGCTTTACGGATGTGCTCCATTTCAGCTTCGTTGGGGGTGCGTTTCTCGGCGGTGGGTTGAGTGGTCATGTTTAGGTTCCTGAAGGTTTGCCCATCTGCATACGCACCATATCGACGAGCGACGGTGCCTTTGCAACCGAAGGCGATGGGACAACAACCTTCGGTTCTTCTTTTGGTTCATCGGCTGGCAATGCAGTGATAGCGGCATTGATCGCAGCGGCGTAGCCGTCGATCTCTGGAGTCGGCATCGTCGTCAGATGATCTGCAACCTTTTTCGCCGCTGACACTTTGACGGGCGCCGTCTTGGATGCTTCAGCCTTCGTTGGTCGAAAGCTCGGCATCGTTTCGGCGAAGTGTCGATCCATTTCCTCGCGCAGCAGTGCGCGGTCAATGAAATACAAGGCGGTGCCGGCTGCACGCTCTTCAGCCCGCATCTTCAGCGCGACACATTCTTTGTTGCGAATGGCTTTGCCGCACTCGACGTAGCTGGTCAGATCGCCATCACGCTCAAAGGCGGCGATCTTGTTCAGACACACGCAGTAGCCAGGGTTGAACCCCACGGTGCGGCAGGCGAAGTTGTAGGTATTGACGCCACCCATTGACTGTTCGGGTGGATATGCGGGTTGTCGGGCTTTGACCGCTTGAAAGATTGCGTCGTTCATAGTTGCTCCTTAGTGATATGTCACTGCTGACTGCATTATACCGTGCAGCTATTGGGTTTCAAGTGAGAAACTGCGATGTCCTGCACACTGCCCTCACCACGTTCCCCAGCTCTCGCCGCGATCGGGTTCTGGCCCTGGTTCCTCGCTGACGATCTCGTTGAGTTCATCCACGACGAGCATGTCAGCCCCCAACCCGCGAATCTTGTCTACGTCCAACATGGCAGTCAGTTCGCTCAAGAACGGCGTGCTGCGGTAATGCGATTGAATGGCGCCAATCAGTTCCACCTCGGTGAAGCTGCGTGCGCGGGCGTGAAGACCGATTGTTGAGGGCGTTCGCTGATACCCGCGCCCCATCTTGGATTTGATGAGCTTTTCGGCGGCTGCGTTGCACGCACGCAGCGAACTATGGCTTTCGCACATCGTCTCGCCCAGCGTGCCGATCTTGCCCCAGCGCTTAACGAGCACGAAGCGCTTTTCATCGGGGTTCCAGAACTCGACGACCTCGTAAAATTTGGTGCCGCCCTCGTGTTCAAAATATCTCGGCTCAGTTGTAATTTTCTTCATTCGTTCTCCTGCGACATAGTGTCGATACGCAAATTGTAGAAAGCGATTCGCGGGTTCTCAACCGTGGCTGTGAATTAGCCCATGCACTTGAGTTTGATCCTGGCGGCCGATGAAGGCGTCAGTGCTTCGGCTTTGTAAAAGCACTCACGCACCACGCTGGCCGGCACCTCGTTGGGGTCTTTGTCTTTGGGTAAGAACGCAATCCGAGCCATCAGACCAATCTTGCGCACCTCCAGCGCTGCCATCACTGCATCGCGGGTGGCGCGTTTTTCACCGTCCCACATGAATGTGACGATCTTCAGACCCTGAGCCTTCAGACGCATCAGCATGCCCAGCTGACTGGTGTCCCCACCCACCGACAGATGCTTGCCAAAGGAGCCAACCGGCACGACTTCACGCAGGTTGGGGTCAGCATCCAGTGCCAGTTTGATGGCGATCACGTCAAAGGCGCCCTCACCCATCACGATGTGCTCCGCTCCCAGTGCGTTGTGCCCGTTGTAGAGGTACGTACCAGTGGAGGCAAAGCCAGGCGGGAACAGGTACTTCTTGTCAGCCGTACCCGTGGTGTCGCGCCCCTGAAAGCTGACCAGCTTGCCTTCCAGATCAAAGATCGGAATCAGCACGCGATGAGCGTAATCCTGAGCACGGCGCTGCCCTTCAGGGTCGGTGAACCAGAACTTGCCCTTTTGCGAGAAGCGCAGGTGAAAGTAATCGGCGACATCGGCTGTGATGCCGCGTTTTTCCAGATACTTCAGGTTGCGGCCGTTGTGAGGCAGTGCGATGGACTCGGGCAGCTTCAGCTCTTCTGACATGGCCACAGGAGCGGATTTGCGCACGACCGGCTTCCAGCCCTGCTCTTCGGCGACATGCTTGACGTGTTCCACGACTTCGCGTGTTGTGGCCGAACCCAAGTGTGACTTGATGAACTTCCACTTGTTGAACTTCGTCTCGCAGTCACCGGAAAAGCAGTTGCCCAACCCCGATTCGGCGTTCAGATACACCTTCCAGTTTGAGCCACCACAGCAAGGGCATTCCTTGACGTTCAGCTGCACGCCACGCGAGCCTCGCGTGACTTTGTAGTCGATGCCCTCGCGATCGAGCCATGCTTCCATGTCGATCGTCTCAAGGGCCTCTTGCAGCTCCTCGTTGCCCGTGCCGCCGAACTTACTCATTCGCGGCGCAGGATGGACTCGATGAACTTCATCTTGGCAATGTCTTGCTTGATAAAGAGCGTAAAGCCGGACTCCTGGTTCCGTGATGCGGCAAAGTACAGTCGTGCTTCGCCTTTGGCGCGTTCTTCGTCCGTGATGTTGATCGAGATCATCAAGTCCACGGTTCGCACCTTGTTGAAGTCTTCGGCAACGTGTTCGGCTTTGGCCACCGTCGCTTTGAAGCCCTCGCGGTTGGTCTGCGTGGCGGTGAGCATTGCAACGTCCATTTGCTGCGCGATCGCCCGAAGGTCCACGTACACGCTCTTGGAGTTTTCGATCACATCGTTGTAGCGAAAGTTCGGTGCCATGATGTCGGCGTAGTCAACCACCACGAGGTCATAGCGAATGCCTTTGGCAGCGTGACGATCAAGCAAGGCCCGCAGCATGTTCGGGGTGAACGTGCCCGATGGGTATTCGAAGATGTCCAGACGGCCGGTGTGCCCCTCGAGCGCGGCGACCTTTGCTTCGACATCCTTGATGTGCTTACCCAGCTCCTTAATCATCGTGTCACTCACCGATGCGTCCAGACGTTCAGCGACGATGCTGGCGGCCACTTCGAGCGTGATATAGGCGACGTTGAATTTCTTGAGCGATGCAGCCTTTGCAAAGCCGATCAGTGCAGTGGTCTTACCTGCTTTGGCACCACCCATGATCGTGGCCAGCTCTTTGCGACCCCAGCCACGGTGATACAGAATCTCGTCCAGCTTCAGGTGTCCAGTGGTGATGCCGCGCGGCGGCTTGGTGCCGGCAGCGTCGTCCAGACGCTGCGCGGTACGCAAGCTGATATTGGAGTAGTAGTCGTAGGCGCCACCATCTTCATTGATACCAATCTCGATGGCCTCTTTGATGTTGCGCTCGATCTTTTCGAACTCACCCTTTCCGATCAGATCGACCGAGCGCAGAATGGCTGCGGTGGTCGCCTGGTGGCGGGCGAATTTGACGATCTGCTCTTCCAGATACTCGCGACCGGAGAAGTCTTTGGTCGCATAGACCGCGTTGAAGAACTCCTTGACGGTCGGCAGGATGTCCGGCTTGATGATCTTGGCAGCGTAGTCGTCCTTGATGCGTTGCGCCATCAAGGGGCGATCCGGCAACGCTTTGTAGTTGTCGAGAAACTTCTTGGCGATATTGACGAGCACCGCCTCGCCAGCGTTCTCGAAATACTCAGGGCGCAGCAGGTGGCCCACACGGTTCATGAACTCCAGATCGCGAACAGCGAACGTGGCTACCCGTGTCTGAAAGTCGGCGTCGAAGTCAAACTTCTCCACGCTCTCATCGAGAACGGTCGGCTCTGATGCCGTACCACCCTCGAAGGAAGCGCCGACCATAGCGGCGATGGAACCCTCCACCGCACTGGTTGCGGTTTCGGTCATAGTCAGTCCGCAGTCTTGTCAGCGGGGTTCGTCCAGAATGTCTCGATGGCGTGCTTGAACACCACGTAGACCTGATAGGTGCCGTCGTCAAAGTCCGTGCGCAGGGAGATCGTGTACTTGTCTGAGTGCTTGAGCGTGCCCTTCATCACTTCGCCCGAAAGCAAGGTCACATTGATGATGGCGCCAGCTTGCTCGAGGGCCTTGAGGAATGCTTCATGGCCTTTTGGTGCGGCAGGTTTCTTCACGAATGGCTTGCGGGGTGTGAAGTGGGGTTGGTCAGACATAGATTCTCCTTGTAATGTCGATTGAAAATTTGAAACCGAAGACTTGCAGTATAGCTCACGGCTGACTGATTTCTGCACCACATTCGTCGATTGCCGCTTGAACTACCCGATGGTCGAACGCCTGAAGTGCTCGCTCGATGCGAATCGCGTCTTCTATATAGAGCGCAGCGTGTAGACCATATTGGGGGTGCCGGCGCATGCCAAGCTGGGCGACGATGAAGTCTTCATAGGCGATCTGGTCGATGTGCCCGAAGAAGTTGCGCGACTTGTAGCGCTCGTCCTTGCAGAACTGAAGCCGTGCGGCGCACTCCTCTTCCCAGGCCATCATTACGTCCGTAATCATGTCTTGGTTGGCACCCAGGTGACTGGGGCGCGGGGGTTGCAACCAGCCGTTCAGAACGTGCCAGTCCATTGCGTGCCGTAGAAAGAAGTCGTAGCGCATCCCCAGCGAGTCGATCAGCTGCCGTAGACGCCAGAAAGCCAGCTTCTCTTTGGACTGAAGCACGTCCAAGCCCTTGAATCCGCGCATGAATTTCCCGCTGCGATCTTTCATGACCGATACGCAGTCCTGATAAGCGCGGTTGTAGCACTGCGCCAGGTAGTAGGTCGATTTGGTGGGGTGCATGCGCCGGTAGTCAAACCACTTGGTGCGCATGAGAGCCGCTTCCTTTTTGAGCAGCGAATCGGGAACGTGTTGAATCGCCAGCAGCTCCGCGTGCAGCAGGTTCAGGTCGTGCCCGTAGAAGTACCCCAGCCAGTCTGCGGGGTGGGAAATTGGGGCCGGTGGCGTAATCATTAAATCAGTCATTAGTGACCAGTATAGATATAGAAGATACGCGGGGCGAAAAATCCCCGCGTATTCCCCGCATTCAGATCATTCGGTGCCGTCGTCGGTTTCGTAGGCTTCCACGATCTCTTGCACCAAGCCGGAGCGCACCACGTCTTCCTTGGTGAAGCGCACGCACTTGACGGACGGAATGTGCGACACCCGTTGGATGGCGTCCTGCAAGCCCGAAGTCCCGTGAATGTCTTTCTGACGGATGTCGCCGTTCACCACCACCTTGCAGTCATGGCCAATGCGGGTCAGGAAGAGTTTCATCTGGTTCGGGGTGGTGTTTTGCGCCTCGTCCAAGATCACGAACGCCCGTTTGAAGGTGCGACCGCGCATGTACGCCAGCGGTGCCGCTTCGATCTTGCCGGTCTTGAGCAGGTACTCCACGAAACTCTTGCCCAGGCGCTCGTTCAGCACGTCACGGAATGGTTGCAGGTAGGGGTCGAACTTTTCCTCGATCTCGCCTGGCAGAAAGCCCAGCGACTCCCCTGCTTCGACTGCGGGTCGGGTCACGATGATTCGGTCAATGACGCCTTCAGACAGGGCTTGCGCTGCCAATGCCGCGCACAACCAAGTCTTGCCCGTACCCGCTGGGCCGGTGGCAAAGACGAGTTCGAAGGTCTTGATGGCGCTGATGTAGCGATGCTGCGAGTCGTTCAGCGGCTCGATGGGGGAGCGATCGACCTTTTCGGTCTTTCGTGGCTCAAAGAAGTCGTCCTGAGTATGGAGGTTGTCACGTTCGATGAACGCCCCCCCCTTTTTCGATTTGCGCTTGGCTGGAGCGGGAGGGGTGGTGCGGTGACGTGCCATCAGGTTGCTGCTTTCAGAGAGTAAATCCTGGCCTGGAATATACCTCAGTCATTCCTGACTTACCATATAAGGTCAGCGAATTCGTGCAGGGATTGATGCGTCAACCTCGTGTGGTTCGCGGTGATACCACTTGCCGCCTGCCACTGCGAAGTCGGTGACGCTGATGTAGTCAAACGCGGTGGAGCGCGTGTGCGTGTCTACGTTGATGAGGGCAAAGCCGTTGTGCCAACGCTCACCTTCACAGTAGGACGCACTACGACGATGACCCGAGCCGAGCTGGTGCCACTCGTAGGCGCCATAGATCGGGTTGAACTCGCTCCACACTTGATGCTTGTGATGGTGTCCGTTCACGCCTGGCAGACCCATGTTGCGGGCGTGCGGGAAGTGGTGGCACAGCACGGTGTCGTAGTAGACCTTGTAGTTGGAAGCCAGCTCCCGTTCGAAGTCACGCTTGCTGAACGCTGCCAGGTCAGCCTTGGCGATGTAGTTGATCTCGTACTTCTCCAGACCAAGCAGCTTTGCCACGGTGAAGCCGTGAAGGTCAGACAATACGGCTCGCAGTGCTGGCGTAGCGTCAGCCAGTTGCCGCAACAGACGAGCTTCGTGATTGCCTTCGATGAAGTCGATTTGCGCGTCAGGACAAGCGTCACGCAACGGGCCAAGAATCTTTTCATGGGCGAACTTGATGCGACCCACCACGTCCCACTCGCGCGGGTCGACGCCGTACTTGCCGAACTCAGGCAGATCGAAGATGTCGCCAACCAAGCTGATGACATCAGGCTGCACGCGTTCGGCGGTGTCGATCAGCACGCGCAGGTAGAACGGGTCGATTTCGATGTCATGCAAGTCTGAGCACGTCAGGATGGTCTTGAAGCGGTTGTCGTTGTCGCGCACGTACTTTTCGGCCCAGTCCGCACGCTCGATGTTCATGGCGCGGTAGTGATCCACCGACGCGTGCTTGGCAATCGCACGCTCATGGGCGTGCTGCTGGCGTGAGAGTTTGACACCCGCCTGGCGCTTGAACTCTTCGAAGGTGCCGAAGTAGCGGTTCCAGGTGGATTCAGAGATCGCGCTGTGGTTGCGAAAGTAGTTTCGGGTGACGACCTTTTCGGTGTCGATCAGGGAGATGCGTTGCAACTCCTCGATACACTCTTCTGGCCCCCAGTGCTCCATGAACTTGGAAGCGTCTTCGGACAGCGGGTTCTCAGACACACTGGCTCGTTGAATCAGTTTCGGCGAATGCGGGTCGCTCTTGCCCATAGTGCGAATGAACCCCGCCTTGTTGCGCACGGTCTTGATCGAAATACCGAGCACCTTGGCCACGTCTGCGACCGAGGGGTATTTCTCCAGATCGTTGTACGCCTCAACGAACTCTTCGATGTTGTGTTCTGATACTGCTGCCATCTTTACTCCAGTTGCTACTTACACAAGCATTGCCACCATGTTCGGTTGCATGTTTTCTTTGAACTCTGCGATGCGCTCTGCCAGAGCGAGCTTCGCCTTGCCGTTGACTTCGAGCGTGATGTGATCCATATCGCTCTGATCGGCCCATTGATTGCAGTTGTGAACGTCCCAGAACCAGCCTGCCGAAAGCGCTGCGTACTTGGGTGTTGACAGCAGACTGGGGTTGGCCACCAAGTCAACACCGAGATCGGTGCCACACTTGCTGTAGTTTTCTGCCCATGTCAGTTGAATCAAGCCTCTGCCATGAAACCCATTGTAGAGTTTCATACTGAGGGCTTTTGGGTTTTTGATGTACGGGGTTGCTTCAGCGGGTGATTTAAAAGCCCGCTTGAAGATTGATGCAAGTCGATCAGGGCTGGAATAGAACAAACCCTCTTCCGTTGCCGACAGCTTGGCCGACTCCACCTCGATGGTGGCCAGGAACGCAGCGATGCGTTTGGGTGTATTGATCTCGTAGCGGGTCATTGCCGCGACCAGCGCGTCATAGAACTTGTCCGTGTTCGCTGGGGTTGCCTCGCACGCCTTCTGGACGTACTGCTTCGTTGGAATCATTTACGAAGCTCGTTGTAGGCGTCGATGCAGGCGTTCAGTTGCCGGATGGCGTCGTCGCCGTCGTTGGCGATGCCGACAAGCTCTTCAGCAGTCGTGGGGTCAAGTTCGGCTCGCGTTTCGTTCCGATCTCCGGTGGCAGGGGCTGCACTTGGGCTGGTTTGTACGGGACGCACGTTGACGTACAGGCGCTCAGTGCCAGCACGCACAGCAGCGCGATACTTGTCATTCGCAGTTTTGGCATTGCTTTTCTCCTGTGCCAGTTGGGTGGCCAGATCATTGATCTTGGCGGTGTGTTGCACTTCCTTCTCGCGCTCGGCCTCGTTGCGCTTGCCGATCTCGACCTGCAAGTCCAGATCACGCTCGGCAAAACCCTTGTGATGGCCGATGAAGTAGCTGGTCACGATCGCAGCCAGGCACACCAGCCACAGGTAGCGCTTGAGGGTATCCAGCGGGTTCATGCGGTCACGCGCTTTTTGACGGGCGTCTTCTTGGCCGGCGTCTTTTTGACTGCGATCTTCTTGGCGGGTGTTTTCTTGGCCGGTTCAGTGCGTTTGGCTGCTGCGGCTGCAAGGGCCGCCACGACATTGGTTTGTGCCGTTTTACGCGAGGCGACGAACTCCTGATGCGCGATCCACGAGTAGCCGCCGCAGATGATGGCAACCGAGTAGTCCTTGAACGCCCACATTGGCATGCCAAAGACTGTCGCTGTGGAGCCGGTCAGCAGGAAGTGGATACATTCGACCCCTTGCGCCAGCATGCCGACCGCCATGACGATCAGACCGATCTTGTGCCAGGAGGGGTAAAAGCGTTGGTGTTCACGAAACAGCCCCAGAACGATGACTGCCACGCCGATGATGTCAGCGATCAATACGCTGGCGTATAAGAGTGATTCACGCATTGGGCTTCTCCTTACTTGCTTGCGGCTTTGCGGGTACGGGTTGTCGCACGAGGCTTGGTCTTGGCAGGGCTGCGTTTGCGGGCCTGCTTGACCTCATGAGCCACCTCGAGGATGTCGTCCGTCTCGCGGTGGTCAAAGAAATTGGCGATGAAGTTGATGAGGCCGACCGATGCAACCCCAACCACAAAGCCGATGCCCAGGGCGGTGTCCATGTCGGCGAAGTCCATGCCGAGGTATTTGGCGACCATGCCGCCCAGGGTGAACGAGCCACCCACGGAGATGCCACCAATGATGGCGCCCGCAGCCAGCTTTCCGTGCTGCTTGATCTTTTCGGGCTGCCAAAACACGCTCACGCTCAAACCTCCGATGAGGCCAGCAAGGGCCGATAGGACTTTGCCGATGACAAAGCCGGTGCCTGCCGTGGCGGTCGAAATGGGTTCTGGCATTGAGCCTCCTAAGTGTGTCTCACCCGTGACTTACGTCAAGGCGCAATGTAAGAAGATGTGTGGACGACTCGGCAGACATGGTTATTCCTTCGAGACAAACGACAACAGGCGGTATTGTCCACCGCCCGACCCGTAAAGTCAAGTCACTGGTGACTGACGTAGGAGGTCGATAAGTTGCCGTTGTGTAAGGCAGTGCTTGAGAGCTACTCCGACGTTGTGTTCCACAACCTTCTTTGTATAAGAAAGCTCTGTGTCCAGATTAAGCACAGCGTTCTCACGCACAAAGGCCGCTTTGGTAAGGTTCGTTCCGGCGTAGTTGCAAATCATTGCCAGCGGCGCGTAGGTGTGCGCCTCCCCAGTATTAGCCTCGAATGCCTTGGGGGTATGTTCCTTCCATGACTCGACCCATTCTTGGAACTTTGGTGGCCCGTTCTCGACCGTAAATCTCGTCCAGAATTCGGTGTCATTTCGTCCAGTCGCATAGTGCATGTAGACGTTAGCCACACTGAACTCGGAAAGGTTGGCAATTCGTTCGTTCACTTTGGCAATCTCTTTTTCATTCAAAGTAAACAAAAGCGATGGATTCTTGATGAGAATATCCAGTTGACTCATGGCAATCCCAAGACTTGTGCCATCCATCGGTTCAAGAAACCCTGAAGAAAGACCCAAGGCCATGCAGTTCTTGACCCACACATCTTCGTAGCGACCCGCCTTGAAGCGCAACGGCTTGAATGGCAAGACTCCATTTGGGTCAATAACTTCGCGCAGCGTTCGCTCTACTTCCTCATCTGATATGCCGCTGGAGTCATAAACGTAGCCGTTACCAATACGACTATGTGTCGGCACGCTCCACAGCCAGCCAAACTTATGTGCGCGGAAGTGTGAATACGGTTTCACCGGCCCGTCATTGTGCTGCGCGAGGAAAGGTTGAGCACTGTCAACTGGAAGGTATCGGCGGTAGTCGACCCAGGGCGTGTTGTAGTGCTTTCCGATAATCAGTCGATGAAAGCCCGAACAGTCAAATACGAAATCCGCCTTCACCGATTCGCCTGTGTCAAGACCGAAGCCGGTAATCATCCCACCGTCCGAACTCTGGATGGATTGAACAATGGCGTCAATGTGTTCGACTCCGCGCTCCAACGCCAGTTTTGCAAGATACTTTGCAGCAAGACCGGCATTGATGTGAAGCTGAATACCGCCAATCGCTTGTGGCTTGCCATCGCGAAGGGTAAATGGCACTTTGTTTGCCAGTGCGAACTTTGCAATTCCGAAATCGTTCAGCGATTCGTTGTTCGCCACCTTGTTGACGTACATGAGGTCGCCTTCGCGCAAGTGCTCAAGGTGGGGAGGCAGAAAGTTTGAGCCGTCAATTGCGGGCAGCGCTGATACAGGAATAAAGATCGCCCTACCATCTCCGCCAAAGTTTTCAAACTGGCAGCCAAGTTTGATGGTTGCCTCTGTTTTCGCTATGAAGTCGAGCATATCGACGCGGCAGAAGTGCAACATTTGGGTAAACGAAAAGTTCGTTGATTCGCCAACGCCCACAATCCCGATCTTCGAACTTTCGATTACGGTGATTTTGGTTCCCATCGGCAATGCTTGTTTCATGGCAAGGGCGGCCATCCACCCCGCTGCCCCTCCGCCAACAATTACGACATTCTTGTGCTGCGTCATGTGCTTACGAGAAGTGTTTAGCGATGCTGACGCTGGCTATCACCATCCACAGTAGATTGAACACAATGATGGTGGGAAGTGTTTTGATTGTGGAAGTAATGACAAGCGCAAAGCTGGTGCAGAACGCGACAATGTAGAGCCACCACCATTGAACGCCAAACAGCAGTCCAGGAATGATGATGACCAACTTCGTCATGAAGGCGACGAACTCCAGGGTGTTCTCACGGTTCCAATAGGAGCGGTGCTTGAATTGGCCCAACACCTCGGCCATCTCTTTGATACTTGTCATAAACCAATTATAGTCACGCGTGACTTATCTCCACTGCCTACCTTTACAGCGGGCAGGAAATAGTTCATTTGTGACTTATAGCTTACCCAGCATCGAGAGCGCCTTTTTTGGCACGTCCGACGACTTGATCCAGTTGACATCTGGCTGACCGTCCGGTGCCGTGCCGCACTCTTCGATCTGCCCTTCTACTTCACGGTAGTATTTCTGCGCAAGGTGGACAATGCGAACACCTGTGTCTTCACACGCACCGACAATCCATTGCGGGCTTGGCGGTGTAGGGACTTTTTCAATCATCGGCTCACCTACTGTTTCTGGTTTCTTTTTTGCCATCATCTATCCTTCTTGAACTTCGATAATCAGAGTCTGGCTATTCAGACCCCTGTCACTTGAGCGCATTTTGAGACGCAGCTCCTCGACGCCAAGCGGCTCAATCTCGCTCTTATCGCCGATTCGCACAGCCCAGATTCTACTTGCCTTATGAAGTTGTGACAAGAAATGGGGCCGCTGGGCGTATATCGAGCCGAACGATCCAACTACGTTTGCGCATCCGTCCTTCAGATCATCGTGATGAGAGTGGGCCAGGACGTGTTTCGCAAGCGGGTTATGCTTTGCAATTGCCGAATAGGCAAGATCAGCTGACGATGGAGTGTCTACTACTTCGCAATCGAGCATCTTCATCAGCTCGGCAGCCAGGCTGTCGTAGAGCCTGGGGCTGCCCTGACAGGCGTAGGCAACATCACCGTCTGTCGCGGCTTCAAGTCGCTTGAGAAATTCCGCGATGATTACGGCCGCTTCAGCCGGCCAACGCCGCGCCCCGCTTGGGGAAAGCCAGGCATTGACGGAGACGATGACTCTTTCGGGCAGATCGTTGTGTTTATGCAGGAGCCAAAACTCTGCTTCAGTCAGCAGGCAGAAACCTACCGAGAGCAGGTATCTGTATCCAACTTGAGCGCACACGAAGTCATTGTTCTCGTGAGGCGCCCTGTGCGCGATGTGAGTGGCGCTGACCAGAATTTTGCTGCCGGCAACTACCTGCGCAAACTCTGGCGTAACCCCCTCAGATGTGAGAGGGATGCCGATGATTTTCACGCCGCCGCCCTGATCGGGATAACGCGCTTCTGAGGCGCTGGCGCCGTCTTCCACAAGTCTTTTCGATCATCGCGCTGCGGACCATCAATCCGAAGTGGTGCGAAGCCAGTCAGAAACTCCATGCCGGCAGCGAAGATCGGCACAGCATCAGAGAAGGCGTTGTCGCACGAAGCATCCCAGAGTGGGCCTTCGAGGAACATGCACGACCCCGAGCAGATTTGCAGCATGGGGCACTTGGGACATTCCTCACGTTTCGACCAATGGGTTGCCGTTGTGAGTTTTGCGTTGTCGAGATCAGAAACGTGTCCGATCTTGTGCGAGTCGCCGTTCGGCGCTACGCCGGCTGCGCTGACGTTCTGACAAGTGAGGATGTTTCCCTTCAGGTCAACCGCAATGTTGTCGGCGCGATCCATGCCGCACTTTTGACCCAACGAGCTTGCTGGACGCGAAGTGCGAATAGAGTTCACGAACGACTGGATGCGATTGACTACAACGCCAAACCTGTCAGCTTTGCCGCTTCGGATTTCTGCAAAGGCTCGATTCCGGTACAGCGTCACGTCTTCCGGCTTCAGAGAGTTCGAAAGGCCGCCCTCATCGTAAGCGTCCACGAACGAACCTTCTCCAATGTAGAGTTCAGCATCGCCGGTCAGCTCTTGGAAATACTTCTGGACAGCCGCCCGCGACATATTGTGGCGGTTAATCATGGCGTTGAAGCTAATGCGCTTCTTAGGCATGAGCCGCGCATACAAGTCCATGATCGCTTCTTTGGTTTTTGGGTCGGCAAGAGGGTCAGGGCCGCGAACATGCTGTCCAGGGCCATCATGCGAAATGCCAATCTGAAACTCCATCTTCTCAATCCAGTCGTTCAGTTCTTTTGTCAGAAGCGAACCATTTGTGATGATGGACATCACGGCATCAGGGTACTTCGCTTTCAAAGCTTCCGACAGTGGGCGAAGTGTCTTGATGTAGACGAACGGCTCACCACCCCAGAACTCAATCTTTTCTGGCGGCTTTGTCACCCAGTTGTCCAGCGACCCCATGAATTCTTCAACGTCACCTGGGTTTGTCTCTCCGGCGCGGGGCACGAAACGCTGGCTGCAATACTCGCACTCGTAGTTGCACGACAGGCCCAGAGAGACTTTCAGAACTCGGGGTGTCGCTTTACCAGCAGGCGTTTCTTTACTCGTGACAATGGCAAGGCCGCGCTCCTGCACTTCAAGCAGTTGAGTGATCGGATTTCCCCACGAGTCCTTAAACTCGCTTGTGGTGTTGTTGTACTCGAACGTCCGCTTTTCGCCGCGCTCGTTAATTCCAGTGATCTTAAATACAGGCATTATGCAATCTCCATTTCAAAGTGAATTTCTACGCTTGGACGTTGGCCGAGATACACATGCCCAAAGTGCAAAATGTGACTTGGAAAAATGAGCAACCCATCGGGGCGTGGCTCGACAACGTAATTTCTGCGTTCGTCCGGCAAGCACTTAGAGCCAAACGAACCAGCGGGGTGATTCAAGACCAGACATCCGTCATGCTCGTCTCTAGAACCGTCTGGATGTGCGTCACAGTCGATCCAATAGATCGCCGATAAGTGCGATGACTCGACGTGCGGAGGCACGAAGTCATGCGTCTTCTGAACCAGCTCCCGTCCGGTAATGTGTGAAACCTCAACGCCGAACTCCAGTTCGGTGCGTTGCTTCACAGCTTGAAAGATTGGAGCAAATGTCGGGTCGCAAACTTCCAGTGACTCGCGTGTCGAGCGCGACCAAGGCTTTCCATTAGCGTTATATGTTTGGTAGGCAAGGACAGCTCGTTCTCGATATGCGTCACGCTGCTGGCCCTGAATTCCCAACGCACCCCGATATATTGGGGTCGCAAAGATTTGTGTGAGCATTAAATCACCTTGATTCGCACATCCGTTGCGCCTGGGTAGTATTTCCATCCGAGCTTCACTCGTGCTTCGCCGCCAACAGGCAAACCAAGTGCCGAGAGCTGAAGCGTTCCAGTCCCGTTGATGATTTGGACTCGCGTACCGCTCGTGATGCCGAAGACTGGCTCCACGAACACTTCTGTGTTGCGGTTTTGCAGGTTGCCAGCCGAATCTTCCACGCGAAGTTGAATATCCGCAGTTCCGCCCGCCGCAACTGTTACAGGCGCGGTTGCGGTGATGGTGGGGAACTTGAGGACTCGCTCAACGCCGCTGGTTGATGCTTGACTCCATTCGCGGGTCAGATCGCCAGTGACGACGAGGTTCGCATCTGTGGCGTCGGCATTCAGGTTGACCGTGATAAACACGTCGTCCGTCGAATCTACAAAGGGCACGTTGATGCCGACTGCCAAGTTCACTTTGGTGCGAGCGGCGTAGTCCGGCGCAGTTTCACGCAGCGGAAGCGTTTCAACGAACAGCGGGAAAATCGGCGTAAATGCGAAGTCAGTAGTTACCGCCAAGAAGTACGTCTGGTGCGCAGTCCAATCAGGACGCGCACGAAGTTCCTTCATGCTGACTGTGGCAGAGGTGGTATAAATGGTCGGCTCGATGTCTGGCATAGGCAAACCATTTTCACCGCACTTGGTCGCAGACATTTCAAAGTCCACGGTCAGAATTTCGGTGGATTGATCGTAGTGGAACTTCGCTGTCGGGCGAAACCCTGGCGAAACGTGATTGTTTTTAACTCCAAGAACTTTCATCATGATCTTTCTTTAGCAGGAGCAATTGCAATCGCAGTTGCAAGCGCAGTTGAAGTTGTATTGGTACGTGCGCAGTGCAATGGACGAGCCGTTATCAATCAGCACACCGTTGTAGGCATTCAAACCGCCGCAGTTCGCCGCAACCGTTGTGCAGTTATTGCCGTTGTAGCAATTTCCCGTGTTCCCGTTATGAACATAAGCGGCTGTATTTGCCGTTGACACGTAATAGCTATAGGAGCCAGGCAGGACAGAGCAGTTGTCAATCGTGTTGAAGAAGTACGAGTGCAGCCAACCGTAGGCGGAAGTCCAGATGTTGCCTGAGTTGTCGCTGTATTCTGCCCACCCTGCCGAGCTGTTCAGGAAGCCTGCAAGACCGTTGTCGTGATACAGGTAGCGCGTCCCCCAGGTTGAATCTACCAAGTTGATTGTTGGCGAAGTCGACGTGATCGACATATTGCCGAACGCCGTGTTCGAGGAGTTCATCGGCGTAAAGCCCAATGCACCTGTCACGTCAGCCGAACTGAGCGTCACCGCGCCTGTGCGCGAATTGAAGGTGTTGACCAGTGAAGTTGTGGCTGATGCCGATGTCACGCGGCCTTTAGCGTCCACCGTGATCGTTGCAGCAGCGTAGGTGCCGGCAGCCACGCCCGATGCGGCCAAAGTACCTGTGATGGCAGCGTTAGCTGTACCGTCGAAGGTTGCTGTGCCGGTCACGTCGCCTGAAATACTGATCGTGCGAGCGGTAGCCAGTTTTGTAGCTGCGGCGACGGTGTCGTCCAGATACGCGACCGTGCGAGCGTTGTCCTGCTCCAGCGTCCAGACGGGGCCTGTCAAGTTGGTCAGCACGTATGTCTTGTTCAGATCGGTGCGATAGCAAGGCATGCCCAACACGAGGTTAGTCGTGGGGAATGCTGTGCCGGACGACTGTGACATCGCCGTCAGAATGTTGCTAAGCAACAGACTGCGGGAGGCGGTCAGCGTGGTGGTATCGGGAATGTCTTGATAGGACTGCATGGTTTCTCTTTCTATTCAGTCGTGACTGATTATAGCCACTAAGTCGAGGGATTAGTAGCCTTGAGCCGTCCACGAGACGGTGCCGCCCACTCGAGTGCCGTATGGCGTCTCGAGAATCAGGGTAAAGCCGCCATCGTCAGGACTGACGATCTTGGGAATGGCCATCACTGTGCCGCCCTTCAGGGTGGCGGTGATTTCTGGAACGATGTGGAACGACCGCTCAAACGTGACGCGCACGCCGGTGGCGGCTTGGTCAACGGTAATCGTGGTGGAGCCGCGATCGAATACGTCGGGCACGTCCACCGTCACCTTCATCTGCTTGAGTTTGGCGCGGTCAGAGGTGGTGGACTTGAGCACGGCGCGGAAGATCGCGTTCTGGTATTCGTAGTCGCCAGGGATGAAGTCGCGAAATGGCGCGTAGCCAGGGGCGCGACCGGCATCGACGATGTTCATGAAGTTGGCCAACGTCATTGGCTCGGTGGAGATCAGCATGTCCGACACCACCGCGTTGGCATGGCGACGGTATTCGTCGAACATGGCCAGCGATTCGGCAATCGACAGCGTGCTGACCTTTTTGATCGCATCTTGCGTGCTGAAACCTTCGTTCATATAGACGTGGTAGCCGACCGAGCGTCCGAACAGCTCCAGAACGCCGATGACTTCATGCACGGCCAGCGTGACCACTTTTTCGAACTTCGTTTCAGCGATGCCAAAGCTCTCGGCGACCGCAACGGTTTCGGTCTTGGCCAGCTTGTCCGCCACGCCGATCGACTCAGAGATCGACTTCTCCGACAGCTTGGCCACTGCGTCAGCCAGGCTCATCTGCTCGAACGACGCCTTGGTGACGCCTTTTGCCAGACCATCACCCACGCCAAAGCTCTCAAACTCGGGTTTGATAACGGTCTTGGCCAGGTTCTCAGCGAAGCCCAGCGTTTCATGAGAGGCGACAACGGTTGCTTTGCGCAAGGCGTCAGCGATCGTCAGCCCTTCTGCGAAACTCTTTTCCAGGCTCCGAGCGCCCGCATCGGTGATGCCGAAGGTTTCCGACAGCGGTTTGGTCAGGTCATTGCCCAGCGTGTCGGTGAATCGAATGTGCTCACACACTCGAATAATAAAAGCGATGTTATCGAGGTACGAATCACGCACCCCAAGGTCTTCAAACACCGCCAATGCGATGTTGCGAAACAGAGCGTCAGCAAGACCAAAGGACTCGCTGAAGTTCTTCCCGATGCCCCGACCCGAAGACTCGACGATGCCGAACCCTTCGCTCTTGGGCAGCGTCATCTGCTTGGCAGCCAGTTCATCGACGTGCAGCGTTTCTGACAGCGCCAGGGTTGCGTCAAAGCGACGGGCGTCTGTGGTGCCAAAGCTCTCGCTGAAGGGTTTGGCGACGCCTTTGGCAAGGTTCTCCCCTACCCCCAGCGTCTCACTGAGCTTCATGACCTGGCTGCGAGCCAGAGCATCCAGGACACCCAAGCCCTCGGCGGCGGCTTTCGTGAACGAAATCGCGTAGGCATCAGAGGTGCCGAAGAATTCCCAGAAGGGTTTGGAGACTTGTTTGCCCAGCACTTCACCGAAGCCGACCGTCTCGAACACCCCTTTTCTGGTGTCGAACCGGATGGCGTCCGAAGTCTGGACGCTTTCTGCGAGCGCCTTGCCGAACTGGGTGAAGTATTGGTCAACCGTACCGAAGGACTCGGCCAAAGGTTTGGTGAACTGCTTGGCGCCGTTATCGGCCACGCCCAGCGTTTCACCCACGGCGAGCGTGTACGCCAATGTAGCAAGGCTGTTCCAAGCCTTGCCCGCATTGATCGAGTTCCACGCAAATGTGCCGCCGGCCCACGTCAGCGGCGCACCAGTGGACGTGCTGACGCTAACGCTGTCCATTACAGTCCCTCAGTGGTGACTGATTAGGACATTGTGAACGTGAAGACGGTCGTCAGGGTGTCGTCAGCGCCTTTGTTCACCACGGGGAACACCACGCGGTCGATCATGATGCCAGCGGAGGCAGCGTTGAACACGCCCGACTCAGTGATGGCACCCGTTGCGACGCCAGCGGCGAAAGTCGTGGTGAAGGTGAAGGTTTTCGTACCGGCAACGTGTGCGTAGGTCGAAGCCAGGCGCGACACTTCAGTACCCAGCGAGGTCTGGCCCGAGGCGGCGGCAGTGGTGCCTGTACCGACAGCGGTGTAACCCATGCACGCGGGGCGGCTGGCAGCTTTGCCGATTGCGTCAGCAATGAAGTCAAAGCCAACGTCAACGATGATGTTGTCCTTTTGGGTGACTTCCACTGTACCGTCTGCTTTTTGGAGCATCAGGGTCAGTGCGCCTTGCAGCTTGAATGTGTCTTGAATTTTCATTTGGAGAGGCTCCTTGTTGAAGGTTGCGGGGATTCTAAGTCATTCCTGAGTGAATGACAAGTTTAATACAAAGCCAGCGTCGTAAAGGCGCCAACCGCTGTATAAGGTTGTGTGTCCGAGTTGATCTGGCTGCCATCCATGCTGCCGACGAACAGCGCACGGTCAGTACCGGACTGGCTGATGCCGATGCACACCCGCTCGTCCACGGTCAGCAGGTGCGGCACCAAGTTGCGGTGGCCATTCTTGTCTTCAAGGTAGAACGAGGCTTCGCGCAGGCTGTACCCCACTTTCAGGGTGCCGGCACTGCCACCCAGGGTGATGAACACGGCGTCGGTGAGCTGTTTTGGCTGAATCCAGAAGGTCTTGCTGAACGCGCTTGGCACGTTCACCGCCCATGACACCATCGTTGTGTCCTGAACGTAAACGCCCTGGCCGTAGCGCCCTTCCCCATAGGTCACGCCGTGATTCTGGGTCGGCAGCACTCCCGAGACGCTGGTCAAGCCACCATTCAGGCGCCAGCCGTCCACATCGTTGGCGTACAAGCCAATGTCCGTGGCGATCTGGAACTGCGCTGAAATCGCGGTCGCGTTGCCGGTGGGTGCCCAGGGCTTACCGCCATCAGATGAATCCCAGGCAAACAGGGCGTTGGCCCAGTTCAGTGTGGCTTCGCTCACCGCAGCAAGGTTGGCAAAGATCGTGTTTTGCGCACGCAAGCGGTACGGCAACGCTACGTCAAACAGATATTCCGAGCGCGAGTAGCCCTCTTCCATCTGAAGCGCGTCGTCGTAGTAGAACACGCCGTGCGTGACGCCAGGAAAGGCCTCGGCGTGCTTGTCCACGTCATAGACGATGTTCGAGTTCTGCGGTTTGACTACACCCGAAATCACAAACGCCGCCTCGTCCGCGTAGATGCCTGGGGAGGCAATCGCCTTGATCCAGAACGTGCGCGAACCCGTCGTGCCCGATGGCATCGTGTAGGTGGTGGACAGCGTTTGCGTAATGAGTTGGCTGGTGGCCCATTCCGAACCCTCACGAATCTCGTAGGAAACGATATTCAGTTCGCTGTTGGGGCGCCAGCGGAATTCCAGGCGGTTGCCCGACTGGATGCAGTCAAACTGGCTCACGGCGGCTGGCGGGTCGAGCACCAGACGGTACGTGGTCACGTTGTCCGAGTATTGACCATGTGAGTCAATCGAACGGATGTGGTAGAAGAACACGCCAGCGGTTTGCTGGTCGTGCGTAATCATCGTGCCCTTGAAGTTGGTCGTCAGCAGCGTGGAGTCGTCCCACGAGTTACCGCAGCGAATCTCATAGCCGGACACGTCGATGTCCTTCACGGCGTCCCAAGTCAGCTGCAAGTCAGTCGTGCGGCGAGCCACCACGAAGTTCAGCACGTCGCCAGGCGCAGTCGTCTTGCCGACCGGCGTGTAGGAGATCGCGGCGGGATTGGACTTACGTCCAAAGTTGTTCATCGACCGGATTTCGAAGTCGTGGTTGGACTTGCGCACGTTGTCCAAGTCGATCGACATGCTGCTGGTCGTGATGGTTTGCACGCCCGAGGCGTACTTGCCCGTCCGACGCCAGCGAATCTCGAACAGCGGCATGGGTGCGTACCACGAGAACGTCAGGCGCGTTCCGATCAGGCCAGGCGCGACCTCGTAGGGCGACTCCACCACCTTCAGGTTGGTGGGCACCGTCACCGCGTTCGGGTCGATCACCGAAGTCTTGGCCGCTTCCAGCGCCAGGTTCTTCTCGATGGCGTCGAACTTGGAGGCGTTGTGCTCCACGGCGGTGATGTTGAACTGATCCAGCTTGGTGCCGTCTTGCGCGACACCAATCACGCGAGCCAGCATCGGCTCCAGTGATGCCTCCGACACCATCCACATCGAGTTGTTCAGCGGCTGAACGGCCAAGGGCGTCGTCCACGTCAGCGTCGTGTAGGTGCCAGGCGTTTGCAGCACCACTCGATCCACAAAGCTGCCATCAGGCAGGCGCATGGATACCATCGCGCTGTTGTTGGCCAGATCAATCGGCGCATCCAGCGTGATCGAGGTGGCGGTGCTTGCCATGATGCGACCACCCATGCGCTTGCCGGCGCGGTAGGTGTCCAGCACGCGAATGATCTCGCCAGGCATCAGGGTGGCCGAGTCCAGGCCGACCTTGAACTGGATGACATCCGATTCCAGGCGTTCGCTGTAAAGCAGCCAGCGGCCAACGCGGTTCGCCTGGCCACGACTTGTGCAACCAAACGCCACGATGTCGGTTTTGCGCACGCCGAACTTGGCCACCGAGTCCGCGTCTTCGACGTACTCAATCTTTTGCTTGTACTTGTCCTGTGGGTCGTTCCAAGTGACGTTGACAATCGAGTGACGGTCACGGCGAGCCGAGCCGGTGTAGTTGAACATGCCATCCACCACGTTGGCCGGTGTGAAGACCATGCCAGGTGCGGAGGGGCTGTCCTGTGTGAAACCGACCATCGAGCCGTTCCAATAGGTCATGCCTCGGAACGTCGAGCTGAGATCGGAGATCACCTTGTAGGCGTCTGCCTGAGTCTGAATGACGGTGTTGATGACAAAGCGTGGCTCGGTGCCGCCAAAGCCGTCCGACACCATTTCGTCGCAGTAGCGGCCAATCTGATACAGCTTGCCCTTGTCGATCTGCGAGGCAGACAGGTAGTTCCCCAGACCGTAGCGCGTGCTGGTCAAAAGGTCGTACAGCACCCAGGCAGGGTTGTTCGAAAGCGCCACCTTCATGCCGCCATTCCAGATGCCCGAATAGGTGCGCGTGTCGGGGTCGTAGTTCGATGGCACCTGGATGTAAAGGCCGTTGACCAGATACGAGCGCTGCGGAATGTGGTTGAACTGGGACGAGTCGATGCGCACGCCCACCATTGCCGAGTTCGGGTAGTTCAGCTTGGAGTCAATGATCTCCGTGTAGGAGTCAAACCACGTCTCGTTGCTCAATGAGGCGTCCGGTGCGTCGGCAGTCAAGCGCGTCAGTTTGATGTTCCACATCAGGGCGCCGGCCGGCTTGGGCAAATAGATCAGGTGGCTGCGCTGGTACTTAGAGTTGGTCTTGCCGCTGATCGTCAGCGTGGGGTCGCCGTCGATGAGCACATCGGTATAGGCGCCACCGTTGACCGAAATGCTGAATTTGTACTGTACGGTCGTGCCATTGATGTCACCCGTGGTCTTGTCTTGCAAGCGCAGCGATGGCAGTGACACAACCACGCGTACCGCGTCGGTTTGCGCCCCGTTGACCGTGATGACGTGTGGTGTGTCGTACTTGACCTGCACACCCACGTTATAGGGCGTCTCGACATCGGAGAAGCCGGCAATAACCTCTTGGTTTTGCTCACCGTTGCGCGATTCCCAGGACACGCCTTGAAAGTTGAAAGAGCCGTCCGCGTTGCCCAGTGGCGTGTCATCCAAGAAGATGGACTCAGCACCCTTGACCAGACCACCAATCACGCCCTCGCCCAGCAGGTCGAGCAGCGAAATCATGGCTCGCGATTGCAGACTGTCTTCGGCCTCTACCGCTTGACGCCCGCCACCACCGCCACCTTTGCCGCCACCACCTGCGCCGGCGATCATCGTTTGTTTTTGTTCTTGCATAGCCAATTACATCAGTTGGTCGATTGTAAGAGATGCCGAGATCGCATGCGAGCCAGCGCGGATTTGTCCATAGATCAACGGCACAGGGACGCCCTGCACGGATGTGTTCACAGGGCCATCGAAGTAGTAGGAGGTCTTGTCTTTTCGAGCCGATGGGTCGCTGGCGGTGGGTTTGGGCGACAGCGCCTCAATCACCGAACCCAGCATCAAGGACACACCCAAGCTGCCGATTGCGCCACCCACGGGGCCGCTGAACCATGTCGTGCCGAAGCCGACCACCGCAAGCACGGCGCCGATGACGAAGCGCACGCCCGAGCTTGCACCCTCAATGACCGGAACCACATAGATGCTCTTGGGCTTGCGACTGGCCCAGAAGGTGTCGTTATCCAGGTCTTCTTTGTGGCCGTCGTCGTACTCACACACGACTTGGTAGTAGGGAAAGTTGTTCAGCGAATTGCGAATCCAGTTGAACAGGCCAGGCTTGTTGGCGTCGATGATGCGCAGTGCATCCGGCACGGAGTCCGCCTCGAGTTCCCACTCGCGACCAAACTCCTTACCCAGTGCGCCTTCCAGAATTACAGTGGTTGTCATTTCGTTTCGTGCCTCAAGTGATGGCTGGTGTGCTTGGCCCACATGCCACCGTAGGTGTCGATGCGAGACAGGCGCCCCTGGCAGTGGTGCAGCATCTTGTCGTCGCCGACATAGATGCCAATGTGATTGGGCAGCTTGGCGCCGACCTGCATGATGAACAGATCACCCACCTGCGGCTCCTCGTCGATCAGGAGCCTGAAGCCCTGCTCGGCATAGCCGTTGGCAAAGAAGTCCAGGCCTTTTTCCCAGAAGCGTTCCACGCGCGGGTACTCACCCAGCGTGACGCCGAATTCTTGGCGGTAGTAGTCGCGCACCAGTGTGTAGCAGTCGTTCACCCCGAACAGGTAGGTGCGCCCCTCGTAAGTCATTTCCGTTTCGTGAGGATGCAGTGTCGTAACGGGCGTGCATTGCAGACCGCCTTCAGAGTTCCACACAGCCAAGATGTACCACGGCAAGCGCGATGCGTTGCAGCCGGCAATGTCGGCTTCAGACGGATTAGGCGGCACATCACAGTGGGTGTGCCACACGCCAATCACCTCGCCCAGCTTGGCAGCGTCGATGTAATCGTGCGGATTGATTCGAAAGTTCGAGCGCGGGTCGGCGGCGACGTTCTGGCAGATGATGATGCGCGGACGACCGTTGGCCGAGACGACCAGGCCGCAGGCTTCATTGGGGTAGCTGGCCACCCCTTCTTGGCGCATGATCGCCTCAAGGTCAGTTGTTCGATTCATTGCGTACCGATCCAGGAAAGCCACCGTAGGGCAGGATGTTGTTGACAATGGCAAATGCGCTATCGGGTGAGCCGAAGCGCACCTTGCAGGAAGACAGGCGCTTACCGCAAAAGTCGTTCGCCGCCTCACATGGCTGATCGTTCTTATCGAAGTTGCCACCCGTCCAGCCGCACTCAGCGCCACGATAGCGCCAGCCACAGGTGTTCTGAATCACTTGGCGCGTCGGCAACATCACACCCTGAAGGTCGAACGCCGAGGCCAGCTCCCACTCCACCATGTAGCGGTTCTCGCTCATCTTGCGTTCCACGTACCACAGGTCGTCAGTCAGGTGCTGATCGGGATTGGCTTCGGGATTACCGTTCGGGAAGTTCACCGCATCAAGGTAGCGCACGAAGGTGCGTTTGCGGTAGACCTTGCACCCCACCAAATCGTCGTTGTCGCGCACTTCAGCCGAGAACATGCCGTTGACGTTGGCTGCACGAATGCGCGGACGCGGCATGGCACCCTTGGTGGACATTTCAAAGCCCTCGGCCTCGATCGGCAGCGGCATGTATTCGATGCCCTGCCAGATCACCGGCTGTTGCAGGCCATTGGTGCCGGCGTGAAAGTACAGCGGCAGGCCACCAGGCTTGTCGCTCATGTCCAGCACAAACAGTTCGATGATTGCCGAGGGTGCCAGCGATTGCAGTTCAGCGGCGATCGTCATGCTTCAAACACCTGCTCAAAGGTCAGTTGCAGCACGTTCACGCCCTGCTTGCGGTTCAGCTTCCAGCTGCGGCACACGTAGGTGCCGGTTTCCTGAAGTGGGTTCGTCCAAATGAACGCTTCGACTGCGTTGCGGGCGCGAATGAATGCCAGCGCGTCCTGTGTGCCGGCGTTGGAGACGCTCAGTTGCAGTGTCCACTTCTGAGGGTTGTTGTTGATGCCCTGCGCGGTACGCTGCTCGTAACCATCCCCGAACTTCGTCACGTTGACGGTCGGGGCCTGATCCAGCGAGCTTTCGTACTCGGGCAGCCATGTGAAGGTAGGTTTACTCATAGTTCATTCCTGACTTATCGTGCCAGCACGCCGCCTGGACGCTGTTGTGTCACCAGCTCTTCCAACACGACGCCCTTGACGCGCTGCGCGACACGCTTCCATGTCTCGGCATCGTCGCCTTTGGAGCTGGTGTTGTCCGTACCATTGGCCACGCTGATGCTGATGTAGACACCGCCCTGGCTGTTGTTGGTCGTGGTGTTCATGCCGGTCATCGTGACGGGAATGGTGCGACCATCTGGCAGCGGCACGTAGGCTTCGGGTGTGGCGCCCTCACCGAACAGTGCCACCTGCGGGCGATTGGCGATACCGCCGTTGGCATACATCTTCAGTGGCATGGAGCCAGCCGAAGTCATGATGCCGCCGTTGGCAAACGCGGAGCCGGCAGCCGAAGTTGCAGCCATTTCGCTCATAGCAGTCGTCACGGCGAAGGTCATTTCTTCCATCGCAACTGTGACGCTGAACACCATTTCTTCCATTGCCAGGGACTGCTCGGCCAAGCCGCTGGTCGTGGCCAGCGACATTTCGCCCTGCGCCGTCGTCACGCTGGTTGTCATGGCGGTCATGGCTGTCTCGATTGCGGTGGTTTGCGCTGCGGAAGCCAAGCCTCCGCCCGCCGCACCCGCAGCACCGCCGGCAGCCGAACCCGTCAGACCCAGGGCGCCACCGATCGTGCTGCCCAGCGAACTGAACATGCCCGTGATTGCCTCACCGAAGCTCTTCTTCATGTAGACACTGAGCAGGTCTTTGGCCATGCTCGCCACCATGTTCTTCCAGTCGACCTTCGTGCCGCTGATGACGTTCACGAGGTTATCCATGAAGGTGGTGGCCCAGTTCGCACTGAGTTGGTTCATGGCGTTCACGGAGTCGCCCCACGTCTTGCGCAGCTCCATCAGCTGCGTGCGCATGGCGTCATCGTGGCGCTTTTGTTCCGCCGCGCGTGCATCGCCGGCAGCCTTCTGAACCACGTTCAGAGACTCCACCAGCTCTTTGCGCTTCTCAACGCTTTGGCCTTCCAGAGCAATCTGCTTCCAGATCGTCTCTTCTTGCTTGTCTTGCTCGGCCTGGATGCGAGCCAGGTTTTGCTTGTGTTCGTATTCCTTTGCCTCGGCAATGGTCTGGGTGGCCTTGACCTGCGCGGTCGTGGCGTCACGCAACGCCTTCTTCTGGTCGGCACCGTAGACGAGCGCATCAGCCATCGCTTGATTTGCGAATGCTGCCGCACGCTTGGCTTGGAACTCAGTGAATTCGGTGCCTGCTTTGGCGATCGACTTGGCCAGCTCTGCGTAGTGCTTTTCCAGCGCCAGCATGCCTTCGGACTCTTTGACCAGACCTTCCGACGAGTAGCGCATCCGAGCGGCGTTCAAGTCCTCGAGGGTCTTGGCTTCCTGCTTGGAGGCGTCATTCATCGCCTTTTGCTGCTCTTTCACGGCAGGCAGTTCGGCAGCGTAGTTGATCGCCTGAAGAATCATCTTCTTTTGCGCTTCGCTGACGTTTTGCAGACCGCCGACGAACTCGTCGATGTCGCCCTTGCCTGCTTTGAGCTGCTTCAGAAAGTCCGCGACCGCCGTCTGGCGCTGCTTCACGCCACCCACGTAGTCGCGCTTGGTCGTGCCGTCGTCGTTCTTGCCCAGCGACTCGTCAAACTTGCCCTCGGCCATGTCGCCGAGCACCTTGACCGCTGCTTCATTGCGCAGCGCAGCCATGTCGCGCACGCCGTCGATGCTGGCTTCCAGCTTCAGCTTGGCTTTGTCCAGGTCATTGGCCAGCGTGGTCACGTAGCGCAGCAGCGGGTTGATCGGACGATCGTTGGCTTCCTTGCCGCGAATGTCCACGGTGCCCAGTGTGCTGGCTTGGACGTTCTGTTGGCGAGCCTGCTTGACCTGCTCATCCAGGAACAGCTTCTGAGCGGCCAGCTCCTTTTTCTTGGCAGCGTCCGTCTCGGTCGCGATCATCGCATCGACTTCCTTGGCTTTGACCAAGGCGTAGTCCAGAGCAGCCTGATTGGACTGCTTGATGAGCACGTTGCGGGCGTTGATGTAGGGCTGACGGATCGCGTCTTCACGCGGGCCGGACAGCTTCTGGCCACGGGCAGCCAGAGCGTCTTTTTCATCTTTGACGGCTTTTTCCTCATCCTGAATGGACTTGGTGGTGCCCTCGCGGAAAATCTTTTGCTTTTCAGTCGATTCGCGCTCGTATTGGCGACGGTACAGGTTCACCGCTTCCTGCGAACCCTTCTCGCCCTCGAGTTTTTGCTGTTCGGTGCGGGTGTTGGTGGCGATTTCCAGCTCGCGACGTTGGTCGGCGATCTGCTTGCGCAGCGACTCTTTGTACGCCTCGATGTCGCCAAGGCCGTCCTTGCCTACGAAACCAGCGTCTTTGGCGCGGGATGCACTTTGGCGACTATTGACGTTGCTTTCCAGCCGCGCAAGAATTTTCTCCTTGGTGGAAATTTTGTCTTGCAAGTCTTTTTCGGCTCGCTTCGCGCCTTCAAGGTCATCTTTCGAATAAATGCCGTTTTTGGTGCGCTCAACGATTCGAGCGAACTCTTCCCAGCGGTTCATGTACTTGTAGAGCATGTCGCCCAGCGTGAACAACACGCCGATCGCCAGACCCACCCAGCCACCAAAAGCGTCAAACACCAGTTTCAGGCCGGTCATGGCGCGACCCAGCATTCCCACACCCATTGCCGCAGCCGAGGCCGCAGCCGCCTTCTCATTGAGCAGACGGGCGTTGTTGCGGAAAAAGTCAGCGGTCAGCGCAGCGGCGGCAGCGTCCGCAGTCTGAGCGGTGGTGTGTGCGCGTTGTGCTGCAATGGCACTGAGCAGCGCAGCTTCTTTCGCTTTGAGCGCGTCGATCTCAGCTTTGGTTGCAGCGACGGTGCCCGATAGCACCGAAGCGTTGTTGGCAATGCGCATCGCTTCGGCGTTGGCAGCAGCGGCAGCAGCAGCCGAGCCAGCCTTCTTGCGGCGCAGTTGGGCTTCAGCTTCCAGCTCGGCAGCCATCTGCTGCATCAGGAACTCTTGCTGAAGCGTATTCAGTTGTTGGTAATGCGCAACACGATCAGCCAGCTCTGTGGCCAGCGCTGCGCGTTCCTTCTCCATCTTGGTGATGGCGATCTGCGACGCCTTGGCCGCCGCAGCGTTTTGTGCGTCGGTTTCCTTGGCCAGCAGCGTCTGCTTCTTCAGGAACGCCGCTTCCGTAGCAGCGATCTCTTCGGTGATGAGGCGCAGCTTGTCGGCCTTGGCCGCGTTTTGTGCGGCGATCTCTTCGCCGTACTTGCCGATGCGCTCGTTGATCGACTTTTTGAAGGCTTCGCCGAACGCCAGAATCTTGTTGGCGGCAAAGTAGGCCAGGTACGCCTCGCCCGCCAGCTTGATGGTGTCCCACCACTTGATCGTGAAGTCCACCACGATGCGCATGGCTTTGACCACCGACGCCAAGTCTTCACCCAGCTGGTTGGCGAACTTTTTGGCTTCGTTGGTGCCGAACAGGTCAATGATGTGCTGAAGCTCTTCTTTGGCTTCTTTGAAGAAGCTGCCCTTGCCGACTTCAACCTTCCACAGTTCGAACTTGGTAGACAGCAGCGAGAGCATGCCCGTCCAGCTGTCCATCATGGCCGCCGCCGCGCCATCGTTCTCGTAGCGCATGACGGTGAACATATTCTGGAGCGAGGTCGTAGCACCCACGGTGCCTTGCTTGACCATCGCGGCGAACTTTTGCAGCGACACGCCCGAACCTTGGGCCATCAGGTTGATCGCGTTGGGAACGGCTTCACCCAGCTGCTGACGCAATTCTTCCATCGAGATCACGCCCTTGCCGGCCATCTGCTGAATCGCGATGGAGGCGCGGTGCATGGTGTCGGAGGTGCCGCCGAAACGGGCGACCGAATCCGACAGCGCTTGCAGGCTGCCGTTGGTTGGGTCGATGCCCGCCGATTTGAGCTTGACGAACGAGTCCGTCAGCGTCTTCACGTCAAACGGATTCTTCTGGGCCATGTCGAACACGAACTTGGTGTTCTTGATGGCGTCCAGTTGTTTGCCAGCCTCGGTGGTTTCCTTGCTCATGCCCTTCATCAGAAGGGTCATGCGCTCCATCTCGCCGGAGGATTTCAGTACCGCAGTGGGCAGCGACAGAAAGATGTCATGAACGTCTTGAATGGCGAAGCGCATCAGCGATGCGGTGCGCACAACGTCATGGAACTTTTGACCCAGACCTGTGAAGTGCTTCTCGAGCGCCTGGCTGGAGGTGGCGGTTTGGTCGAGCGAACGCTTCAGCTCCTGGATTGTTTGTCCGGCCTTTTGCGTCTGAATCGTAAACTGACCGTTATCCAGGGTCAGCAAGACTTTGATTTCACCACCTACCATTGCACTTCCTTCACAGTTCTGCTGCCATCATCTTCAGTTCGGAGAACCCTTTCTCATCCCGATCGACATCCAACACTGGGTTGTCGGTCATCACCAAGCCAATCTCGAGCACAAGGCGCTCTTGATGGTTTTCGATGCCCTCGGCGCTTTGGGAGGCTGTCGCCACCATCAGCGCACGCATGTCGTTCTCTGCACGCACGCGGCGAATGTTGCCGCTGAACAACCAGAACGCGCGAATTGGCATTGCCAGCACGTCCTGATATGACATTCCGTAGAAGTGGCTCACCTGACAGCAGAGGAAACCGAAGTCGATTTCCCGTTCAGGCAGGCCGCTTACACGTTTCCCTGTTCACCTTCAGCGGCAGCAACGATCTTGGCGGGGTCTTCCCCACGAATGAACGAAGTCAGGCCGCGCAACTGATCGAGCGACAGGCTCATCAGCACCTTGGGGTCAATCTCAGGAATGGCACGCTGGATCAGCTCCACCGTTGCCTTCAACTGCACCGCATAGCTGGTTTCCTTTTCCATCTGCTCAGCCACACGGGTCGTCTCGATGAAGTCGTCAACCGACATCTCCTTGATCTTGTAGACCGTCTCGCCAATCTGAACTTCGCGTGTCTCTTTGGCGCTCAGTTGGTTCAGGTTCAAAAGTTTTGTCATGTGTACTCCTATGTTTCACAAAAGAAAAAGCCTCGCACTAGGCGAGGCTTATTCTATAACAGATAAGTCAGTTGTGAAAGAGCTTATGCCCCAACAGTGAACAACTTTCCGCCGTTTGCCGAATCAGGGTAGCCCATGAATTCGACGTTGTAGATGCGCTCGTTTTCCAGCTTGTACGCGAAGTTCAACGCGCCAGCGGTAGCGGCCAGAGGAATCACGAAGTCTTCAGACTTGTCCGAAGCTGGGCGACCCACTGGGTGCAGACGCAGTTCTTTGGCCACGGTCAGCAAGTCAGTGCCGATGCCGGTTGTCACGTTCACAGACTTGGTAGTCGTGTCTGCACCGCCCGACAGAGTTGCGCCCGACAGAGTGACCTTTGCACCCGCAGTGCCAGCACCCAGGGTGAAGGCGTTGCCGTCAGCAGTCTTCACACCGTTTGCGCCGAACAGAGCCGCACCGTAAGTCACCGACACCACGGCGCCAGATGCGCTGTACTGGGCTTGGGCCACAGCCACTTCAGTCGAAGCGGAGAGCACGGCAGCCAGGGCAGCAGCAGTTGCAGTGGCAGTTGCGCCGATGGTCACTTCGTCAGCAGCGGCAGCGGCTGTCTTGAAGGTGATGGTCTTGCCGTTGACAGTGATCGTGTCATTGGTCGAAGGGTTGGTGGCGATGGTAATGCTGCCTTGAGCAACGGCGCCGCCAGTGGACAACAGTGTCGCGCCAGGCATGATCGCAACCATGTTTTCCAGAGTCGTTTCAGCCAGGGGAACCTTGGCGTTCACGTCACGACCCATGATGTATTCGTTCACGGTAGTTTTACCGAACTGATCGACGTTCACTTTGTGGGTGTCTGTCTTCACAGTCACTTCCACGCCGCCTTGGGTGTAACCCAGGTCAACGCCGTCAAAAATCACTTGGCAGACGCCAAGCTTCACGTTTTTGGTACTAGATGCCATTTCTTTTCCTTTGCAAAGGGGATTTCTTTAAGTCACGATTGACTTAGCCGGTGCCCGCGACTCTACCACAGATTGACCATTTTGTCCAGCCCCAGGCTTACAGGAAGTCTTGCGCCACCTGAATCAGCCGGTTCATCATTCCGCTGGAGGCTATATCGGCGGCTGCGCGTTCCAGATACATGCCACCGACCATTTCGTTTTGGCCTTCCTGTTTGGCCTGCGAGTTTGGCCCCAGGTTGTAGGGGCCATACGGGGTCAGATGCTCGTGCATCAGGTAGGCGTAACGGCGAATGTCTCGCCCGTCATGCCCCTTCATGTCCAAGTCCACAAACACCGAGTACGACTTCCGCGCAAAGCGGCCTGCATTGTCGCGACCGCCACCCAGCGTCTCTACCTTGATGGCTTCCTCGAGGTTGCCGTGGTCGATCGGTGCGTATTTGCGAGCCAGGTCGCGAATGGCGTAGGCTTCCTTTTTCATCTGAGCGGCCACCCCTTCGGTCGCCTTGTCACCCAGCTGCGTCAACAGAAACTGGAGTCGCTCGACCCCTTCAACTTCCATACCCATAGGTTGCTCCTACGAAGTTGGCGTCGAACTTCACCTGAATCTCGTAGAAGTTGCCCTCCGAGACAGGGAATGTGACGGGCAGCGACTTGGGGCGCACGTACTTGTAGTGAACGCCGTCAATCGCGGTTTCAAAAAAGCACAGCGCCGTCATCACGCTTTGCATGAGTGCGGCTGCCGCAGCGTAGTCGTGGCCACGCACGATCACGTTGAACTCGGTCTTGTAGTAGCCAGGCAGCTCGTGGTCGATGTGGGTGCCATTGAGCGGACTGCGCAGCAAGATGCCGTTCTTGCACTCCATCGGCATGAAGTTGATGAACAGCGTTTTGCCCTGCACACCGAGGTTGTTCCCCTGAAGCTTGTTGGCGATTGGCATCATGTCCATGTTCAGCTCCAGACGGTCGCGGTGATTTCGTAGTGGTCCAGCTTGCCCGACACGCTGTGGCGCGGGAATTTGGAAGCGATGCGCAGCGTGGCGCCCGACACCTCGATGATGTCGTCGATGTTGGCCACCGTGGTGGCTGCCAGCAGAATCACCGAATCGGCGGTCAGTTCACGGGCGTTGCCGCGCGAGGCCGACGTGTCCGCACGAACCGAAGTCTTCAGGTTCTTGATGTCCAGCTTCACGATGGCGCAGCGCTCGGTCACGCGCTTGGCAGGCAAAGGCTTGCCGTACACATCGGTTTCACCCGACGACACGGAGATGATGCAGGTCAGGTTAGGCCGGAACATGGTGCGTGATGAAGGCTGTCGAGTTGTAGTGGAACATCAGCTTGATCTCCTCGAAGCTCTTGTAGCCAGGGGTCTGGCCAGAGATCGAAAAGACGGTGCCGTGCCCCACATGCTCGGGGTTGGGGTAATTGACTTGTGCCAGGTCGCTGGTTTGCGCAATCTGCGCCAGCGTGAACTCAATCCAGCTTTGGTAGGCGTAGTTGCGGGCTTCAGCTAGCAGGTACGAGGCTGCATCGAACGAGCGACCCTTGGGAGTCTTGATGCGAAAGTCGGGATTGGAGAGCTTTTGCTGGAGCAGAAGTCCGATGGCGCCGTGCGCTTCTTTGACGCCGGCCAGTGTGTTCTGAGCGCCACCCTTCATGCGCTGCATGAGCGTGTGAATGTTTTGCGCAGCGATATTCGAAAGCTCGCGCTTGAACCGCGCAGAACGCACGTCAGAGTCCGCCAGCGGGTATGACTGTGCGAAGTCGTCAACGCGTGCGGAGGCGCTGCGCAAGAAGGTTTTCGCAAGCGCGGCACCCTGCTCTTGCATCTGTCGCACCATGTGGGGGCTGACCTCGGCGCCAGGCGCCATCAAGGTCAGGTAACGCCCCGCAAGCGCGAACAGAAACAGGTCGTAGTCCTGCTTCAGTTTGGTTGCGAAGTCATCGAAGATCATCCCGCGCGTCCAATCCGCTTGGCGAAGGTCACGTAGTAGCTCAGATAGCCCAAAGCACGGCGACACACGGGCAAACGCAGCGGTACGCCGGCGGTGCGGAACTTCTGGGTTGATTCACCGATCGTCTCCTCCACGATGCCACCCATGCGCTTGTCTTCGTCGGGGCTGCCACCCAGGATGGCGTTGGCTTCGACGATTTGCGCCAGGCGAAGCTGACGCTTGAACTTTTCGGGCAGCGTGGCGAATTGCGTGGCGTTCAGGATGGCCAGGTTGCCGTTGAAGATGAACAGGCTGTTGCGAGCCACGTAGCTCGACTGAAACTGACCCTCTGGCACGTAGGCCAGTTGGTCTTGGCCAAAGTTCACGTTCGAGTTGAGCAGGTTGAAATTCAGTTGCACTACATGCTCACGGGCATCCATCAGTGCTTGAATTTTTTGCTGGTCGCTGGCGGCGTCCCAGGCGGGGATGTTGGGGATGTCCAGTGCCGTCAGTTGCGCCTGAGCAAAGCTCTGGAACGTGTTGACCGCCATTTGCAGCGGGTCGGTGACTTCCACAGCGTAGTTGCGGCTGAACGCGACGGTGCCCGAGGCGGTGACGCAGTACAGCTCCACCGATCGGATTTCACGGGTGTTGCCGGCGGCAACCGTATTCAGGCTGCCAGGGATGACGATGGTCGCTTGGGTGTCCTGAGCCGCAAAGTCGGGCACGCCGGTGGTGGCCACCAGTTCGGTGCCGTCTTGGTTGATGACGCGGTAGGTAGCCGAGGTGACTTCCAGGGCATTGCCCGAGGCGTCAACCAGATCGACCACCAAGGTCACGTCAGTGCTTTGCAGATAGACATCCAGCGCCATTACTTACTCCCCTGTCTTGGCGGCTTGCGCCTTCATGATGCCGGCGATCAGACCCACGATGGAGGTGCCCTTGACCGACAAGGTGTCTGCAACGGTACGCAGACCCGCAATGCCTTCCTTGTCCGCGATGGCAGCCAGGCTGTCTTCGGTGTAGGTCGGGATTTCGCTGACCACTTCGGTGCCCTCGGGCGCCTGGGTCACTTGGCCAGCCTTCTCTTCGACGGGCATGGACATTTCGTTGATGTCGTGGCCGCCGACGTGAGCTGGTGCGTGCATGTTGTTCAGGTACATTTCGCCGACGTTGGCGGCAGAGCCGTCTTCCCACTCGGCGCCGATGGCAGCGGAGATGCGAATTGCGTCGATCGGGAGCACGTCGCCCTCGCTCAAGCCATCCTTGAACATCACCACACCCATTTGGCCGGTGTAGGTTTCAAAACCCGCCTGTGTGAGTTTCAGCTTCATGCTTACTCCTTCACGTCAGCGTCGGTCGTGGCGTTGGCGCCCTCTTCTTCAGCAGTTTCAGTTGGAGCGGCAGCTTCGGTCTTTTCGACGGTCGGCTCCGGTGTCTTGACTTCGGCGGTCTTGACCTCTTCGGTCACTTTGACTTCGACTTCAGCTTCAACTTCAGCTTCAGCTTCGGCTTGAACGTCTTCCACCAGCTCGATCGAGTAGATGGCGCCGACATGGGCGATTGCCTGCTCAGGCTGGTCACTCACGGACACGCCGTTGACGAACTCGACATCACCGATCCAGCCGTTGAACGATTCGCTGCCAGCTTGTGTAATTTTGATTTTCATGGATGACTCCTACAAATGAAAAAGGGCGGGTCTTTTGAACCCGCCCAATTCTACGTCAGTTGTGACTGACTCCGCAAGCCTTAGATGTTTGTCACACCCTTGAGGCGAGCGATCGAACGGCTAGACTTCAAAGCCAGGCCGGTGTACCACTTCAGACGGATGCGAGTCGCGTCTTTGTTTTGCACGGTGCCGATGTTCTCGACCACGATGCCAGCGTCACCGCCGCCGTACAGACCGTGCAGGCCGTCCAGCTCGTTCAGACGCAGAGCGTAGACAGAGCAGGTGTCGCCGTTGGAACCTTGGTCTTCGCCGCCATCCAAGAACTCGTTCATGATGACTGGGATGCCGTTGTGAGTCAGCATTGGGCGACCGAAGTTTTCCAGCTGTTGCATCACGGCGTCTGTACCGTAAGTTGCACGCAGCAGGCCACGGAAGGCGCGAATTGTGCCACGACGCATCACGATCACGTCAGCACCGTTAGGCACTGCGTCACACAGTTGGTCGAGCATGCTCAGGGTCAGTGCGTTGCCGTTAGTACCGGCAGACACGAGCTGAGTCGAAGGAGCGGCAGCAGCCAGGGTTGGCAGACCGTCGAAGGCTTTGCCGTTGACTGTGGAGTCGCCGGTAGCCAGAGTTTGGTGGAACGCACGAGCCACAGCCTTGGCCTTCTTAGCGATCTGGATCGCCATCTGGTCGTTGGTGTCACCCATTGTGGTTTGCAGGAACTTGTCCACGTCCACGTCGCCAGCCAGAATGCGCAGCTTGGCAACGACTTCAGTGAAGGTTGCGGCGCTTTCGTTCACTGGATCGTTAGGATCGAGGAAGTCAGCAGAACCCAGAGTGTTCTCGCGGTTGTAAACGTAAGCCTTGCCATTCACGCCCACGAAAGGCAGAACGGAGAACAAGTCATCACGCTCGATGATTTGGTCAATGACGCCAGCGATGAGCTGGTTGTTGCTGAGTTTTTCAGCTTCGGTACGGAGCAGAGCCATTTAGGTTCCTTTCAAATTTATGAATTCAACGCTTCGGCTCTTACGTCGCTCTAAGTCACCGATGAGCCAAGACTATATCACTATTATGGCGAAATGTCAAGTCATCGGTGACTTATCTTTCTACATCAGAACTTCAGGCCCTTCAGACCGCTGGCGATCTTGGAAATACCATCAGTATTGACTTCGGTTTTTGTCGTGCCGGCGGGCTTCTTGGATTCCGAACCCGCGCCAGGCTTGACCTTGCTCTTGAGCAGTTCATCCTTCTCGGGGTCGGCTTCCACGATCTTCTTGAGCGCCTCTTCGAAGCTCACGGGGTTGCCGTACTGGTCAACCATCGCGGTGCGATTGGCAGCGCCCTTCGGCTTGTCGTAGCCCACCACCTTGCCGTCTTCCACGTCGAAGTGATCGCCATAGATCACACGCGCCTTGGCCGGTGTCAGGGTCATTTCTTCGATGATGAACTTGGACTGCGAGAACTGGGTGCCGACACTCAGATCGTTGATGGTGCCCACCGTGCTGGTGATCTTGCTGTTGGCTTCGGCCAGTTGTGCCTGAAGTGCCGTGATCTCGCGACTGTGCTCTTCAGCCATGCGCGTTTTCAGACGTTCCCAGTCACCGGCTGCGGCCAGCGCTTTTTCTTCGGCAGTCTTTTGGTCGTTCAGAAGTTTCTTCACGGCCACGGGGTCGATGCCCTCGAACTGCTTCAAAGCTTCCTTGGCGGCTGCCAGGTCAGCGTTGGTTTTGTCCAGCGCCTCTTTTTTCTTCATGTTCTCTTTGAGCAGACGCGCTTCCTCGTCGGAAGGCTTGCGACCACCCTTGGCGGCGTCTTCGGCTGCCTTGGCTGCGGCGGCTGCGGCTGCCTCTTCAGCGGCCTTTGCTGCGGCAGCTGCTGCGGCTGCGGCTGCGCCGTCATCACCACTACCACCACCGCCACCACCACCGCCACCGCCACCACCTGCATCATCTCCAGCAGGCGCGTGATATTTCAAAAATACGTTTCGAGTAACTAACATAGAATTTTCTTCCTTTCGACCTGTCTCTTGGTCATTGGGGTTGTTGCAGCCGGCAAGTCGCTATGCCGGCCATCGAGGTTTGGGGTTTACACCCCCGCCATCACCGCTTTCGCTTGTTGGCGATTGCCAGTCTTGTCCAGCGCTTGCTGATCTGGAGAACCCTGCGAGGCAGGGTCAGCAGTCAGGTCAGCTGGGTCGACTGGCCAATCTTTCAGCTCCGCCTCCATCTTGGCTCGCAGTGCTTTGCCAAGTTGGGGGAAGAGTTTGTCGAGCACGGCACGCATCTGCTCCTGGCGCACTGTCTCTGGTGCGTCAATCAGCATCAGGCGAGCCGCAATGTCGAACTCGTCGTACAGACCACGGGTGTCGAAGTTATCTGGGTACGACACGAGGTCTTTTTCCAGCTTGTCGTCTTCGCCGTTCCACTTGGCCACGATCTTGATGATCTTGTTCTCGATCACTTCCAGGCTGTCTGCTTTGGCTGCCAACAGAGCATTCACTCGCTCGAAGTCGTAAGCCTTGGCCACACCACTGGAATTGTCGATTCCCAACGCGTTGTCCTGTTTGGTGCGCTCACCTGCCAGGCCGACCGTGTGGTAAATCTCATTGATGATCTTGTTGATGACAGCCAGAATCATCTGTGCCTGCTTGGGGTCAGGCGACAGGTAAAACGGCTGCGTGTTGGACTCACCGTCGTAGAGGAAGATGCGCTTGGTGCCCATCTCCGTCAGCTTGGTGTAGTTGTCCTCGCCTGGCAGCACGTTTTGAGCGGGCATGGCCAGTTGAGAGAACGTCTGATCCTGGATGATGGCATCCAGGTTCGAGAGGTAGTTGCCGACCGCGCGATCCAGATACGCGATGTCGTCAATGAGCGCCGGAGCGCAGTATTCTTCGTCGGTGATGATGTTGTCGGCGAGCACAACGGGGACGATGCCCAGTCCGTGATTGCCGGCTGCGACCATCTTGACCACTTTCTTGCGGCCTTCTTTGACCTCTTGGAACAGTTTCCAGTCCTGCTTGGTCCACAGACGGAAGCGTTCGATCTCCTCACCGCTGGACTCCATTGGGTCGGCGTCGTCACGGGTGCATTCGGAGATCAGTGCCCACTCCAGCTCACCCTCGGTGTCAAAGGCGTAGTCCAGCAGTTGCTCGGGGCCGACGATGTAGGCGTAGGTGCGCACACCAACCTTCTTTTCGTCCGCCTTGGATACCACTGGGCCGGCGGCGGCGCCTGCGGTGTTGTCGATCACGATGCCGATGCGACCGTAGATCGAGCTTTTCTTGGACACTTGGCGCGAGAAGTCTTTGATGCCCAGGCCATTGCGGGTGGACTTTTTCCAGAAGTCTTTGACCGATTGCGGCGCGTCCGTGTCGTTGCGCTGGATGACCTGCTTGAACAGGTACTTGTTGAGCAAGTCCACGACCTCGCGGCTGTGGTTAAAGCGGTAGGCGCGGGTCAGTCGGTCGGCAAACTCGGTGTCACCTTCCTTGATGTAGCGAAAGATGTTCTCTTTGAACCATTCGCGGCCACCTTCGTAGGTTTCTTCCATGAACTCCCAGTGATCCACGTTCTCGACGTACTCGGGGTGGCGCCGCTCGATGAGCGCTCGCAGCTTCTTTTGTTCGTCGGTTTGTGGCGCGGTCGAGCCGCCTGCCATCGGTGCGCGAGCATCGACGGAAAGGCTTTCGCCTGGTTTGAGTTGGAAGTTGGTCGCCATAATGTTCCTATCTTATACGTCAGTAGTGAGTTAGTCAATGCCTTATATTGACATGCCCCCAATTTCGATTTTGCGCACTGGGTATTCCAGCTCGATGCAGTAACCGCCGGCGTCAGCCGAGTGTTCGATGCCCATCGACTTGTCCACCTCGCGAGTGCCCTTCTTGTAGATCGTCTGCTCCAGAGCGGCGATGAAGTGCTTGCACTTTTCATCCACGCGCAGACGAATCTTGCCGTTGGCGTCACGCAGCATCCGGTTCACGGCGTTCACGCGATCGGCCACCATCGGGTGCTTTTTGCGGTACTTGATGCGCTTGAAGCCCTTCTCGCGCAAGATGTCCATGTCGGTTTCACCACGAGCGTGCTGGCGCTGTCCGCCGGCAGGGTCGGGGTACATGACAATGCGACCCTGATGGCGCCAGTAGCGCTTTTCCAGCTCCTCGCACACCTCTTCGGTGTTGGAGCCGAACAGCACGATTTCGTCGATCGCCCACAGCTCGCCATTGTCCTGGGGCTGGTAGATCACCGTGGACATCGGGTCGATGTTGAAGTCCATACCCACCCAGATCGGCAGCTTCGGATTGAACGGCAACTTGCCGATGTGCGAAGCGCGGTCAAACGGGTAGTACACGCGACCGGACATGGTTTCAAAGCTGGCTTCGAACTCCTGACGGAACGATTTCTCGTCCATGTCCTTCTTGGCCGCCTCGATCTCGGAGATTGGGATAAAGGGCGATGTGATCGTGGGGAACTGCCAGCTCTCCCATTCCGACATGCGTCTGGCCTTGGGGTCTTGGCCTTTTTTGTAAAGCTCGTACAGGTAGTTGTACGCCTTGGGGGTGCCGATGAAGATGGCGTGACCGCCGGTGTCCGCCAGCGTCGGGCGCAAGACCAGCGTCCAGACCTCCTCGTGCATGTCCTGGAACTCGTCCAGAACGAGGAAATGAATACCCACGCCACGCAGCGAATCGGGCTTGTCGGCGCCCTTCAGCTCGATGCGGGTGCCGTTGATGAGAGTGATCGTCAGACTGGTTTCGTTGACCTTGCGAATCCACTTGCGCGGAATCGCATCCATCAGGTCGACCCACATAATCTGCTTGGCCATCTTGTAGGTGGGGGCCACGTACCAGATTTTTTGCTTGGCTTTTTGCGCCTTCTTGATGATGAGCACTCGCGAAAGCGCCGTCTTGCCCCAGCGCCGGCCGGCCACGACCACCCGATACCGGCACATCGACCGATACACTTCCATCTGCTTCGGGTGCAGCGACAGTCCGACCTTCGACCCCATTAAGTCTCCTCAACGACATCGCTGCCGTCCGCCTGAAGGTCGCTCACGTCCACGTCCTCGATGTCCCCGACATCCTGGAAGTTGCGTTCACGCAGCGAGGCGATCTGCTCGGCCGTCAGCTCCGAGATCACCAGTTCAGGGATGTCGTTCTCGTCGATCGCGTCGGGACGATCCAGGCCCAGCACCGAGTAGCGCTCCTCACGCGCCTTCTTGAGCACCGTCATCGCGGTGTCCAGTGCCTTCAGGTTGTTCAGTGCCGATGAGACGGGCACGCCGTCTTGCTTGGTCTTGAGCACCTCCGCCCAGGTGAGCTTGGCCAGACCGCTGGCCATCTTGTAGTGCTCTTCCTTGGTTTCCTTGATCCGTGCGGCGATGATCGCCGCATCGTTCAGAGCAGCTTTCTCGACCTCTTTTTCCACGCGCTTTTGGTGCTTGGCGCGGCTGGTGCCTTTTTTGATCTTGTGGCGAGCGAAGTATTTGGAAAACGACTGCTCGTGGCGGTCGAACTTCTTGGCCAGCTCTGGGAGCGTGACTTCCCCCGACTCCCACAGAGTCTTGGCTTCTGTCCACTCTTTTTGCGTCAGATTCGGGCGGCGAGCCTTCTTCGTAGCGGGTGGTGGGGTTGTTTTCTTTGCTTCAGGCACTTCAACTGCTTTCGTTCAAAAAAAAAGGGCGTGGAGAAGACGCCCAGAGGAGATAGCCAAAGTTCGGGCGAATGTAGCAGATTTGCAACACATAGTCAAGTCATTCGTGACTTAGCACCGTGGCGTTTGCCAAACAGCGCTGCGTAGGTTGCAAAAGCGGCGGCCATCTCTTTGGACTCGCACTCGGTGGTGGTGATGCTGCCTTCGGGGAACACGACCTCGGCCCAGTGACAGTTGGCTTCCTCAAAGAACGTGACCTCGGCCTTCAGACCCTCGAGGATGTTCATGCACTCGTCGATGTTCTGAGTAAAGCGCTCTCCGACCAGCCAGTTGGTGTCGTCGGGCACCACATCGTTGGGCCAGACCTTCACGTAGTGATCTACGACCTCGCAGCGCAATCCGAGCAAGCGAGGAATCGCGCAATCCAGCTGAAGCGCCAGGTCTGGGAGTTTCCCGTGTGGCTTTTCGTTTCCCGTCTCTTCTTTAATTACATTCATACTAAGTCACTTCTTAGTTATATATAACATATACGCGGGAGCAAAAATCCCCGTTGCGGGAGATGGATTCCCCGTTCATTGTTCGAACACCTCGGAAAGCTCGTCCAGCATTTCGTCATCCAGCACATCGGAGACAAAACTGACTTCCCGCTTCCCCGTCATGATCTCGCCCGCTTTGGTGAGCGAAATAATCGTGCGTGTACGGCCCCGACGCTTCTCAGATGCGTCCTTTTGAATCAGACCATGAGCGATCAGTGCTCGGATGGAAAACTGCGCGGATTGCTTGGTCGGTTGATACGACAGCCGCTCAAGAATCTGGTCAAGGTCGGTCGCCGCTCCGTCAGGGTTGCGTTCCCCGATGATGCGAAGCAGCTCCAGTTGTTTGGTGGTCAGGTGCATGGTTATCGGTACTGGGCCGGCAGCTTGGAAATGTCCAGCGGCTGATCCGGTGCTTGGTTATCAAACGCCGTGACCGGCAAACGCGCCGGCAACGTCGATACGTTCTTTTCGGGGCTGCGGTCAGGGTTCAGGTACACCCCGTACAAAGGACTCGCCAGGGTGAGCTGCTGAAGCGATTTGAGCAGGTATCCCACGTCCATCGTCTCAGAGCGCTCTACCCCACGGAAACGGGCGTTACCCGTCTTCTCGAGGGCAGAACAGGCGTAGTAGAACTTGCGCATCTCGGCAACGCATTTGTCTTTGATGGCTGGCGGCATGCCGGCGATCTCGATCATGATGGCGGTGAAGTCCGAGGGGTTCGCATCGAACCAGCGACGGAAAAACTCCATCCCCTTGTTGTAATTGGCGCTGCGCTTGGGCTTGGTGAACTTCATCCCCGCCTTGGCTGCAAAGGGGTTGAACTTGCTCATCGAGCTTTGGAACTCGATCACCTCGCACCCCGTCATGCGCATCATCAGGTTTTGCATGCGGTAGGCGATGCCAGCGCCCCGATACATGGTGTCCAGCACCAGCCGGCTGTTGGTGCAGGCGTGGTCGTTGATCCAGTAGGCGCGGTGACGGTTAATCATGCGACTGTCCATGCCGCCCGTGTTGGGCTTGAGGTGCTGAAAGACCTCGTTGCGTCCGCTCAAGAGCATCTTGGGCACGGTCATGACGCCAACACCGATGGTCTGGCCACGCAGCACGCAGCGGAAGATTTTTGGGCCGATGCCCAGGTTTTCCGCCTTGTAGTGCAGCTCGTGCAGCAGGTTCCAATCGTCGATGTCGCCGCGCTCGACGTAAATCTCCGGCAGCAGCGACAGCATGTGGTTTTCAGGCACCTCGCGTCGCTCGACGAGCATGTCGGCGTTGTCGCAGACCGTCCACGTTGTCATTACTTGGCTTTCTTTTTCACCACGGGTGGCAACTTCGTGCCCGAATCGCGCATGTCCTTCTTGGAGACATCCGTGTTGCCGTTGGTCTTGGCGATTTTCTCAACCACCTCTTTGGGGGTTGGGCTTTTACTTGCTGCCATGTCGTTTCCTTTCGATGACGTGTTGGTAGAACCAGATTGCGAAGGCGATGCCGCAGCACCCACCCAGCGTGGAGACGCCAAGCACAGACAGGGCGCCGCCCGCTGCGAACTTGACGAAGATGAAATTGGAGACGCTGATACCGGCTGAAGTCAGTACGGCCGCCAGGTAACGGCCGGCAATCACGTTGCGCGACTGAATCCCCAGCAGGAACACGACCGTGAAGCTGCCCAGAAAGAGCATGCCGTAGTCGGTCAGCGTCAAGGCGTTCATTGCAAGAACTCGCGGATTTTGGCTTCGGTTGTCGCACCGTTAAGGCGTCGCATGGTCGGCATGCCGTCACGCAGCTCCATCACGGTAGGCACACTGCGCACCCCGAAGGCGGCGGCCATGCCTTTGAACTCATCCACGTTGACCATGTAAAGGTGCTTGCCTTGTTCGGAGGCCACGCGCTCGAGCACGGGCTTCATAGCCTTGCAGGGGGCACACCAAGGCGCCGTCCATGCGACGTAGACGCTTTCTTCAGGCAGGGAGTTGGACAGGTGCGTGGCGGTCATCCACGTCTCTTCGCTCCAGTTGGTCGGTTTTGGGCTTTCAGGAACTTCAGTCATTCTTCAATCTTTCGGACAATCTCGATCTTTTCGCGATAACGCTTCTCGATGTAAAGGTTCGGCGCCAGGTCATCCACCATGTCGGTGTGAGTGGTGGCCACCATCAGGGTTGCGCCCAGCTTGCGGGCGGTTTTTTGCAGGTTGAACGCGATCACTTTGGCGGTGACACGATCCAGCACTGCGAGGAACTCGTCAGCCACCCAGACCTGCGCTCCCGACTCGATCAGCTTTGCCAGCTTGAAGCGGTAGCGCTGACCATCAGACAGCTCTTGTGGCTTGCGCACAAACAGGTATGCGTCGTTCAGACCCGCAATCGACAGCAGGTTCAGCGCGTCAGCGGTGGTCTTGCCGATCTGGTCGATGATCGGCTTGGTGGCATCCAGCGCGATCTCGTCGATGTCCGAAACTTGTATATGTTTTTCGGACATCTGAGCCTTCAGCTCGCGCAGGGCCAGCGACTTGCCTGAACCGGACTGGCCCGTGATGTAGACGACATCGCCCTGCACTACCTCCAGGGGCTGATTGTCGAAGATCACGAATTCCTTATCGTTCAGGCCCAGGCCGAAGGCTTCAGCCACCTCCAGCACGCGGTCGGTACGCTCCACGGTGGCCGTGAAGCGCTTATCGAGGACATAGACGCTCATGGGTGACCATCTCCCCACAGCGTGAGCTGGATGATCTTAAAGACGACCCAGCCGGTGAAGAACGACATGATGATGCCTGGCGTGGCCAGGATGAACAGGATGACAAATTGCCAAAGTGCAAGGTGAATCATTCTTCGTCCTTTTTGTTGGCGCTTTTCAGAGCGCGAAGTTGCTTGACAAACCAATTCACGACTTTCGGGTTGGACATCCACATCTCCACCAACCCGTTCGTGTGTTGCGTGGTGATGTGCTCTTCCAGAGCACCGTCATCCACTCCGTAGACCCAGTTGATTGCATGGGTCAATTCGTGCTGCACCACGTTCACGGCGCGTTGCAGCGGAAGGCTCTCGTCCAGGTACACGCGGAACTTCTCGAAGTCCGTGATGCCGTCGCAGCCCTCCAGATCAGGCGAGTCCGTCTTGTTGGAGACGATCACGCGAAACGTGTACTGGCCGATCTTCACGCGGCGCGGCAAGCCTGTATATACATCACTCATGACTTAACCTCGGGCGCAGCCATAACAGTTTTGATGAATTTCACAAAGGCATCGGCACCCGTGCAGCCCATGTCGGCCTCCACTTGCGCCATGAATCGAGCGACGTGGCGCTCGTCTTTGCCGGCGATCGCTTTAAAGCCCAGGGCCTTGTCGATCTTGACCTCGCGGTTGTCGACCTCCTCGACCTTTTTGGCGCTCTCCTCGGCCTGTTTGTTGACCTCCACCTCGATGTCTTCCACGAACGCATCGGTGTTGAAGTCACCCAGATCGGCGGCCAGAAAGTCCAGCTCCTTGGCATCGAAGATGCCGTCCAGATCAAAGTCCAGATCGGCCAGCTCCTTTTGCAGCAACGCGCTGTCGATGTCGGACAGGGCCACACGGTTGTCCGCCAGGCGATAGGCTCGCTGCGCGTCCGCCGACAGGTTGGTGATGACCTTGACCGGCACCTCATCGGCTTTCAGACCGAGCTTCAGGGCAGCCAGGCGGCGACCGTGGCCAGCCAGAATTACGCCGTCTTCGTTGACCACGATCGGATTGCCGACCCAGCCAAACTCTTTGATCGACTTGGCGATCTTGTCGATCTGCTTGGCGTCGTGAATCTTGGCGTTCAGCTCATAGGGCTGAATGTTCTCGATTGTCCATGTCGTCTTACTCATTGGCATTACCCCAGTATTCTTTGAACTGCTCGATCGTCATGTCCTCGGTTTCCGTATCGTGCAGGCTGTCTTCGTCGAAATCGTCATACGGCTCGAAGTTATCGGCGTCCTCACAGTCTTCGCACTGCTCGGGGTCGTACTTGCGATTCACGCAGGAGTCGCATTCGTCATAAGGGTCTTCAGCCTTCACGTCAGCCGTCTTTCTGCGTGAGCAAATGGACAAGGGCATTACCGGCATTAGAAAGTGAATCTTCATCGGTGAAACGCTGCTCTTTCATGGTCTTTTCGATCATGTCGGTGATGGCGCCCACGTCATCGACAGGCACCTTGAATCGCATGATCTGGTGGGTTTGCGGGGGCTTGACTGCCGGCGTCACGGGGTTTTCAACATCGTCCGGTAGATCAAGGTCATCCAGCGATATATTCACTGACGAGAAGATTGATGCGAAGTCGCTCTCGGAGTACGGCATGAAGGAGGACAGCTCATCGGCCTGGACACCCAGCCCGTCGAGCAGTTGAGCCAGCTGGAGGGTGTCGTCGGCGCCGTAGCGTCCGTTGTCCACCAGACCGATCTCTTTGGCCTTCTTGTCAGAAATGCGGCCCAGATTGACCACAGGAACTTCAGGATGACCCAACGCTCGCGCAGCATCCCAACGGTGCTCACCGCCAATGATTTGCAGCTTGCCGTCGACTTCGCGCACGACGATCGGTTTGAACATGCCAAAGCGCTTGACGCTTTCCTCGAGCTTTTGCTGGTTCTCCGGCGACACGATGTTCGTGTTCCAGGGGTTCGGTGCAAGCGTGCTCGGGTCAAGCATCTCCACTTTGATCTTGTTCTGTGTAGTCATAGCGCTAGATAAGTCATCAGTGACTGGACTATAATCCTTATATAAGAACTTGGCAAGAGCCTATGACCATGAATTTGAACGAATCAGTGACAATCGCCCACAACGCGACGGTGGCCAAACTGCATGAGCCTTCTCGCGCCGTGAAGTTGAAGGTGCAAGCGCTGCTCTCCTATAAGGTTGAGGGCGCCGAGCACACCGGAGCGTTCAAAACCGGCAACTGGGACGGGCGCAGTTCGTTCTTTGACTTTCGCACCGGCACCTTCCCCGCTGGCTTTGTGAACTACGTGACGGGCAACCTCACGCGTGCGGGTCACAAGATCAATCGCGTGCGCAAGCCGCTGCCGCTGCCGCTTGGCCCTGACCGCCCTGTCGTGGATGCGTTTCCCGAAGACCCGCGCTACGACTACCAGATGGACACGGTGGACCGCCTGGTCAAGCATGGCTCGATGATTGCGCAGGTGGCCACAGGTGGCGGTAAGTCGCGCATTGCACGCCTGGCCTTCATGCGCATCAACCGCCCCACCCTTTTTCTGACCACGCGCGGCATCCTCATGTACCAGATGAAGGAGACGTTCGAAAAAGACCTTGGCATTCCGTGCTCGGTGCTGGGCGACGGTCAGTTTGGCCACACTGATGCCAAAGGGCGCCAGTTCATCAAGAAAATGTGTGTCGGCATGGTGCAAACACTGGTGTCGCGTCTGCAAGAGGCCAACCCCGACGATTCGCCTGCCGAACAGAACCGTCAGACCGCGATCCGCAACCAGACCATCGACCTGCTGTCCAAGTTTGAGCTGGTGATCGGTGAAGAGGCGCACGAGGCGTCGGGCAACAGCTACTACGAGATTTTGCGTCACTGCAAGAACGCGCACTACCGCCTGGCCATCACCGCCACGCCGTTCATGAAGGAAGACGAGGAGTCCAACATGCGCCTGATGGCCGCGTTCGGCTCGATCGGCATTAAGGTGTCGGAGAAGACGCTGATCGAGCGCGGCATCTTGGCCAAGCCGATCTTCAAGATCATCAAGCTCAAGGACAAGCCGGCCGGTCTGATGCGTGGCACACCGTGGCAAGGTGCCTATCGACTGGGCATCGTGAATAATCTTGAGCGAAATACTCAGGTATGCAACGAAGCCGAGCGAGCTGCCTCCAATGGCATGTCGACGATGATCCTGATCCAGCAAAAAGCGCACGGGCACAAGCTGGTGGAGATGCTGGACGCGCGGGGCGTGCGTGCGGTGTTCATCGACGGGGACAACAACCAGACCGAGCGCAAGGAAGCGCTGGCCAAGCTCGCCAATGGTGTCATTGACGTGCTGATCGGCTCGACCATCTTGGATGTCGGTGTGGACGTGCCGGCGGTCGGCATGGTCATCCTGGCGGGTGGGGGCAAGGCCGAGGTTGCGCTGCGTCAGCGCATCGGTCGCGGTCTTCGTGCCAAGAAGTCTGGCCCGAACATCGCCTTGATCGTGGATTTCTTTGATGAGCACAACCGCTACCTGAAAGACCACTCGATCCAGCGTCTGTCGATCATTCGGGACACTGAAGGGTTCGGCGAGAACATCCTGCCGGACGGTCACGACTTCGACTACGACGCACTGGGGCTGAAGAAGTTGGCAGCATAAGTCACAGGTGACAAACTGGCAAGGTTCCGATATAGTGCGAAAAAACAACAGGGAACCGCTCCATGAATCACGCCACCGCGCTCAACATCGCCATCATTCTCATTGTTGCTTTTGCACTGGTCTTGACCAGTGACGCCACAGTGCTTTTGGCTCTGATGTTTTTGAAGGATATGCCGTATGGACTCTTGACGATGGAAGATGACGAGGACGACGAGTCAAAACCCATTGGATTTGTTCACCACGAAGAAAAACCGAAATAATCGCGCATACTTCACACAACGGATTTACCTCCTGGACCGCCCCCTACTCGGGGGCTTTTTTTCGTCCCTGAGTTTTTGTATAAGTTTTCGATATACTGAAGACTCACTATCAATTTTGATCTGAACGGAGCACATCATGGTTCAACACGAGAAACGTCTCGCCATTCTTCTTCACCCGCCAGTCCAGCAGCGCGTGGCTGTCATTGCCCGCGAACACAAGCTCTCTCAGAGCGAAGTCATCGAAGTGCTGGTCGATCTGGCCAACACCACCCCCAACATCGCCGAGTTGTTCGCCACCAAGCGCGAATCCAAGGTCAACGGGCGTACCGGCAAGACCGCGCTGCTCAAAAAGCTCTCCAAGCTGTCGGCTGAAGACCTGGCGGCGCTGGCCATGCAGTTGGAGGCACAAAAATGAGTGCTTTCGATCTCTTCCTTCTCGCCACCTGGGTGTGGTTCTGTCTGGTGTTCGTCCCCAACCGTCCGATGCAAAGCGCCCTCTTTCTCATTCCCGTCATCACGATCGGACTGGTCGGCACCCTGTGCGAGTACGTCTGCAACCGGCTCACGCAGCTGATCCACGGCACAGGAGAGTGGTGATGGAGCAAAAGAACCCCTATCAGGCCGAGCTGGAGCTGCTCATCAAGCTGATTCGCCGCGTGCATGGCGCCAAAGGGCGCTACCACACGCAGTTGGCCATGTGTGACCTGTTCGACGCCGTAGCGCTGCCGAACCAGCGTCCAGGCCAGGAAGACCCCGTTCTCGCTGCGAAATCAGTCACGAATGACGAAGACCCCTGCCCTAACTGTCAAAAAGGCAGCGTTTGCCGCACGCCCAGCTGTGGTCGCTTGCGTCTGAAACGCGTGGAAGCGCCCTTGAGCCAGCCCGTCGTCTGGACACCGGAAGCCAAGAGCCGGCTCAAGGAAAAGCTGGAGCAGCAACTCTTCTTTGGCAACCGCGTTCGAGCTACCCTGATCGACTCACACGAGTCACTGACCTTCCACGAACTCCCCCAGAAAGACCAAGCATGACCCACATCCACAAACCCATGATTTATCTGATCGAGGCATGGTCGGCCACCTACTTTCTGACCCACCTGTGGGAGTGCGTGCGTGACGAGAAGTTCGAAGCTGCCATGACCGCGCAGTTCCTGTACCTCGATCACCGTGACAACGCCAATGAAGCGATGGCCACGATGACGCCCGAAGAGCACGCCACGCTCGAGGGGATGGTGTCGATCGCCGATGGAGAAACCGCATGAAAGACTTTGACTTCACCACCCTGGCCATCAGCAGCACGCTCGTGTCGATCGTCATCGTTATCGCCGCCGCCTTTCTCTACACAGGTGCTCAGAACCGCGCCTTGTACCAAGAGTGTCTGAAGACCTACGAGCGCGTTGCGGCTCAAGCAAACGACCGCTACATCGGTTCAAACTTCTGTTCGAGGTACTGAGCATGATTACCGTCGAACAAGCACACGAATTGGGCGCCAAAGGTGGCCCCGTCAGCGAACACGAGCGTCAACTCTTTGAAGCGTGGATGCGCGGTCACTGCTGGGCGATTCAGGGCGACTGGGATGGCTCAACCTACGTTCATGAAGCCGAGCGCACCTTCAGGCAAGTTCACCCTGGCGCAATGAACACTCGCCAGCTCTGGGCCGCGTGGCGTGACCGCGCCGCACTTCAGAACAACTTCATCGAGGGTGTCCACAAAGGCAGCGACGGTCATCGCTACATGGTGGCTCGCGTCTCGGAAAAAGGCGAGGACGAATTCGCATGAGTGAAACCTACTGCTGCCACAAGTGCCTGGCTCGAGGCTTTCTCACTCAGATGCTGCTGTGTCCGCTCTGCGGCAACAAGCGCTGCCCCAAAGCGACCGATCACACGCTGGCCTGCACCAATTCGAACGAACCCAACCAGCCTGGCTCGATCTACGGCGGTTTGGAGGTCGAGGGGGCACCCGATGACGACACACCCACTACACAAGGGGAGTTGTGGTGAGCCAATCGCAAGACCTCTACGTCCAATACTGCGAGCTGCGCCGCGCGTGTGGCTATGACGACTTCGGTGCGATCAGCCGGCCGGTCTGGGATGCCTGCGATCGGGAATCGCAGCAGAACATGGTGGCTCAGATGCGAAAAGGCGCCAAAGAGGTGCAAGACGCGCTGCTTCGCCAGACCCAGTACAACCAGCGCTACGGAGTGGCGTGGTGAGCACAACCACCGCGATCAGGGGGTCCTGGCACGAAACCCAAGAGCGTCTGCTGCAATGGGGGTTGCGCGAGATCGAGCACCGCAAAGAGGATTTGCTGGATCGCTCCCCACAGGGCTTGGAACGAGCCAAGCTGAACGCCAAGAAGCGCCGCCAGGCAGCCAATCTCGATGTCAACGAGGCGAGCATCTGGATGAAGGCAGCTTGCACCCATCTGAAGGAGCACCAGCTCAATGCGCTGCACACCCTGAAGTCGCTGCGTCAGATGCCGCTCAAAGACGTTCCCACGACCGAAGGAGCGTTCTGGTGAGAGTGCTCGTCTGCGGCGGTCGCGACTTCACGGATTCTGCTTTCGTGAATTTCGTTCTGGACTGCATTCACGCAAAAAAATCAATCACCCTGCTCATTCATGGCTGCGCACGCGGGGCGGACACCTTTGGGGAAGAATGGGCCGCCAGGCAGGACGGTATTACCTCTTACGGTGTGCCTGCTGACTGGAAAAAGCACGGGACTCGAGCGGGGCCTGTTCGGAACAGGTTGATGCTGGAATTGGGTAAGCCTGATCTCGTCATCGCGTTTGAAGGCGGTGCGGGCACCAGGGACATGACTGCGGCGGCGGTAGCCGCCAAAGTTCGCGTCCTGTTTGCGGAGAAGCTCCGTTGTCACTTTGTGCCATCCGGTGAGTAGGCGTCCCCACTTCGAGAAATGACCCCATCGGGACATTTCGGTCAGGATTTGCCAGTTTTCGGTCTGAAGTGACCCCATCGGGGCATTTTGGCCACGCCTTTGTATAAGGATAGGGGGATTGGGGTCTGGGGTTTGGGATTAGGGGCGCCGCTGTATAAGGATTGCGGTCAGGGGTCTGGGGTCTATGTATAAGGACGCTAAAAAGGGTCGGAAAACGAGGAAGGGGTCGCCCTCGCACCGACGCGAATTTCCTAAGACTTCGCGTTTTTCGGTCGGTGCTGGTGGTGGTCAGTCGCGCACGGTCAGCGCGTCATGTATCAAGTAAAGCACATAGAAGAAACCTATCAAAATAACAATCTTGTCTAGTGTGTCGAGTGGTTGCATGGTTGATTATCTTTCGTGTGTGGTGTGGTGGTGGTGGTCAGTGGTGACAATGTAGTCACCACTGAATGAAGCGCTTAGAGTGCGTACATTGCAACCACTGCACGCGCTGCTGGTGTGTCTGCTGGTGTGATAACGTCTTTGCTCTTGCGCTTCGTGACGTTAGCTAAACCGAGCGCGCGCATCATCATGCGTGATGAACTAGCTTGTGTCGAAGCGGTAGAAGGTGAACAGTTAATCAATTTGACAATATGCGCTTCTTGTTCGTCTTGCGTGTATTCGATCGCTTTAGACAAGCTGACCAAAGCTGATTTATTCGATAATTCTTGATTCTTGCAGAGGTTGTGCAGAATCGAATTTGTGTACTTGTCGAAGTCACTTTTTTGGTCGAGTGCGAGCGCTTCTAACGCGGTACGAATTTTCGTGATGACTTTCACACCGATAAAGCGGTTATCTTTTTCGCTGGTCACTTGCATGTCTGCTGCGAGTGCTGCGAGTGCGTCAGCGGTGAAGTATTGTTTTTCGACCAGTTTATCAAGCTGACGCGAGAATGACGAATCATTGAACGCGTTAATGTCAGCTATGATCGTCTTACAATCTGCACCTGCTGCGGTGCGTGCTTCTTGTCGCACCTTCGCAGCTTCTATAAACGATTGTGCGAGTGTCTGACCGCTTATCTCTGCTGCTGCTGGTGCTGCTTTTTTGGTGGTTGCTTTTTTGGTGGTAGTTGCTTTAGTCATAGTGAAAACCTCTTTTTTGGTTACGTCTCAAAATCAAGACAACTAGACTATATCAAAAAAAACTCTGGTTTTGAGGTTTTGCAAAAAATAATTTAAAAATATTTTTTTTGCGTTGTTTTTTTGCACATATCAAAATCCACCTCTTTTTTGTGGTATGCACGCGCACACACCGGAGTCTTATAGGAGACTTGTCTTGTGTCTTATGTCTTATAGAAGACTTGTCTTGTGTCTTATAGGAGACTCGACCGCGCGACCAGGCGCAGGCACTGCGACCAGGCACCGCGCTGTACCGAAAATCGCCTAGGCACCGCCTACCAGCAGGTCAGCCGTACCTTGCCTTTGCCCTACCCGTACCTAGTCAGCAGGTCAGCCGTACTCCTAGGCTTCACGCGACTTTGGGCCAGCCGTACCCAAGGCTACCCCTAGGCTTGCCTAGGCACCGAGCGATACCAACACAGGACACCGAAGTGCCCTGCTCATCTGTCCTGCATCAGTACCGACCTTCTTCGTACAGGCGTGGTGTGCGGTGATGAGAGCTGTTCAGGCGCAAGAACTCAGTCTCTGCGGTTTCCTGAAGCTGGTCGAAGTAGTTGTCTTCCTGGTCGAAGTCCTGAGCACTCTCTGTGCGAGAGCGTGCAGGAGCGCTATGGTGTTGTTGTTGCATCATGGTCGCGCTCCTGTTGGTTAGATTTCAAAGTCGTCACCGAGCGTGATCGACAGGCGGTCATCTTCATCACTGCCTGCGTACTCGCTTGCGGTGAACTGTGCGAGGTCAGTCATCGCGTCGGTCAGGGAGACGAGGTTCTGAGCGCGGTAGAACTCTGCTCCCTCATAGTCAAATGCAGCGTTCTCGAACTGGTTCTCCTGCACCTGCATTACTTTGAAGGTCACGTCACCGAGCTTGATACAGGCGACGACTTTAGGTAGGTTGTTTGTGGTCATACATTCTTTCTGCTACTGAAAAATCTCAGTGATATAAATGTAACAGAAAAAAATGCGTTTTTGATATAGTTCGAAGATAGCCTGAACGATCGCCTGAACGATCGCCTGAGCATCGCCTATGGCCTGCGCGTTCAAAAAGGCCTAGGCATTTCCTACTCCAACGCCAAATCGCCTGTGGCCTGCAAATCGCCTAGGCGTTCCTAGGCCGGTCGTGCAACGAAAAACCGCGCCTGGTCGACGCGGTGGTCAATCAGAGCGTGGTTGGTAGGCTCATCGTGAAGGTCTTACCGACCAGATCGTAGGGCAAATCTTCACTGTCTGCGCACAGCTCAGGCGCAACGTAGGGCATCATCGTTGCAGCAATGAGCGACTTCACCTTGTGATCGTCTGAACACAGGCGACCGAGCATGTCGTGAGGGTGAATGACGATTTCGAAGGTGTCGAAGTGTGCGTCGTAGGACTTGATAGCGATGGTTAGCATACTTTTCTCTTTGGTTGAATTGCATCAAAATCAATGCTGAAATCATTATATATCGGTCAGCGGTGACTGACCGATACAGGTTGCATTTGTCCTGTCAGAACCAGTTGGTCTGCATCAGCTCAACCAGGCACGCGTGCATCTCTGCGCGTGTCGCGAAGTGGTGCGTGACCTTCTTTTCGTAATCATCGAAGTCGAAGTCCTGTTTGATGAAGGTGACGTTCATCACAGGCGCGAACTCAACGAGGTCTTTAGGCTCATACACATCGACCGTGTAAAGCTCGTCATCGGAGGTGGTGTACTGCGTGCAGTCGATGATCTTTTGACCTTGATTGACGAACATGAAAAGACCGTCTGAAATCTCGGTCGCCTGCTCGATTATCTTGTCTGCGCGTTCTTGGTGCATAGCTGTCTTTCTTTGGTACTGCAAAATCACAGTGAGATAACTATATCAAGAAAAGCGACGATTTTTGCAGGACTTCGCATCTGTCCTGGTGGTTCGCCAATGGTTCGCCAATCAATTCCTAGGCGTGCCTAGGCACCAAATCCTGAGCGTTCCTAGGCACCTTCCTAGGCACCAATCGGACAAACAAAAGGCGACTCGGAAGTCGCCTGCACACACTTTGTCCGCGCCGTACCCCGACGCAGGTCTTCAGTTACGCCTGAGTCATCCAACTCTTGTCCAGCCGTACCTCAATCGGCGTCAACTCATCGGACGAAGCAATCACCAGCGCTTCCTGATCCAACTGATCGGCAATCCGAAGCAGCGACGACGCACACAACGCCATACAACCCAACGAGACGCACAACGCCCAAGCGAACGCGAACCCGAATCCATAGTCATTCAGCGCGACGATGCAAAACGCCGACGCCAGCATGTTCAGTATCAAAGCCAAGGTGGTGAGGTAAAAACGAATCATGAAAGCTCCTGGTGGTGGTTGACAGATGATTTACTGTAACCAGCAAATACAGGCGTAAAGCTGTTTGGCCAGGGATTCTTATAGGGCACCTTATAGGAGCCGGCCTAGGCATCCCTAGGCGAATCTTCCAGCGCGGCCACGGATTGAGTCTTATAGGAGCATCAAGCGGTGAAAGCGCCTTCTTATACATACAGGATGCTTGCCGTACCCCGCTGCGTAGAGATTCAGGCAAAAGCTCCCCTACCCTCACGCCAAGGGATAAAGGAGGTTTGAGATTCAGGCCCACAAGGGGGTTCTCCAACTTGCATGTGGCTGCCTAGGCCACTGCCCTCGTCCTTGGAGATGCGCTCGGACGCTGGATTCTTACGGAGTTGCACCGGCCTTGGCATGACGCCTTGGCTTACCAGTAGCTCTATTCTTCCCGACAGCCGAACTAGGCCTCATAGACTTCAGGCGGGGAGTGCCTTGGCGGTAAGTATAGCTCAGGGCTGACTTAGTTCGCCTGGCGAAAATTTTCCCTATAAGGTTTCGCGCCAGAAAAACGAAAATGATCGAGGGAATACAAACGCCCACTCTCTGACTTTTCAGTCTTCCTTGTCTCTATCGTTCCTAGTGTTCTTTCTATGCCTGTACTCATGAGTTTCATCCTCCCTGATGATCTGATGTCTGTGAGTGTCGTCCGTGTCCGTGTTCGTCTCCGTTGTTCTTTCTTCTTTCTCCTAGCTGTTCCAGACTTGGTTTCTTCCCGTACTTGGATTCGACCGATTTAAACGCGTTTTGAGCGCTTTCCGTTTGTTCGTGTGTCAGCGGTGCTAAACCTTGATTGGCAGCGCTCTGGTGCGGTTCTGATGCGTTTCCCTGTGCTTGTTTTTAGTTATAGGTTTCTGATGTGTGAATCTCTTGGAAACCTTATACATTGGCAGTAAGTTTCTTATACATATTTTGGCCTCTTGGATTTGCTGTTTGTTGCGGATTTACAACAGTCTTTCCTAGGCGGATTTGAGGTGTTTAATAACCCTACGGTGTGTAGGGTTGTTCCTCATTACTGAGTGATTGGGTGACCGTGCAGTGTGCCTGTCTGCAATGCTTCTTCACAGGCTTTGATGATGTTCTTGATTCGGGTCGGTCCTTCGTGCTTGTCATGGATGTTCTGAAGGTGCATCAGTTGGCTGACTTTGAGTCCGGTGACGGTTTCAATATTCTTGTGGCCTACGTGCGTTGCTGCGACGAAGCCAATATTCGATCCGTTGTGGTGGTGCTTTCGAATGTCCTTGAGCTGTGCTTGGCTGAACAGCGAGCCTACCGCGCAGTTGTTTCCTGATGGATAGACGTACTCGCAGCTTCCGTAGTCGTCGCCTTTGTCGGTGTTCGCGCCGATCTTGCCCTTCTTGGCCTGCTTGATGATGTGTTCCAGTGATTCTTTGCCGGTGCGACATTTCACTCCGTTGATGATTTGCATGGTGGTTTCTCCTATAAGGTTGGTTTAGTCGCCGATGGATTCGTAGTGTTGGATGAGGTGGTCAAGCCAAGCGTGTCTGGTCGCTTGGAGCTTTTGCCGTTTCTTGGTCTTGTTGGACATTGGTGAGTAGAGATCGCCGAAAGCGACACCACCTTTGGCGATGAGCCAGTCTTCCAATGCGCAATGACGCCCAAGCAGCTTCTCGATGATTTTCTCGGCCAATCGAGCGTCCCCAAAAGTCACGTAGCCCCTAGCCCACGAGCGATTGAGGGCCTGACAGACAAATTGAGCCTTGATGCCTCGTCGCCCGACACCCGTCCACAGGTGCTTCTTGGCGGCTCGGAAGACTTCACTGGTTTTCATGCGGTCTTCTCCTGTGCTTGCGTGAGCCAGAAGATCATCGGCTGTGGGTCGCGGTTCTCATGGGTGAACGCGTGCCAGGGCGACTCGGACTCGATGTACTCGCCCGCCTCATCGTGACGATGGTTGTCACAGGCGAATCCGTCTCGTGCGATGGCAAGCGGACACTCAAGGCAGAAGGTTTCGTCGCCATGCTCGTTCTCTTGAGGGTCGTCGGTGTGAAAGTGGTGGCACAGGGCGCAGCTTTCACTTCCGATCCAGAGCGTGTCGTCCTCCGAACCGATGTTGTTGGAGTCGGGCCAACGCTCCACCCCGTGTTTGGCGAGGTTCTCAGCGGTGAGGCCCTGCCACTTGAGCAGGCTGTGCGCGACCGCTTGGTCGATTGGACATTGGTCTGCTTCGACCGGATAGAACTCAGCTTTCCAAGTTTGCAGTGACATTTGCGTGCTCCTTTGCCAGTCGTCGATATTGGTTGACGTTGTTTTTGTAGGCTCTTGGGTCAACAGAGCTGGCAGTGAGGAACTGCACTTGGGGAAACTCGTTGAACACCACTCTGAAGTGGCGTGTGGCGCGTTCGACGGACTTCACGGTGAAGCCCTCGCGTGCGTATAGCTTGAACTGCTCCAGCAGTCGTTTTGGAATACGTACTGCCATTACTGAGCCAGGCGGTAGCCCTCGCTGACGATGCGGAAGGTCGAGACGGTTTTGGCGTCGTTGCTGTCAACGAGGAATACTTCTGGCTTAGTGCCGACGAAGAATTCAATGGCATCGAGGTACACGCCTAATCCGATCGTGTCGTACTCATGGATGACCACCAACGCGTTGATCGGGTTCTTCCAGTCCGTCTTGTCTTCCACCTGCTCGAAGGCGGCTTTGAGGATGTTGTGCCTGGCTACATCAAGCGTCACTCGGCGCTGCGGTGCGCTTGAGGCGATGCCTCTGAGGTACTCCGTGCGTTTCTGCTCGGGCGTTAATTGTGACATTTAGTTCTCCTGTGCGTTAGTTACTGATGACTTATTCTCACAAGCGAGAGAAGGATGCGCAATGCGTCCAATCACAAGCCCTGGATAAATCCCATGCGACTCAGCATGGTGGCGCTTCATGGCTTCGGTGATGAAGCCTGGATCGTTGACCTGCTCGTGCCAGGGACGGCCGGCACGCACGGCTTTCGGGTCACACATTCCCATTACTTGTTCTCCTGAACGATGTGGTCGGACATTTCCCGACGACAGCCTTTACCGCAGCTTTCGCTCCAAGTCGTCTCGGTGTCGGTTGAGGCGGGGCATCGGGTGAAGAAGTGATCGCGTCCACCACTTTCGAAGGCGTAGACGTTGCATCCATCTGCCTTGCGAATGATGTGAGGCGTTTCTCGCGCTTTGCGCTGCGCTGCCGCTAACGCTGTCTTGGCAGCAGATTCTTCGGGTGTGTCACGCCAGTGCCAAAAGCTCCAGATGACACACACGACGATGGCCCAGGAAAGCATGCCTTCGCTATCTGGCCAACTGCTCAAGTGGCAATAGAGCGACACCACAGCGACGAGGGCTAGAAGGAGGATGACCCACTCAGTCATTTCGCTTCTCCGCTTGGTGGCAATGGAATGTCGCCGGTCTTTTCGCAGTACGCCATGCACGCCTGTTCACTCTCATGGCGCATCACGCTCAAGTGGCCGCTCCAGTTGTAGCTCGACCACTTGGTTGGATGGTTCAGTGTTGGCAGGGGCTTGCCTGCTCGTTCTTGGTGCCAGGTAGTCATGACAGCTCCCACAAATGGCCGATCAGCCAGATCAAAAACATCACAAAGGCGATCGCCAAGCCCTTGAGTGTGATGAAGGTAGCGAGGAGATACAGCCCTGCGAGTCCCATGCAAGCGCAGCAGATCAGCAATACGCCAAGACAGAACGGTCGCAGCAGCTTCTTCCATAGCCAGCCCCAGTTCTCGGTGAGGAAGTCACTGGCGTTGGCGCCGCTGTCGTAGGCTTCATTCCAATCTTGGTCGGTGTCGTGACTGCGGCCAAAGCCGTCACCGTAGTTCCAGCGTTCGTAGAACCCATTGAGCCAAGCCCAGGTGTGGAGGTCTTTGTACTTCATGGCTCAATACTCGCTTGGGAGCAGCAAGGTGCCGTCGATCAGGTAGAAGCTCCAAACACCTTCTGGACAGTCGGTGAATTCGATCTTCTTTGTCCAGGAGGGGTTGCTGTTACCGTCTTCGACGACGACCGAGGCAGCGTTGTCCTTTGAGACGAGCTTGACAACGCCAAACTCCAGATTCATTGGCAGAATCTCGGTGCCAACTATGTCGATGAACCAGTAGGCGCCGGCGTTGATGGCGAAAGCCCGAGCGCCATCGGTGTAGCGCAGCTTGGTCAGCCTGTGGTCGTAGATGTTCTCCGAACCGTAGTAGTTGGCCAGGATGGCGCGTAGTTCTTGGGGCGTTGGTTTCTTGTGCATCGAATTACTCCTTTGGTTTTGTTTTTCGATAATGTATTGTCACGAATGACTTATGGACGTACAAGCGAATGGCCAGGGCAGATTGCGTTAGCCGTTGGGGTAGTCCGCGCACTGGCGCTCATAGCCCTCTTTCACCAGCTTCCAGCTTTCGAAAGAAAAGGCGTGGTCGATGTGAGCCTGGGCGATGGTGATTCCCGCCTGAGCGAGAAAGCCGCCAAAGTCACGCAGTTGATCGGCGCTTTCCTGAACAGCACGGTTGATGGCGTCGGCGTAACTCATGGCTTACTCCACAACCACGAAGTGACCATCTGGGAAATTGGACGAGAACCAGCCCTCGCCTTCACACAGCCAATTCCCGTTGAACTCGTACTGGGACAGGCGCACGTTCTTCTCGCGTCCGGTGTACCACTCGCTCTTGAGGCGCTTGAGCAGTGCCTCGCGCACGCTGTCTTGGCTGAAGTTCGGACGGTAATGCACGGCGACCTTCTCGGCGAACTTGGTGGCCAGCTCCTCAAACTTGGACTGGGTGAGGTTGCCGGTGTACGGCAGCAGGTAGCACTTTTGACCATCTTCCGTTGTGTCGTAACGCAGCATGGTCTTTAGGCACTTGGCAAAGTGGCGCGATTGCGCCAGGGGTCGTGATGTAACTGTCATTCTTCGTTCTCCTCGATAAATTCTTCGGCGTGAGCCATGTCGGTCACATCGTCCTCGCTCATGAAGTCGAGGCAGGCTTTTGCAACGACCAGCGGGTTCAACTCGCCCCGCTCCATCATGTCGAGCAGCTTGCAGGTGTTGGGGCGTGCGAGGCGGCTCATTGCGCTGGCTCCTCAACGATGGTGAGCACCGCCTGGATGCCCTGATTGTCGAATTCGTTCATCAGGTAGTCCCGCAGCTCCGTGACCGCGTTGTCTGCATCCTCTTGATCCATGACAATCATGTCGCTGATGGGTTCGAGCAAATCCACTCTTAGGTACTTGGGCATACGCGCCTCCTTCTTGGTTTGTTTCAGTGATTGAACTGTAAACGCTGAATCTTGGACTCACCAGTGACTTAGGTGGCTAATCAATGAAATCGTCAGGGTAAAGATCGTCCAAGCGCAGACGGTTGATCTCAGGCGTGGCGCGTCCATCCTTGATGTGAATTTTGACGTGCAGCTCCTCACCCAGATCGGCGAACTTGATCTTGTCCACCGTGTCCCGAATGGTGGTGAAGCAGTAGGCAAGCTCGTGATTGGATGCGCCATCAAAGCGCTTCTTGGACTTCCAGTAGCCTTGACGCATCCAGCGAGTGAGTCGGTTCCACACGTCGATGGTGTCGTACTTGAACTGCCGCCAGTCAGCGTCGTCCAGCTCACTTTTCAGGCTGCGTTTCGTCTCTCGAACGATCTCTTGCAGCTCATGCTCCATGTCGTCATCGAGGTGGCGCGGCCTACCCGTGACGTTCCTGAGCATTTCCCCAGCGTGCCAGCGATCGGACAGGAATCGCGCAAGGTCGCTACCCAGGACGGCAGCAGGCGTGTGGAAAGAGTTTTGCTGGTAGAACCAGCCCGTCTCCACTCTGAGGTAGAGCATGGCACCGAAGGCGAGAATCTCTTCCTCGAGCGTGCCTGCGGTCACATCGAAGTGCTCCATCGTGTCGTGCGCAACGCCAAGCCCCTGACTGGCGTTGAACTTTGGCATTAGTTTGGGTATCCACCCATCACCGCCATACTCCTCGTCGTTGGCGTAAACAAAATCAAGCTGGATGTGATTCATCTTTGTTCTCCTGCGGCAGTGGTTTGGGGCGCAACTTGGCCAGGCGGGTTTGCTCTGCCGTCTCGGGGTCAAGCCCTGTGGCGCCGGTGTAGATGGCCAACTGCTTTCGGTTCTCGTAGATGGCGCAGTGGTCGCCTTGAATCAGTAAAAGTCGCATGGGTCTTCCAATCAGTTGAAGAAAAGGGCGTAAAGAAAGCAGCACATCAAAAGGGTCACGATGTGGCTACCTTTGCGCCCAAGTAGACATAGCGCCACTCGGTCGGCTGGTTGCGGTTCCAATGAGCGACTTTGGCCTTTGCCTGTTGCTCGATGGTTCGGTGCGGCAAGAAGTGCAGGTCAGGCAGCTGCGCTTCGTCGAACGTGCCGATGTACTCATTGCCTGTGCGCAGGTTCACGCGCCGGTATTGGTAGATCAGAGAATCTGCCATTGCTTGTCTCCTCGCTTGCGATATTGGAAGGTGGTTGCGCCAGCAAAGTCAGCGGCCCAATCCAGCGGTTCGAAGGCTTCAAGCTCATCGGCTTGGCTCAGATCGCCGCAGATGCCGGAGTAGTAGAGGATGTCGTCGCCATCCAGAATCTGAAATTCGTAGGGCATCGCCACGAGCAGGTCTTGTTCGCCGCTGGTGCGCTTGCCATACCCACTGACCTTCTTCTCGCCTGGCTCTGCGATGTGGTCTATCAAAATTAGCCAATCCATTTGGTGCTCCTCGCTGCTGTTGTTTCGATAACTGAATTGTCACCACCGAGTATTGGACTTGCAATACTCAGCGGTGACTTACCCTCACAGTTAGCCTTTAACGTGCGTCGAGTTCGGCGACGATCGACGCCAGGGCCTCTTCGAGCTTGGCGACGTTGGCGGCAATCTTCTTGGATTTGGTCTTCACGGCTTTGAGGTCGGCGATCTGTTCCTCGACACGCTTGATGGCGCTGATGAGGCCCTCCTCGGTCATGTTCTTCACGTCATTGCCGAAGATGTAGGACTTGGTTTCGAAGGCAGGTGCCAAAGTCACGGTGCCAGTTGGGTAGGCTTTTGAGTAGTTGTCATTCATGGAAAGTTCTCCTTCAGGATTGAGTTGGCAGGGTTGTGGTGCGCCGAGTGAAATCTCAACGCATGGATTGCTGTCTTGGCGCTTTCGCACGCCGGTCGTGGTGTAGCAGTAGCCCGCCGCTTGCAGTCGTTCCAACTGGAAGTTGAATTCGGCCATATTGCTGTCGCTGGAGAAGCCATACGCGGAGCACGCCCCACCCAGTCGCTTCCACATTTCAAGGTAGAGGAACGACCACTCAGGGCCTGAGAGCGCGAAGCGATCTTCCTCACCCAGCAGCTTACGAATTGGCATGATGGACGTGCCAATGATGCGGCGGAACTGCGAGAAGTGCCCTCGCTCCACTTCGTTCTTGGCTCTGACCATAAATGCTTGGTTGTTCTCCAGCGCCCAGACGTACTGGACGGTCATGTGATCGAGTCTTTCGGGTGTCATTGCATGGTTTCTCCTTACTGCTGTTGTTGCGATGATTGAACTGTAAACGGTAAACTTTGGAGTTACCACGTCACAGGTGACTTACCCTGCAAGTTCGCCTTCTTCATCGGTTTCGTCCGCGTCTTCATACTCTTCCAAGAAGATGATGACCGCCTCAACGACCGTTCCAAAGTCGTCGCGTCGGGCGTAGCAGTTGTAGCTGCCATCGCCATAGCCTGAACTCGACACGGTGCCGAACTGCAAGGTGCCGAAACTCTTGTCGTCCAGCGTCAGGTTGCAGACGGAATCGTAGAAGGCTTCAAATACGGAGTCCTTCGACTCTCGGCGTGAGCGACTGTCGTCCTTGTCTGCCAACGACAGCGTGTACTTGGCCAAGTCGAAGAACCCTGCCTGGCCAGAGTCGACGCCAACATCAATGTCAGCCAGCTCGAACGATGAGGGGAGTGGCTGCTCGTGATTGAATTGGTTGGTGAGCGTGTCCGCCTGAACGATGTGGATGAATGCCACGCGCCCGAGGTAGGCTTCATGGTCAGCCTTTCGCTTGAGCATGTCACGCTCTTCCATGTCCGCCATGATGCGAACCATCTGAGCGGCTTCACCCAGCACGCCCTCAACCGATGCACGTTTCTTGGCGATGCGCTCACTCATGTCCTTGATGGAATTAAGCGCCCAGGCCTCCTCTTCCGCATCCTTGTGGTAGCCGACATGCGTGTACCAAAGCCCATTGCGCACCTTATCCAGCGTGCCGGCGCACCATGTGGTCATGTCGTAACAGGGGTCGGTAACGCGCAAAGCGCCCGACTCCACCGTGAAGGTCTGGGTGTCCGAGACGGAATCAATTTTTACGAGTTTCATAGGCTCTCCTTTGTTTAACGGTTGGCTTCTTCAGTGATGTCGCCTGCTGCGATCCACAGGATGCGTTGCAGGTTGTCGGTGTGGCTCTCAAGCTCACTCGCGTCCCAAGCGCCATACTCTTTGAGTTCCTGGCGCAAGGTTTCGGGGTCGATCTTGTCGAGTTGGCGGCGAATCTCAGGCACACGACTGAGTTCCAACACGTCTCGGTCACATGGCCCTGGGTGCGATGCTTTACGAGCCTGCGATTTGGTCAGCTTCAGCTCGATGCGTCCGCTTGATGTGGAAAAGTACATGGCGTCTTTCTGTTGTTGAGCTGATGCAAGTGTCTTTTGCGATTTGTGGATGAACAAGTGATCCGGCAGGGTGAATTCAAACTTGCCCTGACCTGCGTAGAGCGCTTGGCCTTGCGCTGTTTTGTTCGGTGCTACCTTGACACCTACCAGCTTGAGGAAAGCGCTTGTAGCGCGTTCTAGTGGCAGGCGGCACCAGCGTGCGCATTGGTTCACCACTGGTCAGCAGCGGTTGATTGAGGCACGTAGGCAGGTTTGACGATCGGCTTTGGCTTGGGGCCTGTGCCGACGATGGTCAAAAGCTGCGGCGACACCTTCCACTTGTTCTTGAAGGTGATCGCATGGTCGGCAGCATCCACCTCCACGCCACTGACCGTCTTCTGGTTGATGCGTTGGATGCGAATGTAGTGGCGCTTACCGTTGGAGTCGTTAAAAAAGCCTACCGCGTGAGTGCGTAGTGCTCCATCGCTGCGCGTGCGCAGAATCTCCGAACACTTGTCCCTGATGGCGCCGAGCGCGTCAGTGGACAGCGCTTCGAGTTTTTGCAAGTCCATATCAGTCTCCCAATGCCTCGTGGTGAGCGATCAAGTGATCGAGCCAAGCGTGTCGTGTCGCCTGAAGTTTGACCATCACCTCGGTGCCTGCCATGCGCTCGGAGTCACGAATACTTCGGTTCTCCTCCAAGGTGACGCAGCCATGCTTGTAAAGCCAATCACACAAGCCGAACTCACCGTCCAGCAGTGCTGCGACTGCGGCCCTGGCACGCGCACCATCGTCTATCGGGATGTCCATGTTCCACTTCGACGACAAGTGCTTGATCGTGTCGCAGATGTAGGGACTGCTGGTCTTTGGCACTTGGCCATCCCAAAGGCGGTCTTTGGTCAGCCTGAATATTTGGCTCAACTTCATGGGTGTTCTCCTGTGTTACGAATTACTCACCGCAAAGCTCCACTTGGTGAAACCTTCCGGTGAGTAAGGGCCGAAGCCCTCACTCCGTCACAGGTGACTTATGCGCCCAGTTTGACTTTCATCGCCTGAATGATGGCGCTGTCGGGGTTGGCAACCATCTTGCCCTTCTCGCGCTGGGTGATGAGCAAGAGGGGGAACAGCTGGAACATCTGGTTTGCCTGCGATGCAGCGGTGCCTGGGCTGTACGGTTTGGACAGCAGGTTCACTTGCAAGTTACCGTCCTTGCCCGAAGTCAGCTCACCGTCACGGAACAACGTCTCGAAGGAGCGCAGCAGCACCTCGTTGAGCGCCGACTTGTCCTTACCGCTTGCGAGCCAAGTCATCAGCATGATGGCTTTTTCGCGCACCTTGTCGGCGATCTCGTCCTTGCTGTTCATCGCCTCAATGAAGCGGTCAGCGCGAGTGGCACGCGTTGCATCATCGTCCGTTGCGATGAATTGCAGCCAGTCTTTGCCACCGAGCAGTGCGACCAAACGATCGCCTGGCTTGTGCGTGATGGACGTGATGCGCGGAGCCTTCGGTTCTTTGGGTTCCTTCGGTTCTTTGGCAGCTTTGACCTTTTTGACCTTGGCGGGCTTTTCGCTCACCGCATCGGTGGAGGGCTTGTCCGCTTCAGCGACTTCAGCCTCTTCGTGGTGGTCATCGGCGTAGACCGCTTGGTTCGCTTCGGCTTTTTCGAGGTCGGCGACTGCCGCTTCGATGGCTTCGGGTTCGTGCGAGGATTCGATCACCTCGTCGTCGCCCAGCTCACCGAGCATGGAAGCGAGAATGGCGTCGTCAGTGGTGGCAGCGGCGTGAGTGGTAGGTTGTGTGTTCATGGAAAAACTCCTTGAGAAAATTAAGTTGATGGAACGGCGTCGAAAAATTCGACAAATGAAATGTAGTGCTCGGTTTCAGGACTTACAAGCGTTTTGCTTGGGTATGTGAATCTGTCCGGTTGCTCTGCATTTCTTTCGTTGCGTCTTTCGATAATTGAATTGTGACCCTCGCGGCTTGGATGAACAATGCTTTTCACAGGGCGAATCACAGGGCAGATGCGCCATCAGGCACCGCTTGGAACTGATTAAGAATGTGCGTGCGCGGGCGCGTGAATAGCACCGCGAAACAGGGCTTTCAACCGGCCTCCCAGGGCAGATGACAATCTCCAATGGATCAAATTTGCACCATTAACAGGGCTTATGGCTCATAAGAGGCGCATTAGGGGCTGTTAGCCAAGGCTTGCATTGGCCCGCAGAAAAGGCGCCTAAGCGCCTTGTTCTTGCTCTGACAGGATGGTTGCCGTACCTCACCAAGCGGAGAAATCCTGGGGCAGACTGGGCAGCGTGGATGTTGGTGCATCGGGGTCGGGTGGCGGTGGTGGGGTCAGTGCGTTATTCACCTCGATGAAGGCGCCCTCCTCGTCTCGCTCACACAAACCCCAGTCGATCAGGAACTGCTCATAGCCTTCGATCGCCGTGACCTCGGTGGGGAATGTCTGGCCATCGTAGTTGGGGTCTTTGACCAGTCCACCGGCAGCGTTGTAGTTCTCGACCTTCAGGCAGAACATGGGCCAGTATTCCTTGAGCGACGCTGCCAGTGCGTTGCTGATGGCGCCATGCCAATACAGCGTTGCTCGGAGACGCCCGTTGTCGAACTCCTTGATGACCTTGTAGTCGGGCGTTTCTTGAAGGCGCATCCACTCGACGCGCTGAAGGCGCAGCCCCTCTTTACTCACATACATTGTCATTTTGTTCCTTTCATAAACATCCAGTCTTCGACCTTGAAGGTAGGCACCACCACACCGTTGACCACAGGCTCGAGGATTCTTGTTACGTCCGTCACGTCCGGCCCCTCGATGACCAGCACACGCGCATCCGGCGAAAAGTCGATGGAGTGAATCTCGTTGTCGCGCATGAAATACCACTGCCCTACCGAGTATTTGGTCGTGTGCTTGCGCCACTTGCCCCGATAACCGATGGCCCGCTCGTACTGGCCTGGCTGACCCTTGTACCTCAAGCCCCTGGCCTCGTATTCGTCAAGGTCGATGCCTACGGCCGTTGGGCTGGTTGCTTCCGTATACAGGCTGTTGTGGACTTCGCCTCGCATCACGCAGCAGGCAAGACTGAACCGATGGCTGTGGGGCGTGATGTGCCCCTGCTGGTTGCGGGTGTTCTCAAACATCCGAACCGAGGCAATCGAGTTCATTGCGCCCGAGAGCATGATGCTGCTCAAGCCTGGCAGAATGTAGTTGTCGATTCGGCTAGTGCCGATCTCGCCCAGAAAGTCCTGTAAGTCGGTGTTGCTCAGTGTGATCGTCATTCCTGAATCCTTTCTTCATCACGTCTTGGTGCCTTGCGCTTGTGCGCGCCTGCGTTACGCTTGGGGTTGGCGATGAACTCGCGCACCACAGGGTTGCGCTTCTTAGGGGGTGCCTTCTTGCGCTTCACAGCGATACCTCCGAGATCACTTCGCCATCCAGCACAAGCTGAACGGAGTGGCGATTGACATACAGCGGGCCGTCCATGCCGCCCGTGTACTCGCTGGTGGTGTTCACATCGAGCCGCAAGTTTTCGCGCAGAAAGGCGATCAGTTCTTCTTTGCTCATATCAGCTCTCCTGGCACATCTACCTCGTCGCCTAGCTTTGATGCAACATAGCAGCGCATGGCTGCAATGAGTGGCGATTCACCCTGTGCGGATTTAACTTGCTTGCGAAACACGATTGCCGACACTAGGCCACCGTCATGGTGCATGATTGCTATTTTTTCACGCTCAATGATCGGGCCACCTTGTGCCCAGTCGGTTGAGAACTCCATACACTCAAGCTCATGGTGGTGGAGGAAGGCTTCCAGCTTGAGAGCGGCTCCAACAGCCTCCGCTTCACACTTAGCCACAGCCCAGTCGAGCGCAATTCCTTTGAGTTTGGGTACGGGCACCCTCATGGACTCACCACGTCAAAGCAGTTGTGGTCGATCAGGTAGGCGTTGATCTCAGGGTTATCGACCGAGACTGGGAACGTCAGCTCGGGGTATGTCAAAGACTGAGCCTCCCTGAACGTGATCTTCATCTTCAGGGTCTTCATGTGGCCAAGCCCGTGAACGTGTCCGAAGATTTGCTGAAGACCGCAGTCGTTCAGGACTACGGTGTCACCGACTTTGGGGA
>Ga0228700_1000072_pt1 | contig 105825 bp, 97 predicted proteins | sample McNCre317_Aug_MG_FD_178019 | JGI IMG/M metagenome (GOLD analysis project Ga0228700, IMG submission 178019) | Freshwater microbial communities from McNutts Creek, Athens, Georgia, United States - 3-17_Aug_MG | ecosystem: Environmental > Aquatic > Freshwater > Creek | place: USA: Georgia...
ACTTTTCTCATCGCCCGCAACTTTCTGTTTCAACTCGCGCAGGCTGAAAATCCGGAGTGGTCGCAAATTGCGACCACATCCAAAACCCAAGGTTTTCCAAGGCTCTGCCGTTTGCGTTCACCGAGTACGGTGCGATTCAGGCGGCCAATGTGCTGGCGTCAAGCCGAGCGGTTGAGATGGGAATTTACGTCGTGCGGGCGTTTTATGTGGCGGCTACCAGGGCCACTCAGAGGGCGCTGATGGGCGCGGGTGCGGCTGGTGGGTTTTGGAGACGTTTACTGGAGTAGCGATTCTGTAGTTCTGTGTGCATTCAAAGGCGACCCAAAACGTATGGCAACTTAAAGGAGGACGAGTCCGGTGATTAATCAAATCGACATAGCGAGTTTCGGCAGTTTCCAAGGCTTAGACTGGAAGAAGACTGTTCGCGACAGCGGCAAAAATGTCAAATCATTTCAACGCTTGAACATCCTCTATGGCCGAAACTATTCTGGCAAGACAACCCTTTCCCGAATATTTCGTGCGCTCGAGACCCGTAAACTTCCACTGAATTATGTAGGCTCCGCTTTTGCGGTGTCAGGTGATAAGGGCTCGGTCACCGCTGCAAGCTTGTTGACGCACAACTACGATGTACGGGTGTACAACCGCGACTTCGTGACAGACAACCTGGGCTTTCTAGTTAATCAGGACATCGGGGGCGAGATCAAGACTTTTGCCATCGTCGGTGAGCAGAATAAAGAAATTGACGATGCAATTACTGCCGTTGAAGAAAAACTCGGCAGCATTGAATCGAAAGTGGGACTCCGGTTTGATCTCGAAGCGAAACGCAAAGAGAGGGATCGTACAAAGTCTGCTTACGACACGGCCTCGAACGGGTTGGATGAAAAGTTGCGAACCCATGCTGCACAAAAGATCAAGAAGAACCGTCAGTACGGCAGTGCCGTTTACAACATCGAGCACATCAAACGCGACATCATTGCTACAAAAAAACCTGACTTCGTTGCACTTACATCTGAAGAACAGGCTGGCAAGCTCACTCTACTAAAACAAGAAGCTCTCGCTGACATCACCGGCACGTTGGCGATCACGCTCAAGTTCGAGTCATTGACCACCACTGTTGAACCTCTGCTGTCCAAAGCAATAACCCCGACCAAAGCCATAGAGGAGCTTCTGAAAGACAGCGCCTTGCAACTATGGGTCAAGCAGGGGATGGGACACCACCGCGAAAAGCGTGATACATGTGCGTTCTGCCGACAAGATCTGCCACACGATATTTGGCAAGTATTGGACGAGCACTTCAGCAAAGAGTCGGGCGACCTAGAGACGGCGTTGGATGCGGCTATCACGTCAGTGACTAACGAAATCGATGCCATCGCAGAACACAACAGCTTGACGGGCGCACAGTTCTACGCTGATGAACGCACCAAGTTTGAAGCAAGCAGCAAGGCTCTCTCCCAAACGCTGGCCGTCTACAAAAAGGATTTGGAGACGCTGAGGAAGGCACTTGAGACACGGAAAAACAACTTGTTCCAGCCTGTGTCCTTGCCAGGTCCAACGTATGACACAAAAGAAATCGACAAACATGTTGCCGCCATCAATGCACTGATCGTCATAAACAATGGCAAGACTTCCACGCTAGAAAAGGACAAAGCCGCTGCTAGAGATGCGCTTCGATTGGCTGACGTTTTCACATTCGCTGAAACAATTGCTTATGACAAAGAACTCGACCGCATCGCCGCCCTTAAGGTCGATGCAGATACGGCGGGCACCGCCTATTTCGATGGAGAGAAGGAAATTAGAGAAGCTGAAGCTGAAGTTCAGACATTGAGGGCCAAGCAAAAGGATGAACGCAAGGGTGCCGAACGAGTCAATTCCCTGCTCACCAACTTCTTCGGTCATGACGGAATAAAGCTGGAGGCTCGCGACTGCGACGACAAAGTCACAGTCAAGTTTGAGGTCACACGGGACGGGAAGGCCGCGTACAACCTCAGCGAGGGAGAGTGCAGCCTAATCGCCTTCTGTTATTTCATGGCGAAGCTTGATGACCCAGAGAGCAAAGGAAAGGATTTGATCATCTACATCGATGATCCAATTTCAAGCTTGGACGGCAATCACATCTTCTTCATGTTCAGCCTGATTGAAAGCTTGATAGCCAAACCAATCAAGAAGGACGGCGTAAACTCATATCGCTACAAGCAACTCTTCATATCTACTCACAATTTGGATTTCCTGAAATACCTTAAGCGGCTATCCATTCCATCAAAGAAGATCCCAGCAGGAGAAGGCAAGACAAAAAATGCAAACGACCATGAGTATTTCATGATTGAGCGCAATGGAGCTTCAAGCAATGTTCTGCTCATGCCCTCGTATCTTCGGGACTACATCACAGAGTTTCACTACCTTTTCCACCAAATCTACAAGTGCAAAGATCAAGCTGCGGCAGCTGATAGTCACGAGCCGTTCTTCGGTTTTGGCAACAACCTGCGCAAGTTCTTAGAAGCTTTTCTGTTTTTCAAGTTCCCACACCATGATGACAAAAGTGATGCATTTGAGCGAATCAAGAAGTTCTTTGGCGAAGAGGAGGACACCGCTGTCGCTTTGGTAAATCGGCTGAACAATGAGTTTTCCCACCTTGAAGCTGTACCAGATAGGAGCTTCAAGCCCATTGAGATTCCGGAGATCGCAAAGGTTGCGAACTACGTTCTAGACAAGATCTATGCCTCTGACAAGGTTCAATACAACGCTTTACTCAAAAGTATTGGAGAGCCGGAGCGCACCGAATAGCAAATGGGCCATTCGACCAATTGACCACTCGTCGACTACTAACAAGAACAGGACGCACAGACATGCATGAAATCATCTGCCCCCACTGCCACAAAGCCTTCAAAATCGACGAGGCGGGGTACGCCGACATCCTCAAGCAGGTACGCGATGGCGATTTTGAAAAACAGTTGCACGAGCGGCTGGAGCTGGCCGAGCGGGAAAAGCGCGACGCGATTGCTTTGGCCGAGGCCAATGTCACCAATGCGCTGCAAAAAACAGCGGCGGCCAAAGACACGGAGATTCAGGCGCTGAAAGCCCAGCTGGACGCGGGCGAGGTGGCGCGCAAGCTGGCGGTGACGGAGGCTTTGGGCACGGTGAGCAAAGAGCGCGATGAGTTGGCCAACGCGCTGAAGGCCGAGCAGGAGAGGGCGCGCAACGCACTGCAAGCCGCAGACCAGTTGGCCGAAGCCAAGTTGACCCATGCGCTGCAGGCCGAAGCTGCCAAAAAAGACGCCGAAATTCAGGCGCTGCAAGCCAAGCTGGAGGCCAGCGAAAGGGCACGGCAACTGGCCGTTACTGTGGCCGTGAACGAGGCTGTGGGTGTGGTAGCCCAAGAGCGCGATGCCTTGAAGAGTGAGCTCAGCCTCATCACCGTCAAAAACCAGCTGGAAGAGAAAGCCATCAAGGAGCAATACGCCTTGCAGCTGCGCGACCGTGATGGTGAGATTGCGCGCCTGCGCGACATGAAGGCGCGGCTGTCAACCAAGATGGTGGGTGAAACCTTGGAGCAGCACTGCGAAATCGAGTTCAACCGCATCCGTGCAGCCGCTTTTCAACGGGCGCATTTTGAGAAAGACAACGACGCCCGCACCGGTAGCAAGGGTGACTACATTTTTCGCGACTCAGACGAGTCGGGTGCCGAGATCGTCTCCATCATGTTTGAGATGAAGAACGAAAGCGACGAGACGGCCACCAAAAAACGGAACGAAGATTTCCTGAAAGAGCTGGACAAAGACCGCACAGAAAAGGCGTGCGAGTACGCGGTGCTGGTGTCCCTGCTGGAGCCGGAGAGCGAGTTGTACAACAGCGGCATCGTGGATGTGTCGCACCGCTACCCCAAGATGTACGTGGTGCGGCCACAGTTCTTTGTGCCCCTGATCACGCTGTTGCGCAATGCCGCCTTGAACGCGATGAAGTACAAGTCCGAGCTGGCCTTGGTGCGCTCGCAGAACGTGGACATCACCAAGTTTGAAACCCAGCTGGACGAATTCAAGACGGCGTTTGGCCGCAATTGGCGTCTGGCCTCTGAGGGTTTTGAAGAAGCCGTCAAGCGCATTGACGAAGCCATCAAAGACCTGGAAAAAACCAAGGAAGCGCTGCACAAGTCGGCCAACAATTTGCGCCTGGCCAACGACAAGGCCGACGACTTGACGATCAAGAAGCTGACGCGGGGCAACGCGACGATGGCGGCCAAGTTTGCAGAGTTGCCGGAGGCTTAGTTATTTTATGAGTTGTATTTCTGAAAATACGCCTCATGCCCGCCTCAAACTCGTCCACAACGCCAAGCTACATCTGGCAGCACCGCGCTTGGCCACAGCGCACAGTTGACGTGACGGCGCTGGCCCCGGCGCTGGACCTGGCTCGCTTGGAGCAAGGGCGCTTGCTGGGGCTGCTGGGTGCCATTGGGCTGGAGCAGGCCAATGAAGTGCAGCGTGAGTTGTGGGGGCAGGAGGCGCTGGCCACTGCCGCCATTGAGGGGAAGCAGCCCGCGTCCTGATCTTCACTTCTGCGTCAGCGCCGCCCACACCCGATACGCCGCATACGCGTCATTGGCTGCATACACCACTTGCGCTTCGCTCAGGCGCTCGTTGGACCAGTTGCTGGTGGATGTCTTTTTGGACTTGATGAAGCGCTGGCCAAACAACACAGCCACCGCAGCTTTAACGCCCATGTCCTTGCGGTAGCCGCATGCGCGGAAAAGGGTATTGAGCTCCACCACGCCCTCAGGTTCTATCCCGAGTTTTTGCACAATGCGTTTTTGATCGTCGCCCAGGCCAAAGCCAGCCTTGGCGATATGGGCTTGGTCCAGCAGGTCGGCGGCCACGCTGCGGCAAGTGCTGTCATGCAGCTGAAACACCCAGGCCCGCTCGGCCGTGGCCAGCTGCAGCACATGCGGTCCGTCCGATGTTTCGCCCGCTTTGAAGGTGGGCTTGGATTCGGTGTCAAAGCCCCAGGCGCTGGCACGCAGCAGCTCGGCCTGCGCGCGCAGGGCTTGCTCGCCCGTGCGCACCAGGGTAATGCGGTCCAGGCCCAGCCGGTCAAACAATGGCAGCAGGGCGATGGCGTCTTTGTCGGGGACTTGGGGGCGCATGCCGGGTTTCAGCGGCGGGTGCGCGCACGCTGCGAGGTTTTTTGTGCCTTGGCCTTGGCAAACTCTTCCTTGCGCGCCGCGCGTTCGGCGTCGGCCTTTTGGCCTTCGGCCAGCCAGCGGGCAAATTCTTCGGGGGTTTCAAGGGTGATGCGGCCCAGGGCGCCCGAGCGCAGGTCGTGGATCACGAGTTCGGCGGCTTTGGTGGTGTTGACGCGCCCACCGCTTTGGATGGCGCCACGCTGTCGGCCAATCGCTTCGAGCAGTTGTTCGTCGTTCAGGCCGTCGAGGCTGGCCAGTTTGTAGCGGGCCTGCAGTTCGGTGCCGTAGTGGGCCTGCAAATAGCTCAGCAGTTCCAGCGCCACTTCTTCGTCGTCAAAAGCGTTCACGCCAATCGCGCCGCTGGCGGCCAGGTTGTAGCCGCTTTGCAGCACGATGATGCGCGGCCACAGCACGCCAGGGGTGTCGTACAGGTAGAAGTCGTCGGCGATGTTGACGCGTTGCTCGGTCTTGGTCACACCGGCAATGTCACCGGTCTTGGTGGCGGCTTTGCCCTTGAGGGTGTTGATCAGGGTGGATTTGCCCACGTTGGGAATGCCGCAGATCAGCACGCGCATGGGTTTGGCCAGGCCGCCCCGGTTGGGCGCCAGCTGGTGGCAGGCGTCCACCAGGGCCTTGGCGGGTTGCTTCATGCCGTTGTCCAGGCCAATGGCGCGCACGCCGTCCTGGGCGTTGTAGTGGGCCAGCCACTCTTGCGTGCGCTGCGGGTCGGCCAGGTCTTGCTTGCTGAGGATCTTGAGCGCTGGTTTGCCCTTGATCAGTTCGGCCAGCATGGGGTTGGCACTCGAGCCGGGCAGGCGGGCGTCGAGCATTTCGATGACGACGTCAATGTTCTGGATGCGCTCGGCAATCGCCTGGCGCGTCAGGTGCATGTGACCGGGGAACCACTGGATCGCCATGACGGGTCTTTTCAGGCCTGGATCAGGCGCACGGTGTAGCCCTGGCCCGAGGCGATGACCTCGAACAGGCGGTCGATGTTGGGGTGGCTGCCGGGGTGCTGGCGGGCCGATTCGGTGTGCTCGGCAAACAGGTCCAGGCCTTCTTGCGCGGCGGCCACATTGATGCTGCCGTGCCTGGCGGCCAGGGCGTTGTAGACGGCCACCGAGCCGGCCTTGCCGGGCTTGTTCTCGATGGTGGCAGCCACCTGGCCAGCGGCGTCGATCAGCTCCAGCGCGCTCAGGTGGGTGATGGCAGGCAGTTGGCGCAGCTTGTCGGCAAAGGTGCTCATGGTGGGCAGAAAGTGTTGTCTGTGGTGGGGCCGACATTGTGCCTGTTATTGCTGGTGCGGCAGGGCCGGGCAGCCTTGCAGCTGACGGGACAGCCCGGGCTTGTGCTTTCGCCGATACTGCTGGCATGTCTCATGCCCGATCTTCCTCTTTGAAGCCTTGGCAAGTCAGCACCGGTGGCATTTGCGGTCTGGTGCTGACCATCGGGCTGGCCCGTTTTGCCTACACGCCCTTGCTGCCCGCCATGCAGGCCCAGACGGGGCTGAGCGATGCCGCAGCCGGCGCGCTGGCGGCGGTCAATTACGCGGGGTACATCAGTGGCGCGCTGGTGGCGGCCTGGATGGACGATGTGCGCTGGCGGCACCGCTTCTACAGCATGGGCCTGTGGATGGCCTTGCTGGTCACGGCCGCCATGGGCTTGTCGGATGCCATGCCGGTGTGGGTGTTGTCGCGCTATGTGGGCGGGCTGTGCGGGGCCACCGGCATGCTGCTGGGCGCAGGTCTGGTGCTGGGCTGGCTCATGCGCCAGGGGCGCCGACCCGAGCTGGGCGTGCATTTCATTGGCCTGGGTCTGGGCATTGTCGTGTCCGCCGCTGGGGCCTGGGCGCTGGCGCAGTGGTGGTCGGGCTGGGCGGACCAGTGGCTGGCGTTTTCGGCCATCGGGCTGGTGTTTCTTGTTCCTGCCTGGCTCTGGCGCCCACCGGTGCCACCGGTTGTCCCCGCGCCTGCCGCAGGCGCGGGCGGTGGTGGGGCTTCACGCCGCTGGATGCTGACGATGGTGGCCAGCTACTTTGCCGCAGGCTGGGGCTTTGTCATCAGTGCCACATTCACCGTGGCGATTGTGGAGCGGCAACCCGCGCTGGCCGGGCAGGGGGCGCTGGCCTGGGCGCTGGTGGGGCTGGCCGCCATGCCGGCCGTGTTTTTGTGGGACCGGGTGGCCCGCCGCCTGGGCGATACCCGGGCGCTGCTGCTGGCGTTTGGCCTGCAGACCCTCTCGGTCGTCTTGCCTGCGGTGTCCAACGACTTGTGGGCGGCCTTGGGCGGGGCATTGGGTTATGGCGCCACCTTCATCGGCATTGTGAGCATGACGCTGGCTTTGGTGGGGCGCCGCTCGCCGGGCAACCCGGGCAAGGCCATGGCCCGCCTGACGCTGAGTTATGGCGCCGCGCAGGTGGTGGCGCCGGTGGTGGCGGGGGCCATGGCGCAGGCCACGGGCACGTTCCAAGGGGCGTTGTGGCTGACGGCGGCGGTCATGGCGCTGGGCATGGCCTTGCTGGCCACTTTGCCTTCTGAATCCTGAAGCGTCAAAGCCCCAGGCTGTGCAGTTCCACCAAGCCCTTGGGCGTGTGCAGCCGGGCCAGCAGGTTGGCCGGGCCTTGCGCGATCTCTGCCCCTGACAGGCCGATGGCGGCGTAGGCCTGGGCCAGCTTTTCGGGGTTGGGGTGCTGGACGCTCAGGCTGTGCAGCGACACTTTGGAGCGGGGCAGGGTGTTGCGCGGGTGCAGGCGCAGCGGCTCGGTGGCATCCGGTTTGCCCCATTGGATCAGGGTGGGCAGGCAGCCGTTGAACAGGCGCTCGCCGTCTTCGCGCACGGTGATCTGCCAATGCACCACACCTTTGCTGGAGGCGCGGCTGGCGTGGGCGATCTGGCCGCGCTCAATGTCCTGGCGCAGCAGCGCGTGGCGGGCGGCCTTGATCTCGTCGGTGCTGGCCACAAAGTGGATCAGCCGTGGTTCTTGCGCAATCGCTTTTTGCATCTGCGCATCGTCCAGGTCAAACCAGCGGGCGGCACGGCTCTTGGGGCGCACGGCTTGCGGGTTGATGGCGATGATTTCGAGGTACGCCAACGGGTGCTGCGGTGTGGCGATCTTGATCAAACGGTTGTGCGTGCCGAATTTCTCGTGCTCGCCGCCGGGGCCAGGGGTGACGCCCAGGGTGGCCTCGCACCATTGCACGCCCTGGTCCAGGGTGGTGGCTGCGACGACCAGGTGGTCAATTTGGGTTTTCATGTGGGGTGGGGGAGTGTGCACGCCGCAGGGCGACACCTCAGAGTGTGTCAACGGCTTGCCGGGGTGGCGCCGTCCGGGTCCGCGCCGGGCTGTACTCGGCGGGCGCCATTGAAGCGCTTTTGCCAGTAGGCCGAGCGCATGTCGTCTACCCGGATCGATTTGCCCGTGCGGGGGGCATGGATGAATTTGCCGTCGCCCATGTAGATGCCCACATGGCTGAAGGCGCGCTTCATGGTGTTGAAGAACACCAGATCGCCGGGCTTGAGTTCTTCACGGTCAATGGTCTCGGTGGCCTTGGCTTGCTCGGCGGCCCGGTGTGGCAGCAGGCGGCCAAAAGACTTTTCGTACATGTGGCGGACAAAGCCGCTGCAGTCAAAACCAGTTTCCTCGCTGGATCCGCCACGGCGGTAGGGCACGCCCAGCAGGCCCATGGCCTGGGTCAGCAGGTCAGTGGCTTTCTCGCCCATGGTCTGGCGGGCCACCGAAAACTGGCTGGTGAGCGATCCAGACCACTGCGCCAGCAGGCCAGGGGACACCTGCACTGGCGGCGGCATGTCGTCGTCGGCAGGCGCAGCCAGGCTCTGGAGGGTTACCAGGCTGAGCAAGACGGTGAGGTGACGGACGCGGTGGGGCAGACGCAAGGGGGGGCAGGTCAAACCTGAGAGGGACGTTGCGGGCATTTTAGCTGCTGCACAATCGGGCCCATCCAAGGAGTTTCCATGTTGTTAGATGTCGAAGAAAGCCAGCTGGTGCTGGTGGATTTTCAGCCCAGGCTGCAAGCGGTGATGCACGATGCGTCCAATGCCTGGGCCAATGCCGTGCGCCTGGTTCAGGCAGCGGATTTGCTGGATGTGCCGGTTTGGGGCACCGAACAGAACCCGTCCAAGCTGGGCGCCATGCCCCCCGAGCTGCGCAGCGCCTGCCAGCGTGTGCTGGCCAAGATGCAGTTCAGTGCCGTGGAAGAGGGGCTGGGCGAATGGCTGACCCCACCACCCGCCGCGCCGCGCGGCAACGCCCGCAGCCTGCCTCGCCACCTGCAAAAGCCGCAAGCCGAAGCGGCAGGGCGCAAATCCATCGTGTTGGCTGGGGTGGAGGCGCATGTGTGCCTGCTGCAGACGGCGTTGGACCTGCTGGACGACGAGTTTGATGTGTGGGTGGTGACCGATGCCTGCACCTCGCGCACCGAGCGCAACCGCGACGCGGCCTATGACCGCCTGGCTGGGGCCGGGGCCGAACTGGTCACCACCGAAATGGTGATTTTTGAATGGCTGCGCAGTGCCGAGCACCCGGATTTCAAGGCGGTGCAGGCCCTCGTCAAATAAATCCATGTGTTTTCCGGGGGCGTTGTAAGCGAACCCCGGCTTTTGAGTCAGTCTGTCGCAAGACCCCTGCCCATAATTATGAATTCTCAAGTTTGCAGCGCCGTGTGCCACGGCCTGCAAGCGCACGCTTTCATGATCAGGTTTCCGAGGAGAATCCGTGGGCAACTACGCAGACTTTCACAAGCGTTCCGTGCAGGATCGCGATGCTTTCTGGACCGAACAGGCCGCTTTGATCGATTGGCACAAGCCTTTCGAGCAGGTCTGTGACTACAGCAAGCCCCCCTTTGCCACCTGGTTCAAGGGCGGTGAGACCAACCTGTGCCACAACGCGGTGGACCGCCATCTGGCCCAACGCGCCGACCAGAATGCGCTGATTTTCGTCTCCACCGAAACCAACACCGAAAAGGCGTATTCCTTCCGCGAGCTGCACCAGGAGGTCAACCGCATGGCCGCCATCCTGCAGGCGCAGGGTGTGGGCAAGGGCGACCGCGTGCTGATTTACATGCCCATGATCGCCGAGGCCTGCTTTGCCATGCTGGCCTGCGTGCGCATCGGCGCGATCCACTCGGTGGTGTTCGGCGGTTTTGCCAGCCATTCGCTGGCCAGCCGCATCGACGACGCCCAACCCAAGGCCATCGTGAGCGCCGACGCCGGCATGCGCGGCGGCAAGGCCGTGCCTTACAAGCACCTGCTGGACGCCGCCATCGACCTGGCCACCCACAAGCCCGCCACGGTGCTGATGGTCAACCGGGGTCTGGCCCCGCTCAACCCGGTGGCCGGCCGTGATGTGGACTACGCCGCCGAGCGCGCCAAGGTGATGGATGCGAACGTGCCCTGCGTCTGGGTCGCCAGTGACCACCCCAGCTACATCCTCTACACCTCGGGCACCACCGGCAAGCCCAAGGGCGTGCAGCGCGACACCGCAGGCTACACGGTGGCGCTGGCTGCCTCCATGAAGCACATCTACATGGGCAACCCGGGCGAGACCTATTTCTCCACCTCCGACATCGGCTGGGTGGTGGGCCACAGCTACATCATCTACGGCCCGCTGATCAATGGCATGGCCACCATCATGTACGAGGGCCTGCCCACCAACCCCGACGCGGGCATCTGGTGGAGCCTGGTCGAGAAGTACAAGGTGACCGTGATGTTCTCGGCGCCCACGGCCGCACGGGTGCTCAAAAAGCAGGACCCGGCCTACCTCACCAAGTACGACCTCTCCAGCTTGCGTGCCTTGTTCCTGGCCGGTGAACCGCTGGACGAGCCCACCGCCACCTGGATGGCCGGTGCGATCAACAAGCCCATCATCGACAACTACTGGCAGACCGAAACCGGCTGGCCGATCATGGCGATCTGCAACGGCGTGGAGCAGGCCCCGACCAAATACGGTTCGCCCGGCAAGGCGGTCTATGGCTACGACGTCAAGCTGATCAACGAAAACACGGGCGAGGAAATCACCGCCGCTGACGAAAAAGGCGTGATTGCCGTGGAAGGTCCGCTGCCACCGGGCTGCCTGCAGACCGTCTGGGGCGACGACAAGCGTTACGTCAACACCTACTGGACCAGCATTCCCGGCAAGACCATGTACTCCACCTTCGACTGGGGCGTGAAGGACAAGGACGGCTACTTCTACATCCTGGGCCGCACCGACGACGTGATCAACGTGGCCGGTCACCGCCTGGGCACCCGTGAAATTGAAGAAAGCATCTCCAACCATCCGAATGTGGCCGAAGTGGCGGTGGTCGGCGTGGCCGATCAGCTCAAGGGCCAGGTGGCCGTGGGCTTTGCCGTGCTCAAGGACGCCAGCCTGGTGGCCACGCCCGAAGCTGCTCTCAAGCTCGAAGGCGAGATCATGAAGGTGGTGGACAGCCAGTTGGGCGCCGTGGCCCGACCGGCCCGGGTGCGCTTTGTCACGCTGCTGCCCAAGACCCGCTCGGGCAAGCTGCTGCGCCGCGCCATTCAGGCCGTGTGCGAAGGCCGCGATCCGGGCGATCTGACCACCATGGACGATCCGTCTGCCCTCCAGCAGATCGTCGATCTGGTCAAAGTCTGAGGCATAGGACCCCGCTGTGGCGGGGTCTTTTTTTGCAGTCTGGTGCGACGTGTAAGTTTGGCATCGGCTGGCCCATGGCACAATGCGACAGTTTTATCAGGCCCTTCCAGTGCCACACTGTCGCATCCGCCAACCGGTTCAGCCGTGTCGCGGAAGGTAGTTCAACCAACTAATGTTCCCTGAAGGGGAGCGGAGGTAGCGAAAAAAATGAGCGAGACCAAGTCTGTCTTTGCGGCCTATTCGGCCAACACCCACCTCTTTGGGGGCAACGGCCCTTATGTCGAGGAAATGTACGAGAACTACCTGGCCAACCCAGGCAGCGTTCCCGACAACTGGCGCGAATACTTCGACGCCCTGCAGCACGTTCCCGCTGTGGATGGCTCCAATGCCAAAGACGTTCCCCACCTCCCCGTCATCAACGCTTTTGCCGACCGCGCCAAGCAAGGTGGCACCAAAGTCGTCATGGCCAGCGCCGATGCCGAAATGGGCCGCAAGCGCACCGCCGTGCAGCAGCTGATCGCCGCCTACCGCAACGTGGGCCAGCGCTGGGCCGATCTGGACCCCCTCAAGCGCACTGAACGCGAGAACATCCCCGAGCTGGAGCCGTCTTTCTACGGCTTCACCGACGCCGACCAGGAGACCGTGTTCGACACCTCGAACACCTTCTTTGGCAAAGACCGCATGAGCCTGCGCGAGCTCATCAACGCCCTGCGCGAAACGTACTGCGGCACCATCGGCTCCGAGTACATGTACACCACGGACATGGCGCAAAAGCGCTGGTGGCAGCAAAAGCTCGAAAGCAACCGCGCCAAGCCCAACTTCTCTGCCGAGAAGAAAAAGCACATCCTTGACCGCCTGACGGCGGCCGAAGGCCTGGAGCGCTACCTGCACACCAAGTACGTCGGTCAAAAGCGCTTCTCCCTCGAAGGTGGCGAGAGCTTCATCGCCTCGATGGACGAGCTGATCCAGGTCGCTGGCCAGCAGGGCGTGCAGGAAATCGTGATCGGCATGGCCCACCGCGGTCGCCTGAACGTGTTGGTCAACACCCTGGGCAAGGCCCCCGGCATGCTGTTTGCCGAGTTCGACCACACCGCCCCCGAAGACCTGCCCGCCGGTGACGTGAAATACCACCAAGGTTTCAGCTCGGATGTGTCCACCCCTGGCGGCCCGGTCCACCTGTCGCTGGCGTTCAACCCCTCGCACCTGGAAATCGTCAACCCCGTGGTTGAAGGCTCGGTGCGCGCCCGCATGGACCGCCGTGGCGACCCCAAGGGCAGCCAGGTGCTGCCGGTGCTGGTGCACGGCGACTCTGCCTTCGGCGGCCAGGGCGTGAACCAGGAAACACTGTGTCTGGCCCAGACCCGTGGCTACGCCACGGGCGGTACGGTGCACATCATCATCAACAACCAGATCGGTTTCACCACCTCTGATCCGCGCGACATGCGTTCGTCCGTGTTCTGTACCGACATCGTCAAGATGGTCGAGGCCCCGGTGTTGCACGTCAACGGCGACGATCCCGAAGCCGTGGTGCTGGCCACCCAGCTCGCACTCGAATACCGCATGGAATTCCGCCAGGACGTGGTGATCGACATCACCTGCTTCCGCAAACTGGGCCACAACGAGCAGGACACCCCTGCACTGACCCAGCCGCTGATGTACAAGAAAATTGCACAGCACCCGGGCACCCGCAAGCTGTATGCCGACAAGCTGGCCGCCCAAGGCCTGGGCGAGTCGCTGGGCGATGACATGGTCAAAGCCTACCGCGCCGCCATGGACGCCGGCAAGCACACCAACGATCCGGTGCTGACCAACTTCGCCAACAAATATGCGGTGGACTGGTCACCTTTCCTCGGCAAGAAATGGACCGATGCCGGTGACACTTCCATCCCGCTGGCCGAGTGGAAACGCCTGGCCGACAAGCTGACCACCATTCCCGAGAGCGTCACCCCGCACCAGCTGGTCAAGAAGGTCTATGACGACCGCGCGGCCATGGGCCGTGGCGACATCAATGTGGACTGGGGCATGGGCGAGCACATGGCTTTCGCCTCCCTGGTGGCCAGTGGCTACCCGGTGCGCCTGTCCGGTGAGGACTGCGGTCGTGGCACCTTCACCCACCGCCACGCCGTGATCCATGACCAGAAGCGCGAGAAGTGGGACACCGGCACCTACGTGCCGCTGGAGCATGTGTCCGACAAGCAGGCCCCGTTTGTCGTCATCGACTCCATCCTGTCCGAAGAAGCCGTGCTGGCCTACGAATACGGCTACGCCTCCAACGACCCCAACACCCTGGTCATCTGGGAAGCCCAGTTCGGCGACTTCGCCAACGGTGCCCAGGTGGTGATCGACCAATTCATCGCCTCTGGCGAAGTGAAATGGGGCCGTGTCAACGGCATCACCCTGATGCTGCCGCACGGCTACGAAGGCCAGGGCCCCGAGCACAGCTCGGCCCGCGTCGAGCGCTTCATGCAGCTGGCCGCCGACACCAACATGCAGATCGTGCAGCCGACCACGGCCAGCCAGATCTTCCATGTGCTGCGCCGTCAGATGGTGCGTGACCTGAGGAAGCCCTTGGTCATCTTCACGCCCAAATCCCTGCTGCGCAACAAGGACGCCACCAGCCCGGTCTCCGAATTCACCAAGGGCAGCTTCCAGACGGTGATCCCCGAGAACAAGGCGCTGAAGGCCGACAAGGTCAAGCGCGTCATTGCCTGCTCGGGCAAGGTCTACTACGACCTGGTCAAGCAGCGCGAAGCCAAGGGTGCCGACGACGTGGCCATCATCCGTGTTGAACAGCTCTACCCCTTCCCGCACAAGGCGTTTGCCGCCGAGCTCAAGAAGTACCCCAACGCCACCGACATCGTGTGGTGCCAGGACGAGCCGCAGAACCAGGGCGCCTGGTTCTTCATCCAGCACAACATCCACGAAAACATGCTGGACGGCCAGAAACTGGGCTATGCCGGTCGCGCTGCATCCGCATCGCCTGCCGTGGGCTACTCGCACCTGCACCAGGACCAGCAAAAAGCGCTGCTGGACGCAGCGTTCGGCAAGCTCAAGGGCTTTGTGCTGACCAAGTGATCTGAATCCAACCAAATACGTTCAACAGAAAGAGACGAACAAAATGGCAATCGTTGAAGTCAAAGTTCCCCAGCTGTCCGAATCCGTGGCCGAAGCCACGCTGCTGACCTGGAAAAAGAAGGCCGGTGAGGCCGTGGCCCAGGACGAGATCCTGATCGAGATCGAGACCGACAAGGTTGTGATGGAAGTGCCCGCACCGTCCGCTGGCGTGCTGGCCGAGATCGTGGTGGGCGACGGTGGCACCGTGGTGGCCCAGCAGCTGATCGCCAAGATCGACAGCGAAGGCAAGGCTGGCGCTGCTGCGCCGGCTGCCGCCGCACCGGCAGCTGCGCCCGCCGCAGCACCTGCAACCGCTGCCGCTCCGGCTGGCAACGCCATGGCCGGTGTGGCCATGCCCGCTGCTGCCAAGCTGATGGCCGACAACCACCTGGCCGCTGGCTCGGTGGCCGGCTCCGGCAAAGACGGCCGCGTGACCAAGGGTGATGTGCTGGCGGCTGTGGCTTCCGGCTCCAGCATCCCCACCGGCGCCCCCACCACCGCGCTGGCCCAGGTGGCTGCACCTGCCGCCCCCGTGGCCCTGGGCGAGCGCCCCGAGCAGCGCGTGCCCATGACCCGCCTGCGCGCCCGCATCGCCGAGCGCCTGCTGCAGTCACAAGCCACCAACGCCATCCTGACCACCTTCAACGAAATCAACATGGCGCCCGTGATGGCCCTGCGCAAGGTGCACCAGGAGAAGTTCGAGAAGACCCATGGCGTCAAGCTGGGCTTCATGAGCTTCTTCGTCAAGGCCGCTGTGCACGCCCTCAAGAAGTTCCCGGTCCTGAACGCTTCGGTGGACGGCAACGACATCGTCTACCACGGCTACTTCGACATCGGTATCGCTGTCGGTTCGCCCCGTGGTCTGGTGGTGCCGATCCTGCGCAACGCCGACCAGATGAGCTTTGCCGACATCGAGAAGAAGATCGCCGAATTCGGCAAGAAGGCCGCTGAGGGCAAGCTGGGCATCGAAGAGATGACCGGCGGCACTTTCTCCATCTCCAACGGCGGTACCTTCGGTTCCATGATGTCCACCCCCATCATCAACCCGCCCCAGTCGGCCATCCTGGGCGTGCACGCCACCAAGGACCGTGCCATGGTCGAAAACGGTCAGGTCGTGGTGCGTCCGATGAACTACTTCGCCATGTCGTATGACCACCGCATCATCGACGGCCGTGAAGCCGTGCTGGGCCTGGTCGCCATGAAAGAGGCGCTGGAAGATCCGACGCGTCTGCTGTTCGATCTGTAATTCACCGACCCACTTCGCAATGCCTCCTGCCGGGGGCATTGCTTTATTGAGGATTTAGAACATGAGCAAACAATTCGACGTCGTCGTCATCGGTGGTGGCCCAGGTGGCTACATTGCAGCCATCCGCGCCGCACAACTGGGTTTCCAGGTCGCCTGCATTGACGAATGGAAAAACGCCGCAGGCGGCCCAGCCCCGGGCGGCACCTGCACCAATGTGGGTTGCATTCCCTCCAAGGCGCTGCTGCAGTCGTCCGAGCATTTCGAGCACGCCAACAAGCATTTTGAAGAACACGGCATCAGCACAGGCAAGGTGACGATGGACGTGGCCAAAATGGTCGCCCGCAAGGACGGCGTGGTCAAGCAGAACAACGACGGCATCCTGTACCTGTTCAAGAAGAACAAGGTCACTTTCTTCCACGGCCGTGGCTCGTTTGAGGGCAAGGCCGAGGGCGGCTTCGCCATCAAGGTCGCGGGCAAGGACACCGAAACCATCACCGGCAAGCAGGTGATTGTGGCCACCGGCTCCAGCCCCCGCGCACTGCCGGGTGTGGCTTTTGACGAAGAGAATGTGCTGTCGAATGACGGCGCGCTGCGCATGGGCGCTGTGCCCAAAAAGCTGGCCCTGATTGGCTCTGGCGTGATCGGCCTGGAAATGGGCTCGGTCTGGCGTCGCCTGGGTGCCGAAGTCACCATCCTCGAAGGCATGCCTGCTTTCCTGCCCGCCGCCGACGAGGCTGTGGCCAAGGAAGCCAAGAAGGTCTTCGACAAGCAAGGCCTGAAGATCGAATTGGGCGCCAAGGTGGGTGAAGTCAAGGTGGGCAAGAAAGGCAAAGATGCCCAAGTTCAGATCGCCTGGACCAACGCCAAGGGCGAAGCCCAGACGCTTGACGCTGACAAGCTGATCGTGTCCATTGGCCGCGTGGCCAACACCACCGGTTTGAACGTGGAGGCCGTGGGCCTGCAAATGGGCGAGCGCGGCGACATCGTGGTTGACGCCGAGTGCCGCACCAATGTGCCCGGCATCTGGGCCGTGGGCGACGTGGTGCGTGGCCCCATGCTGGCGCACAAGGCCGAAGAAGAGGGCGTGGCTGTGGCCGAGCGCATCGCTGGCCAGCACGGCCATGTGAACTTCAACACTGTCCCCTACGTCATCTACACCAGCCCTGAAATCGCCTGGGTCGGCAAGACCGAGCAGCAGCTCAAGGCCGAGGGCGTGGCCTATAAAGCCGGTCAGTTCCCTTTCCTGGCCAACGGCCGTGCCCGTGCGTTGGGCGACACCACCGGCTTCGTCAAGATCATTGCCGACGCCAAGAGCGACGAGATCCTGGGCGTGCACATCATCGGCCCGTCGGCTTCCGAGCTGATCGCCGAGGCCGTGATGGCCATGGAGTTCCGCGCCAGCGCCGAGGACATCGCCCGCATCTGCCACGCGCACCCCTCACTGTCCGAGTCCACCAAAGAGGCGGCTCTGGCCGTGGACAAGCGCACGCTGAACTTCTGATGACGCTGTCCCCCAAACGCCTGCCGAGGCGGGCACTTTGGGGTACAGTTTCAGCAGCCGCAAACCCGGGCTTGTCCCGGGTTTTTTGATGCCTCTTTGAGCAAGTCCATGACCGTTCGTGCTGTTTACGAAGAAGAACTGAAAAAACGGGGTTTCCAGAGCGATCCCGCGCAGTTGCGCGCCATCGAGGCGCTGGAGCGCTGCGCCCAGGAATGGGCGGTTTACAAGTCCAAGCGCTCCAACCCGATCAAGAAGCTGCTGAGCAAACCCGCCATTCCCAAAGGCGTGTACATGTTCGGCGGGGTGGGGCGCGGCAAAAGCTTTCTGATGGACTGTTTTTTCGAGGCCGTGCCGATCCAGCGCAAGACACGCCTGCACTTTCACGAGTTCATGCGCGAGGTGCACCGCGAATTGGCGGCCATGCAGGGCACCGTCAACCCGCTGGATGCACTGGGCAAACGCATGGCCCAGCGTTATCGCCTGATCTGCTTTGACGAATTCCATGTGGCCGACATCACCGACGCCATGATCCTGCACCGCCTGCTGCAGGCGCTTTTTGACAACGGCGTGGGTTTTGTCACCACCTCCAACTTCAAGCCCGACGGCTTGTACCCCGACGGCCTGCACCGTGACCGCATCCTGCCCGCGATTGCGTTGCTCAATGCCCGCATGGAAGTGCTCAATGTGGACAACGGGACCGACTACCGCCGCCGCACGCTGGAGATGCTCGACCTCTACAAAATGCCGCTGAGCGAGCAGACGAATGCCGATATGGGCGCCGCCTTTGACAAGCTGGCCAGTGGCCACGATGAAGACCCGCTGCTGCACATCGAGGCGCGCGAGATCCGTGCCAAGCGCCGCGCCGGTGGCGTGATCTGGTTTGACTTCCGTACCCTGTGCGGTGGTCCGCGCTCACAAAACGACTACCTCGAAATTGCCACCCAGTTCCACACGCTGCTGCTCTCTGATGTGCCCGAAATGCCGGTCAAGCTGGCGTCTGAGGCGCGGCGCTTTACTTGGCTGGTGGACGTGCTCTACGACCGCCGTGTCAAGCTGATCGTCTCTGCCGAGGTGCCGCCCGAGCAGCTCTACACCGAGGGGCCTTTGTCGCACGAGTTCCCGCGCACCGTTTCGCGCCTCAATGAAATGCAGTCGGCCGAATTCCTGGCCTTGGAACACCGCACGGTGGACACGCAGCTCACATGAAACGCCTGCTGTTTTGGGCTTTGTGGGGCTTGGCTGCGTCGGTGCTGGCCCAAAACGGTGGCGCTGACGAGCGCATTGCCCAGGAGCGCGAACATTTGCAGGCCGAACGCAGTGCGGTCGAGCAAACGCACGAAGCCCTCAGCCGCGCCTGTTGGCAACGCTTTGCCGTGAACGACTGTCTGCGCGAGGTGCGCCGCAGTCGCTATGCCGCGCTCGACCCGATCCGTGCCCGTGAGCTCGAACTCAATGCGCAGGAGCGCGCCTTGCGCACGCGCCAGCGCGACGAACGCCTGCAAGGCAAAACAGACACCACCCCGCAGGAGCGCCGCCCGTGATCGACAACGACACCGGCGACCAACGTTCGCCGCAGCGCCGCCTGATCGAATTGCAGATCGAACACGCCGACCTCGACGCCTTGATTGACCAGGCCACCGAGGCCAGCGCCCCGGTGGACGAGCTGCGCCTGCGCCGCCTCAAAAAACGCCGCCTGGCCCTGCGCGACGAGATCGCGCGCCTGCAGTGGCTGATCGACCCCAAGGAGCCGGCGTGAGTCGGCTGGCCGAGCAGGTCGCCCACGCGCTCTCCACGCAAGGCCCTCTGGCGCAGCAGTGGCCGGGATTCTTGTCCCGCAGTGGTCAGACCGACATGGCCCTGGCCGTGACACAGGCCGTACAAGACGGTGGCAGCCTGGTGGTTGAGGCGGGTACCGGTGTGGGCAAGACCTTCGCGTACCTGGTGCCGGTTTTGCTCAGTGGTCAGCGCGCCCTGATTTCTACGGCCACCAAGGCCTTGCAGGACCAGCTGTTTGCGCGTGACCTGCCGCGCCTGACCGAAGCCCTGAATTTGCCGGTGCGCATCGCCTTGCTCAAAGGCCGCTCCAGCTACCTGTGCATCCACCGCATGGAGCAAGCCCGTCACCACCCACAGGCCAGCCAGGCCCTCTGGCAACGTGCGCTGTCGCGGGTCGAGCAGTGGGCGCAGGTCACCCGCAGTGGCGACATGGCCGAGCTGCCGGGCCTGGACGAGAGCTCGCAGCTGTGGCCGCAGATCACCTCGACCCGCGACAACTGCCTGGGCTCCAATTGCCCTCGCTACAAGGCCTGCCACGTCAACCTGGCACGCAAGGAGGCCATGGCAGCCGATGTGGTGGTCATCAACCACCACCTGTTTTTTGCCGATCTGGCGGTGCGCGAATCGGGTGTGGCCGAGCTGCTGCCCACAGTGCGCGTGACGGTGTTTGACGAAGCGCATCAACTCAACGAAATCGGTGTCAATTTTCTGGGGCAGGAGCTGTCCACCACCCAGCTGCTGGAGCTGGCACGCGATGTCTTGGGCACCGGCCTGACACTGGCACGAGGCCTGGTGGACTGGCAAGCCCACAGCCACCGCCTGGAAACCGCTGCGCGTGACTGGCGGCTGGCCGCAGGCCCGCAGCGCGGGGCCACCCGATTGCGCTGGGGCGAGGGCGCCCCGCAAGGTCTGGACGTTACCGCCTGGGCCGACGGGTTGAATGGTGTGGCCCAGGCCCTGCAGGCCTTGAGCCAGGGGCTGGACCAAGTGACCGAGCTGGCCCCCGACTTTGTGCGGCTGCTCGAACGCAGCCGCAGCCTGCTGCAGCTGTGCGAGCGCTTCCAGGGCTCGGCGCCAGACGACGGTGTGCGCTGGGCCGAAGTCTCGGCCAGCCTGCGTGTGGTGCAGGCCCCGCTGGACGTGGCAGACACCTTCTTGAAGTTGACTGCGCCACCCCAGCCTGTGGCGTCAGACGAGGGCGAGCCCGGCCTTCCCGCAGGCGCGGTCACGCCGACCCTGGGCGCGCGCGCCTGGGTCTTCACCTCGGCCACGCTGGGCGAAGACCCCAGCCTGCGCTGGTTCACGGGCCCATGCGGCCTGGGCGCGGCGCGCACGCTGCGGGTGGACAGTCCATTTGACTACGCCACCCAGGCGGCGCTGTATGTGCCCGAGGGCATGAGCCCACCCGGAGAGCGTCAACACGCGCTGGATGTGGCCCGTCTGGTGCTAGAGGCCGCCCGTCGCATTGGCGGGCGCACCCTGGTGCTGACCACCACGCTGGCGGCCATGCGGACCATCGGCGAATACCTGCAAACCCATCTGGACAGCGGCCTGGGCCTGGAGGTGCTGGTGCAGGGCCAAAGCCCCAAGCGGCTGTTGATGACCCGTTTTCGCGAAGGCGCCAGCCAGGGCCAGGCCGGCTGCATTCTGGTGGCGTCGGCCTCGTTTTGGGAAGGCTTTGATGTGCCCGGTGACGCGCTGCAGCTGGTGGTGATCGACAAGCTGCCTTTTGCGCCGCCCGATGATCCGGTGGTCGAAGCGCGTGGTCAGCGTTTGCAGCAGCAAGGCCGCAGCGTCTTCATGGACCTGGCTTTGCCCGAGGCGGCCGTGACGCTCAAACAAGGGGCAGGGCGACTGATCCGCAGCGAGCGCGACCGGGGGATTTTGGTGGTGTGCGACGAGCGCCTGAGCCGCAAGGGCTACGGTGCACGCCTGGTGGCGGCCATGCCGCCCATGCGCCGACTCACAGGCCGGGCTGACTTTGCGCAGGCGTTGGCCGAGCTGCGGCCTGAATCACCAGAGTTGCCACCAGGGCTTTGAGACTTTGCCGACGAGCGGGTTTTTCAGGAAGCTGGAATTGGGAAAGTTGCTTTCCAGCACGCGGCGGGCGTCGTCGCGCAGCTGACCCATGCCCAGGGCGTCGTAGGAATACACCAGGATGGCCAGCGCCTCTTCGGACGCAGGCACACCCTGGTACTCGGTGATGGCCTGCTGGGCACGGTTGACGGCGGCCACATGGGCGCCCTTGCGGGCGTAGTAACGTGCCACATGCACCTCGTAACTGGCCAGCGAGTTGACGATGTAAGTCATGCGCTGGCGGGCGTCGGGGGCGTATTTGGAGTCCGGAAACCGCCTGGTGAGTTCCAGAAAGGACTCATAGGATTCTTTGGCCGCTTTTTGGTCGCGTTCGGACAGATCCTGGTTGATCAGTGAAGAAAACAGGCCCAGGTTGTCATTGAAGTTGACCAGACCCTTGAGATAGAGCGCGTAGTCCATGGCCGGGCTGGTAGGGTGCAGCCGGATGAAGCGGTCCAGTGTGGCAACGGCCTGCGGCTTTTCGTTGGTTTTGTATTGGGCGTAGGCCTTGTCGATCTGGGCCTGCTGGGCCAGCACGGTGCCAGCGGCGCGGCCCTCCAGCTTTTCATACAACCCAATGGCCTTGTCCCAAGCGCCGACAGAGCTTTCGTCGCGGGCTTCCTGGTAGAGCTTTTCGGGACTCCAGCCAGCGGTGGGGTCTTTGGGGGTGTTGGCGCAGCCGGACAAGAGCAGTCCAGCGCTCAAGCAGATGGCGGCGGGAACCGTCGATAATCCAATGCGCCGCATCCAGGTGTCCTCAGAGCTTTTCATTGCAATTGATTATATCGACCCCCCCCACCGACGAACTGCCCGAAAACCCTTTGGAAGAAGGGGCAGCAGAAGACACCGAACAGGACGAGTTGCGCCAGTTCAAGGTGGACGCCACGCAACATGGACAGCGCCTGGACAGGGCGCTGGCGGCCTGCGTGGACGAATTTTCGCGCAGCTACTTGCAGCAGCGCATCGAAGCCGGTGATGTGCAGCTCGATGGCCGGGTGGTCACCAAGGCCGCGGCCAAAGTGCGCCAGGGGCAGCACCTGACCATCACCCTGCGGCCCACACCGCAGTCGCGGGCCTTTGTGCCGCAGGACATGCCGATCGAGACGGTCTATGTGGACGAGCACCTGCGCGTGATCCACAAACCGGCAGGCCTGGTGGTGCACCCGGCGCCGGGCAACTGGCAAGGCACCTTGCTCAATGGCCTGCTGGCCCTGGACCCGGCGGTCATCGATTTGCCCCGCGCGGGCATCGTGCACCGGCTGGACAAAGACACCAGCGGTCTGATGGTGGTGGCCCGCACCCGCCTGGCCATGGACGCGCTGGTGCACATGATTGCCGAGCGCGAGGTCAGCCGACAGTACCTGGCCATTGGCCACCGCCGTTGGCCCAGTGACCCAGAGCGTGAAGTGGCCGTGGGCATTGGCCGCGACCCTGCCAACCGCCTGCGCATGGCGGTGGTGGACCTGACGCGCCTGCCCGGCAAAACCGCACGCACCACCTTCCATTGCCTGGATCAGAACGACGAGGCCTGCCTGGTGCGTTGCATCCTGCATACTGGGCGCACGCACCAGATCCGGGTGCACATGGCGCACATTGGCCATCCGCTGTTGGGCGACGCGCTGTACGGCGGCCAGCCGCTGGCGGGCATGCACCGCCAGGCCTTGCATGCCTGGCGCCTGGCTTTTGTGCACCCCTTCACAGGGCAGGAACTGGTTTGGTCGGTGCCCATGCCGCAAGACATGCAGCAGGCCTTGGTGGCGTTGGGCCTTCGGTACAATGAGACAGACGAGGCCCATCTGGACGATGAGGCCGACTGAAGCCCTTGGGCACGGCAGGCCGTCTGGGATGGCCGCCCGGTTCCCATCCTGTGGTCCCGGAATGCCCGGATGCCACTTTCCAGCATGCAAGGCGCCGCTGGCGCCACCCCCGAAAAGACCTGAACCATGAACTCGGCGCAAGCCAAGCGTGTCCTTGAAACGGCCCTGTTGTGCACGGCCCAGCCCCTCCCGCTGCGCGAGATGCGGGTGCTGTTTGACGATGCCCTGGGCGCGGACACCCTGCGCCAACTGCTGTCCGAGCTGCAGCAGGAATGGGCGCAGCGCGGCCTGGAGCTGACGGCGGTGGCCAGTGGCTGGCGTTTTCAGAGTCGCCCCGAAATGCGCGTCTTTCTGGACCGTCTGCACCCCGAAAAACCGCCCAAGTACACCCGCGCCGCACTCGAAACCCTGGCCATCATTGCCTACCGTCAGCCGGTCACCCGGGGTGACATGGAAGACATCCGGGGCGTGACGATCAACTCCCAGATCCTCAAGCAACTGGAGGACCGTGGCTGGGTCGAGGTGATTGGTCACCGTGAGACCGTGGGGCGTCCCGCCTTGTACGCCACCACGCGCCACTTCCTGGACGACATGGGCCTGTCTGCGCTTGACCAGTTGCCTTTGCTGGCCAACGTCGAACACCAGGCCTCGGCGCTGGCAGGGCTGGTGCAGGAAGAAGACCCTGTGCAGCCCACGCTTTCGCTGGAGGAGGCGCTCGAACCCTTGGAACTTGCCTCCCCCGACGAGGTGGCCGCCGAGCCCAATACCCCATTCCCTGAATCCCCATCTGCCGACAACGTTGGCCCCGAGCATGAGCACTGAAGCGCAAGACCGTCCGACCCCCGACCAGCCTGAACAAGGCGCTGCCCCCAGTGGTGGCTACAAGGCGGTGGATCTGGCCGATGTGGTGTCGGGCCAGTTCGATGCCGAGGACGAAACTTCTGAAGTGGCCGATCTGGGCAAGCGCGTGCTGGCCCCGCAGCCCGACTCGCCCAAGCTGCACAAGGTGCTGGCCCAGGCCGGTCTGGGCTCGCGCCTGGAGATGGAGCAGCTGATTCTGGAAGGTCGCATTTCGGTCAACAACGAGCCGGCCCACGTGGGCCAGCGCATCCAGTACGGCGACGTGGTCAAGGTCAATGGCAAGCCGATCCGCGTGCGCATCGAGCCGCCGCCCGCCCGCGTCATTGCTTACCACAAGCCTGCTGGCGAGATCGTCAGCCACGACGACCCACAAAACCGCCCCAGTGTGTTTCGCAAGCTGCCGCGCCTGCAGCATGGCAAATGGCAGTCGGTGGGTCGCCTCGATCTGAACACCGAGGGCTTGCTGCTGCTGACGAGTTCGGGTGAACTGGCCAACCGCCTGATGCACCCGCGCTTTGGCCTGGAGCGCGAATACGCCGTGCGCGTGCTGGGCGCCTTGTCCAAGGAAGAAAAGCAAAAACTGCTGGACGGTGTGGTGCTGGACGATGGTCCGGCCCAGTTCAGCAGCATCGAAGACGGCGGTGGTGAGGGCTCCAACTGCTGGTATCGCGTGACGATTTCCGAAGGCCGCAACCGCGAGGTGCGCCGCATGATGGAGGCCGTGGGCCACGCGGTCAGCCGCCTGATCCGCATCCGCTATGGCGCCATGGTGCTGCCGCACGGACTGCGCCGAGGCGCCTTTCTGGAGTTGGGTGAATCCGATATCCGCGCCCTGATGAAAGCGGTGGGTGCCCCCGAACGCCAGCCGGGTACTGCGCCACAGCGCGGCCGTGGCCGTCCAGACCGTGCCAGCAAGCCTGCCGCCAGGACGCCGATGGGTCGGGGCAAGCCAGGCCAGGGGCGCACGGGAGGCCCTGGCCGCAGTGGCAAGGAGGGGGCGGGGCAGCCCGACCCGATGCAAACCCGCCAGGGCTACATCGGCGCCGACAGCTTCAACCGCAACAAGCAAGAACAGTCGCGCAAACCGCGCGGCGCACGCCGCACAGGTGGCTCGGGCGGCCGCAGCCGCTGACCTGTGGCTTTGGAGGGGCTTGCGCCGTTGCCTCGGGGCTAACCCGGGGTCTCGGGTTAGAATAAGCGGCTTTGCCAAAATGGCAAAAAAGCTTTCAAAAACACATTTTCAGGAACCATCATGGCCATCGAACGCACCCTCTCCATCATCAAGCCCGACGCCGTTGCCAAGAACGTCATCGGCCAGATCTACGCCCGTTTCGAAGCTGCTGGCCTGAAGGTTGTGGCCGCCAAGATGGCTCACCTGTCGCGCGGCGAAGCCGAGCAGTTCTACGCTGTGCACAAAGAGCGTCCTTTCTTCAAGGACCTGGTGGACTTCATGGTCTCCGGCCCCGTCATGATCCAGGCCCTCGAGGGCGAAGGCGCCATCGGCAAGAACCGCGACCTGATGGGTGCCACCGACCCCAAGAAGGCCGCCGCTGGCACCATCCGCGCTGACTTTGCTGACAGCATCGACGCCAATGCCGTGCACGGCTCTGACGCCCCCGAAACCGCTGCTGTGGAAGTTGCTTTCTTCTTCCCCGGCATGAACGTTTACAGCCGCTGATCGCCGCGCGACCCGTTCGCGAATTCGGCGTACACCCCATGACGGCCAACCTTCTCGAATTCGATCTGGAAGGTCTGGCCGTTTTTTGCGAGGGTCTGGGCGAGAAACGTTTCCGGGCCACGCAGCTTTTCCGCTGGATCCACCAACGGGGAGCCAGCGACTTTGACCAGATGAGTGATCTGGCCAAGTCCCTGCGCGAAAAACTCAAAACCACCGCCCACATCGCCGCATTGCCGGTGGTCAGCCAGCACATCTCTCAAGATGGCACCATCAAATGGCTGTTTGATGTGGGAGACGGCAACGCCGTCGAATCGGTGTTCATTCCGGAAGACGACCGAGGCACGCTGTGCGTGTCCTCCCAAGCCGGTTGCGCAGTGGGCTGCCGCTTTTGCTCCACCGGTCACCAAGGCTTTTCCCGCAACCTGTCCACGGCCGAAATTCTGGCGCAGCTGTGGTTTGCCGAGCATTTCCTGCGCCAGCACCTCAAAACCGACGAACGCGTCATCTCCAATGTGGTGATGATGGGCATGGGCGAGCCGCTGCAAAACTACAGCGCCCTGATCCCGGCGCTCAAGACCATGCTGGACGACCACGGCTATGGCCTGTCGCGCCGCCGTGTCACGGTGTCCACTTCGGGCGTGGTGCCCATGATCGACCGCCTGGCGCAAGACTGCCCGGTGGCCTTGGCGGTGTCGCTGCACGCACCCAATGACGCGCTGCGCGATTCGTTGGTGCCGATCAACCGCAAATACCCCATCGATGAACTCCTGCAGGCCTGCGAGCGTTACCTGGCGCATGCGCCGCGCGACTTCATTACCTTTGAATACTGCATGCTTGACGGTGTCAACGACCAGCCTGAGCATGCGCGCCAGCTGATCGAGCTGATTCAGCGCCACGGCCGCCGGGGCCTGCGCTGCAAATTCAATCTGATTCCCTTCAACCCGTTTCCGGCCTCTGGCCTGCTGCGCTCGCCCAACGCCCGAGTGCAGGCTTTTGCCAAAATTTTGCTCGACGCGGGCATCGTCACCACCGTGCGCAAGACGCGGGGCGACGACATCGATGCGGCTTGTGGTCAGCTCGCCGGTGATGTGAAAGACCGCACCAAGGTTCAGGAACGCGTGGCCCGTCAGCGCGCCAACGACGTGATCCCCATCCTGCCCGCCACACAAACGGAGACAAGGCCATGAATTCGACGGACGGTATGCAGCCACAAGATGCCAGCAGTGTTTCAGCCACGCCAACGGCGGGCCAGATGCTGCGTGCCGCCCGCGAGGCCCGAGGCCTGCACCTGGCGGTGCTGTCGGTCAACCTCAAGGTCAGCGTGCGCCAGCTTGAAGCGTTGGAAGCCGATCGTCATGACGCCTTGAAGGGCGCTGCATTTGTGCGCGCGCTGGCTTTGTCGGTGTGCCGACAGCTCAAGCTCGACCCCAGCGCTGTGATGGCTGCCTTGCCCAAGGGCGATGCCCCCAAGGTGCTGGATCCGGTGGCCAAAGCAGCAGCGCATTCGCCTGCCTGCAGCAGTTCGCGTCAGCGCAGCCACAAAGGCTTGTCGCGCCAGGTCCTGTTGCTGGCCGTGCTCATGCTGGCCGGGGTGGCGGCGCTGGTTTGGTGGCCCGACATCCAGTGGCCCGAAACCAGCCGCAACGATCCGGCCGCCAGCAACCAGCCTGCGCCCGAAGTGATGGGGCAGGCGCAAAACCCTGAGCAGACCCCGGCCGAAGCAGCGCCCGCAGCCTTGGTGCCTGCAGCCAGTCCGGCTTCAGCGCCTGCGCTTGCCGCAGCCTCGGCTTCATTGACCCGCCCGGCGTCTGAGCCGGTGAGCCCGTCCGCATTGCCCAGTGCCTCCAAGCCGGCCTTGGCGCCTGTGGCCACAGCATCGGCAGCACCTGCCGCTCCCTCGCCCAGCGTGGCCCCTGTCCGCAGCAGCGTCTCGGCCCCGTTGGTGCTGCGCCTGAAGGCCGATGCCTGGGTCGAAATCCGTGACAAATTCCGTGGTGTGGCGCTCAAGCGCCAGGTCAAGGCCGGAGAAGTGCTTGAACTGGACCTCCAGGCGCCCGTGTTCGTCTACACCAGCCGAGCCGACCACACCGAATTGCAGTGGCAGGGCAAAGCGGTTGACGTGTCGGGCAACACCCTGAACAACGAACTTCGCATCCAAATCAAACCATGAGCGATTCGCCCATCCAGATTGCTGCGCCCGCGCAGCGCGCCAGCCGCCAGTCCCGTGTGGTCTGGGGCAACCGTGTTGTCACGGTGGGCGGCGGTGCGCCGGTACGCGTGCAGTCCATGACCAACACCGACACGGTGGACATGATCGGCACGGCCATCCAGGTCAAGGAACTGGCCTTGGCGGGCTCCGAGATGGTGCGCATCACCGTCAATACACCCGAAGCCGCGCAGGCCGTGCCGCACATCCGCGAGCAGCTCGACAAGATGGGCATTGACGTGCCCTTGATCGGTGACTTCCATTACAACGGCCACCGCCTGCTCACCGATTACCCGGCCTGCGCCGAGACCTTGTCCAAATACCGCATCAACCCCGGCAACGTGGGCAAGGGCGACAAGCGCGATGTGCAGTTCGGTCAGATGATCGAGGTGGCCCAAAAATTCAACAAACCCATCCGCATCGGCGTGAACTGGGGCAGCCTGGACCAGGAGTTGCTGGCCGAATTGATGGACGTGAACAGCCGCCGCGCCCAGCCCTTTGAGGGGCGCCAGGTCATGTACGAAGCCTTGATCCAGTCCGCCATCGGCTCAGCCCAAAGGGCCGAGGCCATGGGCATGGATGGCAGCCAGATCGCCTTGTCGTGCAAGGTCTCGGGCGTGCAGGACCTGATTTCGGTTTACCGCGAGCTGGCCCGCCGCTGCGACTACCCGTTGCACCTGGGTCTGACCGAGGCGGGTATGGGCACCAAGGGCACAGTGGCATCCAGCACAGCGCTGGCCATCCTGCTGCAAGAAGGCATTGGCGACACGATTCGCGTCTCGCTCACGCCCCAGCCGGGCGAGTCGCGCACGCAAGAGGTGGTGATCGCTTCCGAAATCTTGCAGTCGCTGGGTCTGCGCGTATTCGTGCCCAGCGTGACCGCCTGCCCAGGCTGTGGCCGCACCACCAGCACCACCTTTCAGGAACTGGCCAAGCAGATCGACGACTTTTTGCGTGCCCAAATGCCGGTCTGGCGTGGCCAATACCCGGGTGTGGAAGGCCTGAAAGTGGCCGTGATGGGCTGCATCGTCAACGGCCCTGGCGAGAGCAAGCACGCCGACATCGGCATCAGCCTGCCGGGCACCGGCGAGGCACCTGCGGCCCCGGTGTTCATTGATGGCGAAAAGCGCATGACCTTGCGTGGCGAGGGCATTGCCCAGGAGTTCCAACGCATCGTCGAAGACTACATTGAGAAACGCTTTGGCAGCGCCAAAGCCTGAATCCCGAATGACAGAACAAAACACCAAACAGCCCAAAGCCCAGAAGCTGGTGGGCGTCAAGGGCATGAACGACATCCTGCCGCCGGATTCGGCACAGTGGGAGTGGCTCGAAGCCCAGGTGCGTGCCCTGATGGCCCGCTATGCCTACCGCAATGTGCGCCTGCCCATCGTCGAGCCCACGGCCTTGTTCGTGCGTGGCCTGGGCGAGGTCACGGACATCGTCGAAAAGGAGATGTACTCCTTTGAAGACCGTCTCAATGGCGAACAGCTCACCTTGCGCCCTGAGGGCACGGCGGGTCTGGTGCGTGCCGTGGTCGAGCACAACCTCCTCTACGAGGGTGGCAAGCGCTTGTACTACATGGGTCCCATGTTCCGCCACGAGCGCCCGCAGCGTGGCCGCTACCGCCAGTTCCACCAGATCGGCGCCGAGGTGCTGGGCTTTGGCGGACCCGAGGTCGATGCCGAATTGATCTTGCTGGCCAACGACCTCTGGAAAGAACTGGGCCTGAAGGACGTGCGTCTGGAGCTCAACAGCCTGGGCCAGCCCGACGAGCGCCGCGCCCACCGCGCCGCCCTGATTGCCCACTTCGAGCAGCACGCCGAACTGTTGGACGAAGATGCCAAGCGCCGCCTGCACAGCAACCCCTTGCGCATCCTGGACACCAAAAACCCGGCCATGGCACCTGTGGTCGAGTCCGCGCCCCAGCTGCTGGACTTTCTGGGGGAGGCGTCGCTGGCGCACTTCAACGCGGTCAAGGCCATTTTGGAAGCCAATGGCATCGCCTACCGCATCAATCCGCGCCTGGTGCGCGGCATGGACTACTACAACCTCACGGTCTTCGAGTTCATCACCGAAAGCCTGGGCTCGCAGGGCACGATCTGTGGCGGTGGTCGCTACGACTACCTGATCGAGCAGGTCGGCGGCAAGCCGGCGCCTGCCGTGGGCTGGGCGCTGGGCGTGGAGCGTGTGCTTGAACTGGTCAAAGAGCAGGGCACTGCACACGATGAATTGGTGCCCGATGTGTACGCCATCATTCCCGACACGGCGGCGTTGCCTCAGGCCATCCAGACCTTGCAGGCCTTGCGTGCCGCAGGCGTGTCAGCGCAGATGCATGCGGGCACGGGCGAGGGCATGGGCTCGATGAAGAGCCAGTTCAAGAAGGCCGATGCCAGCGGCGCGGCCTTTGGCCTGATTTTTGGCGGTGACGAACTCGCCCGTGGCGAGGTCACCGTCAAGTCGCTGCGCGACGGCCAGGGTGCCCAGCGCACCGAGCGCCTGGACGCTGTGGCCGCCTGGGCCACGACCCTACAATCTTCCTGATTCAACACAGACACACCATGGCAGCACATCTCGATCTCGAAGAACAGGAACAGCTTGCGGAGCTCAAGCACTTCTGGAAAACCTGGGGCAACCTGATTTCCTGGGTGCTGATCGCCGTGTTGGGCAGCTATGCCGCCTGGAACGGCTGGCAATACTGGCAGCGCAACCAGGCCACGAAGGCCTCGGCGCTTTACGACGAAGTCGAAAAGGCGGTGCTGGCTCAAGACCTGACGCGCATTGAGCGCAGCATGGCCGACATGAAAGACAAGTTCAGCAGTACCCAGTTTGCCCACCAGGCGGGCTTGCTGGCCGCGCGCAGTCTGGCCGACAAAGGCAAGTCCGAGCAGGCCAGAGGGCTTCTGGCCTGGGTGGCTGCCGATGCCCCCGAAGTCGCCTTGCGCGATTTGGCCCGTCTGCGCCTGGCTGCTCTGCAGTGGGACACCCAGTCGGCCGACGATGCCCTTAAAACCCTGCAAACCGGTTTTTCGGCTGACCTGGCGCCGCTGGCCGCTGACCTCAAGGGTGACCTGCTGCTCGACAAAAAGCAAACCTCCGAAGCCGTGGCCGCATACCAGCAGGCCTACAAAGGTTTGCCTGCAGGCAATGAATACCGACGTGTGGTGCAGGCCAAGCTGGGCGCCCTGGGTGCCGAGGTGCAGCCGTGATGCGCCGCTCGGGCTTGTCCCTGGCAGTCCCTGGCCTGCTGTTGGCGTTGGTTTTGGCGGCTTGCTCCAGCAGCCCCAGCAAACCCCAACCCGCAGAGTTGCCTGCGGTATCGGGCAGCCTCGCGGTCAGCCGGGCCTGGACCGCCCAATTGGGTGAAATCAGCACGCCGGTGCAAGCCGCTGTGCTGGGCAACCGCGTGGTGCTGGGTTCCAGTCAGGGTTTGCTGGCTGAACTGGACGCCGCCACCGGCCGTGAAGTCTGGCGCATCCAGCTCAACACAGCACTGATGGCCGGAGTAGGCAGCGATGGCAAGCGCCACGCCGTGGTGTCTGCCGACAACACCTTGCTGGTGATCGAATCAGGCCGTGAGATCTGGCGTCAGCGCCTGAGCGCACAGACCTTCACTGCGCCGCTGGTGGCCGGTGAGCGCGTGTTTGTGCAAACCGCCGACCGCACAGTGACCGCTTTTGATGGCGCCAGTGGCCAACGCCTTTGGAGCCTGCAACGCAATGCCGACCCCCTGGTGTTGCGTCAGGCGGGTGTGCTGACGGCCTTGGGTGACACCCTGCTGGCGGGCAATGGTGGGCGCCTGAGCGGCATTGCGCCTGTCAATGGCCAGGTGCGCTGGGATGCTTTGTTGGGCAGTTCACGCGGCACCAACGAAGTCGAACGCCTGGTAGATCTGGTCGCTGGTGTGAGCCGTCAGGGCCAAAGCGTGTGTGTGCGCTCTTTCCAGACGGCGGTGGGCTGTGTGGACACGGCGCGCGGCCAAGTGCTCTGGACCCGTCCTGCACAAGGCCACCAGGGGCTGGACGGTGATGAGGCGCGTGTGTTTGGCGTGGAGTCGGACAGCAAGCTGCGCGCCTGGAACCGCGTGGACGGTCAACTGGTCTGGTCCGACGAGTCTTACCGTTTTCGCGGTCTGACGGCACCGCGCGTCTGGGGGCCAGCCATTGCGGTGGGCGACGCGCAAGGCGCGCTGCACCTGCTCAGCCGCGAGCAAGGCAAGAGCTTGCAACGCCTGGCCACCGACGGCACAGCCGTGGCCATGCCACCTGTGTTGGCGGGCCAGACCTTGGTGACGGTCAACCGCAGCGGCCTGGTGACGGGCTGGCGATTGAACTGAAGAGAATCGGAAAACATTGAAGTGAAACCCGTTTTGGCCCTGGTGGGCCGCCCCAATGTGGGCAAATCCACGCTGTTCAACCGGCTGACCAAGAGCCGGGACGCGATCGTGGCCGATTTTGCTGGCCTCACGCGCGACCGCCACTACGGCCAGGGTCGCCTGGGCAAACGCGAGTACATCGTCATCGACACCGGTGGCTTTGAGCCCGATGCCAGCAGCGGCATCTACAAGGAAATGGCCAAGCAGACGCAACAAGCCGTGGCCGAAGCCGATGTGGTGATCTTTGTGGTCGATGCCCGCAACGGACTGTCTGCCCAGGACCACGACATTGCCAAATACCTGCGCCGCATCGGCAAGCCGTGTCTGCTGGTGGCCAACAAGGCCGAAGGCATGAAAGAGGGCAGCCAGCTCGCCGAGTTCTACGAGCTGGGCCTGGGCGAGGTGCTGCCGGTGTCAGCGGCCCACGGTCAGGGCGTGCGCGGCATGCTCGAAGAGGCGCTCGACACCCTGAACCTGCCTGAAGAGGACGAGGAAACCCAAGAAGACCCCTCGGTCATCAAGCTGGCGGTGGCCGGGCGCCCCAATGCGGGCAAGTCCACACTGATCAACACCTGGCTGGGCGAAGAACGCCTGGTGGCGTTTGACATGCCGGGCACCACGCGCGATGCGATCAGTGTGCCTTTTGAGCGCAACGGCCAGAAGTTCGAGCTGATCGACACCGCCGGTCTGCGCCGCAAAGGCAAGGTTTTCGAGGCGATCGAGAAGTTCTCGGTGGTCAAGACCCTGCAAGCCATCGAAAACGCCAATGTGGTGCTGCTTTTGATTGACGCCACGCAAGGTGTGACCGACCAGGACGCGCACATTGCGGGCTTTGTGCTCGACAGTGGCCGTGCGGTGGTGCTGGCCGTCAACAAATGGGATGCGGTGGATGAGTACCAGCGCCAATTGGTGCAGCGCTCCATCGAAACCCGCTTGGCATTCCTCAAGTTCGCCAACCTGCATTTCATCTCGGCCAAGAAGCGCCAAGGCCTGGGGCCGCTGTGGACCTCCATTGCCCAGGCCCACCGGGCGGCCACCTGCAAGATGACCACGCCGGTGCTCACCCGCATCCTGCTCGAATCGGTGCAGTTCCAGACGCCCAAGAAGACTGGCATGTTCCGACCCAAGCTGCGTTATGCGCACCAGGGGGGCATGAACCCGCCGGTCATTGTGATCCACGGCAATTCGCTCGAACACGTGACCGAAGCCTACAAACGCTTTCTGGAGGGGCGCTTTCGCAAGGCTTTTGAATTGGTGGGTACGCCCCTGCGCATTGAGATGAAAACCTCGCACAATCCCTACGCCGACAAGGAAAACGGCTGATCGTCTGAGCGATTGACCTTGGCGCAGGCGGGTTGAGCCGCTGTGGTAAGGTCGGAACTTCCAAAACCACTGAACACGGAGAATATCGTGAGCAACAAAGGCCAACTCTTGCAGGATCCTTTCCTGAACGCACTGCGTCGTGAGCATGTGCCAGTGTCCATCTACTTGGTCAACGGCATCAAACTGCAAGGCCAGATCGAATCTTTTGACCAGTACGTGGTGCTGCTGCGCAACACCGTCACGCAAATGGTCTACAAACACGCCATCTCCACCATCGTTCCTGGCCGCGCCGTGAACTTTGCCCAGGACACCGGCGAAGCCACCGTCGCTTGATCGCCCGCCCTGACGTTGGCCAGTGCACCTGGCCGACGCCCTTGGATTGACAGACGTCTCCTCTTCCTCCGCAGCGCCGACCCTTCTGGTCGGCGTTGATTTTGGTCTACCCCATTTTGACCAGGGCCTGGTTGAGCTTGGCCTGCTGGCCGAGTCGGGTGGCCTCAAGCCCGTGGCGCGTCTGACTTGCAAGCGCAAGGCCCCTGATCCGGCGTTGTTTGTTGGCAGCGGCAAGGCCGACGAGATCCGAGAACTGGCGCTCATGCACGGTGCCAAAGAGGTGCTGTTTGACCAGTCGCTCAGCCCCGCACAGCAGCGCAACCTGGAGCGCCACATCGGCTTGCCGGTCAATGACCGCACGCTGTTGATCCTCGAAATCTTTGCCCAGCGTGCCCGCAGCCACGAGGGCAAACTGCAGGTCGAGCTGGCGCGCCTGCAGTACCTGTCTACCCGTCTGGTGCGCCGCTGGACCCACCTGGAGCGCCAGACAGGCGGCATTGGCCTGCGCGGGGGGCCAGGCGAAACCCAGATCGAGCTGGACCGCCGCATGATCGGCGAGGCCATCAAGCGCACCAAGGAACGTCTGACCAAGGTCAAAAAGCAACGCAACACCCAGCGCCGCCAGCGCGAGCGCAACCAGACCTTCAAGATTTCCCTGGTGGGCTACACCAACGCCGGAAAATCAACGCTTTTCAATACCCTGGTCAAAGCCCGCGCCTACGCGGCCGACCAACTCTTTGCCACGCTGGACACGACCACGCGCCAGCTGTACCTGGGTGAAGCGGGGCGTTCGGTCTCGCTGTCGGACACGGTGGGCTTCATTCGTGACTTGCCGCACGGACTGGTCGAGGCCTTTCAGGCCACCTTGCAAGAAGCCACCGAAGCCGATCTGTTGCTGCATGTGGTGGACGCATCCAACCCCGATTTTCCGGAACAGATGGCCGAAGTGCAAAAGGTGCTGGCCGAAATCGGCGCCCAGGACTTGCCGCAGTTGCTGGTGTTCAACAAACTCGACGCCTTGCCCAGCGACCGTCAGCCCCTGGCTTTTGAGGACAGCTACGAGGTGGATGGCCAGCCCGTGCCGCGCATTTTTGTGAGCGCCCGCACAGGGCAGGGCATGGACCTGCTGCGCCATGCGCTGGCCCGCACCGTGCGCGAACGACTGCCCAACCCCGAAGACGCAACGCAAGATGTCCGTGATCTGTACCGGAATTCCTCGGACGGGGCGTCGGACCCATCGCCGGATTTCGGCACAATGTGAGCCAGACAGGAACTCGCCCAAACCATGAATTTCCATTTGCCTGCCATCCGATGGTTCACCCTGCCGGCGCGCGTGCGCGGCATGTTCAACCTCAATGACCCCCGCTGGGGCCGCAGTGACGACAAGTCCCCGAACGCGGAGCCTTCCGCCCAGGACCCGCAGCCGCAACAACCGCAGCCGCAGCGCCCTCAGCCGGGCCAGGCCGGTGGGCCGCCTGACCTGGACGAACTCTGGCGCGACTTCAACCAGAAGCTGGGCCAGTTGTTTGGTGGCAAAGGGGCGGGGAGTCGCCCGCCCTCTGGTGGCGGCCACAACGGGGGCCCGGGCGGTTTGCCTGGCTTTCTGGGCAATCTGGGCCTGGGCGTAGTCTTGGGCGGCGCCTTGCTGGTCTGGCTGGGCACGGGTTTTTTCATCGTGCAGGAAGGCCAGCAGGCCGTCATCACCCAGTTCGGCAAATACAAATCCACCGTCGGGGCTGGCTTCAACTGGCGCATGCCCTGGCCGGTGCAGCGCCACGAGCTGGTCTATGTCTCGCAGATCCGTTCGGTGGACATTGGGCGTGACAACATCATCAAGGCCACCGGTCTGCGCGAGTCGGCCATGCTGACGGAAGACGAGAACATCGTCGAGATCAAATTTGCCGTGCAGTACCGCCTCAACGACGCACGCGCCTACCTGTTCGAGAGCAAGAACCCGACCGAAGCCGTGGTGCAGGCGGCTGAAACCGCCGTGCGCGAGGTGGTCGGCAAGATGAAGATGGACTCCGCGCTGGCCGAAGAGCGTGACCAGATTGCCATTCGCGTTCGCCAGCTCATGCAGACCATTCTGGACCGCTACAAAGTGGGCATCGAGGTGGTGGGCATCAATTTGCAGCAAGGCGGGGTGCGCCCGCCCGAGCAGGTGCAGGCCGCTTTTGACGATGTGCTCAAGGCCGGTCAGGAGCGTGAGCGTGCCAAGAACGAAGCGCAGGCGTATGCCAATGACGTGGTGCCACGCGCCACGGGAGCCGCATCGCGCCTGAAGGAAGAAGCCAATGCCTACCGCGAACGCATCGTGGCCCAGGCCGAGGGTGATGCCCAGCGTTTCAAGGCCATCTTGCCCGAATACCAGAAGGCCCCTCAGGTCACGCGCGATCGCCTCTACACCGAGACTTTCCAGCAGGTTTACAGCAATGTGACCAAGGTGCTGGTGGACAGCAAGCAAGGCTCGAACCTCCTGTACCTGCCGCTCGACAAGATCCTGCAGCAAGTCAACAGCAGCCCAGCAGCTGCGACCGCAGCTGCCGCAGACGGCGTGGCCAATCTGCCGCCCAACGGGGGCCTGCCTGCCGACACCCGCTCCCGTGACAACCAGCGCTCGCGTGACCGCGACGCCCGATAAGGACTGCCGAAAATGAACCGATTGGGAATGTGGCTCAGTGGGCTGGTGTTCGTGGTGGTGCTGATGAGCTCCACCTTGTTTGTGGTGGACCAACGCCAGTTTGGTGTGGTGTATGCCCTGGGGCAGATCAAGGAAGTCGTGACCGAGCCGGGCCTGCACATCAAGCTGCCGCCGCCGCTGCAAAACGTCAATTACATCGACAAGCGCCTGCTTACGCTCGACAGCCCGGACACCGAGCCGATGCTGACCGCAGAGAAACAACGTGTGGTGATCGACTGGTATGTGCGTTGGCGCATTACCGATCCACAGTCTTACATCCGCAACGTGGGTCTGGATGAAAAGGCCGGTGCCAACCAACTCAACCGCGTGGTCCGCAACGCCTTCCAGGAAGAGATCAACAAGCGCACCGTCAAGGACTTGCTTTCTCTCAAACGCGACGTGCTGATGACCGAAGTCAAGCGCGAGGTGCTGGACGTGGTCAAGGGCGGTGACAAGCCTTGGGGTGTGGACATTGTGGACGTGCGCATCACCCGCGCCGACTATGTGGATACCATCACCGAGTCGGTGTATCGCCGCATGGAGGCCGAGCGCAAGCGCGTGGCCAACGAGCTGCGCTCAACCGGGGCGGCCGAGGGCGAAAAAATCCGCGCCGACGCCGACCGCCAACGCGAAGTGACGGTGGCCAATGCCTACCGCGATGCGCAAAAGATCAAGGGCGAGGGCGACGCCCAGGCCGCCCGCATCTATGGCGAGGCTTTTGGCCGCGACCCCCAGTTCGCCCAGTTCTACCGCAGCCTGGAAGCCTACAAGGCCAGCTTTGGCAAGAAAAGCGACATCATGGTGCTCGATCCGGCCAGCTCGGAGTTCTTCAAGGCGATGCGGGGTTCTGGTTCAGCCCCACCCGCACGCAAATAAGCCGGGCAGGGCGCCAAGGTGGATGCGCTGTGGCTGGCCCTGGGCCTGATGCTGGTGTTCGAGGGCCTGATGCCCATGCTGGCGCCGGCCCGCTGGCGCCAGCTGTTTTCCCAGCTCTTGCAGATGCAGGACGGTCAGATCCGGTTTTTCGGGGTCTTCATGGTGCTGCTGGGCTTGGTGCTGGTCTGGCTGCTCGGCTGAAGTCGGCGCAAAGCGCTAAAAGGGTTCAGCTCGGCCCTGAAACCAGGTGGCGAACCGGTAAAATCCCCTTTTTAACCGTCTAATACTTCCCCATGTCCGCTTGGGTCCTCCCGGATCACATTGCCGATGTTCTGCCTTCCGAGGCACGCCACATCGAAGAACTCCGACGCGAACTGCTCGACACCGCCCGTGGCTATGGCTACGAGCTGGTCATGCCGCCGCTGCTTGAACACATCGAATCGCTGCTGACCGGCACCGGTGAAGCCCTGGACCTGCAGACCTTCAAGCTGGTCGACCAGCTCTCTGGCCGCACCTTGGGACTGCGTGCCGACACCACACCGCAGGTGGCCCGCATCGACGCCCACCTGCTGGGCCGCAGCGGCCTGACGCGCCTGTGCTATTGCGGCCCGGTGCTGCACACCCGCCCGGCACGCCCGCACGCCACCCGCGAGCCCTTGCAGTTCGGAGCCGAAATCTACGGTCACGCCGGGCCCGAGGCCGATCTGGAAATCCTGCAACTGGCCATCGACAGCCTGGGCGCTGCCAAAGTTTCAGGCCTGCACCTGGATCTGGCCGATGCCCGCATCGTTGCCAGCCTGCTGGACGGGCTGACGCTGACGGATGCGCTTCGCCACGACATCCATGCCGCGCTGGCCGTCAAGGATGCCGCCGGCCTGGCGCGCCTGACCGCCGATCTGCCTGCTGAGCGACGAGATGGCCTGCGTGCTCTGGTGACGCTGTATGGCGATGTGTCAGTGTTGGACAAGGCTGTCCAGCAGTTGCCCAAGTTGCCCGCCATCGATCAAGCGCTGGCGCAACTGCGCTGGCTGGCTGCCCAAGTGCAAGGCATTTCCATCAGCTTTGACCTGGGCGACTCGCGCGGCTATGCCTATTACAGCGGCATCCGTTTTGCCATTTACGCCAAAGGCGCGTCGGATGCGCTGGTGCGTGGCGGCCGCTACGACGGCGTGGGTGCCGTGTTCGGCCACCGCATCGACCGCGACCGCCCGGCCGTAGGCTTCTCACTGGACCTCAAGGAGCTGGTGGCGGCGGTGCCTGCGCTGCCCTTGCGAACGGCCATTCGCGCGCCCTGGGGCGATGCCCCGGCCCTGCGTGCCGCCATTGCCAGCCTGCGTGCGCGTGGCGAAACCGTGGTCTGCGTGCTGCCAGGCCATGAAGACGAAATCGACGAATTCCATTGCGACCGCGAGCTGACTGAAGCCGCTGGGCAGTGGGTGATCCAAGCCATCTGATTGCAGAGAAAACAAGCATGAACACAACTCAAGGCCGCAACGTGGTCGTCGTCGGCACCCAGTGGGGCGACGAAGGCAAAGGCAAACTGGTCGACTGGCTGACCGAATCCGCGCAGGGCGTGGTGCGCTTTCAGGGCGGCCACAACGCAGGCCACACGCTGGTCATCAATGGCGTCAAGACCGCGCTGCACCTGATCCCCAGTGGCATCATGCGTCCCGGTGTGAAGTGCTACATCGGCAACGGCGTGGTGCTGTCGGTGCCCAAGCTGCTCGAAGAAATTGCGGGTCTGGAAAAAGCCGGTGTCGAAGTGCGTTCGCGCCTGCGGGTGTCCGAAGCCTGCCCGCTGATCCTGCCTTACCACGTGGCGCTGGACGTGGCCCGTGAAGCCGCCAAGGAAAAATCGGGCACCGAGAAAATCGGCACCACCGGCCGCGGCATTGGTCCGACCTACGAAGACAAAGTGGCCCGCCGCGCCCTGCGCGTGCAGGACCTCAAATACCCTGAGCGTTTTGCAACCAAGTTGCGCGAGAACCTGGCGCTGCACAACGATGTGCTGGTCAACCACCTGCACGCCGCGCCCGTGGACTTCGACACCGTCTACAACGAAGCCATGGCCTACGCCAAGGTGCTGGCCCCGATGGTGGCCGATGTCTCGCGCGAACTCAATGAGGCCCACAAGGCCGGTGCCAACCTGCTGTTCGAAGGCGCGCAGGGCACGCTGCTGGACGTTGACCACGGCACCTACCCCTTTGTGACGTCCAGCAACTGCGTGGCCGGCAATGCCGCCGCCGGTTCGGGCGTGGGCCCGGGCATGCTGCACTATGTGCTGGGCATCACCAAGGCGTACTGCACCCGCGTGGGTGGGGGCCCGTTCCCGACCGAACTCGAGTGGGAAAAGGAAGGCACGCCCGGCTGGCACATGGCCACCGTGGGCGCCGAGAAAGGCACCACCACTGGCCGTGCCCGCCGCTGCGGCTGGTTTGATGCCGCGCTGTTGAAGCGCAGTGCCCAGGTCAATGGCCTCACAGGCCTGTGCATCACCAAACTGGACGTGCTCGATGGCCTCAAAGAACTGTTGCTGTGCACTGGCTACGAGCTGGACGGCGAAACCATCGACATTCTGCCCATGGGGGCCGACGAAATCGCCCGTTGCAAGCCGATCTACGAAACCATCGAAGGCTGGAGCGATTCGACCGTGGGCGTGACCCAATTTGACAAGCTGCCGACCAATGCCCGCCTGTACCTGCAGCGCATCGAGCAGGTCACCGGTGTGCCGATCCACATGGTGTCCACCAGCCCGGACCGTGACCACACGATCCTGATGCACCACCCCTTCCTGGCCTGATTTTTTATCCGAACTGTTTATTGGAGTACCCCCACATGTTGACCGAAGACGGCAAGCACCTGTATGTGAGCTACGACGAGTACCACAACCTCATCGAAAAGCTCGCCATCAAAATCCACCAGTCGGGCTGGCAGTTCGACAACATCCTGTGCCTGGCCCGTGGTGGCATGCGCCCTGGCGACATCCTGTCGCGCATTTTTGACAAGCCGCTGGCCATCATGTCCACCAGCTCCTACCGTGCCGAAGCCGGCACCGTGCAGGGGCACCTGGACATTGCCCGCTACATCACCACCCCCAAGGGCGAAATCGCTGGCAAGGTGCTGCTGGTGGACGACCTGGCCGACACCGGCCACACCCTCAAGGCGGTGGTCGATCAGCTCAAGAACAACTACAAGCCTGTGACCGAGTTGAAAACGGCGGTCATCTGGACCAAGGGTGTGTCGACTTTCCAGCCTGACTACTCGGTGGACTTTTTGCCCACCAACCCCTGGATTCACCAGCCGTTTGAGCCGTACGACAACATGCGCCCCGAAAAGCTGATGGAGAAGTGGAAGATCTGATCCTTCCCCTGCTTCGTTTGCCCAAGCCCGGCCTCAGCGTCGGGCTTTTTTGTTGGCGAATGGCGTGGGTTGATGGGCCGTGGGATGTACAAACTCGTCCAGCGACCACCCGTCTGGTTTCAGGCTAGCATGCCAATCATGCACAAACACCCCGACACCACGCACCTCATCCACCACCCCTACGCACCACCTGCCGACTTTGAGGCGCCACAGCCTGGCGTGTTCAAGGCGTCCACGGTGTACTTTCCGAACGTGGCAGCCATGCGCTCGCGCGAGTGGAAAGACAAAAGCGCTTACACCTACGGCCTGCATGGCACGCCCACCACCTACCTGCTCGAAGAGCGTCTGTGCGCTTTGGAAGGCGGGCTGCAATGCGTGCTGGTGCCCAGTGGTCTGGCGGCGATTGCCAACACCGCACTGGCCTTGCTGAACACGGGCGATGAAGTGCTGATTCCGGACAACGCCTACGGCCCCAACAAAGCCTTGGCCGAAGGCGAGTTGCGCCATTGGGGCATTGCGCACGCGCATTACGACCCCTTGAACCCAGCCGACCTGGCCGAACGCATCACCGATCGCACCCGCCTGGTCTGGCTGGAGGCGCCGGGCTCGGTGACGATGGAATTTCCCAACCTGCCCGAGCTGGTGCGCATCTGCCGCTCGCGTGGCGTGACTTGCGCACTCGACAACACCTGGGGCGCGGGCCTGGCTTTTGCGCCGTTTGACCTGCTGGGCGATGGTGCCTTGGGCGTGGACATCAGCGTGCATGCGCTGACCAAATACCCCAGCGGCGGTGGCGATGTGCTGATGGGCAGCATCGTCACCCGCGACGAGGCACTGCACCTGAAGATCAAGCTCTGCCACATGCGTCTGGGGCTGGGCGTGGGCGCCAACGATGTGGAGGCGGTGCTGCGTTCGCTGCCCAGCATCGGGTTGCGCTACGCCGCGCAAGACCAGACAGCCCGTGCGCTGGCGCGCTGGTGGCAGCAGCAGCCGCAATGCGTGCAGTTGCTGCACCCGGCCTTTGAAGGCGCACCGGGTCACCCCCATTGGCAAGCGGTCTGCGCTGGGCAGGACAGGGCAGGGCTGGCCGCAGGTTTGTTCAGTGTGGTGCTGGACGAGCGCTACAGCCAGGCGCAGGTCGATGCCTTTTGCGAAGCGCTCCAGCTGTTTCGCATCGGCTACAGCTGGGGCGGACCCGTCAGCCTGGTGGTGCCTTATGACCTGCCCAGCATGCGCAGCCGCACACAACACCATTTGAAGGCCGGTCATCTGGTGCGGTTTTCGATGGGGCTGGAATCGGCCGAGGCCCTGCTGAACGATTTGCAGGCGAGTTTGCTATTGCACCTGCCCGCGTGATCGCCAGCAGGGCGGCACACGCCAGCCGGTCTCCTTGAAGGGGCTTGCCCTGCAAGCGATGGGGTTTTCCGCACTGCCCAAAACCCACCGGGGCGGTTAGGCTGAAAGCGTTTTAAGCCGTGCCCGTGACCCATGTCCACTCCCAGCAGCCACCCGCCTGAGCGCGACCCCCCACTCCCCGTCATGGAACAGCCCTATGTGCCGCCAGCGCAGGAGGGGCCCAGAGCGCGGCTGGTCGTGCTGTCGCTGTCGGCACCGTGGCGTTGGCTGGCGCTGGGTTTTTCAGATCTGCGGGCCAGTCCCGGCATAGCGCTTTTTTATGGCGCGGCGTTCTGGGCCATGGCGCAAGTCTTGGCCGCGGTGTTTCGCAGCAGCCCCGAATACACCTTGTCCATGGTCTCGGGCTGTTTGCTGGTTGGCCCCTTTCTGGCCATGGGCCTGTACGAAGTCAGCCGGCGCCGCGAGCAAGGACAGTGGCCTGACTTGGCCGCATCACTGACCTGCTGGGACAGACACATCAAGAGCATGGCCATGCTGGTGCTGGTGCTCCTGGTGTTGGAGCTGCTTTGGGGGCGCGCATCTTTGGTGGTTTTTGCGGTGTTCTTCAACACCGGCATGCCGTCCACCACCGGGGTTCTGGAGGCGATTTTCAACCCTGAAAACATCGACTTTGTGGCCGTTTACCTGTTTGTAGGCGGCCTTTTTGCCACGCTGGTCTATGCGATTTCGGCAGTGTCGATCCCCATGATCCTGGACCGCGACACCGACGCCATCAGTGCAGGCATCACCAGCATCCGGGTCTTTTTTGGCGAGCTGGCCGTCATGTTGCTGTGGGGGCTGGTGCTGAGCGTGCTGGTGGTGCTGTCCTTCATGTCACCCTGGATGCTGGGCCTGATGGTGGTGGGCCCTTGGCTTGGGCATGCCAGCTGGCATGCCTACCGGGGCACAGTGACCTGGGAAGCTTGAGCGTGTTGGCGGCCCGCACTGACGGGGCAGGGCGCTGCGCTCAGTCGGTCAAGGGTTCGGGAAGCTTTTGCAAGGTGCGCATTCTGGACGCGCTGATGATCAGGGCTTGCAGCGCAAAGCCCAGCACCACACACCACAAGCTCACCGACACCGGAAAATAGATGCCGAGCACGCCACCCAGGGCCGCCCCCAGCGGCCGCGCGCCTGTGCTGACCACGATGTTGATGGAACTGACCCGCCCGATCATGGCACGGGGCGTCACGGTCTGACGCAGGGTGGTCGAGGTGATGACCCAGATGATCGGCCCCGAGCCGAAAAAGAAATACGACAGCGCGGCCAGCCAGCCGACGGGCCACAGCAGCGTCATGGCCATGGTGACTGCGGCCAGCACCGAGAAATAAGGCCCCAGCAAAATGGCCTGACCAAAGGGCAGGGCATGGATCACCCGGGGTGCGAGCAAGGCACCAACGATCATGCCTGCACCGTACAGCGCCAGGGTCATCCCCACACCACTGGCGTCCAGCCCCAGGGTGTGGACGGCATACGGCACATAGGTGGCCTGCAGCATGAACCAGGAGATGTTCCAGACGATGGAGCAAAACAGGATGGGCCGCAGCAAGTCGCTCTTCCAGACCCAGCGAGCGCCGTCTTGCAGTTCAAGCAGGGGGTGGCGTGCGGGCGTGGCGGCGCGTGCCGGTTCGGTGATGCCGCGCAGGCACAGCACCGCCACCACCGAGAGCATGCCCGAGAGCACAAACGCCGCGGGTGCTCCGGTCCATGCGATCAGTGCGCCCGCCAATGCGGGCCCGGCAGCATAGGCCACGCTGCGGGCCAGTTCCAGACGGCCATTGGCACGCGCCAGCTTGTCTGCACTCACCAGCGCCGGTACCAGGGACGGCGCGGCCACACTGAAGGCCACGGTGCCCACGGCCGCGACAAAGCCAATCACGGCCAGCGCCGTGATCGAGACCCGATCCGTCAGGATCAAGGCCAGCAACAGCAGCAAAGCCAGTGCGCGCAGCGCTTCGGCCAGCGCCATCAAGCGGGTGCGCGAGCTGCGGTCGGCCAGCAGACCCAGGGGCATCGACAAAAGCAAAAAGGGCAAAGATTGGATCGAGGCCAGCAAGCCGATCTCGCCGGGGCCTGCCTGCAGCAGCAGCACCGCCACCAGGGGCACGGCGGCCAGGCTCAGTTGTTCGGCAGACTGCGCCAGCAAATTGGACAATGCCAGGCGCTCAAAGGCGCGGGGCAGGGGGCGTGACATCAGCGTGCCTGCTCAGACTGTGCGAGGCACTGGCGCGCGGCGTCGGCCATGGCCGCGTGGCTGGGGCCTGCCAGCAGGAGCTGCGGTGCTTGTGCGTAGTGACGGAAGTTGCGTGCGGTGGAGGTTTCGTAGCCGGGGTCGTAGTGTTTTTCCAGCAGTTCAGCCACCACCTGGGCCGTTTGCCCGGCCTGTACGCGGGCTTTCCAGTCGTCGATCAGGGCGCGGCCCTTGAGGTCGGTCAGGCGATCCAGGCGCTCGCAAAAGTAAGCCGGGTCCTTGACGAAGTAGTCGTAGTCTTCCAGGAGCAACTGCACGCGGCTTGGCAAGGACAGGTCCAGCCGCACGCAGGCGCTGGCGCGCATGGTGTTGATCAGGCTCTCGGGCACCGTCAGGTTGCCGACCTTCTTGCTTTCGGCTTCAACAAACACCAGACGGGCCGGGTCATAACGGCGAAGTGCATCCCACAACTGGGTTTCAAAGGCTTTTTGCGTGGGCTGTGGCTTCCCCGGGATCACGCCCAGCACCGAGGCGCGGTGGCTGGCGATGGCTTCCAGGTCGAGCACCTGCGCGCCTTGTGCGGCCAGGGCTTGCAGCAGGCGCGTCTTGCCCGAGCCAGTGGGGCCGCACAGCACACGAAACTGCAGCGGTTGCACACGCGCCGGGGTATCGTCCACCACGGCCTTGCGAAAGGCCTTGTAGCCGCCCTCGATCAGGTGCACCTTGAAGCCGATTTGCCCCAGGATGAGCGCCAGCGAATTGCTGCGCTTGCCGCCACGCCAGCAGTACACCAAGGGCTGCCAGTTTTTGGGTTTGTCCAGCACATGGGTCAGGATGTGGCGCGAGATGTTGGCAGCCACCAAGGCAGCGCCGATTTTTTGCGCCTCGAAGGGGCTGACCTGTTTGTAGAGCGTGCCCACCTGGATGCGCTCTTCGTTGTTGAGGGACGGCCAGTTGATGGCTCCGGGCAGATGGTCTTCGGCGTATTCGCCTTCGGATCTGGCGTCGATGACGGCGTCAAATTGCTCATAGCGGGCCATCGCATCGGTGGCCGAAATCAAATGCACACTCATTTCAGTAATTTCTGCAGTTCGGGCCAGACATTGGCCTGCAGGCGTGCTTGCGCTGCCTCGTTGGGATGGATGCGGTCGGCCTGGAACCAGCGGGTGGGGTCGGCATCGTCGCCCACGCCTTTCAAAAAGAAAGGCACGAGCGCGATCCCCTGGGCTTTGGCCACGGCGGGGTAGAGCGCGGCGAACTGCCGCGTGAGCGTGGTGCCGTAGTTGGGCGGCATTTGCATGCCCAGCAGCAAGACGCGGGCGCCCGCTGCCTTGGCCGCCAGGGCCATGGCACTCAGGTTATCTTGGGTCATGTCCAGGGGCAGGCCGCGCAAGGCGTCGTTGCCGCCCAATTCAAGGATGACGTGGGTGGGCAGGTGCTGGCGCAGCAGGGCAGGCAGGCGGCTGCGCCCACCCGAAGTGGTTTCGCCGCTGATGCTGGCGTTGACCACCGCACTGCCTGGATGGCTTTGTTGCAGCCGCTTGTCCAGCAGTGCCACCCAGCCAGTGCCGCGCGTCAGACCGTATTCGGCACTGATCGAGTCGCCCAGCACCAGAATCTTGTGCCCTTTGGCCGCATGTGCCGCTGCGGCAAAGCCCGCGCAGGCCAGGGCCAGGCCTGTCGCGTTAAAGTGTCGACGGTTGAACAAGGTTGAAGTCATGCCTGAATCCATATTGTCCGTGCGCGGCCTGTGCAAAGAGGTGCAGGACGCGAGCGGCAAGCTCGCCATTTTGCGCGATATCTCATTCGAACTCGGCGCCGGGCAGACGGTGGCCATTGTCGGGGCCTCTGGCTCTGGCAAAAGCACCTTGCTGGGCATCTTGGCCGGGCTGGACACGCCCACCGCTGGCAGTGTGCATTTAGCAGGGCAAGACCTGTTCGCGTGTGACGAAGACCAACGCGCCGGACTGCGCGCCCGCCATGTGGGTTTTGTTTTCCAGAGCTTTCAGCTCATGCCCAACCTGAGCGCCCTGGAAAACGTCATGCTGCCGCTGGAGTTGGCCGGTATACCGGACGCCCGTGCCCGAGCCACCGCCATGCTGCAGCGCGTGGGTCTGGGTGAGCGCCTGGGACATCGCCCCAAGGTGCTCTCGGGAGGCGAGCAGCAGCGGGTGGCGCTGGCACGTGCCTTTGTGGTGGAGCCCGAATTGCTGTTGGCCGATGAGCCGACGGGCAGCCTGGACCACGCGACAGGAGCAGCCATCATGGATTTGATGTTTGCGCTGAACCGGGAGCAGGGCACCACGTTGGTGCTGGTCACCCACGACCTGGGACTGGCCCAGCGATGCGAACGCCGCTTGACGATTGAAGCCGGGCAACTGCACGAACGGTGCGAACCGGCCTGAGCGAGCGGGGATAATCAAGGCATGTCTTCCCCCAAAGTGCTGTTCGGCTTCCATGCCGTGGGTGTGCGCCTGAAAGTCGCACCCGAGTCCATCGTCGAGGTGTATTTCGAGGCCACGCGACGTGATGCCCGCATGCGCCAGTTTCTGGAGCGCGCCAAAGAAGCCTGTGTTCGCCTGATCGAGGCCGATGGCCTGCGCCTGTCCAAGTTGGCGGGCAGCCATGGGCACCAGGGCGTAGCCGCCTTGGTCAAACCCATGGAATTGGCCCGTTCGCTGGACGACTTGCTCGACGCGCTGGTTGAACCCCCGCTGCTGCTGGTGCTGGACGGCGTGACCGACCCGCACAACCTGGGTGCATGCCTGCGTGTGGCCGATGGGGCTGGCGCGCACGCCGTGATCGCCCCCAAAGACCATGCCGCAGGGCTCAATGCCACAGTGTCCAAGGTGGCCAGCGGCGCGGCCGACACGGTGCCCTATTTCATGGTGACCAACCTGGCACGCACCTTGAATGAGCTCAAGGAACGCAACATCTGGGTCATTGGCACCGCAGGCGAAGCCGACAAATCCATCTACCAGGTGGACCTCAAAGGCCCCACTGCCCTGGTGCTGGGCGCCGAAGGACCAGGCATGCGCCAGCTCACGCGCAAGACCTGCGACGAGCTGGTCCACATCCCGATGAAGGGCGCGGTGGACAGCCTGAACGTGTCGGTGGCCAGCGGCGTGTGCCTGTACGAGGCGCTGCGCCAGCGTGGCTGACGTTTGACTTATTCAAGGGAGCATGAACATGAAACACCTGATCCTGGCGGCCGCTGCATTGGCCGTGCTGTTGAGCGCCTGCACACAAGAGCAACAAAACAAGATCAGCCGCGACATCCAGAACTGGACGGGAACCAACGGGGTGATGGAGGTGTATGCCGGTGACAAGCTGGTGCGCCGCTTCTTGAAGGTGGACAAGGTCAGCACGGCCTTGGGCACCGACGACAAGACGCCCCGCGCTTACCGCTATGGTTATGGCGTGCTCGACGAGAACCTGAACATGCAGGTCGATCCGGGTGAGAAGAAGGTGTATTTCGAGGTCAGCGACTACAGCAACGCGGTGTTCTTTGAGAACCCGCACTGAGTCCTCGCTGGGCCAGGTCTGAAGACTCAGACCCAGCCCAGCGCGCCCAGCAGGGCACCTGCGCCAATCAGCCACAGCATGTGGGTCTTGGTGCGCCAGACCAGCACCAGGGTGCCAAGGGTCAAGGCATACAGGGGCCAGTCTCGCGCAGGCTGGTTGTTGGCTGCAGACAGCAGCCAGGCGGTGGCCAGAAGCAAAGCGATCACGATGGGCGCCATGCCCGATTTGAAGGCACGGATGCCGATGTTGTCGCGGTGCTGGTGCGCCCAGCGCGTGGCCGTGTAGGTCAGGATGGAGGAGGGCAGCATGATGCCCAGCATGGCCACCACCACGCCCAAGGTGGCCAAGGCGGCATTCAGCCATCCCCCGCCATGGCCTGCAGCGGCGTTGAGTCCGACGTTCCAGCCCATCAATGCCACAAACAGGATATTGGGCCCGGGTGCCGCCTGCGCCAGCGCAATCGACGACGTGAATTGGTGCTCGCTGAGCCAGTGGGTCTCGTCAACCAGGTAGCGGTGCATGTCTGGCGCGGTGGTGATGGCGCCGCCGACGGCCAGCAAGGACAGCGCCGTAAAGTGCTGGAACATGTCCAGCCAGTCGGCCATGTTCAGGTGCAACACGGGGTTCATGCGCCTTCTCCTTGGGCTTGCCGTGCCAGCTGAATCCAGGCCCAGCCCATGCCCAATGCACCGGTACACAGCAGTACCCAGGCCAGGGGCAGGCGCAGCAGGGCCACGCCCACAAAACTCAGCGCCGCCAGCGCCAGGCAGGCAGGCATGCGCATGGGGTTGGTCCTGAGGGCCGACATCAGCTTGATGCCGGTGCCCGCAATCAGCCCAGCCGACACCGCCCCCATGCCACGCAGCGCGCCTTGCGCCCAGGCGGCGTCCGACACGGTGCCAAACAACATGGCCAGCAGCAAGACCACCACCATGGGCGCAGCCAGCATGCCTGCCACTCCAGCCAAGGCGCCGGGCAAGCCAAAGTAGCGGTCGCCGATCATCAGCGAGAGGTTGACCACATTGGGGCCGGGCAAGATCTGGGCAACGGCCCAATCTTCGATGAATTGCTCGCGCGTCATCCAGCGTTTTTTGTCCACCAGTTCGCGCTGCACCACGGCCAGCACACCACCAAAGCCCTGCAGGGCCAGGAAGGTGAACGACACGAAAAGGTCGGTCTTGGAGCGAGGCTGGTTCAAGGGAGCTTGTTCAGGCATGGGCGGCATTATCCGCGTCCAGCCACACCAGTTGCCCGCGTCCACTGTCGCCCAGGCGTTGCATCAAAGCCGACGCCAGGGGTTCAGCCAGCGCAAATTGCAGCGTGACGACGCTGCCGTGTTCCACGGCCAGCAGTTCGGCCTGGGCCAGTTCAATTTCGCGCCGCACCAAGCCTTCGAGTGCATACGGCACGCTGCAGCGCAGGTGCATCCGTTTGACCACAGGAATTTTGTCTGCGGTCAACAGCGCCTGTGCCACCGCATCGGTGTAGGCCCGCACCAGCCCGCCAGCCCCTAGCTTGATGCCGCCAAAGTAGCGCACCACCGTGGCCAGCACGCCCTGCAGGTCCTGGTGCCGAAGCACATCGAGCATGGGGCGGCCAGCGGTGCCGCCGGGCTCGCCATCGTCGTTGGCGGCCGATTGCCCGCCCGCCAGCAATGCCCAGCACACATGCCGCGCGTCCGGGTGCTCGGCCTTGAGCTGGGCCACGCGGGCCTGGGCCTGCTCGCGCCCGCTCACCGGTTCCACGCAGGCGATGAAACGGCTTTTCTTGATGATGAGCTCGTGGTGGGCGGAAGCGGCAAGCGAGAAAGGCATGCCTTGAGAATAACCCAGCGCTGCCGCCATGCCCTACCATCCCGGCATGATCGAGCAGCCGCCCATCACCACCGCCAGCAGCTTCTGGGTCTGCCCACTGCTGGGCACCCACACGCTGAACTTGCCTTTGACGCAGGTGACGGCTTTGCTGGAAAAGCTGGGCCTGTCGGATCGCCACGCCGTGGCCGAAGAGGTGCTGCGCCTGCTCGGGCCTTTGGTGCCGCTGGCGCAATGCACCATCTTCTCGTTCGAGGGGGCGGGCCGCCCACGCACCCTGGCGGTGGGCGATCGCGCCCGCACCCGCGAGCTGCCTGACATTTCGCAGGCCTATGTGCAGCGCTTTTACAGGCTCGATGGTGCCCAACAGGCCATGCAGGCGCACGAAGCCGCTGCCCGCAGGGCTGCACCGCAGCGCCCGCACATCGTGCTGCACCGTCAGGCGGCCAGCGATGTGCACCACCCGGAATACCGGCAGATTTGCTACACCTTGCCCCAGGTGGCCGAGCGGCTGGCCATCCTGTCGCTGCACGAGGGACGGCGCTGGCTGTCGGTCAACCTTTACCGGGGCCAGGAGCACGGCTTGTTCAGCGAGAAGGACATGGCCGCGGTGCAGGCGCTGGCGCCGCTCATCGTGCAGGCGGTGCGTCTGCACTACACCGGGCAAGTGCTGAGCGCCGACCTGACGGCCCTGATGCTGGACCGGCTGGCCTTGCGCTGCCCCGCACTCACCCCGCGTGACGAAGACGTGGTGCGTGGCCTGCTGCAGGGGCTGTCCACCGCCGCGCTGGCCGACCGGCTGGGTCTGACGGGTGCCAGTGCCCAGACCTACACCAAGCGCCTGTACCGCAAGCTGGGCGTGTCGGGCCACAAGGACCTGGTCGCCTGGCTGCTGGCGGCGCCAACTTGACATGTCCCCTTGCAGGGACATTTTGTCCCAAGCCAGCCCCTACACTGCCCAGCAGCATCAGGAGCCCCGCATGCATCAGCCGACCACCGAGCCGCGCCGCTCGATTTATTACGACTACCGTATCCACCAGCCTTGGCTGCCTTCGCAGCACGGCCCGCAGCCGCGTCACCAGGTGGTGATCGCTGGCGGGGGTCCGGTCGGCATGACGGCCGCGCTGGAGCTGGCCCGCCACGGGGTACCTTGCGTTCTGCTGGAGTCGGAACTGCAGGTCAGTGAGGGCAGCCGTGCCATCGTCTTCACCCGCCGTTCCATGGAAATCCTGCAGCAGGTCGGGGTGGCCGACCGCGTGACGCAGCACGGCCTGCCGTGGCGCTTTGGCAATTCCTTCTACCGTGGCCAGCGCGTGTTCCGCATGGAGGCACCGCAGGACGACAACGACCGCTTCTGGCCGATGATCAACCTGCAGCAGCAGTACCTGGAAGAGTTTCTGGTGGACGCCTGCGAGGCCAGCCCCCTGATCGAGCTGCGCTGGGGCAATCGCGTCACCGGTCTGGTTCAGCATGCAGACCACGCGGTGGTCGAGGTGGACACGCCCGAAGGCCCCTACCCGCTGGAGACCGAATGGCTGGTGGCATCCGACGGCGCGCGCTCAGGTCTGCGCAGCTTGCTGGACCTCAAGCTGGAAGGCGCGTCCTACGAGGGCCGCTTTGTGATTGCCGACATCCGCATCGACCTGCCGCTGCCCACCGAGCGGCTGGCCTTTTTCGATCCGGAATGGAACCCGCGCAACACGGTGCTGATGCACCGCGAGCCACTGAACATCTGGCGTGTGGACTACCAGCTGCCCGAAGGCGAGACGCCCGAGCAAGCCCTTGAGCCCGAGTCGCTCAAGTCCCGCATCAATGCCCAGCTCGAACTGATCGGCCACGGCGGCAAGACGTGGGAAATGGACTGGTGTTCGGTCTACTCGGCCCGCACCCTCACGCTGCCCGACTACCGCTGCGGCCGCACGCTGTTCATTGGCGACGCGGCCCACCTGCTGCCCATCTTTGGGGTGCGTGGGGCCAACACCGGCTTTCAGGACGCGCAGGCCCTGGGCTGGCGCCTGGGCCTGATCTGCAGCGGGCAGGCGCACGAAAGCCTGCTGGCCAGCTACAGCACCGAGCGCGTCGGCGCCGCCAGGGAAATCATCGACGAAGCCGGCAAGAGCACCCGTTTCATGACGCCGCCCAGCCGCGGCTTCCGGCTCTTGCGCGACGCAGTGCTGTCGCTCTCGCTGACCGAAGCCTTTGTGCGCCCGCTCTACCACTGGCGCACCTCGCGTCCGCACGAATACAGCGGTTCTGCCCTGAACAGTGCCGGTGATGACAACGCGCTGTTCCAGAGCGGCCCGGCGCATGGCGCGCCGCCGGCCAATGTGCGCCTGGGGGCCGACGATTTCCTGCTCGACCATCTGGGCGGTGGCTTTGACCTGCTGGTGTTTGGCGCGACCGTGCCCGCCGATGTGCAGGCTGCAGTCAAAGCCTGGCAAGCCAAAGGCCTGAAGTTGCGCGTGCTGCTGATCGGGCAGTGCGCGTCTGCCCCAGGCGTTGACGCTTGCTTGCCCGACACCGAAGGCCGTGCCCGCGCCCGCTGGGGCGTGCGGACCGACGGTGCCGCCTACCTGTTGCGCCCCGACCAGCATGTCTGCGCCCGCTGGATGACGCTGGACGCCCATCGCCTGAGTGCTGCGCTGCAGCAAGCCACCACTGGAGTTGCCCCATGAACACCCCCACAGGATTGACGATTGGTGGGCTGGAATCCGCCTACGACCAACTGGCCACGGCCATCGACGACGTGGGACCGGACAAGTCCGAGCTGTTCCTGGTCAAGCTGGCGCTGCTGGCAGCCCAGCAACTGGGGGACGAGGTGGCGTTTGGTGAACTGATTGCCAAGGCGCAGCGCGACCTTTGACCCCCATTCAGCCACTGCGCGCCACGGCCGCTTCCCAGGCGGCCAGACGGGCCTCTGCCTGGTCGCGGCTCCATTGCGGCTCAAACACCCGTTCGATCGCCAAGCGCTGGCGCAGCCCATCGGGTGCCGACAACACACCTTGCTGCAGACCGGCCAGCAAGGCGGCGCCCAGGGCGGTGGTTTCCAGTGTCTGAGGCCGCAGCACGGGCAGGCCCATCAAGTCGGCCTGCATCTGCATGAGCAGGTTGTTGGCGCAGGCGCCGCCGTCCACGCGCAAGGCTTGCACCTGCAAACCGGCCAGGCTTTGAGCGTCGCGCTGCATGGCTTGCAGCAGCACGGTGCTTTGCAGGGCAATGCTTTCCAGCGCAGCGCGTGCGATGTGGGCCACGGTGCTGCCGCGCGTCAGGCCCTGGATGCTGGCGCGCGCATGGGGCAGCCAATAAGGGGCCCCAAGGCCCGTGAAGGCGGGCACCAGCACCACCCCATCGCTGTCGGCCACGCTGGCGGCCAGTGGCTCCACTTCGCTGCTGTGCGGGATGGCTTTGAGACCATCACGCAGCCACTGCACCACGGCGCCGCCCATGAAGACACTGCCTTCCAGGGCATAGACCGGCGCCGCAGCAGGATCGGGCTGCGCCGCACAGGTGCTGATCAGACCGTTGTGGCTGCTCAAAGCGGTGTGGCCGGTGTGCATGAGCATGAAACAACCCGTGCCGTAGGTGTTTTTGACCTCTCCGGGGTGCAGGCAGGCCTGGCCCAGCAAGGCCGATTGCTGGTCACCCGCCACGCCGCCGATGGTCAGGGGGCTGTGGCCATCGCCCAGCAGACCAGGCATGACTTGCCCAAAGTCTGCCACCGAGGGCAGCACCTGCGGCAAGACCGAGCGTGGGATGCCAAACAGGGACAGCAATTCGTCGTCCCATTGCCCGGTGTGGATATTGAGCAGCAGGGTGCGGCTGGCATTGCTGATGTCGGTCACATGGCTGCGGCCACCGGTCAGCTGCCAGATCAGCCAGCTGTCCACTGTGCCAAAAGCCAGTTCACCCGCCTGTGCCAGTGCCCGTGCGCCCTCCACATGGTCCAGCAGCCAGCGCAGCTTGGTGGCCGAAAAGTAGGGGTCCAGGCGCAAGCCGGTGCGCTGGCTGACCAGCGGCTCGTGCCCCTGTTCCTGCAGTTGTTTGCACAGTGCCTCGGTGCGCCGGTCTTGCCAGACGATGGCGTTGTGCAGCGGGCGACCGGTTTTGCGGTGCCAGAGCACCGTGGTTTCGCGCTGGTTGGTGATGCCTATGCCACGGATGTCTGCCGCCGTCAGGCCACCTTGCGCCAGCGCCTGCTGCGCCGTGGCCCATTGGCTTTGCCAGATGGCTTGCGGGTCGTGCTCTACCCAGCCCGGCTGCGGGTAAATCTGCGCAAATTCCTGCTGGGCCATGCTGTGCACGCTGCCGTCTTCTCGAAAAACCAGTGCGCGTGAGCTGGAGGTGCCTTGGTCAAGCGCGAGCAGGTAGGTGGGACTGGCCATGGTGTCTTTGGGGTTCGGTTATAAAAACAGTGCCGCTCCAACAGGAGCGCCCCCTGGATTGTTATGCTTTTCCGATGCTGAGAGAACCGCTTGAACAATGGGCCCATGCGCCGTGCGATCTGCTGGTGATCGGAGGTGGCGCCACCGGGCTGGGTGTGGCCGTGCAGGCCGCGCTGGAGGGCCGACGCGTGGCCTTGGTGGAGGCGCGTGACTTTGCCAGTGGCACCTCGTCACGATCGACCAAGCTCTTGCACGGGGGGGTGCGCTACTTGGCGCAAGGGCGTCTGAAGCTGGTTTGGCAAGCGCTGCGCGAACGCGCCACCGTGCTGCAGTTGGCCCCGCACCTGGCGCAACCCCTGTCCTTTGTGGTGGCCGAAACCAGTTGCTTGTCCTGGGGCGTGACGGCGATCGGGCTCAAGCTGTACGCCTGGATGGCGGGAGGGTTGAGCCTGGGGCGCACGCAACTGGTGAGCGCCAGGGCCATGCAGCATGTGCTGCCCACCGGGGCGCGTCGATGGCCTGGCGTGCGTTACTGGGATGGGCAGTTTGACGATGCCCGGCTGGCCGTGACGCTGGCCAATACCGCCGCTCAAGCGGGTGCACGGGTGCGCAACCACACCCGTGTGAGCGCATTGACGCAGACGGCCGATGGCTGGTGCGCCGAACTGCACGATGCACTGACCGGCCAGACGGCGCACATTCACGCGGCCTGTGTGGTGAATGCCGCAGGGGTGTGGGTGGACCGTCTGCGCACTTTGGCTTTGGGCGAGGGCGTGGCGCCCGACGGGGCTGTGCAGCCGCTGGTGCAACCCAGCCAGGGCGTGCACCTGGTGGTGGACCGGGCCACCTTGCCCTTGACCGAGGCGGTGTTGGTGCCTCGCACCTCCGATGGACGCGTGTTGTTTGCCGTGCCCTGGCTGGGTGCCACCGTGATTGGCACCACCGACACGCCCCGGCAGGACGCACCCCTGGAACCCGAGCCCACGGCGCAAGAGCTGGTTTTTTTGCTGCAGGAAACCCGTCGATGCCTGGGGCTGGATTTGCAGCCCGAACAGATTCGCAGTGTGTGGGTGGGGTTGAGGCCGCTGGTCAGCCCGTCGGGGTCAGGGGCAGGGCGCACCAGTGCCTTGTCGCGTGAGCATCTGATTGCACGCGAGGTGCCGGGCTTTTGGACGGTGACGGGCGGCAAATGGACGACCTACCGCAGCATGGCCGCCGAGGTGCTGCAGGGGCTGGTCAGGCAGGGCGATCTGCCGCCCCCTGCACGCCAGGTGGACACGCGCACGCACCGGCTTTGGGGAGCGCCCGAGTCCAACACCCTTATGCCCACACCTGACCTGAAAGGGCCGCCGGGCCCACACCTTTTGGGCAGCCAGGCGGGCTGCCTGAGCGCATTGCCCGGCCAGCACACCCACTTGGGGCTGGGCCTGACCGAAGCGATGGTGCGCTACTGTGCTCGCCACGAATGGGCGGTCACGGCAGAAGACATGCTGGCCCGGCGCTGGCGTGTGCTGTTTCTGGACAGCCGTCTGGCGCAGACCATGGCGCCTCGTGTGGCCGAGATCTTGCAGCAAGAAACCGGGCTGGACCCCGAATTGCCTGCATTTTTGGCGCTGTGCCAGCGTTACCGGCTCCCCTCCGAGTCGCCGCCAGCCAGCGCACCGGTTTGAGCGCTGCTGGGCATGCCCCTACGCCAGCCAAGCCGTTGGCGAGCCCCTACACTACAGGGTTATCCCCCAAGCCTTGTCCATGAACGCCTTCGCCGACGTCTCGTTCTTCCCGCGCAACGCCAAACCGCTGACCAGTTACCGCAAGTTCTGGGCGCAGCGCTTTGGCACGGCCCCGTTTTTGCCGATGAGCCGCGAGGAAATGACGCAACTGGGCTGGGACAGTTGCGACATCATTTTGGTGACCGGCGACGCTTATGTGGACCACCCCAGCTTTGGCATGGCCGTGATCGGCCGCATGCTGGAAAACCAGGGCTTTCGGGTTGGCATCATCGCCCAGCCCGACTGGCAAAGCGCCGAGCCCTTCAAGGCGATGGGCAAGCCCAACCTCTTCTGGGGCGTGACTGCGGGCAACATGGATTCCATGATCAACCGCTACACGGCCGACCGCAAAATCCGCAGCGACGACGCCTACACGCCCGGCAATGTGGGTGGCAAGCGTCCTGACCGGGCCGCCATCGTTTACAGCCAGCGCTGCCGTGAGGCCTACCCCGAAGTGCCCATCGTGCTCGGCGGCATCGAAGGCAGCCTGCGCCGCATCGCGCACTACGACTACTGGAGCGACAAGGTGCGCCGCTCCATCGTGGTGGACAGCAAATGCGATCTGCTGCTGTATGGCAACGCGGAGCGCGCCATTGTTGAAGTCGCGCACCGTCTGGCAGCGCGCGAGCCGGTGCAACAGATCACCGACGTGCGTGGCACGGCCTTTGTCAGGCGGGATACGCCCGAGGGCTGGTTCGAGATCGATTCCACCGAGGTCGACACCCCTGGCCATGTGGACGCCCACGTCAACCCCTACCTGATGGTCAGCGAGCAGGCGAGGGCGCAAGGCGCCAGCTGCGCCCGCGAGGACGAAGCCCAGGCCCAGGCCGATGCGCAGAACACGCAAGGCGTCAGACCGATCCAGTTCGTGCCCAACCCCGCGCTGAATTCATCGCTGCGGGGCAAAGGCAACTTCAAGGTGCCTCCGCGCGAACGCAGCGTGCTGCGACTGCCCAGCTTCGAGCAGGTCAAGTCCGACCCGGTGCTCTATGCCCATGCCAACCGCGTGCTGCACCTGGAAACCAACCCCGGCAACGCGCGTGCGCTGGTGCAGGCGCACGGCGAAGGCGTGACGGCGCGTGACGTGTGGATCAATCCGCCGCCCATCCCGCTCACCACGGCCGAAATGGACCATGTGTTCGATTTGCCGTATGCGCGGGGCCCGCACCCCAGCTACGCCGACGCGCAGGGCAGCCACGATGGCGAGACCAAGATCCCGGCCTGGGAGATGATCCGCTTTTCGGTCAACATCATGCGCGGCTGCTTTGGCGGCTGCACCTTCTGCTCGATCACCGAGCACGAGGGCCGCATCATCCAGAGCCGGTCTGAAGAATCGATCATCCGCGAGGTCGAAGACATCCGCGACAAGGTCAAGGGTTTTACGGGCGTGGTGTCCGATCTGGGCGGCCCCACGGCCAACATGTACCGCCTGGGCTGCCGCAGCCCCGAAATCGAGGCCGCCTGCCGCAAGCCCAGCTGCGTCTATCCCGGCATCTGCCAGAACCTGACCACCGACCACGGCCCGCTCATCCAGATCTACCGCCGGGCGCGCAGCCTCAAAGGCATCAAGAAGATCCTGATCGGCTCGGGCCTGCGTTACGACCTGGCGGTGGAATCGCCCGAATACGTGAAAGAACTGGTGCAGCACCATGTGGGCGGCTACCTGAAGATCGCGCCCGAGCACACCGAAGGGGGCCCGCTGTCCAAGATGATGAAGCCGGGCATTGGCACCTACGACCGCTTCAAGACCATGTTCGACAAGTACAGCGAAGAGGTCGGCAAGAAGCAGTTCCTGATCCCGTACTTCATCGCTGCCCACCCGGGCACCAGCGACGAAGACATGATGAACCTGGCCATCTGGCTCAAGAAAAACGGTTTCCGGGCCGACCAGGTGCAGACCTTCTACCCCAGCCCCATGGCCACGGCCACGGCCATGTACCACACCACCCGCAACCCGCTGCGCAAGATCACCCACGACAGCGAACGCGTGGACATCGTCAAGGGCGAAAAACGCCGCCGCTTGCACAAAGCCTTTTTGCGCTACCACGATCCCAACAACTGGCCGCTGCTGCGCGAGGCGCTCAAGGCCATGGGCCGTGCTGATTTGATTGGTAATGGCAAGCAGCACCTGATCCCGAACTGGCAGCCCCTGGGGGATGGCGGCTACCAGAGCCCGCGCCGCACCAACAGCACCATTGGTTCTGCATCTGCAAAGGGCACCCAGCCCAAGGGCAAGTCAGGTTCAGCCTTGGGCCTGAAGAAACCTGGTCAATTACCGCGCAAAGGCACACTGCTCACCCAGCACACCGGTTTGCCACCCCGAAAAAAAAGCTGATGGTTCTCAGGCGCTTGGGGTGCTGCATTGGATCAGTCGCTGACCTCACCACCCAGTAGTCTGCCGCGTCCCCATCTGTGCAGTTTCCACCGGGTCAATACAACTCTTCTTGTCCGGTATTGCAAATTTGATTGGCGGTCTCGATGCCACCTGCTGGGCAGACCAATGGAAGCAAGATTCGCTTTCGTGATTTATTTTCAATGTTTCAATGTTTCAAGGACAAATGCTTTTATTTTCTCATACATATCTTCGGTAGCGGTGTTGTCTCGGCATATTGCAAACCTGTTGTAAATATTATTTGCCCTAGAGCATTCTTTGTCTACGGGATCTCGTCCTGCACCTCTGTTGGCGCTGTCCCATGCGTGGGTCGCATCTTTATAATGAATCCACTTGGTTGCAGAATTGAAAACATCTGCAGGGCAGCGTCTATAATCCGTACCAGTATCCTTCCCACCGGTAAATACAATTGCCGGAATAATGTACGGTCCTAGTTTGGGATCGTCGTATGTACCTGAACTAGTGCACACTGGGTACAAACTAATAGCAGCTCTATACAATCCTTTAACGTTTTCTTGCATGAATGGCTCATTAGTCGCAGTTCGCAATGCGGTCCACCCACCTTGACTTCCACCCATCAAAAATATTTTATCTTTGTCAATATCCTGCAGTCGAAGCCATTGAGCAGCCGCTATCGCATCTAGCATTCGCATATTGACACCGAAGCGTGTATATGTTTTCCAGTTCTCTTGAACTCCTCGGCTCCAGAAGCTATCGAGGACTAATACGTTAGCACCTAATTGCTTTTGCGCCCAAATTGCATTCTGAAAATCATTGGGCACTAACCCGTGACCGCCGTGTACCATGACAATAGTAGTACGGTTAGCGCTTCCGCTTGGGTGGGGATTCCAACTTGCCAGCAGCTTACCTTTATTGCCGTAACTAGGGATAATGGGCTTCATTGGGTCGAGCCCAACCATTTGAACATTATTGTATAAAGTATATATCCCTAGTGGGATATCCGGATATTCATCGGTCACTATCGGTGGCTGAAAATGCTCTATATATTTCTCAGTAAATGGGCCGGAGCCAGCGCAACCTGTAATCATGATAAACATCAATATCAGCAAAAATTTTTTCATATTGAAAATTATGTTGGAATTCAAGTGGGTGACTCCATCGCCTTACTATGTCGGGATTTAGTGTGATCTTCGGGGTCAACCCAAATGCAGACGCGGGCGTGATACCAAAATTGTCCTGCGTAGTACCCGATGATGGTTACAAGAGTCGATGATTTTTTAAATGCTTGCCAGTTGGGCCAAGCCAACGGAATCCACAGGGCCATCAGGATGAAAAATAACCACAAGCCTTCGCGGAAGGCTTTGGAAACATTTGATATCAAAACTGCTTGGCAGTATGGACAGTTGCATCGGTCCTTCAGCAAGTGAGAAGAAAATTTTTGCCAGCAAACAGGACACTGGAAGCTGCTGAAAGTTGGAAGATAGGGCGGAAATTCCATTTGATGAGCTTGTGAACTGTGTTTGGCTAGACCGCTCACAATGATTTGCGTGCCTGCCTGGGTGCAGGCGTTTTGAACAACACGGTGACTTCTGCCCTGGCGACCTTGAATCCGACCGCTTCATAGAAGTGCCGGGATTCACCGAGCGCCTTGATGTAGATGGGCGCATCGGGGTACTGCCGTTCCAGAACCGCCAGCATGGATTTCGCAACGCCTTGGCTGCGCCAGTCGGTGTTGACCAGCAGCTCCCCCAGCACGGTAGACATCACCTTGTCACTGAATGCAGAAAGGTAGCCCACCAGTTCACCGTTCAGGGTACGAGCACACACTGTGCAGGGGTAGGCTGAAATGGATTTTTCCAGTACAACTTCTGAATGCTCACCCCACCCGACAGCCGCGAACAGGGCCGACAGCTCCTGCGCTTTGGGTCTTTGGATGCGTGCAAATGTGTGCTGTGTCCGACCAGTCGTCATCGCTTCAATATACATACAAATAAGTAATTAAAACATATTAAAAGTTTAAAATAAATTAAGCTATTTGCCGGATGCATCACAACAAGAATGTGTTCCAGTTCATATCCATGGCATCAGGCGCGCTCGCTGTAGAAGGCGAGGCTGCTTTGCCGGTTGCACAAAGGGTTCGGATGGCGCAAAATGCGCCAAAAGGAGCTCCCTATGGCTGCATCTTCAACGGGGTTTGCCTCTGTCAAACTGCCTGCAGGTTTGGTCAATCAAGCGCGCGAGGCCGCTGCGCCTATGCGGCGTTCGGTGGCCGGGCAGATTGAATACTGGGCCACGCTGGGCCGCATTGCCGAGACTTCGGGCCTGACCGTATCCGAAGCACGTGAGGCCATTGCCCAGTACGACGTTCGTCAGCGCGCAGCACCTGCTTCGGAGCCGCTCGACCGCATCGAGGCGGATTTTCTGGCTGCTGACAGTTCTGGCAAGTTGGCGCAGGCCGTGCGCCAGACGGTGCAGGCGAACCGCCGTCAGGCCATTCAGGCCACCTGAAACCGTCGGTTTGAAGCCACTTGCAACCGGTTTTTTACCTGCTGGCCGGGCCTAATGGCGCTGGCAAATCCACCTTGTACCGATCGGTCGTTGCAACGGGTTTGTTGCCAGCAGGGGCACCCTTTGTGAACGCCGATCTCTATGAGGCGCAGGCTTTGCAACACGTGATGGATCCACAAGATCGGTCTTTGCAGGCTTTGCGGTGGTGTTGTTGGTGGTGTGTGTGACTGACCCGCGCCAGTTGCTGGACCGGCTGGCACAGCGGGTGGCCGAGGGCGGTCACAGCGTGCCTGCCGAACGGATTTTGGCGAGTTACCCCCGCACCTTGCAGCATTTGCGTGAAGCCATACCTTTGGCTGATCTGGCATTGCTCTACGACACATCGGGCATGGGACGCCAAGGGGTGGCAGGCCCTAAGCTGGTTGCACGTTGGCGCCATGCGCAATGGCACTGGCTGGTGGTTCGACCACCGACTTGGGCCAAGCGGGTACAGCCCCGGCAAGCACCGGGCACACCTGTGTCAATGGTCTAATAGCCACCTTTTTATGCGGGCCTGTTCAGCCCGATTGCCATGACGACTGCTCCTACACGCCAATTCACGCTCAGCGATTTCAACTTTGAGCTGCCCCCCGAACGGATTGCCCAGCACCCCGCGCCCGAGCGCAGCGGTTCGCGTTTGCTCGATGGGTCTTCGCCTGAGGTGGTGGACCGGGTATTCAGTGAGCTGCCCGGGCTGCTGCAGCCAGGCGATCTGCTGGTGTTCAACGACACCAAGGTGGTCAAGGCCCGCATCTTTGGCGAGAAGGCCACGGGTGGCAAGCTCGAACTGCTGATCGAACGGGTCTTGCCTGGCCACCAGGTGGTGGCGCACATGAAGGTCAGTAAAAAACCGCCCGTGGGTGGCAAGCTGTACATGATGGGCGGTGCCCGAAACGGCGGTTTTGACGCGGTGCTGCTGGGCCGCTGGCCCGACGCCAATGGGCAGCTGTTTCACCTGCAGCTGAGCGACGAGCCGCACGCCTTGATGGAGCAGCACGGCCATGTGCCCCTGCCGCCCTACATCGAACACACCGACACCGAAGAAGACGAGCGCCGTTATCAGACGGTGTTTGCCCGCGCGCCAGGTGCGGTGGCGGCGCCCACGGCGGCGCTGCATTTTGACGAAGCCCTGCTGGCCCAGCTGCAAGCGCGTGGCGTGCAGCGTGCCAGCGTGACGCTGCATGTGGGCGCGGGCACCTTCCAGCCGGTCAAGACCGAGAACATTGCCGATCACACCATGCACCGCGAGTGGTACGAGGTGCCGCAGGCCACCCAGCAGGCCATTGCCGAATGCAAGGCCCGGGGTGGCAAAGTGGTGGCGGTGGGCACGACCACGGTGCGCACGCTGGAGTCGTGGGCGCAGTCGGGGCAGGCCAGTGGCGACACGCAGATTTTCATCACGCCGGGTTTTGCATTCAAAGTGGTGGACCGCTTGATCACGAACTTCCACCTGCCCAAGAGCACGCTGATGATGCTGGTCAGTGCTTTTGCGGGGTACGAGCACATCATGGCCTTGTACCGCCATGCGATTGCGCAGGGGTATCGGTTCTTCAGCTATGGCGATGCCATGTTCCTGGACCGCCGAGTCTTGTAGGCGCTTGTCCTGCAAGCGATTGCTTCGGCAGACCACAAGCGCCTGGATCGCCAGCAGGGCTGGCGCCTAAAGCGGGGACTGCATCACACCGGCTGCAGCGCCGCCAGCAATTCCGTCTCGATCTCGATCTGCGCCTTGTTGTGCTGCAGGGCCGCGCCACTGACCAGGAAAGTGTCTTCCACCCGTTCGCCCAGGGTGCTGATCTTGGCCAGCTGCAGGTGAATGCCGTGCCTGGCCAGCACCAGGGCGATGCTGTAGAGCAGGCCGATGCGGTCGCTGGCCGACACCGAGAGCAACCAGTTTTGCGCTTTTTCGTCGGGCTTAAGGGTCACGCGAGGTGTGACCGGAAAGCTCTTGACGCGACGCGAGAGCCGTCCACGCGTCGGAGCGGGCAGGGGGCCCTGCTGGCCGATGGTTTGCGCCAGGCCCGATTCAACCATGCTGACCAGTTCGCGGTAATGCTCGGACATGTTGGGCGCCACCACCTGGAAGGTGTCGAGCGCCCAGCCGCTGCGGGTGGTGTGGATCTTGGCGTCCTGAATCGAAAAACCGGCCTGGTCAAAGTGGCCGCAGATGCGTGCAAACAAATCGCTCTGGTCAGGCGTGTAGACCAGCACCTGCAGGCCTTCGCCCGCAGGCGACTGGCGGGCGCGAACCGTGGTTTGGGGCTCGGCGCCGCCCACGCGGGCGGCGATGCGCGAGAGCATGCGGGCGTGCCAGGCGATGTCGGCCGCGTCGTGGCGCATGAAATAGCTCACGTCCAGCGTGTCCCACAGGGCTTTCTGGCCTTCGTGCGGCTGGGCGTGGCGCGCCAGTTCGATCAGCGCGTCGCGCTTGCGGGCTTGCACTTCGGCATTGGCATCGGGCGCACGGCCGCCCAGCACCCTCAGGGTGGACTTGTAGAGGTCTTCGAGCAGCTTGCCTTTCCAGGCGTTCCAGACTTTGGGACTGGTGCCGCGGATGTCGGCCACTGTCAGCAGGTACAGGGCGGTGAGGTAACGCTCGTTGCCCACGCGCTGGGCAAAGCGGCCAATCACATCGGGGTCGCTCAGGTCTTCCTTTTGCGCCACATGGCTCATGGTCAGGTGCTCGCCCACCAGAAAGGCGATCAGGTCCGCGTCTTCGTGTGCTACCCGGTGCTCGCGGCAGAAGGTGCGCACTTCGGCCATGCCCAGCTTGGAGTGGTCACCTCCACGGCCCTTGGCAATGTCATGGAAGAGGGCGGCGGTGTACAAAATCCAGGGCTGGTCCCAGCCGCTGGCCAGTTGCGAGCAAAACGGGTACTCGTGCGCATGCTCGGCCATGAAGAAGCGGCGCACATTGCGCAGCACCATCAGAATGTGCTGGTCCACCGTGTAGGCATGGAACAGGTCGTGCTGCATCTGGCCCACGATGCGGCGAAACACCCACAGATAACGCCCCAGCACCGAGGTCTGGTTCATCAGCCGCATGGCATGCGTGATGCCGACCGGCTGCTGCAGGATTTGCAAAAACATGGCGTGGTTGACGGGGTCGGCACGGAATGCCGCGTCCATCACTTCGCGCACGTTGTAGAGCGCGCGCAGCGTGCGTGCCGACAGCCCCTTGATGCCCCGGTGCGTCTGGTACATCAAAAAGGTTTCAAGGATGGCGTGCGGCTGTTTTTCATACAGGTCGTCGCTGGCCACTTCGAGCCAGCCGCCTTTGTCGAAGAACCGGTCATTGAGTGGCCGCAGGCTGATGCGCGTGTCTTCGCTTTGGCCACGCAAATGCTCTTCGATGTTGAGCAGCAGGATCTGGTTGAGCTGGGTGACCGCCTTGGCGGCCCAGTAGTAATCGCGCATCAGCTTTTCGCTGGCCCGCAGCTTGAGCCTGCCTTCTGGGGTGACTTCGGCCTCATGGCCAAAAGACTCGGCCACAGCGGTCTGCAGGTCAAACACCAGGCGGTCTTCGCGTCGGCGTGAGATCAGGTGCAGCCGAACCCGGATCAGGCTGAGCAGCGCTTCGTTGCGTTGGATTTCACGCGCCTCGTGCGCGGTGGCCATGCCGCTGTGCACCAGCGCCTGCCAGCTGTCACCCAGACCGGCGGCGTGCGCCACCCACAGGATGATCTGCAGGTCGCGCAGACCGCCAGGCGACTCTTTGCAATTGGGCTCCAGGGCGTAGGGCGTGTCTTCGAATTTGGTGTGGCGCTGGCGCAGCTCGAGCACCTTGGCCTGCATGAAGGCCAGCGGGTCCATGACCGCCTGGTAGCGCTGGCTGAATTGGGCAAACAAGTCAGCATCGCCCGTGATGCAGCGCGATTCCAGCAAGGAGGTCTGCACGGTGATGTCTTTGGCCGATTCGGCCAGGCACTCGCTCACCGTGCGCACACTGGAGCCAATTTCCAGGCCCGTGTCCCAACAGCTGCCAATGAAGGCTTCGAGTTGTTCTTTGAGGCCAGGGGTATCTTCGGGCGACTGGCCATCGGGCAGCAGCACCAGCACGTCCACGTCCGAATGGGGGAACAGTTCGCCCCGGCCAAAGCCGCCTACCGCCACCAGGCAAAGCCTGGGCGCAAAACCGGCGCGCTGCCACAGTTGAACGAGCAAATCGTCCACCAGCTTGGCCAGCTGGCGAAGGCTGCGGTGCAGATGCCGTGTGCTGGCGCCGCTGGTGGCCAGGGCTTCAAGCAGGGCCGCCTTGTCGCGGCGGAAGGTGTCGCGCAGCGCGGCGGTCTCGGTCATGGCGTGCCGATCAGCAGGATGTGGTGGTCACAAAGTCAGGCAGGGGCGGGCTGCCGGCGGACAGGGTCAGCACCTCAAAGCCGGTTTCGGTCACAACCACCGTGTGCTCCCACTGGGCAGACAGCGAATGGTCCTTGGTGACGATGGTCCAGCCATCGCCCAGCTCCTTGATGTCGCGCTTGCCGGCGTTGATCATGGGCTCGATGGTGAAGACCATGCCGGGCACCAGCTCCACCAAGGTGCCGGGCTTGCCGTAGTGCAGCACCTGGGGTTCTTCATGGAAGCCCTTGCCGATGCCGTGGCCGCAGAACTCGCGCACGATCGAAAAACCATGCCCCTCGGCAAAGGTCTGGATGGCGTGGCCGATGTCGCCGAGGTGGGCGCCGGGCTTGACCTGCAAGATGCCTTTCCACATGGCTTCGTGGGTCAGCTTGCACAGGCGCTTGGCGGCAATCGAGGCCTCGCCCACCGCGAACATGCGGCTGGTGTCGCCGTGCCAGCCGTGCTTGATGGTGGTGATGTCGATGTTGACGATGTCGCCTTTTTTGAGCGGCTTGTCGTTGGGAATGCCGTGGCAGACCTGGTGGTTGATGGAGGTGCAGATCGACTTGGGGTAGGGCTTGTAGCCGCCCGGTGCGTAATTCAGCGGGGCGGGAATGCAGTCCTGCACATTGACCATGTAGTCGTGGCAGAGCTTGTCGATTTCGTTGGTGGTGACGCCCGGCTTGATGAAAGGTTCGATGTAGTCGAGCACTTCGGAGGCCAGGCGACAGGCCACGCGCATGCCTTCGATGTCTTGGGCCGTTTTGATGGTGATGGTCATGGGGCCAATTATCCCATCGGGTCGGCCAACCCTAGGGTTCACCCGGGTAAAATACGCAGCTGTCCGGTCAGCCCCAGTCAGCGGCCCCGGCAGTTTCTGGCTCTGCAAGCCCCGTACCCTTATTACCCAAGGCCACCCCGTGACCCTGCACATCAGCTTTTTTGAAGGCGGCAACGCCCTCAGCGACTTCCGTATCCAGCAACTGCTGCCGCGTCTGGCGCAGATTTCCCCGAACATCCAAGGCTTGGCCGCCCGCTTTGTGCACCTGGTGGCGACCGAAACAACCCTGCAAGGCGACCAAGAGAAGACTCTGGCCGCCTTGCTCGCTTATGGCGACCCCTATGCCGGACCGACCGATGGTCCGGCCATTGTTGTGAGCCCGCGCCTGGGCACCGTGTCGCCCTGGGCGTCCAAGGCAACCGACATCGCCCACAACTGCGGCCTGGCCCTCAAGCGCGTGGAACGCATCACCGAATACCGCCTGGTGCTCAAGACCGGCTTGCTGGGCGGTGCCAAGGCCCTGAGCGACGCGCAGCTGGGCCAGGTGGCTGCTTTGCTGCACGACCGCATGACCGAATCGGCCTTGCCCAGCCGGGGCGATGCCCAAGCCCTGTTCACCGCCTTGCAAGCCGCGCCCATGGAACATGTGGATGTGCTGGGGGGCGGTCGCGCCGCTTTGGAAGCCGCCAACAAGGCCTGGGGTCTGGCCCTGGCCGAAGACGAGATCGACTACCTCGTCAACGCTTTCAACGGCCTGGGGCGCAACCCGACCGACGTGGAGCTGATGATGTTCGCGCAGGCCAACAGCGAACACTGCCGCCACAAGATCTTCAATGCGCAGTTCACCATCGACGGACAAGCCCAGCCCAACAGCCTGTTCGGCATGATCCGCAACACCGAGAAACTGAACCCTCAGCACACGGTGGTGGCCTATGCCGACAACGCCTCCATCATGGAAGGCCATGCCATCGAGCGTTTTGTGGCCCGTGCGGGTGAGCAGGGCGCACCTTATGTGAAAGAGGCCGCCCGGCACCATGTGCTGATGAAGGTGGAAACCCACAACCACCCGACCGCGATTTCGCCTTTCCCCGGCGCATCGACCGGCAATGGCGGTGAGATCCGGGACGAAGGCGCCACCGGCCGGGGCTCCAAACCCAAGGCGGGTCTGAGTGGCTTCACGGTGTCCAAGCTCTGGGGCGGCTTGTCCGATCAGGCGGGCGGCAAGCCCGAGCACATGGCCAGCCCCCTGCAGATCATGACCGAAGGTCCGCTGGGTGGCGCGGCCTTCAACAACGAGTTCGGCCGTCCCAATCTGGCCGGCTATTTCCGCGAATACGAGCAGGTGGTGGACGGCGTGCAGCGCGGCTACCACAAGCCCATCATGATCGCGGGTGGCCTGGGCCAGATCGACGCCACGCAAACCAAAAAGATCGAGTTCCCCGCCGGCACGCTGCTGATCCAGCTGGGGGGCCCCGGCATGCGCATCGGCATGGGCGGTGGTGCGGCCAGCTCCATGGCCAGTGGCACCAACGCAGCCGATCTGGACTTTGACTCCGTGCAGCGCGGCAACCCTGAGATCGAGCGCCGTGCGCAGGAGGTCATCAACCACTGCTGGGCGCAGGGGGCGAACAACCCCATCCTCGCGATCCACGATGTGGGCGCGGGGGGGCTGTCCAACGCCTTTCCCGAGCTGACCAACGACGCCGGACGCGGTGCACGCTTTGACCTGCGCGCTGTGCCGCTCGAAGAGTCCGGTCTGGCCCCCAAGGAAATCTGGAGCAATGAAAGCCAGGAACGCTATGTGATGGCGATTGCGCCCGAGTCTTTGGCGCAGTTCAAAGCGTTCTGCGAGCGCGAGCGTTGCCCGTTTGCAGTGGTCGGTGTGGCCACCGAAGAACGCCAGTTGGTGCTGGAAGACAAGGGCAATGAGTCTCCAGTCAACATGCCGATGGACGTGTTGCTCGGCAAGCCGCCCAAGATGCACCGCGATGTGACATCGGTCCCGCGCAAGACGCAGCCCATCGACCTGACCGGTGTCAGCCTGCGCGATGCCGTGATCGGCGTGCTCAGCCACCCCACGGTGGCCTCCAAGCGTTTTCTGGTCACCATCGGCGACCGCGCCGTGGGCGGCCTGACCCACCGCGACCAGATGGTCGGCCCCTGGCAGGTACCGGTGGCCGATGTGGCCGTGACCCTGGCCGACTACGCGGGCTTTGCCGGTGAAGCCATGGCCATGGGCGAGCGCACGCCCTTGGCGTCGATGGACGCCCCGGCCTCGGGCCGCATGGCGGTGGCCGAAGCCATCACCAACCTGCTGGCCGCGCCCATCGACCTCCAACGCGTCAAGCTTTCGGCCAACTGGATGGCCGCCTGCGGCGAAGCCGGTGAAGACGCCGCGCTCTACGAAACCGTCAAGACCGTGGGCATGGAACTGTGCCCGGCGCTGGGCATCTCCATTCCGGTGGGCAAGGACAGCCTGTCCATGCGCACGCAGTGGAACGATGGCAAAGGGACGCGCAAGGTGACTTCACCGGTCAGCCTGATCATCAGCGCCTTCGCCAGCGTTGACGATGTGCGTGGCACGCTCACGCCCCAGCTCGACAAGCAGACGCAAGACACCAGCCTGCTGCTGATCGATCTGGGCAAGGGTGAAAAGCGCATGGGCGGCTCGATCCTGGAGCAGGTGCTGGGCGATGCCGGTCGCCCCAGCTTTGACGGCGTGCCCGATTTGCACGACGCCAAAGACCTGATCGCGCTCGTCAACGCCGTCAACGCCCTTCGCGCCCAGGGCCTGATCCTGGCCTACCACGACCGCAGCGACGGTGGCCTGCTGGCTGCCGCCGCCGAAATGGCCTTTGCCGGCCATGTGGGCGTGGCGCTGAACGTGGACATGCTCATCACCGAAGGCGACGGCATCAGCGACAGCCGCATGGATTCGGGCGATGCCAAGAACTGGGCGCAGCAGGTCAGCGCCCGCCGCGAAGAGCTCACGCTCAAGGCCCTGTTCAACGAAGAGCTGGGCGTGGTGCTGCAAGTGCGCACCTCCGACCGCGACGCCGTCATGGCGGTGCTGCGCGAGCATGGCCTCTACAAGCACAGCCACACCGTGGGCAAAACCCGCCCGGCCACGTCCAGCGTGGCCAAGGGCGTGGGCGAGCTGGCCGTCTGGCGCGACACCAAAGAAGTCTTCAGCGCCCCACTCGAAGACCTGCACCAGGTCTGGGACAGCGTGAGCTGGAAGATCTGCCAGCAGCGCGACAACCCCGCCTGCGCCGACGCCGAGCACGCAGCAGCTGGCCAGACCAGCGACCCGGGCATGCATGTGGCGCTCACCTTTGATCCCTTGGACAACGTCGCCGCACCGTTCCTCAACTTGTCCACGCCCAAGGTCGCCATCCTGCGCGAGCAGGGCGTCAACTCGCATGTGGAAATGGCCTACGCCTTCACCGCAGCGGGCTTTGAGGCGCACGACGTGCACATGACCGACCTGCAAAGCGGCCGCGCCCGCTTGCAAGACTTCAAGGGCGTGGTCGCCTGCGGCGGCTTCAGCTACGGTGACACCCTGGGCGCCGGCATCGGCTGGGCGCGTTCCATCACCTTCAACCCGGTGCTGTCCGAGCAGTTCAAGGGCTTCTTCGGCCGCGCCGACACCTTTGGCCTGGGCGTGTGCAACGGCTGCCAGATGTTTGCCGAGCTGGCCGACATCATCCCCGGTGCCGAGGCCTGGCCGCGCTTCACCACCAACCAGAGCGAGCGCTTTGAAGCGCGTCTGTCGATGGTGGAGGTGCTCGATTCGCCCAGCCTGTTCCTGCAAGGCATGGCGGGCAGCCGCCTGCCCATTGCCGTGGCCCACGGCGAGGGCTTTGCCAACTTCAAATACCGCGGCAACGCGGCGCAGGCGATTGCGTCCATGCGTTTTGTGGACAACAGTGGCGCAGCCACCGAGGCTTACCCCTTCAACCCCAACGGGAGCGCAGGCGGCCTGACGGCGGTGACCACGGCAGACGGTCGCTTCACGGCCATGATGCCGCACCCCGAGCGCGTCTTCCGCAACGTCCAGATGAGCTGGACGAGCGGCGACAGGAGCGAACTCAGCCCCTGGATGCGGATCTGGCAAAACGCCCGCAAGTGGGTGGGGTGAAACTCAATGCACGCCCTGCATGGGGCGTGTCTTGTAGAACTGGATGGGCGCCTCAGGCGCGGCATTGAGCACGCTGCGCTTGATCTTGCCCACCACATGCATTTCGCAAGGTTTGCAGTCAAAACGCAGGGTGAGCTTTTCCTTGCCGTTGATCAGCTGCAGCGGCTCGGCCCGCACCGTGCCCTGCACGCCGGTCACGCCTTTGGCCTGTTTGGGGCACAGGCTTAAGCTGTAGCGCACGCAGTGCTTGGTGATCATCAGGCTGACTTCGCCGTGCTCTTCCTGGGCTTCGTAGGCGGCTGCGATGACCTTCACGCCGTGTTTGGCGTAGAACTGCCGGGCCTTGTCGTTGAAGACATTCGCCAGGTAGGTGAGGGTGTCTTCAGGGTACTGAACCGGTGGTTCCACGGGCTGCGCCCGCGACAGGCGGTGCAGGCCTTGGGCGCGGGCAACCTCCAGGGCCTGCACGGCGTCGCGGCGCAGCTGGTTGAGTTGTGAGGGGGGCACAAACCAGGGGCGGGGCAGGGCCAGCTGCACGTCCAGCGGCTCGAACAGGGTGTCGCCCAGCTTGCCCAGGGCAATTTTGAGTTTGTCCTGGGCCTGGCTTTCGTCTTTGGGGGCTTGCCAGGCGATGTCCAACTGCGCGGTGCCGTTGTGCCCCGCTTCGTCGGTCAGGGTCAGTTGCAGCCCGTCAGCGCATTCGGCCAAGTGCATCCACACCCCCATCTTGCGTTCGGCCGACTTTTTCTCCAGCGTGCGCACCCAGTTCATGTCCCGGTTGCGGTTGACCTGCACGCCTTTGCGCAGGTCCTTGAAACCCGCCATCGGGTCTTTGGGCCAAAGCTTCCAGTGGCCTTTGGCGCCTGCGGGTTCTGCGCGGTTGATCTGCAGGCCCACCAGCTCCTTTTGCAGGTCGTAGTAGCACAGGCCGTCGCCGTTGTGGATCACGGCGCTGGGGTCGTCCGTGCCAAGTTCCAGGTGGTCGGCGGCCACGCGGGTGACGTAGCCAATGGGCTGGCCCGGGTTCTTGGGGGTGTCAAAGGCACCGATGTCTTGCTGACGGCCTTGCACAAAGTAGTCGGTGAACTCGCGGTTGAAGTTCTGGTCAGGGTCGGGCACGAAGCTGAAGGTGGCTTTGCCGTGCGAAGCCGGGGCCAGCTCGGGCCGCTCGTTGAGGATCTCGTCGAACAGGCGGCGGTAATGCGCCGTGATGTTCTTGACGTAGGCCATGTCCTTGTAGCGGCCTTCGATCTTGAAGCTGCGGCAACCCACGTCGATGAGTTGGCGCAGGTTCTCGGACTGGTTGTTGTCCTTCATGCTCAGCACATGCTTGTCGTGCGCCACGATGCGGCCCTGGCTGTCCTTGACCTCGTAGGGCAGGCGGCAGGCCTGCGAGCAATCGCCCCGGTTGGCGCTGCGGCCGGTGTGGGCGTGGCTGATGTAGCACTGCCCGCTGTAGGCCACGCACAGCGCCCCGTGGATGAAGAACTCGATGATGCTGCGCTGCGGGTCCAGCACGTCGCGGATGGCGGCGATCTGCGGCAAAGTCAGCTCGCGGGCCAGTACCAGTTTGGAAATGCCTGCGTCTTGCAGGAAACGGGCTTTTTCGGGTGTGCGGATGTCGGTCTGGGTGCTGGCGTGCAGCTGGATGGGCGGCAGGTCGATTTCCAGCAAGCCCATGTCTTGCACGATCAGGGCGTCCACGCCAGCGTCGTAGAGCTGCCAGGCCTGTTTGCGGGCCGCTTCGAGTTCGTCGTCGCGCAGGATGGTGTTGAGCGTGACGAAGATGCGGCTGTGAAAGCGGTGGGCGTGTTGCACCAGCTTGGCGATGTCTTGCACGCTGTTGTCGGCCGTCGAACGGGCGCCAAAAGACGGGCCACCGATGTAGACAGCGTCGGCACCGTGGTTGATGGCCTCGATGCCGATGTCAAAGGTGCGGGCCGGGGAGAGCAGTTCGATCTGGTGGGGAAGCATGGGGACAGATTATCCCAAGAAGCAAAAAACGCGGCACCAGGCCGCGTTTTGAAGGGGAGAGGTCCGGTTTACTGGACCTTGGCCTTGGCGCGCAGGTCTTCCTGGAACTTGCCCATTTTTTGCTGTTGCAGTTGCTGGGCAATTTGCGGCTTGACCTCGTCGAGCTTGGGCAGCTGGGCTTCGCGCACGTCGTCCACGCGGATGATGTGGAAACCGAACTGGCTCTTGACGGGCTCGTCGGCCATCTGGCCCTTGTCCAGTTTGACCATGGCGCCAGAGAACTCGGGCACGTAGCTGTTGGCCGCAGCCCAATCCAGGTCGCCGCCATTGGCGCCAGAGCCGGGGTCTTTGGAATGCTTTTTGGCCAGCTCTTCAAATTTGCCGCCCTTTTTGATCTCGGCAATCAGGGCCTTGGCCTGGTCTTCGGTCTCGACCAGGATGTGGCGGGTACGGTATTCCTTGCCGCCGTTGGCTGCAGCAAATTTGTCGTATTCGGCCTGGATTTCGGCGTCGGTCACCGGATTCTTTTTCTGGAAATCGGCAAACAGTTCGCGGATCAGGATGGTCTGGCGGGCCAGTTCGAGCTGGCTCTTGTATTCCTCGCTGGCGTCCAGGCCGCGCTTCTTGGCTTCCTGCATGAAGATCTCGCGGGCAATGATCTCGTCCTTGAGCTGACCGAGCATGTCGTCGGTGACGGGACGGCCGGACTTTTCAATCTGGGCCTTGAGCGCGTTCACGCGGGAGCTGGGCACAGGCTTGCCGTTGACCACGGCGATGTTCTGGGCAAAGGCTGGGGCGGCCAGCAGGGCCACCAGGGCGGCGGCAAGCATCTGCTTTTTCATGGTCTCAATCCTCGAATTCTCAGGGGAACAGGGTGCAAAAAAGGCAACCACAGAGGGTTGCCCCGGTTCAGATCAGCTCAATGGCCAAGGCATGGAGGCCTTGGTCGATGAAATCTTGCAGCGCATCATACACAAGCCGATGGCGCTGGACGCGGCTCAAACCTGTAAACAAAGGTGACGCCACGCGCACCCGCATGTGGCTGCCCGAGCCGGTGGGACTGGCCCCGGCGTGCCCGGCGTGGGCGCCGCTTTCGTCGATCACCTGCAAGGCGGTCGCATGCAGCCGCTCGCGCAGGCGCTGCTCGATCTGTTGGTCGATGCTCAGCGGGCTCATGGCTGCTCGTCCTTGGGCAGGTGGCGCGAGACATAAATGCCCTGGCCCAGCAAAAACACCAGTGGAAAGGCGTAACCCCAGAGCTTGAAGTTGATCCAGGCATCGGTGCTGAAATACGCGGCCACATAGGCGTTGATGCCGGCCATGAAGATGCAATACAGCACCCAGGACACATTGAGCCGGTGCCAAACGGGGGCTGGCAGCTTGAGCTGCTGGCCCAGCAGGCTTTGCAATGCGTTCTTTTTGAAGATGCCGTGTGCCACGGCCAGGCCCACGGCCAGACCGGCGTAGAGCAGGGTGGGCTTCCATTTGATGAAGCGCTCGTCGTGCAGGCCCAGCGTCAAGGCGCCAAAAATCAGCACCAGGCCCAGTGTGACCTTGTGCATGGTCTGCAGTTTGCCGTCCAAACGCCAGATCAGAATCGTTTGCAGCACAGTGGCTGCCATCAGGATGCCGGTGGCGTTGTAGATGTCGCCCATCTTGTAGGCGATGAAAAACAGCAAGATGGGGAAGAAGTCGATCAGGAATTTCATGCGGACGTGCCGTGAGAAGAGCTTGTGCCTGCGGCACTTACAAAGGCTCGAAGTCTAACGAAGCCGAGTTCATGCAATAGCGCAAGCCCGTGGGCGCTGGGCCGTCTTCAAACACATGGCCCAGGTGGGCGCCGCATTGGGCGCACACCGTCTCAACCCGCACCATGCCGTGGCTGCGGTCCACACGTTCTTCGATCGCTTCGGGGTGGGCCGCCTGGTAAAAGCTGGGCCAGCCGCAACCCGCGTCGAACTTGGTGTCGGATTGGAACAGCTCGGCGTCACAGCAGATGCAGCGGTAGGTGCCGCTGGCCCAATGCCCCTCGTAGCGGCCCGTGAAAGGGCGTTCGGTGGCAGCCTGGCGGGTCACGGCAAAGGCGGCAGGCTCGGCGTTTTTGGCTGCCAGCAGTTCGCGCCACTGCGCATCGGTTTTGTGGATCTTGTCCATGGTGTGCTCAAGAGGAACAGCTGATTTCAAGTTGTCCCGCCCAGTCGGGCGGAAAGTCGGCCCAGGCGTCCATGCCGGGGTGTTCGTCAAACGGCGAATGTAACAAGTGCAGCAGCCGGTCGATTTCGGCAAAGTCACCCGATTGGGCCTGGCGGATGGCGGTTTCGGCCAGGTGGTTGCGCAACACGAATTTGGGGTTGGTGCGCAGCATGGCCTGACCCAGCGGGCAGGCATCGGCCTGACCCACACGGGCCCGGTAACGCGCCAGCCAGGCTTGCCAGCGGGCGCGGTCCAAGAACAAGTCGTGCACGGCAGGCCAGTGGGCGCCGTCCCAGCCAGAGGCCATGGCCTGGCTCAGGCGACGCCAGAAAATGGGGTAGTCGGTGCGCTCCGAGGCCATCAGTTGCAGCAAGTCTTCCACCAGCGTCCAGTCGGCTTCACGCAGGCCTTCGCTGGCCAGATCGCCACTCAGACCCAGCTTGGCACGCATGGCGTCGCCCAGGGCGCGCGGAAAAGCGGTTTTGTAGCCTTCCAGCACCGCGCTGGCTTGCTCGGGCTCGCCGATCAGCGGCAGCAAGGCCTGGCCCAGGCAATACAGGTTCCAGTAGGCGATGTTGGGCTGGCGTGCCCAGCTGTAGCGCCCTTGCGTGTCCGAGTGGTTGCAGATGTGGTTCGGGTCAAAGCCGTCCAGAAACTGGAAAGGCCCGTAGTCCATCGTCAGGCCGAGCAGACTCATGTTGTCGGTGTTCATCACGCCGTGGCAAAAACCCACGGCCTGCCATTGGGCGAGCAGGGCAGCGGTGCGCTGCTGCACTTCATCCAGCAAACCGGCGTACACATTGCCGCCCCATGCACTGGCGCGCTCGCGGGCTTGTGGCAGGTGGTGTTCGATGGCGTGGTCGGTCAGGATGCGCAGGGTGCCGATCTGGTCGCGGGCAGCAAAGTGCTCAAAGTGACCAAATCGCAAAAAACTGGGGGCCATGCGCGTGACCACGGCGGCGGTCTCAAGGGTTTCGCGGCGCACCGGTTCGGGCGATGCCACCAGGCCCAGCGCCCGCGTGGTCGGGATGCCCAGGCCATGCATGGCTTCACTGCACAGGTATTCGCGGATGCTTGAACGCAGCACCGCCCGCCCGTCGCCCATGCGCGAATAAGGCGTTCGTCCGGCGCCCTTGAGCTGGATTTCCTGCACACCCAATTGGGAGTTGGCTTCGCCCAGCAAGATCGCCCGGCCATCGCCCAATTGCCCTGCCCAGTGGCCAAACTGGTGGCCGCTGTAAACGCTGGCCAGCGGGTCGCTGCCTTCAAGCAGGGTGTTGCCGGACCAAGGCGCAGGGTCGCTCAACACCTGGTCGGGCCAGCCCAGTTCGGCCAGCAAGGCGTGGTTGCGGGCAGCCCAGACCGGCTTTTGCAGCGGCGTGGGCCGCAAGCGGGTGTAAAAGTCCGGCCCCAGCGCAGCAAACCGGGGGGTCCATTGCAAAGAGGTGGAAGAGGGCGTAGCGCTGTCGGGATAGCTCATGTGCGGATTGTCCTCGGCCAGTCAATGGCCTGTGCAACCTCGGGTTTCTACGGGTGAATCGGCTTGAAATAAAAAAGCACGGTCGTGCACAATCGTCGGTTTCGTATTTCTACAGATTAAGGAATAGCCATGCTGGGTCAAATGCAGCAACAACCGCTGTTGATTTCGTCTCTGATCGAGTTTGCCGAGCGCCACCATGGCGACGGGGAGATCGTCTCGCGCCGGGTCGAGGGCGACATCCACCGCTACACCTGGGCCGATGTGGCCAAGCGTTCCCGTCAGGTGGCCAACGCGCTGGACGGCATGAAGCTGGCCATGAGCGACCGTGTGGCCACGCTGGCCTGGAACGGCTACCGCCACCTGGAGTTGTACTTTGGCGTGAGCGGATCGGGCCGTGTGCTGCACACCCTCAACCCGCGCCTGCACCCTGACCAGGTGGTCTGGATCGCCAACCACGCCGAAGACCAGGTGCTGTGTTTTGACATGACCTTTCTGCCGCTGGTGCAGGCCGTGCATGCCAAATGCGGCACCGTCAAGCAATGGGTGGCCCTGTGCGACGCTGACAAATTGCCCGCCGACACAGGCATCCCTGGCCTGATCAGTTACGAAGCCTGGATCGGCGGCCAGCAGGACACCTACAGCTGGCCGGTGTTTGACGAAAACAGCGCGTCCAGCATGTGCTACACCAGCGGCACCACCGGCAACCCCAAGGCCGCGCTTTACAGCCACCGTTCCACCATCCTGCACGCCTACGCCGCTGCCATGCCCGATGTGATGTGCATCTCGGCGCGCGACAGCATCCTCCCTGTGGTGCCCATGTTCCACGTCAATGCCTGGGGCATCCCGTACAGCGCGGCCATGACCGGCGCCAAATTGGTGTTCCCCGGCCCGGCCCTGGATGGCAAATCCGTTTATGAATTGATCGAGGCCGAAGGCGTGACCTTTGCAGCGGGCGTGCCCACCGTCTGGCAGATGCTGCTGGGCCACATGAAACCAGCCGGCCTGAAGTTCAGCAAACTCTCGCGCACCGTGATCGGCGGCTCGGCCTGTCCACCCGCCATGATCGATGCCTTCCGCGAAGACTACGGTGTGGACGTGCTGCACGCCTGGGGCATGACCGAGCTGAGCCCGCTGGGCACCTTGTGCACACTCAAGAACAAACACAACAAGCTGCCCGCAGAAGAACAAATGAAGCTGCGCCTCAAGCAGGGCCGCTGCATCTTCGGCATCGACATGAAGATCGTCGACAGCGAAGGCAAAGTGCTGCCGCACGACGGCAAAACGGCGGGTGACCTGCTGGTCAAAGGCCCCTGGGTGATCGCCAGCTACTTCAAGCAAGAAGGCGGCAGCCCCCTGGTGGACGGCTGGTTCCCCACGGGCGACGTGGCCACGATTGACGCCGACGGTTTCATGCAGATCACCGACCGCAGCAAGGACGTCATCAAGTCCGGCGGTGAGTGGATCAGCTCGATCGACATTGAAAACATTGCCATGGCGCACCCCGCCGTCGCGATGGCGGCCTGCGTGGGCATCTTCCACCCCAAATGGGACGAGCGCCCGATCGTGTGCGTGGTCAAGAAGCCCGGCGCCGAAGTCACGCGCGACGAGCTGATCGCTTTCTACGAGGGCAAGACCGCCAAGTGGCAGATTCCGGACGACGCGGTGTTTGTCGACGCCATCCCGCTGGGCGCCACCGGCAAGATGCTCAAGACCAAGCTGCGTGAGCAGCTGGCGGGCTACAAATTGCCTGGACTTTGATGGGGTGCGCGCGTGAACAACATTGATCTGCGTTAGTCACGCGCGCGATACCTCTTAGGGGCAAACCCCGAGCGGATTCACTGTTAAAAAAGATACGCTGACGTTGTTCTGATCAACCAGCAGGAGACAACTAATGAAGAACGCTTTTCGGATGATTGCTGTGGCCGCTTTGGCTGCTTGTGCCACAGGCGCTTTTGCCCAAAAGGGCGAGACCGTCAAGATCGCCTGGATCGACCCGTTGTCGGGCCTGATGGCACCGGTGGGCACCAACCAGCTCAAGAGCTTCCAGTTCTTTGCTGACAAGTTCAGCGGGGCAGGCAACGCCGCCGGCGTCAAGTTCGAAGTCATCGGCATCGACAACAAACTGAGCCCCGCCGAAAGCCTGAATGCCCTCAAAGCCGCCATGGACCAGGGCGTGCGCTACATCACCCAGGGCAATGGCTCCTCGGTAGCCGGCGCGCTGATCGAAGCTGTCAACAAGCACAACGAGCGCAACCCCGGCAAGGAAATCATTTTCCTGAACCACTCGGCGGTGGATCCGGATTTCACCAACAGCAAATGCAGCTTCTGGCATTTCCGTTTCGATGCCGATACCTCGATGAAGATCGAAGCCATGACCACCTTCATGGCCGAACAAAAGGACATCAAGAAGGTTTACCTGTTCAACCAGAACTATTCGCACGGTCACCAGGTGGCCAAGTACGCCAAGGAAAACCTGGCCCGCAAGCGGTCGGACGTGCAAATCGTGGGCGAAGAGCTGCATCCGCTGGCCCAGGTGCGTGATTTCTCCCCTTACATCGCCAAGATCAAGGCTTCTGGCGCCGACACGGTCATCACCGGCAACTGGGGTTCTGACCTGGCGCTGCTGGTCAAGGCGGCCAACGAAGGGGGCTACAACGGCAAGTTCTACACCTACTACACCGGCGTGACGGGCACCCCCACGGCGCTGGGTCAGGGCGGGGCAGGGCGTGTCTACCAGATCGCCTACAACCACTACAACATGGGCGGGGACACCGCCAAGTGGATGGCCGAATTCAAGACCAAGTTCAACGACGATTTCTACACCGGCTCGGTGATTTCCATCTTCAAGGGCCTGGGCGAAGCCATGGCCAAGGCCAAGTCCACCGAACCGGTGAAAGTGGCCGCAGCCTTTGAAGGCCTGAAGTACAACAACTTCAATGGCGAAGTCGAGATGCGCAAGACCGACCACCAGCTGCAGCAGCCGCTGTACATGACGGTCTGGCAAAAGGTCGACAAGAAGTACCCCTACAGCCCCGAGAACACGGGCATGACGCTGGCCCCGGTCAAGGAGTTCCCGTCCTATGTGTCGAGCACGCCGACCAGCTGCCAGATGAAGCGTCCAGGCTGAACCCACGCGCTCGCCTGAGCGCACCAGGGCCCGACAACCCCGCCGTTATCGGGCCCTTTTTTCAAACACTCTTTTTCTCCCCGCAGTCTCCACTGTCCCTTTCATGCAGTACCGGCCCCAACCATCGCTTTGACCGCGTTGGGACCAGGAAGGTTCCCCTCCGATGGAGTTCTTCATCATTTCCATGCTCAATGGCTTGAGCTACGGGCTGTTGCTGTTCATGCTCAGCTCGGGTTTGACATTGATTTTTTCCATGATGGGTGTGCTCAATTTTGCGCATGCCAGTTTCTACATGGTGGGCGCCTATGTGGGCTACGCCCTCACCGGCATCCTGGGTTTCTGGCCGGCGCTGCTGGTCTCGCCGCTCGTGGTAGGGGCGTGTGGTGCGCTGTTCGAGCGCCTGAGCCTGCGCAAAGTCCATCCCTATGGCCATGTGCCCGAACTGCTGGTGACTTTCGGCCTGTCTTATGTGGTGCTGGAGGTGGTGCAGCTGGTGTGGGGACGCACGGCAGTCGAGTTCCAGCCGCCGGAGCTGCTGCGCGGCTCGGCCTTCACGCTGATCAACCATTCCCTTGATGGCCTGCGGCTGGTCTGGGGCGCGGCACCAGCCGAGCTGTGCAGCGCTGCCGATGCGGCGGTGCGGGTAGTGTGTTCGCCGTTCCCGGCCACGCGCGCCTTCATGATGCTGATCGCACTTTTGATGCTGGTGTCCCTGTGGCTTTTGCTCACGCGTACCCGCATTGGCCTGGTGATCCAGGCCGCGCTCACCCACCCCGAAATGGTCGAGGCCCTGGGCCACAACGTGCCCCGCGTCTTCATGCTGGTGTTTGGTGCAGGCACAGGCCTGGCAGGTCTGGCGGGTGTGATCGGGGGCAGCACTTTCGTGACCGAGCCGGCCATGGCGGCCACCGTGGGTTCGGTGATCTTTGTGGTCGTTGTGGTGGGGGGCATGGGCTCGCTCTCGGGGGCCTTCCTCGCATCGGTGCTGATCGGTGTGATCCAGACCTTTGCCGTGGCCATCGACTACTCTTTCCTGACCCTGGCACGTGACATGGGCTGGGTGCTTTCGGCATCGGCGCAGGACAACACGTTCGCCAGACTCACGGTGTCCCAGGTGGCGCCCATCCTGCCGTACCTGTTCCTGGTACTGATCCTGATCTTCCGGCCCAAAGGCCTTTTGGGCACACGGGAGGGCTGAACCATGGCCGCTGTCTACGCTTTCAAACCCTACAACGTGGGGCGCTGGGTCATCTGGAGTGCTTTCGCCCTGATCCTGCTCTGCGCACCGCTGCTCTTTCGCAGCAACCTGTCGCAGACCATGCTCACGCAGATGGGTGTGGCCATCATCGCCTGCCTGTCCTACAACATGCTGCTGGGGCAGGGCGGCATGCTCAGTTTCGGGCATGCGGTCTACACCGGTCTGGGCTCGTACATGGCCATGCACGCGCTCAATGCCGTGGGCGCAGGCCAGCTGGGCATTCCGGTCAGTCTGCTGCCTCTGGTGGGCGGTGTGGCGGGCATGGGCTTTGCCGTGCTGCTGGGCTGGGTCACCACCCGCAAATCGGGTACCCCTTTTGCCATGATCACCATGGGTGTGGCCGAGCTGGTGTTTGCCATGTCGCTCATGTTCTCCGAGTTCTTCGGGGGCGAGGCGGGCGTCTCGGGCAACCGGGTGACGGGTCAGGCCTTCATGGGCATCACCTTCGGTCCGCAGATCCAGATCTACTACCTGATCGCGGCCTACACCTTTGTCTGTGTGGCGCTCATGTTCGCCTTCACCCAGACCCCGCTGGGCCGCATCCTGAACGCGGTGCGTGACAATCCCGAACGTGTCGAGTTCATCGGCTACAACACCCAGCGCGTGCGCTATCTGGCCTTCATCATTGCGGGCTTCTTTGCCGGCATTGCCGGAGGCCTGAGCGCGCTGAACTTCGAGATCGTGACGGCCGAGGTGGTGGGGGCTGGTCGCTCGGGCGCCTACCTGCTCTTCACCTTCCTGGGCGGTGCCACCTTTTTCTTTGGCCCCATCATCGGCGCAGTGCTGATGATCATCGCCTCTGTGCTGTTGTCGGAACTGACCAAGGCCTGGCTGTTGTACCTGGGCCTGGTCTTCCTGTTCATGGTCATGTATGCGCCCGGTGGCATTGCCAGCCTGATCATGATGAACCTGCGTGTGGCCAGGTTTGGCAAGCTGCGCCAGATCTGGACCAGCTACCTGGGCCTGGGCGTCACTGCCGTGGTCATGCTGGCAGGCGCCGGTGCCATGATCGAGATGGTCTACCACCTGCAACTCAATTCGGCGCTGGGCGATGTGGTGCGCTTCATGGGCGTGCCACTCAATGCCAAAGGCGTGGACAGCTGGGTGGGCGCCGCCTTTGTTTTGCTGACCGGCATCGGCCTGTTTGAACTGGCTCGCCGCCAATACATGCACGAATGGGGCGAAATCCAGGCAGAGATCGAGAAAGAAATCAAGCGTCGGGAGACTGCAGTATGAGCACCTGCGCCCTTGAACTGAAAGACGTTCGCAAGAGCTTTGGCAAGACCGAAATCATTCGTGGCGTGAACCTGGCGGTGAACGCCGGTGAACGTGTGGCCGTGATCGGACCCAACGGCGCGGGCAAGTCCACGCTGTTCAACCTCATCAGTGGCCGCTTTGGCCCCAGCAGCGGCGAAATCTTGTTGGCTGGCCAGCGCATTGATCAGAAGAAGCCCTACGAGATCAACCGCATGGGCTTGTCGCGCAGCTTCCAGATCACCAACATCTTTCCCAAGCTCAGCGTGTTTGAAAACCTGCGCTGTGCGGTGCTCTGGAGCCTGGGCTACAAGTACACCTTCTTCAAGTTCCTGTCGGGCCTGAAAGACGCCAACGACCGTGCCGAGGAACTCCTGGAGATGATCGGCCTGGAAAAGCGCCGTGACACCTTGGCCATGAACATGACCTACGCTGAGCAGCGCGCCCTGGAGATCGGCATCACGATTGCGGGCGGCGCCGATGTGATCTTGCTGGACGAGCCCACAGCAGGCATGAGCAAGAGTGAGACTTCGCGCTTCATCTCGCTCATCCGCAAGGTGACCGAGGGCAAAACATTGCTGACGGTGGAGCACGACATGGGCGTGGTGTTTGGCCTGGCCGACAAGATCGCTGTGGTCGTCTATGGCGAGGTGCTCGCGTTTGACACGCCTGAAGCGGTGCGTGCCAACGCCAAGGTGCAAGAGGCCTACCTGGGCTCTTCCGTTGCAGACTCTCAAGCAGGAGGACACTGAGATGCTGCGCGTAGACAATCTGCATGCCTATTACGGCAAAAGCCATGTGTTGCATGGCGTGAACTTCGACGTGCGCGCGGGCGAGATCGTCGCCTTGCTGGGACGCAACGGCTCGGGCCGTTCCACCACGGCCAAGGCCATCATGGGCCTGGTGGAATGCCAGGGCACCATTGACTGGAACGGCAAAGCCATTCAGGGCAAGAAGGCCTACGAAATCGCCCATCTGGGCCTGGGCTACGTGCCGGAAAACCGGGACATCTTTCCCAAATTGACGGTCCACCAGAACCTGCAGCTGGGTCAAAAGGGTTCGGGCAAAGGCGCACGCTGGTCGTTTGACGACATGTACGCCATGTTTCCGCGCCTCAAAGAGCGCGAACACACCGAAGCGGGTGTGCTCTCGGGCGGCGAGCAGCAGATGCTGACCCTGTGTCGAACCCTCATGGGCGACCCCGATCTCATCATCATTGATGAACCCACCGAGGGCCTGGCCCCCAAGATCGTCGAGTTGGTGGGTCAGTATTTACAGGAACTCAAGCGCCGCGGCATCTCGGTCTTGCTGATCGAACAAAAACTGACCATTGCCATGAACATCTCCGACCGGGCCCTGGTCATGGGGCACGGCTCCATTGTGTTTGAGGGCACGCCTGAAGCCTTGCGCGCCAACAACTACATCCGCAAGGAGTGGCTGGAGGTTTGACCTTGGAAGTCAATGCACAAGCCTGCACTGCAAGCGATTGACCAACGCCATCGCCAGCACGGCAGGCTTTTGCATGGCTTTGCGTCGCCTCTGCGACCGACCAAGGGTTTCCATGCGCTTGCCAGGTCATGGTTCCATGTTAAAAACGAACGGTCGTTCTTTTTCCATATCTCCCTAAAGGAATTCCAGCATGACAGCTGAATACAAAGTTCACGGCGACGTGGCGGTCATCACCCTGATGAATCCGCCCGTCAACGGTCTGGGTCTGAGCACCCGCGTCGGCATCACCAACGGCCTGGAGCAGGCGAACAGCGATGCGGCCGTCAAAGCCATCGTCATCACCGGTGGCGGCAAAGCCTTTTCTGGCGGTGCCGACATCAAGGAATTCGGCTCACCCAAGGCCTTGCAAGAACCCAATCTGCTGTCGGTCATCCGCGCTTGCGAAAACTCGGCCAAACCGGTGGTCGCAGCGGTGCACAGCGTGGCCATGGGCGGCGGCCTGGAGCTGGCACTGGGTTGCCACTACCGCATTGCCGCCCCGGGCACCACGATTGCGCTGCCTGAAGTCAAACTGGGCCTGATCCCCGGCGCGGGCGGCACACAGCGCCTGCCGCGCGTGATCGGTGTTGAAGCGGCCCTGAACCTGATCGTCAGCGGCGAGTCCATCAAGAGCGAAATGCTGGCCATGCTGCCCGGCCAGAAACTGTGGGACGCCATGGCCCAATCGGCCGACAGCCTGGCTGAAGAAGCCCTGGCCCTGGCCCGCAAGGTGGCCGCGCAGCACGCCGATGGCAGCCCACTGCCCCTGGTTCGAAACCTGCCGTGCAAACACCCACACGGTGACGCCTACTTCCAGTTCACCCGCAACATGGTCAAGGGCATGGCCAAGAACCTGCCCGCACCGCTCAAGTGCGTGGAAGCCGTCGAAGCCGCCACCAAGAAGAAGTTTGAAGATGGCATGGCGTTTGAGCGCGAGATCTTCATCAACCTGATGTGGACGCCCGAGTGCCGTTCGCTGCGCCACATTTTTGTGGCCGACCGTGCTGCCAGCAAGATCCCCGACGTGCCCGAAGACACGCCCAAGCGCGAGATCAAGAGCGTGGCCGTGATTGGTGCGGGCACCATGGGCGGCGGCATTTCCATGAATTTCCTGAATGCAGGCATCCCCGTCAAGATGCTGGAGATGAAGCAAGACGCGCTGGACCGTGGCATCGCCACCATCCGCAAGAACTACGAAGCCCAGGTCAAGAAGGGCAAGCTCAAGCAAGAGAAATACGACGAGCGCATGGCGCTGTTGTCCACCACGCTGTCCTACGACGACATTGGCCAGGCCGACCTGGTGATCGAAGCCGTGTTTGAGGAAATGGGCGTCAAGGAAGCCGTCTTCAAGCAGCTCGACAAGGTGATGAAGCCCGGCGCCATTCTGGCGTCCAACACCTCCACGCTCGATGTGAACAAGATCGCCAGCTTCACCGCCCGTCCGCAGGACGTCGTGGGCATGCACTTCTTCAGCCCCGCCAACGTGATGAAGCTGCTGGAAGTGGTGCGCGGCGAGAAAACCGCCAAGGACGTGCTGGCCAGCGTGATGGCGATTGGCAAGAAGATCAAGAAAACCGCCGTGGTCTCGGGTGTGTGCGACGGCTTCATTGGCAACCGCATGATCGAACAGTACAGCCGCCAGGCCGGTTTCCTGATCGAAGAAGGCTGCACCCCCGCACAGGTGGACAAGGCCGTCGAGAAATTTGGCTTTGCCATGGGCCCCTTCCGCATGGGCGACCTGGCCGGCAACGACATCGGCTGGGCGATCCGCAAGCGCCGTTACACCGAAAAACCCAACCTCAAGTACAGCAAGACCGCTGACCTGCTGTGCGAGCTGGGCCGCTTTGGCCAGAAGACAGGCGCCGGCTGGTACGACTACCAGGCCGGCAAGCGCGATGCCATCCCCAGCAAGCTGGTGGAAGACATGATCGCCAAGCACCGCACAGATTTGGGCATCACGCCGCGCAAGATTTCGGACGAAGAAATCGTGCAGCGTCTGGTGTTCTCGCTGGTCAATGAGGCCTGTCACATTCTGGAAGAGGGGATTGCCAGCAAGGCCAGCGACATCGACATGGTCTACATCACCGGCTACGGCTTTCCGTTCTGGCGCGGTGGCCCCATGCTCTACGCCGACACGGTGGGTCTGTTCAACGTGGCAGAAAGCATGAAGCGCTTTGCCAAGAACCCGCTCGACGACGCCGCATTCTGGCAACCCGCGCCACTGCTGGCACGCCTGGTCGCCGAGGGCAAGACCTTCAACTGAAGGCCGATACGTCACAGACACACAGAGAGATTCAAATGACCAACGCCGTTATCGTTTCTACCGCCCGCACCCCTCTGGCCAAGAGCTGGAAGGGCGCTTTCAACATGACCCACGGCGCCACGCTCGGCGGCCACGCAGTGCAGCACGCTGTGGCGCGTGCCGGCATCGACGGTGCCGAAGTCGAAGACGTGATCATGGGTTGCGCCACCCCCGAGGGTGCCACGGGTGCCAACATTGCCCGTCAGATCGCGCTCAAGGCCGGCTTGCCGATTTCTGTTTCCGGCTTGACCGTGAACCGTTTTTGCTCTTCCGGCCTGCAGACCATTGCCCTGGCCGCCCAGCGCATCATCGCCGGTGAAGGCCAGATCTACGTGGCCGGTGGTGTGGAAAGCATCTCCTGTGTGCAGCAGGAAATGAACACCCACATGCTGCAGGACTTGTCTCTGGCCAAACAAAAGCCCGAGATCTACTGGAACATGCTGCAAACGGCTGAGCAAGTGGCCAAGCGCTACAAGATCGGCCGTGACCGCATGGACGAGTACGGTGCTGCCAGCCAGCAAAAAGCCTGTGCTGCCGCTGCGGCAGGTTTGCTGGACGCCGAAATCGCCCCCATCACCGTCACGCAAGGCGTGATCGACAAAGTCATGGGCATGACCACCAAACAAGTGACCGTGAGCCGCGACGAAGGCCTGCGCGAAGGCACCACCGTCGAGGCCATCAGCGGCCTGCGCTCCGCTCTGCCGGGCGGCCTGGTGACGGCGGGCAACGCCAGCCAGTTCTCAGACGGTGCGGGCGCCTGTGTGCTCATGGACGAGAAACTGGCAGAGCAAAAGGGCCTGAAACCTCTGGGCCGCTTCCTGGGCTTTGCCGTGGCCGGTTGCGAGCCCGACGAGATGGGCATTGGCCCGGTGTTCGCCGTGCCCAAAGCCCTGGCGCGCCTGGGCCTGACGGTGAACGACATCGACTTGTGGGAACTCAACGAAGCGTTTGCGGTGCAGGTGCTGTACTGCCGCGACAAGCTGGGCATCCCGGCCGACCGCCTGAACGTGAACGGCGGCGCCATCGCTGTGGGCCACCCCTATGGTGTGTCGGGCCAACGCCTGACGGGCCATGCCCTGATCGAAGGCAAGCGCCGTGGCGCCAAGCGCGTGGCCGTGACCATGTGCATCGGCGGCGGCATGGGCGCCTGCGGCATCTTCGAAGTGCTTTGATGCACCACTGTCGCGTGGATGTCTGATCCACAGCAGGGCAGGCGGCATGATGCTTCCTGCCCTTTTTTATGGCTTGTCTCATGTCTCTGCGCCCCACCATCGATTTCCTGCTCCATGACTGGCTTCAGGTCGAAAGCCTGCAAAGCCGCGAGCGTTTTGCCGACCACAGCCGCGAAACCTTTGACGCGGTGCTCGACACCTGCGAGCGCATCGCTCGCGAAAAATACGCGCCTTTCAACCGCACGGTGGACATCGAGGAGCCGCGCTTTGACGGCGAAAAAGTGATCCTGCCCCAGGCCACGCACGATGCCTACAAGGCTTATGGCGAATCCGGCATGCTGAGTGCGGCGCAAGACTACGAGATCGGTGGCATGCAACTGCCCTACACCGTCGAGGCGGCGGCCAATGCCTTTTTTGCCATGGCCTCGGTCAGCATCGGCTCGGGCATGCTCACCAGCGGCAACGCGAATTTGCTGATGGCGCACGGCACCAAGCTGCAAAAGCAGGTGTTCGCGCTCAACGAATTTTCTGGCCGCTTCTCGGGCACCATGTGCCTGAGCGAACCGCAAGCGGGTTCGAGCCTGAGCGACGTGATGACCCGCGCCACGCCCGATGGTGAGGGCTTCGAGTCCGATGCGCTGGGGCCACGCTACCGTTTGCGCGGCAACAAGATGTGGATCTCCTCCGGTGAGCATGAACTCTCGGAAAACATCATCCATCTGGTGCTGGCCAAGATCCCGGACGCGAACGGCCAACTGGTGCCAGGCGTCAAAGGCATATCCCTCTTCATCGTGCCCAAAAAGCTGGTGGATACCCAGGGCCAACTGACGGGCGAGCGCAACGACGTGGCCCTGGCGGGCCTGAACCACAAGTGTGGCTGGCGCGGCACGACCAACACCTTGCTGAATTTTGGCGAGGGCAAGTACCCGGTGCGGGGTGGCGCTGGCGCCGTGGGTTATCTGGTGGGCCAGCCCGGCGAAGGCCTCAAATGCATGTTCCACATGATGAACGAGGCCCGCATCGGCGTGGGCATGGCCGCCACCATGCTGGGCATGGCCGGTTATTACGCCAGCCTGGATTACGCCAGGAACCGGCCGCAAGGTCGTCCAACGGGGGCAGGGGGCAAAGACGCCAGCCGTCCGCAGGTGCGCATCATTGAACACGCCGACATCAAGCGCATGTTGCTGGCGCAAAAAAGCTACAGCGAAGGCGCCCTGGCGCTGGCCCTGTACAGCGCCCGCCTGGTGGACGAGCAGCACACCGGCCAAGCCAAGGCCGCTGACGAGGCCCGTTTGCTGCTGGAGGTGTTGACCCCCATCGTCAAGAGCTTTCCCAGCGAATGGTGCCTGGAGGCCAACAGCCTGGCCATCCAGATCCACGGTGGCTATGGTTACACGCGCGACTTTCCGGTGGAGCAGTACTGGCGCGACAACCGCCTGAACATGATCCACGAGGGCACCCACGGCATCCAGGCCATGGACCTGCTGGGCCGCAAGGTGCTGATGGAAGGCGGCCAAGGCCTGAAGCTGCTGGCTGCGCGCATGCAGGCCACGGCAAGCCGCGTGTCACCTGAATGGGCTGACGAAGCCCGCCAGTTGCTGGACGCCCTGCAGCAGGTGGGCGCCGCCACCCAGGCCGCCTGGAAAGACGCCGAACCCGCCCAGGCCCTGGCCAATGCCGTTCCTTATTTGCAGGCCTTTGGGCACACCGTGATCGCCTGGATCTGGCTCGATGTGGTGCAAAGTGCGCAGGGCGATGCACCCGCCCAGGTGGGTCGTCGCGCTGCTGCCCGGTATTTTTTCCGTTATGAACTGCCCAAAATCAGCGCCTGGCTGCAGGTGGTGTCGCGCCGCGACCCGACTTGCGCCGAGGTGCCCGAAGATGCTTTCTGAACCCCATTGAAGGAATTGCCATGACACGCACTGTTCAACAACTGTTTGACCTCACCGGCCAGGTGGCCCTGGTGACCGGCGGCTCGCGCGGTCTGGGCCTGCAGATGGCCCATGCCCTGGGCGAAGCAGGCGCCAAGATCATGCTCAGCTCGCGCAAGGCCGCCGACCTGGAAGAAGCCGCCGCCGAACTGCAGGCCGCAGGCATTGATGCCCGCTGGATTGCCGCCGACTGCGGCAAGGAAGAAGACATCCGCCGTCTGGCCGCCGAGACGATCGAGCGCATGGGCCCCATCGACATCCTGGTCAACAACGCGGGCGCCACCTGGGGCGCCCCTGCCGAAGACCACCCGGTCGAAGCCTGGGACAAGGTGATGAACCTGAACGTTCGCGGCTATTTCATCTTGTCGCAGGAGGTGGCCAAGCGCAGTTTCATCCCACGCGGCAAGGGCCGCATTCTGAATGTGGCTTCCATTGCCGGTCTGGCAGGCAATCCTTCCGAGATGAAGACCATCGCCTACAACACCTCCAAGGGGGCGGTCATCAACTTCACCCGTGCGCTGGCCGGAGAGTGGGGCGAACATGGCATCACCGTCAACGCCATTTGTCCGGGCTTTTTCCCCAGCAAGATGACACACGGGCTGCTGGCCCAGCTGGGGGCCGACAAGATGGCCCAGGGTGCGCCGCTGCGCCGCCTGGGCGACGACGAGGACCTCAAGGGCCTGGTGGTGCTCTACGCCTCCGACGCAGGCAAGCACATCACCGGTCAATGGATGGCCGTGGACGGCGGCGTGAGCGCCATCATTGGCGGCTGAGTTCAGAGAGCCTGGACATGAGCATTCCATTTGGCGCTCGCATTCCCTTTGTTGACCACCTGGGCTTCACCCTTGAAAAGTTCGAGGGGGGTGATTCCGAGCTGCATTTCGCCCCCCGCCCGGAACACCTCAACTCGTTTGATGTGACGCACGGCGGCGCGGTGATGACCTTTCTGGACGTGATCATGGCCACCGCCGCGCGCAGCGTGGCGCCTGAGCTGGGCGTGGTGACGATTGAAATGAAGACCAGCTTCATGCGCCCCGCCAAGGTGCCTGCAGGCGCCAGCTTGGTCGGCCAGGGCCATTTGCTGCACCGCACGCGTTCGATGGCCTTCACCGAAGGCCGCATCTACGACGCCGATGGCCAGCTGTGCGCCAGTGCCACCGGCACTTTCAAATATGTGAAGCGCCAGGCCCACACCGGCCCTTCCACCGACTGAGTTTTTTCGCGGCCATGTCGCCGCTCCCACCGCAACACCCACAACAGGAAATCACCATGCCCCAAAACCACCAGATCCTGCTCGACAACCGCCCGCAAGGCGAGGCCGTGGTCGGCAACTTCAAACTCGTTGAAACCCCCACGCCCGCCCTGCAAGACGGCCAGGTGCTGGTGCGCCACCACTACCTGAGCCTGGACCCCTACATGCGTGGCCGCATGAACGAGAGCAAGAGTTACGCGCAACCGCAGCCCCTGGGCGAAGTGATGATCGGCGGCACCGTGGGCGAGGTGACCGAGAGCCTGCACCCCAAATTCAAGGTCGGCGACAAGGTGGTCGGCATGGGCGGCTGGCAGGAATACAGCGTGGTCGATGCCAATGTGGTCGGCGCCTTGCGCAAGGTGGACACCACCCATGTGCCGCTCAGCCACTACCTGGGTGCCGTGGGCATGCCTGGCGTCACTGCGTGGTACGGCCTGGTCAAGATCATTGCGCCCAAGGCCGGCGAAACCGTGACGGTGAGCGCCGCCAGCGGTGCAGTGGGCAGTGCCTATGGCGCGCTCGCCAAGGCGCGCGGTTGCCGTGTGGTCGGCATTGCGGGCGGCAAGGACAAATGCGACTACGTGGTCAACGAGCTCGGCTTTGATGCCTGCATTGACTACAAACAGCACAAGGACTACCTGAGCCTGTCCAAGGCCCTGCGCGAAGCCTGCCCGAACGGCATTGACGGCCACTTTGAAAACGTGGGTGGCATGGTGCTCGACGCTGTGATGCTGCGCACCAACGCCTTTGCCCGCATTGCGGTGTGCGGCATGATCGCCGGCTACGATGGCGCGCCACTGCCCATGGCCAACCCGGCACTGATCCTGGTCAACCGCATGAAGATCGAAGGCTTCATCGTCAGTGAACACATGGAAGTCTGGCCCGAAGCCCTGCAAGAACTGGGCACTTTGGTGGGCACCGGCAAGCTGCGCCCGCGCGAGAGCGTGGCCCAGGGTCTGGCCGCCGCGCCCGAGGCATTTTTGGGCTTGCTCAAGGGCAAGAACTTCGGCAAACAACTGGTGAAACTGGTCTGAGCAGCGCCATGACCGACATCCTCCTTCACCATTACCCGAACTCGCCGTTCGCCGAAAAGATCCGCCTGGTTCTGGGCTACAAGCAGTTGCCCTGGAAGAGTGTGTTCATCCCGATGATCATGCCCAAGCCGGACCTGACGGCACTGACGGGCGGTTACCGCAAGACACCGGTGCTGCAGATGGGGGCTGACATCTATTGCGACACCGCGCTGATTTGCGATGTGCTGGAGCACCTGGCCCCCACACCCACGCTCTATCCGCAAGCCGTCAAAGGCGCGGCGCGCATCGTGGCGCAATGGGCCGACGGGGCCTTGTTCAACGCCGCCATGGCTTACAACTTTCAGCCCGCCGGTGTGGCGCAGGTCTTTGCGGGTGCCCCGGCCGAAGGCGTGCAAGCCTTTGTGGCCGACCGTGCCGCCATGCGCGGTGGTGCGCCTCGCATGCCGAGCGCGGATGCTGCGGCCACTTACAAAAGCTACCTGCGCCGCCTGGCCAATATGCTCCACGGGCAGGACTTTTTGTTTGGCGACAAGCCCTGTGTGGCCGACTTCGCGGCTTACCCGCCGCTGTGGTTCACGCAGACGCTGACACCTGCGTTGGCGGTCATTTTTGACGCCACCCCCGAAGTCAAAGCCTGGATGGCGCGCATGCAGAGCATCGGCCATGGAACCGCCAGCAAATGCAGCTCGCAAGAAGCGGTGGAGGTGGCGCAAGCTGCCACACCGGCAGCGCTGCAAGAAGAAGCTTTTCAGGACGAGCACGGCATCCCCTTGGGTAGCCAGGTCGTGGTGGCGGCCGACACCTTTGGGCAGGAACCGACCGAGGGCGAACTGATCGCCGCCACCCGCACCCGCTACAGCCTGCGCCGCACCGATCCGCGTGCAGGCACGGTGCACGTCCATTTCCCGCGCGTCGGGTTCACACTCAAAAAGGTTTCCTCATGATTTCCGATTTCAAAGGCAAAACCGCCGTGCTCACCGGCGCCGGCTCGGGCTTCGGTCTCGAATGCGCCCGCATCGGCGCCAAGCTGGGCATGAACCTGGTGCTGGTGGATGTGCAGCAGGATGCGCTGGACAAAGCGGAATCCGAAATGAAGGCACTGGGTGTGCAGGTTCTGGCGCGCAAGGTGGATGTGTCCAATGCCGAACAGATGCAGGCCCTGGCCGACGCCGTGAAAGCGCGCTTCGGCGCCCCCCATTTCGTCTTCAACAACGCGGGCGTGGGCTCGGGTGGCCTGGTCTGGGAAAACACCGTGGCCGACTGGCAATGGGTGCTGGGTGTGAATTTGTGGGGCGTGGTGCATGGCGTGCGCCTGTTCACGCCCATGATGCTCGATGCGGCCAAGGCCGATCCGGCCTTCCAGGGGCACATCGTCAACACCGCCAGCATGGCCGGACTGCTGACGCCGCCCAATATGGGCGTGTACAACGTCACCAAGCATGCGGTGGTGTCGCTCACCGAGACGCTCTACCAGGACCTGGCTCTCGTGAGCGATCAGATCAGCGCCAGCGTGCTGTGCCCGTATTTCGTCCCCACCGGCATCAACAGCAGCGAGCGCAACCGCCCGGCCGCCATGGCCGATGAAAAGCCCACCAAGAGCCAGCTGATCGGTCAGGCCATGACCGACAAGGCCGTGGGCAGTGGCAAGGTGTCGGCGGCCGATGTGGCGCAAAAGGTGTTTGACGCGGTGCAGGCCGGTCAGTTCTACATCTACAGCCACCCGCACGCGCTGGGCAATGTGCAGCAACGCATGGAAGCCATCGTGATGGGCCAGAACCCGCCCAACCCCTTTGCCGCACGCCCCGAAGTGGGGGAGCAGCTGCGCCAGGCACTGCGCGGGTGAGCCTGCGCGCTGTGAAGGTGACCACGGGGGCTTCGGCCCCCGTTTTTTCTTGTGGCAAACTCGCCCGCTTTGCTGTCTTTTCCCTCTGAAATGAACCTGAACCAGGCTCCCATCCTTGCGCAACTGGCTGTCGAAATCCAGATCCGTCCCGACCAGGTCAAATCCGCCGTTGAACTGCTCGATGGCGGAGCCACCGTGCCCTTCATTGCCCGCTACCGCAAGGAGGTGACCGGCGGGCTGGACGATGTGCAGCTGCGCGAGCTGGAGTACCGCCTGGGCTACCTGCGCGAGCTCGAAGAGCGCCGCGAGGCCGTTGTCAAAAGCATCACCGAGCAGGGCAAGATGACGCCCGAGCTGCTGGCCGCGCTGCAAGCCGCGCCCACCAAGCAGGAACTCGAAGACCTGTACCTGCCCTACAAGCCCAAGCGCCGCACCAAGGGCATGATCGCCCGCGAAGCCGGGCTGGAGCCACTGGCCGACAAACTCTTTGCCGACCCGACCCTGACCCCCGCCCTGGAGGCCGAAGCTTTTCTGGTGCCCGCTGGCAAGATCGAGGGGGCGGACTTTTCGACGGTGCCCGCCGTTCTGGACGGCGTGCGCGACCTGCTGAGCGAGCGCTGGGCCGAAGACGCCGCGCTGGTGCAAGCGCTGCGCGAATGGCTGTGGAGCGAGGGGCTTTTGCGGTCAAAAATAGCCGACGGCAAGGACGAGAACAACCCCGACGTGGCCAAGTTCCGCGACTACTTTGACTACGACGAACCGATTGGCCGCGTGCCCAGCCACCGCGCGCTGGCCGTGTTCCGGGGCCGGGCGCTGGAGATTCTGGACGCCAAGCTGGTGTTGCCAGTGGAGCCTGAGCCGGGCAAACCCAGTGTGGCCGAAGGCCGCATTGCCTTGCACCTGGGCTGGAGCCACAGCGCCCGCCCGGGCGACGACCTGATCCGCAAATGCGTGGCCTGGACCTGGCGCGTCAAGCTGTCTTTGTCCACCGAGCGTGACCTGTTTGCCCGCCTGCGCGAAGAGGCCGAAAAGGTGGCCATCAAGGTGTTTGGCGACAACCTGCGCGACCTGCTGCTGGCCGCGCCCGCCGGCCCCAAGGCCGTCATGGGCCTGGACCCGGGCATCCGCACCGGCGTGAAGGTGGCCGTGGTGGACCACACCGGCAAACTGGTCGACACGGCCACCGTGTTCCCGCACGAACCGCGCCGCGACTGGGACGGCTCGCTCTTCACCCTGGCCAAGCTCTGCGAAAAGCACAGCGTTGACCTGATCGCCATTGGCAACGGCACCGCCAGCCGGGAAACCGACAAGCTGGCCGCTGACCTGATCAAGCAGCTGGCCAAGCTGCACCCCGAGCACGCCATCACCAAGGTGGTGGTGAGCGAGGCGGGCGCTTCGGTGTACTCCGCCAGCGAATACGCCAGCCAGGAAATGCCCGATGTGGACGTGAGTCTGCGCGGCGCCGCATCGATTGCCCGGCGCCTGCAGGACCCACTGGCCGAGCTGGTCAAGATCGACCCCAAGAGCATCGGCGTGGGCCAGTACCAGCACGACGTCAACCAAAGCGAACTGGCCCGCCAGCTCGACGCCGTGGTGGAAGACTGTGTGAACTCGGTGGGCGTGGACCTGAACACCGCCAGCGTGCCGCTGCTGTCGCGCGTGTCGGGTCTGTCGGGCTCGGTGGCCAAGGCGCTGGTGCGCTGGCGCGAGGGCAACGGTGCTTTCAGGAGCCGCCAGGACCTGCTCAAGGTCACCGGCCTGGGCGCCAAGACTTTCGAGCAGAGCGCGGGCTTTTTGCGCATCCGTGGCGGCGACAACCCGCTGGACATGACCGGCGTGCACCCCGAAACCTACCCGGTGGTGGAGCAGATCCTGCTCAAGACGGCCAAGCCGATTCAGGAGGTGATGGGCCGCGGCGAAGTGCTCAAGGCCCTCCAAGCCGAGCAGTTTGCCAACGACAAGTTCGGCGCGATCACGATCAAGGACATCCTGGGCGAGCTGGAAAAGCCCGGCCGTGACCCCCGCCCCGACTTCCAGGTGGCGCGCTTCAACGAGGGCGTGGAAGACATCAAGGACCTGAAAGAGGGCATGGTGCTGGAGGGCACGGTGTCCAACGTGGCCCAGTTCGGCGCCTTTGTGGACCTGGGCGTCCACCAGGACGGGCTGGTGCATGTGAGCCAGCTGGCCAACAAGTTTGTGAACGACGCCCGCGAGGTGGTCAAGACCGGCGACATCGTCAAGGTCAAGGTGCTCGAAGTCGATATCCCCCGCAAACGCATCAGCCTGAGCATGAAGATGGACGCCGCACCTGCGCGCCGGGACGGCCCGCGCGACAACCGGTTTGAAGGGGCAGGGCGCGGACAACGTGCGCCCCAGCGCCACCACGACCCGGCCCCGCAAGGCGCCATGGCCTCGGCGTTTGCCAGGCTGCAGGGCATCAAGCGCTGAAGCGCGGCGCTGCGGACTAATCTTCTAGAATTTGCCCATGCACTCCGCCATTGCCCAACACCTGCCGGCTATTTCCAGCATTTGTCAGCGCTTTCACATCAAGCGCCTGGAAGTATTTGGCTCGGCCGCGCGGGCGAGTGACTTCAATCCGGAGCGCAGCGATGCAGATTTTCTGATCGAGTTTGCCCCCGATGCGCAGCCTGGCTTGAACGATTTTTTTGCTGCCAAGCAAGCACTGGAAGCGCAATTGGGACGAGGGGTGGATTTGGTGGAAACAGGGTCGATCAAAAACCCGTTTGTCCTGGCCTCCATCAACGCGCACAAAGAGACCGTGTATGCAGCGTGATCCCAGGGCGTACCTCTGGGATGTGGTGGACGCAGCGCAGTCCATCCAGAGCTTTACCGAGGGCATGGAGGCACTGAGCTACTTGCAAAACGCTCTGGTCCAGGCTGCGGTCGAGCGCAAGTTTGAAATCATTGGTGAAGCCCTCAACCAGCTCTCCAGATTCGATCCCACACTGTCTGCAAAAATTCCCCACCTGGCCCAGGTGGTGGCTTTCCGAAATCAATTGATCCATGGCTACGCCAAGGTCAATGCGGAAACTGTTTGGTCGGTCATCCAGTTCTCCTTGCCTTCACTGCTGAACACCACGCAGTCAATGCTCTCGGAATTGGGCACAGACTGAGACCTCGCCCCAACAAACCATGAAGGCCCTGCACATCCACGCCGGCCCCAAGGCCCTGGCCCACATCCGCGAGCATGGCCTGCGGCCCGACCATGTGGGGGTCATTCCCGGTGCGGCCGGCGGGCCCAAAGGCTTGATTCTTGGGCCACTGGACCGCTTCATTTTTGGCCACTGGCTGCCACAGTCCAGCCAGCCGGTGCACCTGGTGGGGGCGTCCATTGGCGCCTGGCGCATGGCCACGGCCTGCCTCAACGATCCTGTGGCCGCGTTCGAGCGGCTGGAGCACGACTACATCCACCAGCACTACGAACTGCTGCCCGGCCACAAGCGCGTGACGGCGCAGCAGGTCAGCCGTGCGTTTGGCAACAGCCTGCAATCGTTTTACGGGGGGCGCATTGCCGAGGTGCTGAAGCACCCGCGCTACCGCTTGCATGTGCTGACCTCGCATGGGCGTCATGTGCTGGGCCGCGAACACCCGCTGCTCACGCCGCTCGCTTATGCGGGGGCTTATCTGAGCAACGCCGTGGCCCGACCGGCGCTGGGTGCCTGGCTGGAGAGGGTGGTGTTTTCCACCCAGGGCCCGCTGCCCTTTGGCACGCAGGACTTCCGCACCCGCCAGCACCCTTTGAACGAAAGCAACTTCATGCCGGCGGTGCAGGCCAGCTGTTCGATACCGTTTGCGCTGCAGGCCGTGCACGACATTGCTGGCGCCGCGCCCGGGGCCTATTGGGACGGCGGCATCACCGACTACCACCTGCACCTGGACTGGCAAACCCCCGCCGACCGCCCCGAAGGGCGCATCGTGCTGTACCCGCATTTCCAGCGACAGGTGGTGCCCGGCTGGCTGGACAAGGCCTTCAAGTGGCGGCACGGCCCCACGCGTTTTCTGGACCACACCGTGGTGCTGGCGCCCAACCCCGAGTGGGTCAAAACCCTGCCCAATGCCAAGCTGCCTGACCGCAAGGATTTCATGACCTACGGCCAGGACCTGGCAGCGCGGGTGAAGGTCTGGAGCGCCGCCGCCAGCGCGGCGCAGCAGCTGGCCGATGAATTTGGGGCGTGGGTGGAGCGGCCCGATCTGGCCCGACTTCGGCCCTTGTGATGCGATGAAAACCCATCCCTCCGCCTTTGCCGACTTCATCCTCGACACCCTGCGCCCCTGGCGGCCCGTCACAGCCCGGCGCATGTTCGGCGGCCATGGCGTTTACCACGCGGGGGTGATGTTTGCGCTGATCGCGGACGGACAACTGTTCCTCAAGGTCGATGACGAAAGCCGGGGCGCGTTCGAGGCTGCCGGGCTGTCGCCCTTTGTCTACGAGGCCAAGGGGCGGCGGGTGTCGCTGTCGTATCACCGCGCGCCGGACGCCATGCTCGACGAGCCCGAGCTGGCCTGCGAATGGGCCGAGCGGGGCTGGCAGGCGGCTTTGCGGGCGCACCTGCTCAAAAAGGCCAAGGAAGAGGCTTTGCCCAAAACTGCCAAAACCCGGCCTGCAGCCCGGACACCCCATTGATGTTCAGATGGCAAGCCACCTTCATGCCAGTGGCTGGGCAGAGCGATGGCGTGTCACCATTTTTGTCGCCTCCGAGAGGCAGGCATCCAGAAATTCTCTGAACCGCGCTTTGGCGTCTTGTCCTGGCCAGGTGCGCAAGGCTTGCCTCCAAGTGGCTATTTAGACGGCCAATCGGATGAGTTCCAGCCCATCCGTCAATTCAGCATGGGCTATAAACGAGGCTTTTGTGATTACTTACTCTCAGATGAACCGTTTGCATGCTCTGCGCCAGCTTGACCTGTCCACCATTCAGACTCTGGTCTTTGCCGGAGGCGGCAACCGTTGCTTGTGGCAAGGCGGGGTGCTGGAACACGGTCTGGCACAAGGTTGGGCCTTGCCCTCCACACTGATTGGCACCAGCGCCGGTGCCGCAGTGGCCGCGTCTTGCCTGACCACGGGGCCGCGCAGCGCAATGCAGGCCTGCCTTTCACTTTATGCAGCCAACAACAGACTTTTTCGATGGAAAACAGACGATGGGCGTTGGCTGCAATTCGCTCACCAGCACATTTACCCCGCCTGGATTGAGGCCTTTGTCAACGAAACCTGTCTGACCCAACTGCGGCATGCGCGTTCCCAATTGTGGGTGGCCGTCACCCAGCCGTCTCGATGGCTGGGTTTGGCGGGGAGTGTGGCTGCCGGAACCCTGGCCTATATGGTGGACAAAAAAATCAGCCACAACATCCATCCTCGCCTGCCACAGTTTTTTGGACTCAGACAAGCGTTTTTCAACATCGGGCAGTGCGAGCAATTGCAGGATATGCAACGGCTTCTGAGGGCTGCCGCAGCCGCGCCACCTTTCATGTCACCTCACAAAGTGGCTGGTTCCTGGGCATTGGATGGGGGATACACCGACAACGCGCCCATTCCCCAGCAAACGCAAAATGAAGAGCGCCACACCTTGGTGCTGCTGACCCGCCACTACCCGAAGCTGCCAAGATTGTTCAGCTGGGCTGGGCGCAACTACTGGCAACCCAGCCAGAAAGTTCCGGTGTCCACCTGGGACTGCCGTCCACAGACCACAGTGAACGAGGCCTACCAGCTGGGCCTGGACGATGCACGACGGATGTTCAAAGGCCTGCAACTGATTTCGAAAGTCTGATACATGTCCGCTGCACAAAACCACCTCGTGTTTCATGCTTCGCTGCTTCTGCTGTGGGGGCTACTGCTGGGCGCTCCCTACGCAAAAGCCATCAAGCGCGGCGCCCCGGCGCAAACCGTGCATTCCTGGCGTGTGGCCCATTTGAGTTTGCCGCTTGGCGCTGTTTTGATGTTCTCTGTCGCGGCCTTGCTGCCCATCTTTCCAGTCAACGAGTTCTGGCTCTGGGTATTGGCCGGTGCGCTGATCGCATCGGCGTATGGCTTCGCGGTTTCCACACCCTTGGCCGCCATTTCTGGGCAGCGTGGCCTGGATTCCAGCGAATCTGGCTGGGGACGTTTTGTGTACGCGGGCAATATGCTGGGCGTTGCCGGCTCTCTTGTCGCCGGGCTGGCCTTGGTCATTGTTTCTGCCAAGTCCCTTTAACTGCGCTGCAACGCCAAGTCTCAATCTTTCGAGGCTTTGAAAGGGTTGAACACCACCATGCCCAGCGCCAGAAAATCGGCCACGTTGCGGGTGGCCACTGTCAGCCCGTGGCTCAAGGCGGTGGCAGTGATCATCGCGTCTTCGTACAGGGTGCCTGATTTGCGGTGCATAAGCCTGGCCCAGTCCCGAAAGGCCTCTGCATTCATGCCAGTGGCTGAGCGGGGCGACAGCGTGTTTCGCTGCGCGGTAGCAGTTCAAGCTCGCTGCGTGCTTCATCTGATAGCAGCAATTGCTTCAGGCAGGAGCGTGCATTGGATTGCATGCGCCGCCATTCCTGCACGGGCACCAAGACCGCCGTCTCGGTGCCACGGCAGGTGATCATTTGTGCTCCCTCTGAGAGGCAGGCATCCAGGAGTTCGCTAAACCGGGCTTTGGCGTCTTGTACAGACCAGGTGTGCATGGTGGGCCTCCAAACGACTATCAAGATCACCAGTTTGGTTGGCTACTGCCTATACGTCAACTCGGCCTTGGACTCAAAGACTGACCGTGAGCATCTCGCGGTATTCCTCGGCACTGGCCAAGCGCGGGTTGGTCTTGTGGCAATGGTCGGCCAGCGCCCCGGTGATCACCTGATCAAACAGACCCTCGGTCACGCCCATGGCGGCCAGGCCGGTGGGCAGGCCCAGGCGGGCGTTCATGTCGTGGATGGCTTCGGGGATGTCGCTGCCGCTTTTCAGGCCCATGGCCTGGGCCATGCGGTGGAGGCGGTTTTCTTTTTGCACCGATTCGGCTGCGGCGTTGAAGTTGACCACGGCGGGCAGGAACATGGCGTTCAGGGTGCCGTGGTGCAGGCGCGGGTTCACGCCACCCAGGCTGTGGCTCAGGCTGTGCACACAGCCCAGGCCTTTCTGGAAGGCCATGGCGCCTTGCATGCTGGCGCTCATCATGTTCAGGCGGGCGTCACGGTCCTGGCCATTTGTCGTGGCGCGCTCGATGTGCGCCCATCCCCGTGCCAGGCCGTCCAGGGCAATGCCGTCGGCGGGCGGGTTAAACGGTGCGGCCATGAAGGTTTCCATGCAGTGCGCAATGGCGTCCATGCCGGTGGCGGCTGTGAGCACAGGCGGCAGGCCCAGCGTGAGTTCGGGGTCGCAGATGGCGGTTTTGGGCACGATGAACCAGCTGTGAAAGCCCAGCTTGCGGCCATCGTCGACGATGAGGATGGCGCCGCGTGCCACTTCGCTGCCGGTGCCGGCGGTGGTCGGCACGGCGATCAAGGGCGCCACGCGGTCGGTGATCTTGAGCGAGCCGCCTTCTATGGTGGCGTAGGTCTTCAAAGGCCCCTCGTGCGTGGCGGCAATGGCCACGCCCTTGGCGCAGTCGATGCTGCTGCCACCCCCCAGCGCGATCAGGCCGTCGCAGCCGTTTTGCTTGTAAACGGCGCTGGCAGCGCGCACGGCGGCTTCGGTCGGGTTGGAGGGGGTCTGGTCGAAGACGCTGACCTGGACACCTGGCAAGGCGGCCAGCGCCTTGTCCAGAATGCCCACGGCTTTCACGCCCGCATCGGTCACGATCAGCGGGTGGCGGATGCCCACGCGCTCGCATTCGGCCTTGAGCAGTTGCAGGGCACCAAAGTCGATCTGGATCTGGGTGATGTAGTTGATGACAGACATGGGACGGGTCTCCGGTGGGTGACAGGCTGGACGGGACGCAGGGCCTGCGCGTTGTACGATGCCAGCCATTGTGAACGCTCGCCCGGCACACCGTGGGGCAGGCAGGTCACCTTGGCGATAAACCCATGAGTTCCCACCACATCAACCCGCATTCGCGCCTGGCCCCGGCGGCACGGCTGCTGATCGAGCGCATCCAGCGCGCCGGCCGCCCGCCCATGGAGGCCCTGACGCCCGCACAGGCCCGCGAGTTCTACAACATTGGCGGCCCCATCCTGGACTTGCAACCTGCGCCCAAGGTGGACCGGGTGCAGGACATCGACATCCCTGTGCGGGACGGCCACCGCTGCGCCGCGCGCCTGTACGCCCCACACAGCGACAGCCCCTTGCCGGTGCTGCTGTACCTGCACGGTGGCGGCTTCACCGTGGGCAGCCTGGGCACGCACGATGTGCTTTGCCGCCAGCTCAGCCGCCAGGGCCATTGCGCCGTGGTCTCGCTGGACTACCGGCTGGCGCCCGAACACCGCTTTCCGACCGCACTGCACGATGCCTGGGATGCGCTGAACTGGCTGGCCGGGCAGGGCAGTTCGCTGGGACTGGACACCTCGCGCTTGGCCGTTGGCGGTGACAGCGCTGGAGGCACTTTGTCGGCCGTCTGCGCCCTGATGGCCCGCGACGCTGGCCTGCCGCTGGCCTTGCAGCTCTTGCTTTACCCCGGCTGCAGCGGCCGTTGCGATCTGCCCTCGCACCAGGCCTACGGCCAGGGCTTTTTGCTGGACGTGCCCACCATCGAATGGTTCTTCAACCACTACATCGACGAGGCGGACCGCGACGACTGGCGGTTTGCGCCGCTCAACGCGGATGACCACAGCGGTGTGGCCCCGGCCTGGATCGGCCTGGCCGAATGCGACCCGCTGGTTGACGGCGGCATGCGCTACGCGGATGCACTGCGCATGGCCGGTGTGCCGGTCGATCTGGAGATTTACCGCGGCATGGTGCACGGCTTTGCCACCATGGCCCGCGCCTTGCCTGACGCCCTGACCCTGCACGCCGATGCCGGTAGGGCTCTGAAACACGCTTTTGAAAGTTGAACCCATGAAACGCCAGGACTTCCGTTTTTCTCACCGACTGCGTGTGCGCTGGGTTGAGGTGGACATGCAGCAAATTGTCTTCAATGGCCATTACCTCATGTACTTTGACACCGCCGTGACCGATTACTGGCGCAGCCTGGCCATGCCTTATGCCGCCACCATGCACCAGCTGGGGGGTGACCTCTATGTCAAAAAGGCCAGCGTCGAATACCACGCCAGCGCCGAGATGGACGATTTTCTGGAGGTGTGCATGCGCTGCGAGCGTGTGGGCAACTCGTCCATGACCTTTGTGGGCGCGATCTTTCGGGGTGAAGAGCTGCTGATCACCAGCGAACTGGTTTACGTGTACGCCGACCCGGTGGCCAAAAAGTCACAAGCTGTGCCACAGGCGCTGCGCGACATGCTCGAAGCCTTCGAGCGGGGCGAAGACATGGTCCAGCTGCACCTGGGCAGCTGGAAAGACCTGCAAAAACTGGCCAGCCCGCTGCGCACCGAGGTGTTTGTTCATGAACAAAAAGTGCCTGCCGAGATGGAGTGGGACGAGGACGACCACACCGCGTTGCACTGCGTGGCCGTCAACCGCATGGGCATGGCGCTGGCCACCGGGCGTCTGCTGCAGCACGCGCCCGGCATCGCCCGGATTGGCCGCATGGCCGTCAAAAAACAGATGCGCGGCAGCGACCTGGGGCGCCGCGTGCTGCACGCTTTGATGGATGCCGCCAAAGACAGGGGCGATGCGCAGGTGCTGCTGCACGCCCAATGCAGTGCCGAGGGCTTTTACAAACGCTCGGGCTTTGCACCGCACGGCGCCATATTCGAGGAAGCGGGCATTGCGCACATCGAGATGGTGCGCTCGCTCTGAACCTCAAATGTCTTCGAGCAGGGCGTAGGGCAGGGGCAGCAGTTCAAGCTTTTCACCTTGCGCGCTGCCGGCATGCCAGCCGCTGGACATGCTCTCCAGCGTGCCGCTGACCAGGGCGTCAAAACCTGCGCCATCTGGCCGTGCGGCGCAGTGCACCACGGTGGCGCAAGGCTGCTCCGGGTCTGCCTGTGTGAACACGTCTTGCCCGGCGGACAAAGCCACCGGGCTGAACACGCGGGCCATGCGGCGCTTGAGGGTGCCCCTGAACTGGCTGCGGGCCACCACTTCCTGGCCGGGGTAGCAGCCTTTCTTGAAGTTCACACCACCCACCGATTCGTAATTGAGCATTTGCGGCACAAAGGCCTCGAACACCGGCTGCGTGACAAAAGGCACGCCGCTGAGCACGCTGGCCCATGACCAGACTTCGGGCGCCAAGGCCGGGCCTTCGGGTGCGGCCTCGCCCACTGGGGCGATCCAGCAGGCGCGGTCAAGAACTGCATCGCCTGCCACAGCAGGGTACAGGGCCACGGCATGGCCACCGCCCATGGCCGTGGTCTGCCAGGGGGCAGCATCGCCCACGGCGCTACGGGCACTGTCGCCCAGCAGGCCGCGCAATTGCCACTGCGCCGTGGCGTCGCTCAGTTTGACTTTGGCGCGCAGCACAAACATCGTCAGGCGCTTGAGCGTTTGGGCCAGCAGTTCCAGTGGCATGACCAGCAGCACCGTGTCAGGCGCGGTTTTGAGAACCAGCATGCTCGCTTGCATGCGCCCTTTGGCATTGCAAAACGCCGCCAACCGGGCCTGACCCTGGGGCAAGAGCAGCACATCGTTGGTCAGCTGGTTGTGCAAAAAGTTGGCGGCTTCTTCGCCCTGCGCCTGGATGACGCCCAGAAAGGGCAGGGCGCAGACGCCCTGGAGTGACTGCAGGCGTTCGGCGGGGACGGCGTGGCTGGGCAAAGACATGGCGATCGGCAGGGGCAAAACAAGTGCTGAATTATCATCCCCGCTCTGTGAACATGACATTTTTAAGGGTTTGGCCGTGCTCAAAGGCCTCATGAAAACACTGACCGCTGTATTGGCCCTGGCCCTGCTGTGCAGTCTGGGGGCGCTGTGGTGGGTGCACCAGCCGATGGACACCGGCGCTGGCCAGCCCACGCTGGACCTGTCGATTGAGCCCGGCACCTCGCCCAAGGCGGTCGCGCAAGCGGTGGTGGATGCGGGGGCGCAGACCTCGGCCACGGCCCTGTACGCCTGGTTTCGCCTGTCCGGCCAAAGCCGACAGATGCGGGCGGGCAGCTTCGAAATCGCCCCAGGCACCAGCCCGCGCCGCCTGTTGGCCATGCTGGTGCGAGGCGAAGAAAGCCTGCGCACCGTGACCCTGGTCGAAGGCTGGAACTGGCGCCAGGTGCGTCAGGCGCTGGCCAAGGCCGAACTGCTGAAGCCCGACAGCCTGGGGCTGAGCGACGAGGCCCTGATGGCCCGTCTGGGTCGCCCTGGCGTGGCGCCGGAGGGCCGCTTCTACCCCGACACTTACAGCTACGCCAAGAACAGCAGCGACCTGAAGGTGCTGGCCCGGGCGCTCAAAGCCATGGACAAGCAACTGGCCAAGGCCTGGGCAGCGCGCGCGCCTGGCGTGGCACTCAAGTCCCCTGAAGACGCGCTGACGCTGGCCAGCATCGTTGAAAAGGAAACCGGCAAAGGCGCGGATCGGGCCATGATCGCCAGCGTTTTCCACAACCGGCTGCGCATCGGCATGCTGCTGCAAACCGACCCGACCGTGATTTACGGCCTGGGCGAGGCCTTTGACGGCAACCTCAAGCGCGGCCACCTGCGTGCCGACACGCCCTGGAACACGTACACCCGCGCCGGGCTGCCGCCCACCCCGATCGCCATGCCCGGCAAAGCCGCCCTGATGGCGGCGGTGCAACCCGCCAGCAGCCAGGCCCTGTACTTTGTGGCACGGGGCGACGGCAGCAGCCAGTTCAGCGCCAACCTGGACGAGCACAACCGGGCGGTTAACCGCTACCAGCGAGGGCAGTGAGCCAGATCGACGACAATCGAAACCCCCATGACACGCGGTCTTTTCATCAGCTTCGAGGGCATCGACGGTGCCGGCAAGTCCACCCACATCGAGTCGGTGGCGGCACGCTTTCGCCAGGCGGGCAGGTCGGTGGTGCTGACCCGCGAGCCAGGCGGCACGTCTTTGTCTGAAAAGCTGCGTGAGTTGGTGCTGCACGAAGCGATGGACGCGCTGACAGAGGCGCTGTTGATGTTTGCCGCCCGTCGAGAACACCTGGTGCAGGTCATCGAGCCTGCGCTGGCGCGTGGCGATGTGGTGCTGTGTGACCGCTTCACCGATGCGACTTTTGCCTACCAGGGCGGGGGGCGCGGTTTTGACTGGGCTGTGCTGGCCCGGCTGGAAGCCATCGTGCAAGGCCTGCCGCAAGGCGGCTTGCGCCAACCCGACCTGACCGTCTGGTTTGACCTGGACCCTGCGATTGCCGCCGAGCGCCTGGCCTCGGCCCGCGTGCCCGACAAGTTCGAGTCGCAACCGGCCGACTTTTTTGCCGCTGTGCGTGCAGGCTACGCCCGCCGCGCTTCTGAAATGCCACAGCGCTTTGCCCGCATTGACGCGGCACAAACGCGCGAAGCCGTGGCTTTGGACGTGGCCCGCCGGATGAACGACTGGCTGGACAAGGCATGACGGCACCCTGGATCGCCCACCAAACCCAAAGCCTGCTGGCCCAGCGCGGCCACGCCTGGCTCCTGCAGGGGCCGTCGGGCCTGGGCCAGTACGAACTGGCGCTGGCTTTGGCCTCGGCCTGGCTGTGCGAGCAGCCCAGCGCACATGGTGCGTGCGGGCAATGCCCCAGCTGCCATGCGATTGCGGTGCGCACCCATGCCGACCTGGCGGTGTTGATGCCCGAAACGCAGATGCTGGAACTGGGTTGGCCCCTGTCTGAAAAAGCCCAGACCGACATCGACGACAAAAAGCGCAAGCCCAGCAAGGAAATTCGGGTCGAGGCCATGCGCGATCTGGTCGAGTTTGCCCAGCGCACCGACGCGCGTGGGCGAGGCAAAGCCGTGCTGGTCTTCCCGGCCGAGCGCATGAACGCCGTTACCGCCAATGCCCTGCTCAAGACACTGGAAGAGCCGCCGGGCGATGTGCGTTTTGTGCTGGCCACCGAAGCGTCGCACCAGCTGCTGCCCACCATCCGCAGCCGCTGCCAGACGCACACCATGGTCTGGCCCCAGGCCGAGCAGGCCATGGACTGGCTGGCCGGGCAGGGCGTGCAAGCCCCCGTGGCCGAAGCCTTGCTGCGCAGTGCCGGTGGCCGCCCTGAAAACGTGCTGCGCCAAAACAGCGCAGGTCTCACGCCCGCCTGGTGGGCCGCTTTGCCCAAAGCCATGCTGCAGGGCGGTGCTTCGCATTTGTCGGAT